>Ga0209023_10000191_pt1 | contig 104726 bp, 88 predicted proteins | sample LakOneMetagenome_FD_187468 | JGI IMG/M metagenome (GOLD analysis project Ga0209023, IMG submission 187468) | Freshwater and sediment microbial communities from Lake Erie, Canada (SPAdes) (version 2) | ecosystem: Environmental > Aquatic > Freshwater > Lentic | place: Lake Erie, Canada...
ACAAAAAAAGACTAGTTATGCCTTGTGGTAAAAAGAGAAAACGTCATAAAATTGCAACTCACAAGCGTAAAAAACGTTTAAGAAAGAACCGTCATAAGAAGAAGTAATCTTTTTCTTACCCGTGCCGGCCATCCTCTTCCCGGCACCCGTTTACCTGCATTCATTACAACTTATGCTTAGTTGCCGGTGTGTGCTGTTTATGGTTTCCTTCCATGATGTAATGGTCTAAAAAAATTTACGTTTGACCAAGGAGCTTATTATAAATGCTGCCCCCCAGGGGGTTGAGATTGCCCTGCTCGAAGATAAAAAGCTGGTGGAACTGCACAGTGAAAAAGCTGATGCCAGTTTTGGAGTCGGCGATTTGTACCTCGGTAAGGTTAAAAAGCTTATCCCGGGCCTGAATGCGGCATTTATTGACGTTGGTTTTGAAAAAGACGCTTTCCTTCATTATACAGACCTCAGCCCATATGTCCGTTCTATTCTTAAGTTTACGAACGAGGCAATGAATGATAAATCCCAGCCCGGCCTTGATTTCGCTAAATTCAAAGTAGAACCCGAAATTGTAAAGACGGGCAAAATAGCGGAAGTGCTGAATGGCCGTCCCAATATTTTAGTTCAGATATTAAAAGAACCCATTGCTGCCAAAGGGCCACGACTCAGTTGCGAACTTTCCTTACCCGGCCGGTTTGTGGTAGTAACTCCTTTCAACGATATCATTGCCATCTCCCGCAAGATCCATTCGTCTGAAGAAAGGAAAAGGCTGCATAAGATCATTGAGGCCATTAAACCAAAGAACCTGGGTGTAATTGTGAGAACAGCCGCCGAAGGAAAACATACCGCCGAACTTCATGAAGACCTGTTAAGCCTTGTTGCTACATGGAAAACGATACAGACCAATTTAAAAGGCGCTACCCCTCCTGCCAGGATCTTAAGCGAGCAGGGAAAGACCACCAGTATCCTGAGAGATCTGCTGAATGAGGATTTCAACAAAATAGTTGTTAACGATAAGAATATTTTCGCCGATACCAAGTCATATATCCAGCGCATTGCACCGGATAAAGCAGATATTGTTTCTTACTACAATAATGGCTCTCCTGTTTTTGACAGTTTTGGTATCACCAAACAGGTTAAGGCAGCTTTTGGAAAAACGGTTAATCTCCCAAGCGGCGCATACCTTATCATAGAACACACAGAAGCCCTGCACGTAATTGACGTGAACAGCGGTTACAAAAGCGTAAGCAACAACCAGGGGCAAAATGCCCTGGAAACAAACCTGGAGGCTGCTGAAGAGATTGCAAGGCAGATGCGGTTAAGAGACCTGGGTGGAATCATCGTGGTGGACTTTATTGATATGAAACTGGCAGAGAACAAGAAGAAACTTGCCGATGCCATGGATGCCTTCATGCGGCCAGACAGGGCCAAGCACGCCATTCTTGCCATCAGCAAATTTGGTTTGATGCAGATCACCCGCCAGCGCATGAAGCCCGAAGTAAATATTAATACCGCAGAGATTTGCCCGAGTTGTAATGGCACCGGTAAAATATCTTCCACGCTCATATTAGAAGATGAAATAGAAAAGAACCTCAGTTACCTTATCATGCAAAAGCATACCGGGTTAACGATTGAGGTGCACCCCATACTACACTCATACCTTACAAAAGGATTTTTATTTTCAAAGCTTTCTAAATGGCGCCGCAAATACAAACAGCGCATTAAACTGAAGGCCAATTCTAACTACCATCTTACCGAGTTTCATTTCTTTGATGACAGTGATGAAGAGATCAAGCTATAAGCATACCCTTTAGTAATTAATTGATCCCTTTCCACCACTCCGCTTTATTTTGAGCGTCTTTCAGATCTACTTCTTCACCGATCATTGGATGAATAACCGGAACATTCCTCCGCTTCGCTTCTTCTGTAACCCGTATGATCGGTTCATCCCAACTGTGTAATGCCAATGTAAACTTTGCCCAGTGCACCGGGAGGATTTTTTCAGCTTTCAGGTCCTGTGCTGCCCGTACCAGTTCTTCGGGCATCATGTGAATGTGTTTCCAGCTATTGTTATATTGTCCGCATTCCAATATGGCCAGGTCAAAAGGCCCGAATTCATTGCCGATTGCAGCGAAATGAGAATCGTATCCTGAGTCGCCGCCAATAAAGATCTTCTGTGTGGGGGTTCTTAAAACAAATGACAGCCATATTGCCTGTTGCCTTTTAAATCCCCGCCCGGAAAAATGCCTGGCAGATACAGTATTAACAACAAACCCCTCATCCAGCAACACTTCCTCATTCCAGTCTTTTTCAATTATCATCTTTTCATCAAAGCCCCAACGCTCGAGGTGGGCACCTGTACCCAGCCCGGTGATTATCTTCCCGATCTTTGGTTTCAGTTTCAGAGCCGTTTCATGATCCAGGTGATCCCAATGATCGTGAGAGAGAAACAGGTAATCAATATCAGGAATATCGTCGGTGGTATAAACATCGGTTCCCGGAAAACTTCTTGTGGTGAATTTCAATGGCGATGCACTGCCGCTGAGAACAGGATCAACCAATATCTTCTTGCCATCTACCTGCAAAAAATAAGAAGAATGGCCAAACCATACCAACAGGTTTCTTTCGGGATTTAATGTATGCAGGTCGGTCTTTTTCGAAGGCAGCGGGACAGTTGGTTTACTCCGCTTACTTCTATTAAAAATAAAATCCCTCAAAATAGAATAATAATTGGCCCCGTCAGTGAGGTCAGGAGTAGGACTTTGATTCTGAAATTTTTCATCCCGGTAATTGGGAGAGGACCGGATCTTTTTCAATCGCATACCGGCAGGGGCTTTACCAAATTTTGGTTGCTGCATAAAAATATACACCGCAATGACCAACAGCACGAAAACCAACGGAAGTATTACCAACATTGCATTCTTTTTTTTAAAGACGAGTGAACCCTGCCTATATTTTAAAAAAACTCCCGCCTGAAGCGGGAGAAGAATTTATGTAGCGTTTAGTATTAATGATGGTGATGATGCTGCATGGCTGTAAGCTCTTCCGGGGTCACCGTTTTTTCCTTTGCCTTCACCTGCCCTTCCAGCCAGTTGAATAATTTATCGGTGATCAAACGGCGGTAACTGGCATCAACCTGTTTTTCGTCTTTCAGCATACGGTCGATATAACTTTCTATCCAACTGGTATCGTCGCCCAGGCTCATGGTACCGAAATAACGCATAACCTCTGCCTTCATGTACGCACGCAGCTCTTCATTACTTACCTCCAGTTTTTGTTCCTGAACCAGTTTATCGCTGATCAATGTCCATTTTAACTGGTTGCTGAAACCCGGGAACTCAGCCTCAGCCTGCTCTGCCGTCTTTTCCTTTTCACCACTTGTTTGCAGCCAGCGTTTTAAAAAGTCTGCCGGGAATTCCATTTTGGTCTCGTCAACCAGGTAATGGTATATCTGGTCCTGCAACTGGTTCTTGCTTTGTGCCTGCCAGTATGCTTCGATCTCTTCTTTAATGGACGCTTTCAATTCGTCAATTGTTTTGATATCTTTTGCCGGGTAGATCTCTTTAAAGAATTCTTCATTCAGTTCACGTTTTTCCACCAGCCCTATTTTTACTATTTCAAGGTTGAAATATTTTTTTCCGGCTTCTTTATCGGCTGCATCAAAGCCCAGGTCTTGCAGGAACATGGCCAGTTTATCTTCATCAAATGCCTTGCCTAACTGCACCGTAACCACTTCTCCCAGTTTCTTCCCCATAAATTTCTTCTGCACAGCAGCAGTAAAATATTTCAGGATAACGGAATTTTCTTTTGACACGCCTCCTTCCACAACGTTGCCATCCTTATCTGCTTCTGTAAAAAGCAGGTTCAGCACATTCTCATCATTGCTAACGGTTTCAGGTTCGGTCATTTTTCCGCCCTTTATTTGCATACGGCTTATTTCTTCATCAACCATCGCATCGGTAACTTCTACCTTGTGCGCTGTTAGTTTTGCTTTTGAAAGGTCTGCCATTGCATATTCCGGCTTAAGGCCTATTTCAAAACCAAACTCGTAATCAGCCGGGTTGTTGATATCCATATTCTGCAGGTCGCTGGCCAAAGGCAGAGGCTGACCAAAGATCTCGGGCCTTTCTTTATTCAACCAGGTATATAATTCCTTTTCCACCGATTTTAATATTTCATCAGTGAAAATGGAACTTCCGTACATTTTTTTGATCATGCCGGCCGGTACCATCCCTTTTCTGAATCCCGGGATATTCGCTGTTTTGCTGTAATCTTTCAGCTTTTTTTCAAAGGAGGGCAGGTAATCTTCCTTGCTCACTTTAACGGTCAGTTTATCGTGTAATTGACCGATCGGCTCTCTTGTAATTGTTGCCATTTCTTATTATTTAACTTTTAAATATTGAACAAGGAACAGGGAATATCGAATTCTGAAGTTCATCATTCATGATTCCTTGTTCCTTGTTCGGTATTCCGTTGGTGCGGATGATAGGGGTCGAACCTACATGCCTTACGGCGCCAGATCCTAAGTCTGGTGCGTCTGCCAATTTCGCCACATCCGCAAAAGGGCTGCAAAAGTAAGGCATTTCAGCAAAACGGAAAACAGATTTGTTTTCCGTAAATTCGTCTTAACCGATGGAAGAAACAGCAGCAACCATACCGAAATACAATCTCAGCGAAGCAGAGGAAAAAAAGGAGATCCTGCGGCAATACCGGGGACTTTTAAGGGTATTAAAATCTAAATTAAAGCCGGGCGATAAAGAACTGCTCCGTACCGCTTTTGAGATGGCCGCCGAAGCCCATAAGACCATGCGCCGTAAAAGCGGCGAGCCCTATATCCTTCATCCCATCGCTGTTGCCCGGATCTGCGTGGAAGAGATCGGCCTCGGCGTTCGCAGCACCATCTGTGCCTTGATGCATGATACCGTAGAAGACACGGATATCACTCTGGAAGATGTACAACGGGAGTTTGGTTCGGAAGTGACTAAGATCGTGGACGGACTTACCAAGATAAGTACGGTAATGGATACCAATAGTACCCAGCAGGCCGAAAATTTTAAAAAGATACTACTTACCCTTACTGATGACCCCCGTGTTATTCTCATAAAACTTGCCGACCGTTTGCACAACATGCGTACCCTTGGAAGCATGAAAAGGGAAAAGCAATTAAAGATCTCCAGCGAAACGGTTTATGTATATGCCCCCCTTGCCCACCGCATGGGCCTGTATAATATTAAAACGGAAATGGAAGACCTGGCCATGAAATACATGGAGCCGGATACGTACCGGTACATTGCACAAAAACTCACCGATACCAAGCGGGAACGAAATAAATACATCAACGATTTCATCCGGCCATTGAAAGAAAAGTTAGACAAAGCAGGATTTGAATTTGAAATCTACGGCCGGCCAAAAAGCATTCACTCCATCTGGAATAAGATGAAGAAAAAAGGCGTGAGCTTTGAAGAAGTGTACGATCTTTTTGCTATCCGCATACTGGTAAATTCACCCATTGAAAAAGAAAAAGAAGATTGCTGGAAAGTGTACAGCATCATTACCGATGAATACAACCCTTCGCCCGAACGTTTGCGTGACTGGCTGAGCAATCCAAAAAGCAATGGGTATGAAGCGCTGCATACCACAGTGATGGGGCCGCATGGCAAGTGGGTGGAAGTACAGATACGCACCAAGCGTATGAATGAGATCGCTGAAAAAGGTTTGGCAGCACATTGGAAATACAAGGAAGGAAAAGATGATGAAAGCCGCTTCGATAAATGGTTCCAGCAGATACGGGAAGCATTGAGCAACCAGGATGGCAACTCCATCGACTTCCTGCAGGATTTTAAAACGTCTTTTCTTGCCGAAGAGATCTACGTGTACACACCCAAGGGCGAAGTGAAGATGTTGCCGGTGGGCGCCTCTGCACTGGACTTTGCATTTGGTGTGCATACCGCAGTGGGCAGTAAGTGTATCGGCGCCAAAGTAAATCACAAACTGGTCCCCATCAGTCATAAGTTACGCAGCGGCGACCAGGTGGAAATTATCACCAGCGCAAAACAAAAGCCCAATATTGAGTGGCTGAATTTTGTTGTAACAAGCAAGGCTAAATCAAAGATCAAGGATACGCTAAAAGAAGAAAAAAGAGCAACGGCCGAAGAAGGGAAATATACCCTGCAGAGAAAACTGGAAGGCATGGGCGTATCCATGAGCCAAAGCAACCTGGAAGAACTTTCAAATTTTTATAAGACGGGTTCATCCCTCGACCTGCTTTATGATATTGCCGTTAAAAAGATCGATCTTAAAGAATTAAAGGAATTCACCACCCAGGGAGATAAGCTGGTTGCACCCAAACCGGTTAAACCGCTTACAGAAGAGAAGGCCGATAAGTTCATCCCTCAAAAAACATACGATAAGAAAGATGCCGAACTCATCATTTTTGGCGAAAGCAGCGATAAGATACAATATACCCTTGCTAATTGCTGTAAACCTATACCCGGTGATGATGTGTTTGGTTTTGTAACGGCCGGTGAGGGATTAAAGATACACCGTACCAATTGCCCCAATGCCGCCAGGCTGCTGGCTAATTACGGCCACCGTGTTGTAAAAACAAAATGGGCTAAGAATAAAGAGATTTCTTTTCTTACCGGCCTGCGTATCATCGGACTGGATGACGTGGGCGTGATCCATAAGATCACCAACCTCATCAGCGGCGAAATGAAATTTAATATTTCGGCAATGACCATTGAAGCCAAAGAAGGTATTTTTGAAGGCAATGTGAAAATATTTGTCCACGACCGGGAAGAACTGGATGAGCTGGTAGAAAGGCTTACATCATTACCGGGTATTGAACGGGTGGACAGGTACGATACGGAGTAGTAGTTAGAAGTTTGAAGTTTGTAGTTTGTGGTTTAGGAGTTCACGATCAAGAGCATCTCACATTTTTACTTACAGTATAAAATAAAAATCATGCAGGAATTAATAAACAAGCTGATGGCCAATGCCGGCATCACCGAAGACCAGGCTACGAAAGCACTGGAAACGATCAAAGATTTTGTGAAAGAAAAATTCCCGATGCTGGGTGGGGCCGTAGATAATATGTTCTCCTCTTCCGGCTCTTCTAATGACGACGGTTTTTAACCGGTTCGCAATTAATTATTGCAATGCTCCAGCACTGCATCGATCTGCTCATCGGTCAGCGTAGTTGGAACCATCATCGCATTGTATTTTTTGAAAAGCCCGGCAGCATATTCATCCTTCTGGATCACCCCGGATGGATTCCGCATGAATTCGTACAACAGGGTCTTATCCTTCCAGCGGGAAGCGGCACCTTTTAAGGCAGGGCCTGTAAAATCCACATCACATTTATGGCAGGATGCACAGTTGGTGGCAAATAACCCGGCAGCATCGATATTCGGATCGGTTTTTTTTCCCGAGCCATTACTGTTGTTGCAACTGATGATGGCAACAATGATCACAAGGGCGGTCAGTAGTTTCATTTTATTCATAGTACCCGGAAAAACGAATGATATAGATTAAAATTGTGTTTGATGTATCTTATCTGAGCACTTCCCGGCTTATCACCAGCTTCTGTATCTCACTGGTTCCTTCGCCGATGGTACACAGTTTACTGTCGCGGTAAAACTTTTCAACCGGAAAGTCTTTGGTATAACCATAACCACCGAATATCTGCACTGCTTCGGTGCTTGCCCTTACCGCTACTTCGCTTGCATAATATTTTGCCATGGCCGCTTCTTTGGTCATGGGCAGGCCCCTCATCTTCAGGTCGCAGGCTTGTTTAATTAAAAGATCTGCGGCTTCAATTTCAGTAGCCATATCAGCCAGTTTAAAACTGATGCCCTGGAAATTGGCAATGGGCTGATCGAACTGGTAACGTTCTTTTGAATATTGTATGGAAGCTTCGTAAGCTCCTTTTGCAATACCCAGTCCCAATGCAGCAATGGATATCCTTCCGCCATCCAGCACTTTCATGCTTTGCTTGAAACCCGAGCCGATCTCACCCATCCGGTTTGCATCGGGTATGCGGCAATTATCAAATATCATCTCGGCGGTTTCACTTGCCCGCATGCCCAGCTTGTTTTCTTTTTTTCCACCACTGAAACCGGGAGTTCCTCTCTCCACAATAAATGCGGTTGCGTTGTCTTTCGTTCTTGGTTCGCCGGTACGACAGATGACAACGGCAATATCGCCGCTTTTACCATGGGTGATCCAGTTCTTTGTTCCATTCAGTACCCAGTCGTTACCATCCTTTACCGCTGTTGTCTTCATATTACCTGCATCGCTGCCGGTATTGGCCTCAGTTAACCCCCATGCACCGATATGCTCTGCTGTGGCGAGCTTAGGCAAATATTTTTTCTTTTGTTCTTCACTGCCAAAACTGAGGATATGCCCTGTGCAAAGCGAATTATGTGCTGCCAGTGATAAACCCACCGAACCGCAAACCTTTGCCACTTCCTGTATGATGGCATTGTATTCAAAATATCCCAGCCCGCTACCGCCGTATTTTTCCGGTACCAATACACCCATCAATCCAAGTTTACCCATTTCCTTAAAAACCTGTACGGGAAATTCCTGGCTTTCGTCCCAATCCATTAAATGTGGTTTGATATGCTGGTTGGCAAAATCACGGGCAGTCTGTGCCACCTGCCCGGTTAGTTCAGTAGTTTCGAAATTCATATAGTCGCAATCATTAAGGGCGCAAAATACAGAATTTTAAAATATGGGCAGATAACTCACCGGATGCTTACATAAGGTTCAAGTTTGTTGTATATCTCACCGGTGATGATAAGGATATTTTTCAGATCGCTGGTGGAGGTAAAATTGCCATGCTGGTTGCGGTATTGCACAATGGCATTGGCAATAGTATAGCGGATATATGGGTGTGCTTTCAACTCTTCCTGCGTTGCGGTATTGATGTTTAGTTGCTTAACCACTGAATTACCGACGATCAGCCTCTCCTTTAATTTTTGAAAAGTGGAATCCGGCAGCGCATAGGTCTCTGCCACCTGATCCACTTTATAAAACCCACCCAGTTTGTCCCTAAAGGCAATGATTCGGTTTGCCAGCTTGCTGCCAATTCCAGGCAATGCAATGAGGGCAGAAGTATCGGCACTGTTTATATCAATAACTGCTTTTGTATAGCCGGCTTTTTCCGGTTGGCGGGGATACTCTTTTTTCTCTGTTGAAAGATATTTATCATTATCGTTCTGCAGTATTCTTACATAAGGAAGCAAGCGGCTTACCTCATCTTCATGCAGGCCCCATATTTTCCCAATGTCTTCTGGTTGTTTGAACCTTCCCCCTTTTGAAACATAATTCTGAATGGTATTGGCTGTCTTTTCCCTTACCCCAAGGCGTATCCATCCTTCCACGGATAAAGTATTGGGGTCAAAATAAAACAGTTCGCCTTTGGATTGTTTACTGTAATAATTTTTTTCAGATGGCTGATAAACGTCCTGGGAGTTGTTTTCATCAAAGTTATTGAAGCGGTTAGAACCGCTGTCGGTTTGCTTTATTTTCAGCACAGCGATCTCTTTTTCAAATTGCCGGTGGTCGTATTTTTTTTCAGGAAGAAAATATGGAAATAAGAACGGAAGGAAGACCAGCAGGATTATCAGCACCATAACAGTAATGATGCCGGTGCGTTCTTTACGGGTAAAGGAAAAATATTCTGCTAAATATTTCCGGGGGGCTGGCATCCGTTCAAAATAAAAAGAGGCACCGCAAGATGCAAGAGTAAAAAATCATTCCGCAATGGGGAAATCACCATTGTGCAGCAAAACAATTTTGCTTGATTTGTGCATGATCGGATACTTCCTCAACAACCACGGTATTGATAAACCTTATTCAATGAAAATGATAATTGAGATACTTCTAGTCCTTGCCTGTGTATATGCGATCTTTATGCAGCTGCTCCGGATCGTCTGGCTTTATTTTCCCTCATTCATGCAGCGCAGTTCCCTGTATAAGATCAAAGTGCCCGGGAAAACAGAGATGCTATTATATTTTATTCTTGCCGTGGTTGTGATGGCATATTTTATTCTCATCAAGTTGCAGGGGATATGGCAACCTGATTTGCCGCCTGTTAATCCGTAACTCCTTCTTCTTTCAGCTCCAATCCATCCCAGGCCAGTTCAATTCCTTTGGGCAGACCGGCATTCACTTCTTCGTGCTTTCCCAACTGGTGACTGATATGGGTGAAATAAGCCTGGGGTACAGCCAGTTCCTGCACCATAGCAACCGCTTCATCAAGGGTATAGTGAGAAATATGTTTTTCTTTACGCAGCGCATTCAGCACCATCACTTCGCTGCCTTTTATCTTTTCCTTTTCTTCATCATCAATGCGGTTGGCATCGGTTATATAAGTGAAGTTGCCAAAGCGAAAACCCAGTACCGGCATTTTTAAATGCCATACCAGTACCGGAATCACCGGTATATCCCCGATCATAAACGGCGATTCATCGATCGTATTCAGGTTCAGACTGGGAAGGCCGGGGTATTTTTTATCAGAAAAAGCATAGGCAAATTCCCGTTTTATTCCCTCTTCGGTCAATGAGTTTGCATAGATCTCCATGGGCTTTTGCTGAAAGAAATTAAAGGCACGCACATCATCCAGTCCGGCAATATGATCTTTATGCGGATGGGTGAACAACACTGCATCCAGTTTTTTTATATTGGCCCGCAGCATCTGGTAGCGAAAATCCGGGGTGGTATCTATTACGATGGATGTAGTTTCGCTTTCCACCATTATACTGGAACGTAACCGCTTGTCTTTTTTATCAGCCGAAGTACATACAGGGCAATCACAGGCGATCATGGGTACGCCACTGCTGGTACCGGTACCAAGAAATGTTATTTTTAAAGGGGGACACCGCATCGTTAATCTAAAATAAGCAATGCAAAATAAACAATAAGAAAGGAATGATCTCTTCCGGCTGGAATTACCTGTTTACCCCTGCATGCATCACTTCTTCATACATATGCTGGCTTTCATGCGTGAGGGCATCAAAATTTATATCCAGCTGGGGCATCAGGTCGATAAGCGTATTTATCCTGCCTTCTGTTTGAAAGAATTTATTAATGACGATCACTTTTTTGTCCTGCAAGATGCAATAACCGCTCTGAAAGGTCCCTCGTTCGTAACGGATCACATAACCGTTCTCTTCCGCAACCCGTTCAATTTTATCCAGTGTGTGTTGTGTGTATTTCATAGTTGATTCCTCAAATTCGTTCTTTTTTACGCTTAGTATCATGCAATCTGCTTTAATAGTTGCTGATTAAAAAAAAACGTTTTCAACAATCGTTGATAAAAAACTGCTACTTATTCGTCATCCGTATCACCGGCACGATCATCTCTTCCAGGCTTACCCCGCCATGCTGAAACGTATTGCGGTAGTAATTGGCAAAATGATTATAGTTATTGGGGTAACACAGGTACAGGTCGCCCTTTGCAAAGATAAACGATGAGTTCACGTTGGGTACCGGCAGACCGGCTTCCCGGGGATCCCGGAATGCAAGCACATCCCTTGCTTCATAATTGAGGTTACGGCCATGCTTATAACGCAGGTTGGCCGTGGTTTGTTTATCGCCGATCACTTTTACCGGTGTGTTCACCCGCACGCTGCCGTGGTCGGTAGCCATGATCATGGTTAATTTTTTATCAGCGATCTTCTTCAATGCCTGGTGAAGCGGAGAATGCGTAAACCAGCTTTCGGTAATGCTGCGGTAACTGGTCTCGTCACCGGCCAGTTCTTTCAGTACTTCCATTTCGGTACGGGCATGGCTGAGCATGTCAACAAAATTATAAACGATGATGTTGATGTCGTTCTCCAGCATATTGTGGATATTATCCACCAGCTTCTGTCCGTCGTTGTTATTGGTGATCTTGGTGTAAGAATATTTAAGGTCACTTTTACCAAGTGCTTTCAGTTGCGCTTTAAAGAATTCTTCTTCAAACAAATTCTTTCCGCCTTCTTCATCATCATTCTTCCATTGCACCGGGAATTTCTTTTCAATATCAACCGGCATCATGCCGGCAAAGATGGCATTACGGGCATATTGCGTAGCCGTAGGAAGAATGGCATAAAAAGTTTCTTCTTCCTGTATGCGGAAACTTTCGGCGAATATCGGCTGTATGGTCTTCCACTGATCAAAGCGCAGGTTGTCGATGAGTACAAAGAATAAGGGCACGCCTTTTTCCAGGTGAGGAAAAACCTTGAACTTCATCAGGCTATGGCTCATGATGGGACCTTCGGTGCTTTTAGGGCTTACCCATGATGCATAGTTCTTTGAAATGAATTTAAAGAACTCGGTATTGGCCTCTGCCTTTTGGGACTGAAACACTTCCTGCATTTCGGGGCTGTCGCTCTTCTTCATTTCCAGTTCCCAGTAAACAAGTTTGCGGTATAATTCCATCCACTCGTTATAATCGGGATTGCTGTTCAATGCCATGAATAAACTGCGGAACTCCTGTTGATACGCCGAAGTTGTTTTTTCAGCCACCAGCCTTTTATTATCAATGATCTTTTTTAAACTAAGCAGTACCTGGTTGGGGTTAACTGGTTTAATAAGATAATCACTTATCTGGGAACCGATGGCTTCATCCATTAAGTTCTCTGCTTCATTTTTTGTTATCAGCACCACGGGCAGGGTGCTCTTCATTTCCTTTATCTGCTGCAGGGTTTGCAGCCCGGTAATGCCCGGCATACTTTCATCAAGCAATACCACATCCACAATATTATCCCGTACATATTCCACCCCGTCAAAACCATTGGTCTTGGTCTCCACTTCATATCCCTTGCTTTCGAGGAACATGATCTGCGAAGTAAGGCTGTCTATCTCGTCATCCACCCAAAGTATTTTTGCTACACTCATAAAAGAAGTTTGTTGTTTGAGGTTTGTGGTTTAAGGTTCAAAGTGGCCTGGCGTGTTCGCCTGGCCGGCAATTTTATCCGAAATAAAATGGTCAGACGCTGATGTCAGACCAGTCGTACAAATTTAATTTTTTATAACAAGGATGATAAGCTTTATTTAGCTTTGTACATCTTTTAACAAATACTGGTTTGTGCAAACGGTATAACTCCAAACCACAAACAGTAAACCATCCATGGCTTTCAGAAAAATAATCAACGACCCGGTTTATGGTTTTATTACCATTGATGATGATTTAATAAACCAGGTGATCGCACACCCATACTTTCAGCGCCTGCGCCGCATCAACCAGATGGCGATGGCTAACCTGGTTTACCCGGGCGCCGTACACAGCCGCCTGCATCATGCTTTGGGCGCTTATCATTTAATGTGCAATGCCCTGGGCGAATTAAAGAATAAGGGGGTAGAGATCACGGCAGCAGAAGAACAGGCCGCAAAGATCGCCATCCTGCTTCACGATACCGGGCACGGGCCTTTCAGTCATGCATTAGAACATGTATTGATCGAGGGCATGCAGCACGAAAATATCTCACTGCTCATCATGGAGGAACTGAATAAACAGTTCAATGGGCAATTACAACTTACGCTGGAAATATTTACCGGTAAGTATCACAAAAAATTCCTGTACCAGCTCATCAGCGGGCAACTTGATGTGGACCGTATGGATTACCTGACCCGTGACAGTTTTTTTTCCGGCGTGAATGAAGGGGTGATCGGTTACGACCGTATTTTAAAAATGCTGACAGTACATAACGGGGAATTGATGGTGGAAGAAAAAGGTATCTATTCCATTGAAAAATTCTTAGTGGCCCGCCGCCTCATGTACTGGCAGGTATACCTGCATAAAACGGTTCTTTGTGCCGAACAGATGCTGAAGCAGATCATTAAACGGGCGAAATTCATAAAAGCCAAAACCCAGCAACCCCTGGACAATTTCATAAATCAACCCATACAGACTGTAACGCTGGAAGAATTCTGCAACCTGGATGATTATGACCTGCTGGCAGCAATGAAAGGATGGTGCCGGCACGAGGATAAAGTTTTATCAACGCTTTGCCGGGGAATCATTAACCGCCAGTTGCTGAAAATTCAATATTCTGCTGAGCCGGTTGACGGAAGAATTGTGGAAGAAAAGATCAGGGAAACCTGCAGCAGGTTAAAGCTAACAACAGAAGAAGCTAACTGGCTTGTGTTTACGGGCGAGGTAACCAGCAGCACCTACAACCCGGGCAAGGAACATATTCATATCCTGTTCAAGAACGGCGATGTAAAAGATATTTCTGAAGTGGATAATGCCCTCATTAATCAAAACCTGATGGGCACCGTTAAAAAATATTACATTTGTTATCCAAGAACGTAGTCATTGGTCATTAAGTCATTATAAACATTTCAATAATTGCAGAATGTTCAAATGACAAATGACTTAATGACAAATGACTTAATATCAACTATGCAATTCACTGCAGCACAAATAGCCATGATGATCAACGGAACGGTTGAAGGCAATGCCGATACCGCAGTGGCTTCTTTTGGCAAGATCGAAGAAGCACAGCCCGGACAACTTTCTTTCCTGGCCAATCCCAAGTACGAAGAATTTTTATACAGCACCGGCGCCAGCATCATCATCATCAATGCAACACAGGAATTAAAGCAAAAGATAAACGCCACCCTCATCAAAGTTCCCGATGCCTATTCGGCCTTTGCCACCCTGCTGGATAAATACCAGCAGATACAAAGACAGCAACTGACCGGCATTCAGCAACCGGTTTATATTGCCGCATCGGCTAAAACAGGCGAACATGTTTTCATCGGTGCCTTTGCATACCTGGGAGAAAAAGTGATCGTGGCCAATGGTGCAAAAATATATCCCAATGTTTTCCTCGGCGATAATGTGGTGGTAGGCGAGAACAGCATCATTCATCCCGGCGTAAAGATTTACCACGATTGTATAATAGGAAAGAATGTAACCATTCATGCAGGAACCGTTATTGGCAGTGATGGATTCGGTTTTGCACCGCAGGCAGATGGTACGCTGAAAAAAGTTCCGCAAATTGGTAATGTGATCATTGAAGACGGCGTGGAGATCGGCGCCAATACAACCATCGACCGGGCTACCATTGGAAGCACACTTATTAAGTCAGGTGCTAAACTGGATAATCTCTTACAGATCGCCCATAATGTAGAGATAGGCAACAATTCGGTGATCGCTGCACAAAGCGGCATCAGTGGCAGTACCAAAATAGGCAACAACGTTATGATCGGCGGACAGGTAGGCATTGTGGGCCACATAAAAATTGCCGATGGCACAAAGATAAATGCACAAAGCGGTGTTAGTAAATCCATAAAAACTCCTAATTCGGCCGTTACCGGCTCCCCTGCTTTTGATTATACCGCCGCACTTCGCAGCCAGGCTGCCAGCCGCAATTTACCCGAACTGGAAAAACGTGTCATCGAACTGGAAAAACAACTCAGGGAAATGATGGCCAGGAATAATTTCTGATCTCCGTGTATTTAATAATAACAAATTTTTGGGCTGGCTGATATGATATCAACAGCTTAACATTTTTTATAGGCAGATTGGCTGAAAATTAAAATATCTTTGGCCGCATCAATACCATACCCAACGCATAAAATTAATTGTTTGATCACCCGCAGGTTCATAATATCACTTATACTTGTCTTTTTCTTCTCTGCACAGGCTATCAGCCAGTCGCTCTCGCTTACTGGCAGGATCATCGATGACCATACCAAGGAGCCGGTGATGTATGCTTCTGTATATTTTGCAAGGTCCGGGGTAGGAAAAACATCCGACAGTTCCGGTAATTTTTCTTTCTATTTCAACAACTTTACCAAAGACACATTGATTGTGAGTTATGCCGGCTACAAACTTTATAAGATCCCCATCTCATCCCTTAACAATGAAAAGCCGCTGAACATACAATTGGAAAGAGGAGGCCTCAGCAATGAAGTGGTGGTAAAATTAAAATTCAACCGGGGGCTTTACCTGTGGAAGAAGATCATGAGCAAAAAGAAACAATATAACCGGTACGATCTTAACAATTTCAGTTATGAAGCCTATAATAAACTGGAAATTGACATCAAGAATTTTAATGCCGACAAAGCCCGGAAGAATTTTTTATTAAAGAATTTTTCATTCATTTTTGACAGCATGGACAGCACCTCGGAGGCCGTGCCATTTTTGCCCATATACCTGACAGAAACCCTGAGTGATTATGCGTACCAGGATAAGCCCAAAAAATTCAATGAAACCATTAAGGCCAGCAAGATCGTAGGTGCAGAGAACCTGGGCATAAATATTGAAAGCGTAAGTAAAGTGCTGGGCGTAATGAACCAGAATGTGAGCATCTACAGCAATTTCATTAATGTAATGGACAAGGATTTTATCAGCCCTTTCAACGATAATGGAGATGCCTTTTACACATTTACCGTACCCGATACACAGATCGTTAACCAGAAGAAATTATACCATTTTGTTTTCAGGCCAAAGCGGCCCGGTCAGAATACATTTGAGGGAGATGCATGGGTAACAGAAAAAACATTCCAGATACGGAAGATCTCTTTATACCTGGGTAAGGATGCCAACATCAATTACATAGACCGGATCAGTGTTTTCCAGGAATACATTCCCATCAATGACTCGGTGATCTTTTTGAACCGGGATAAATTCTTTGCCGATTTCCGGGTGCTCGGAAAAAAATCCTTAACATTTATCGGTCGAAAAACAACCTCCTATAAAGACATTGTGATAAACAGTGATTCATTAACGGAAAATTTTAAAGGCCAGCGTATTGAAGAGGTAGTAACAACCCAAAAAGGGGTTACAGAAAAATCTGATTCCGCCTGGAACACATTACGGCATGATACCCTGTCGAAAAATGAAAAAGGGATCTACACCACGATCGATAAGCTGACGAGCATGCCCAAGTTCCAGCGGTTTGAACAAAATGTAAAGTTCCTGGTAGGCGGTTACAGGAATGTGGGGAAATTTGAGATAGGCCCCTGGTTCAACTGGATAAGTGCTAACCAGTGGGAAGGCACCCGGTTCCGGTTTGACCTGGGTAACAACAAAAAATTAATGAAAGATATTTATGTGCATGGCTACCTGGCTTATGGCACCCGGGATAAAAAATTCAAGGGCCAGGCAGAAGTTTACTGGCTCGTAAACAGGAAACCCAACTGGCTGCGGCTTCATGCGGCTTATACCAATGATGTTGACAATGGCATTAGCCAGCTGGGCGAAGTAAGCCAGGATAATATCTTCTCCCTTGCCATACGCAAGCCCAACACTACCCGAAAGTTCATCAGCACAAAAGACATACGTTTTGAAGTGTTCAAAGAGTGGGGCAAAGGATTTTCAACGGAATTGTTTATTGCCCACCGACAACACGACCCGTTGCAGAACCTGCCTTTTAAATCTTATTTCCCGGTGAGCAGCGGAACATCGCTTACCAATTTTGAAGTAGCACTTAAGTTGCGTTTTGCTTACCTGGAGCGTTTTATTGAAACAGATTATTTCCGCACATCACTCGGTACCAAATATCCTATTGTGGAGTTGATGGTTGCTAAAGGAATAAAAGGCGTGTACAACAGTGCTTACGACTATACCAAGTATTCATTGGCAGTGAAGGATTTTATGAAGATCTCACCGTATGGATCTCTGCGGTACAAGGTTTATGGCGGAATAATAAACGGAACACTGCCTTTCACAAACCTGGAGAACCATCCCGGCAACGATCTGTACTATTACAGCCTGTCGTCTTTTAACCTGATGAACCGCTTCGAATACCTGAGTGATAAATTTGCTGGTGTGAACCTGGAGCATAATTTAGGCTCAGGGCTTTTCAGGTTCATCCCCCTCACCCGAAAATTAAAATGGCGCCAGTTCTGGAATGTAAAGTCATTGTGGGGTTCGCTGAGTACCGACAACAATGCGATCAATTACCTGGTTGATACTTCCGGCAACAAAATACCGGCTTTTAAAAAACTCAACGGCAAAACTTATATCGAATTAGGCACGGGCATCGATAATATCCTCAAGGTATTCCGCCTCGATTTTGTATGGCGCATATCTCCTTCCCCCTTGTATGCCGGCAAGAGAAACCAATTCGGCATTTTTGGAAGTTTCCAGTTCCAGTTTTAGTCAATTTGGGCACATTCTGCCTTAAAGATCACGGGCATTTTATTTTAAATATCTTTGCCAACAAAATTTTCGGCACACATGGATAAAAACTTTAATCCTGATAAACAACATACATTGGCAAGTGCGGTTAGTATATCCGGCACAGGCCTTCATTCGGGTATTAATGTGGATATGACCTTGAAGCCGGCAAACCCCGGTTTTGGCTACCAGTTTCAGCGCATTGACCTGCCTGGAATGCCGATCATTAAAGCCGATTGCGACCTGGTGACCGATACCTCAAGAGGAACTACCCTGGTTAAAGGCGATGCCAGGGTAAGCACTGTTGAACATATACTAGCCGCCCTGGTTGGCATGGGCATCGACAACTGCCTGATTGAAGTGAATGGCCCCGAGATCCCGATCATTGACGGCAGCAGCGAGCCCTTTGTTGAGATCATAGAAGAAACCGGCGTTCTGGAACAGGATGCTGCAAAAGCATGGTACACCATCGACACCAACATATCTTACTTTGATGATGTGAAGAAAGTGGAGATGACGGCATTGCCTTCCATCAATTACCACATCACCACGCTGATCGATTTCAACAGCCCGGTATTGGGCACGCAGCATGCCAGCTTAAAATCCATGAAGGATTTTAAAGCAGAGATCGCTCCCTGCCGTACTTTTTGTTTTTTACATGAATTGGAAATGCTGCTTGATAATAACCTGGTAAAAGGCGGTGACATCAACAATGCCATTGTTGTGGTTGACAAACCGGTAACCGATGAAGAAATGAGCAGGCTTGCAAAAGCATTCGGCCGTCAGAAAGTGGAAGTGAAAAGCGAAGGCTATTTAAATAACCTGGAATTGCGTTTTGCCAACGAACCGGCCCGCCACAAACTGCTGGATGTGGTAGGTGACCTGGCGCTGATCGGATATCCCATCAAAGCACATATCATTGCAAACAGGCCCGGCCACAGCAGCAATGTGGAGTTTGCAAAAAAAATAAAACAATACATCAAAAAGAATAAACACACCCGGGATATTCCTATTTACGACCCCAACAGGGAACCGGTATATACCCAGCAGCAGATCGAAAAAACGCTGCCGCACCGTTTCCCTTTCATCCTGGTTGATAAGATCATTGAACTCACCGATACGCAGATCGTAGGAATAAAAAATGTAACGTTCAATGAATATTTTTTCCAGGGGCACTTTCCCGGCAACCCGGTAATGCCCGGCGTTTTGCAGGTAGAAGCCCTGGCGCAAACAGGCGGACTGCTTTGTATAAATGCTATGCCTGACGGACAATACGATACCTATTTTTTAAAAATTGATAATTGTAAGTTCAAACAGAAAGTTGTTCCCGGTGATACGCTGATCTTAAAAATGGAATTGATTGAACCCATCCGCCGCGGAATATGTGTGATGAAGGGAAGTGTGTACGTGGGAAATAAGCTTTGCACCGAAGCCGACCTTACCGCACAACTGGTAAAAAGAAATTAAATAGATATATTCGTTGATTACTTGTTATTTGCTCATTGCCAATTAAACACTAAATGATCCATCCACACACGTACATACATCCAAACGCAAAACTGGCAACCAATGTTAAGGTTGATCCATTCAGTGTTATCCATCAAAATGTAGAAATTGGCGAGGGAACCTGGATAGGCAGTAATGTAACCATCATGGAAGGCGCCCGGATCGGTAAGAACTGCCGCATCTTTCCCGGGGCTGTTATTGCTGCCATTCCGCAGGATCTTAAATACGAGGGAGAACAAACCACCGTGGAGATCGGTGATAATACCACCATCCGTGAGTTTGTTACAGTAAACAGGGGCAGTAAAGATAAGTGGACAACAAAAGTGGGAAACAATTGCCTCATCATGGCTTACAGTCATATTGCCCACGATTGCATCATTGGCAACAACTGCATCATGAGCAACAATACGCAGATGGCCGGCCACGTGGTAATGGGCGATCACGCCATTCTTGCGGGTATGTGCGCCATTCACCAGTTTGTGCAGATCGGGCAGTATGCATTCGTTTCCGGTGGTTCACTGGTTAGCAAAGATGTACCGCCTTATATCAAAGCAGGCCGTACACCGCTAAGTTATGCCGGTGTAAACTCCGTTGGGTTGAAACGGAAAGGATTCAGCCTGGACCGCATCAATAAGATACTCGACATCTACCGCATTATTTATAATAAGGGAATGAACACTTCCCAGGCGCTTAATTTTATTGAAGAAGAATTACCGGCAACCGATGAACGGGATGATATTGTAACCTTCATCCGTGAAAGCGGCCGGGGGATCATCAAACGCTTTACTAAAGGAAGCAGTGAAGATGAATAACCAACCGCAGCCCCTATCCCCTAAAGGGGGAAGAGAGAAGATTGAAGCGAAGATTTTTATTCCCATTATTTTGTAACCCACTTTGAAACTTTGTTCAACATCGTTGTGAACTTGTTCAGTTCTTCTTTTCTTTTAGTAAAAGGAAAGAAGAACATCACTTATACTGCATACCTTTATTGAGCTTAATGACCAATGACTCAATGACCATCTCTTTAACCAATACAGGCAAACGATTTAACCGGGAGTGGATATTCCGTCACTGCAGTTACGAATTTCAGCAGGGAAAAAAATACGCCATCACCGGGCCCAATGGTTCGGGAAAATCAACACTGTTACAGGTTATTGCCGGTGCCACGCTTCACAACGAAGGAACGATTGAATACCGGAATGGCAAACAGGCAACAGACGAAGGACGGCATTATACATACCTTTCTATAGCCGCACCCTATTTAGAACTGATCGAAGAAATGACCGCAAAAGAAGTACTGGAGTTTCATTCAAAATTTAAACCACTTAGTTCATCGTTAGATATCGCAGGCATATTAAAGATCGTGGGGTTGGAAAAAGCAACGAATAAACAGATCCGCTATTTCAGCAGCGGCATGAAGCAACGGTTAAAACTGGCGCAGGCTTTCTTCAGCGATACGCCGGTTCTTTTACTGGACGAACCCACCACCAACTTAGATGCAGATGGTATTGCTTTGTATCTCTCACTCATAAGCAATTACACAAAAGACAGGCTGGTAATTGTAAGCAGCAATGTGAAACAGGAATATGATTTTTGTGAGGAGGTGATCGAGATCGGGAAGTACAAGTAATTAGCCTTTATCTGAAACTGTAACTTACCCCAACAGAGGCAACCCGGTTTAAAGCTTCACCCCAATTTTCCCTGTTCACTAAACCCAATCCATAATTAACAAACATCCCATACTTCTGATACTGGTATGCAATAATGAAATTAAGGCCTGCATCAACCGGTTTAATTTTCAGGTTCGTTCCCTCTTTAGTCTGTGTATTTACAATCTCGATCTTCTTATCTATTCCAATTCTGCCATAAAGAGTTTCGGCAGAACCTTTTTCTGTTCCGTTTATTCCATAAGCCAGGTATGGCCCGAAGCCTATCCGGATACTATGAACACCCCTGATCTTAATACCATATCCTGCTTCAATGGAAGCTTCTATATAATTTAACCGGATACTTACTTTTTTTCCTCCATCGGCAATTGGGTCATCATCATTATAAAAATTTCCTTTCTGGTTATAAATCAGATCCGTTTTTAAAAACCAGTTCTTCGGTAAATAAAATGTATGGAAGACCCCGATTTGAAATCTGTTTAAGCTACTGACCTTTGCAATTTCTGAAATATTTGTTGCACGGGTATTATTATAAGCCATCCTTATGCCAAATGAATTTTGTTCATGAATTCGTGTATTGCTTTTTCGTTCATGCATTTCGGGACATGCATTTTGTGCAATAATTCCGGTACAAGCAAGCAACCCTGCTAATATCAGCATTAAAAATTTCATGGCTTGTTTTTTTAAAGAGATTGCGCTGAAATTAATTACGCTGCTTTATAAGGTAAATTTAACGCCTGCTTGCAATGAGCAGATTCAGGTCTGTAAACTTCAGGTCAAACCGTTCACTTAAATAAAAATTGGTAAGGCTTCCTTTGAAGAGGTAAATGCCGCTGCGGATATTTATCTTATGCCAGATGATATTGTCAATGCCGCCGTCTTCACCGGTCTCCAGCATCAACGGCATCAACACGTTGCTGATTGCCTGCGAAGCCGTACGGGCAAAGCCACTGGGTATATTGGGCACACAATAATGGATCACTTCGTTTTTAATGAACACCGGTTTTTCATGCGTGGTCACTTTGCTTGTTTCAAAACAGCCGCCGTGATCAATACTTACATCCACGATCACGCTGCCGGGCCGCATGTTGCTCACGGTTTCCTCCGTAACCACAACGGGTGTCCTTCCGCCGGCGCCACTCAATGCACCTACTGCAACATCGCAGGTCTTTAATTGTTTTGCAAGGATCTTCGGTTCAATTACCGAGGTCCATAACCGTACGCCGATATTATTCTGCAAACGTTTCAGGCGGTAAATACTGTTGTCAAAAATTTTTACGCTGGCACCCATTGCCAATGCAGTTCTTGCTGCGTATTCGCCAACAATACCGGCACCGATGATGATAACTTTTGTTGGCGGTATGCCGCTGATGCCACCAACCAAAACACCTTTACCATTATTTGTCTTGCTTAAATACTGCCCGGCGATCAGCATCACTGCACTGCCGGCAATCTCACTCATGCTTCGAACGATGGGATTGTGGCCGCTGTCGTCTTTCAGGTTTTCAAAACTCAGTGCCGTGATCTTTTTTTCCATCATCTTCTGTAATATCTCCCGTTTCATTACGGCAAGGTGAATGGGTGAAATGACGTATTGATTTGGTTTCAGCAGTTCGCATTCGCTTTCACTTACCGGGGCACTTTTTACGAGTATGTTGCATTCAAAAACCTCTTTCTTGTCGTAGGCTATTTTGGCTCCGGCATCGCTGTAATCCTTATCGGTATAACTGGCGCCATCACCGGCCTTTGTTTCCACCACCACCCGGTGTCCATTGGCAACCATCACACCCACTGCTTCCGGAGTGAGGGCAATGCGGTTCTCATTAAAAGAAGTTTCCCGGGGAATGCCGATGAGTAGTTCAGCGCCTTTGGGTCGCACATCCAGGGTTTCTTCCAGTGTTTCGTAACTGAATGAAGAAGACACAAAGGGTTTTGACGTAGCCATATAATAAACATTGTAAGCTTACAAATTACAAATTAATTTTCAGCTTTCTGGTATTATCATCCACATAAGTTATGGTTATGTGCAGTGTATCATCGGGGAAGATGGCGGGTATTTTTTCGGGCCATTCCACCAGGCAGGTATTGCCAGAGTAAAGGCAGTCTTCCACCCCGGCATTAATGGCTTCAGCTTCATCTTTTATCCGGTATAGGTCCATGTGGTAAACCGTATCTCCTTTTACGGTTTTATACTGATTGATGATGGAAAAAGTAGGACTTGAAATGGTATCGGTAACTCCCATCACCTCACACAGTGCATGTATGAACGTGGTTTTACCGGCACCCATCTCGCCATGAAAGGCAAGCACTTTATGCCCGGCGGTACCAGTGATCAGTTTTTCCACCGCCTGCTTTATTTCTTCCAGTTTAAAATTTACCTCCATGTTGCAAAGATATTTTCCGGCATTAGTAATCAGGCTACAATTTCAGGGAATAATTTTGCATTATGGAAAAAGTTGACTGGAAAGTAGAAGGAATGACCTGTACCAATTGTGCGCTGACCATTAACAAGTATCTTGAAAAAGAAGGACTGAAGGATGTGAAAGTGAATTTTATCGGCGGTGAAGTGACTTTTGAGATGAATGAAACTAAATCGAAAGACCAGCTTGCCAAAGGAATAGAAGATCTCGGCTATCATGTGGTCAATGAACCACAAACCACAAATCACAAACCACAAACAAAGATCTTCTCTAATCACCTTCAACGTTTTCTCTTCTGCCTCCCTTTCACCCTGGTTTTAATGCTGCACATGCTTCCCTGGCATATTCATTTTCTGATGAACCCGTGGATACAACTTGTCATTTGTATTCCGGTCTTCCTGGTAGGCATGGGTTATTTTGGCGTGAGTGCTGTTAAAAGTCTGCGCCACGGGATCCCAAACATGAATGTGCTCATTGCAATGGGTGCGTTGGCTGCTTTTGTATATAGTTTGACCGGCACCATTGGCAACCTGGGCATGGATTATGTTTTTTATGAAACAACTGCTACCATCATCACGCTTGTTTTTTTAGGCGAATGGGTGGAACACAAATCGGTGGAGACCACACAAAGGGAATTAAACAAACTTGCCAGGCAACAAAAAGTGATGGCGAATATGATCGCTTTTGATGATCAGCATAAAGAACTGATCTTTCTGGTGGAGAATACAAAGCTGCATGTGGGAGACCTGGTTCTTATAAAACAAGGTGAACAGGTACCGATGGATTGTAAGATCCTTTGGGGTGATGTGCACGTGAATGAATCGTTACTCACTGGCGAAAGCAAACCCGTTCACAAAATAAAAAAAGATGCATTAATCGGTGGAAGCCTGGTAACAGGTGGCACAGTGAAGGCCCAGGTAACTGCAGTTGGAAAAGATACGGTGCTTAGTAATATTTTAACCCTCGTTAAACAGGCACAGGGTGAAAAACCTCCCGTTCAGCAACTGGCAGATAAGATCAGTGCGGTGTTCGTTCCGGTTGTTATCAGTATTTCAGTCATTACTTTTTTGGTTAATTATTTTGCCGTTGATGTAAGCGCCACCAATTCCCTGATGAGAAGTATTGCCGTACTGGTAATAAGCTGTCCATGCGCCATGGGCCTTGCAACACCCGCAGCCATTGCCGTCGGATTGGGGCGTGCTGCCAAAAACGGCATTCTTTTCCGCAATGCAAAAAGCCTGGAATTATTTAAAGATATCCGGACCGTTGTATTTGATAAGACGGGGACATTGACGAAAGGAAATTTCCAGGTAACGGGTATCAGTTCGCCGATATTAACTGAAGATGAGTTCAAGAGAGTTGTTTTTTCGCTGGAAAAATATTCCAATCATCCCATTGCAAAAGCAATTATTACAGGCTGGAAGATCAATGACAGCATTCAATGGAAGAAGATCGAAGAGATAAAAGGCCTTGGCATGAAGGCAGAAGATGCTGCAGGCAATGCCTGGCAGTTGGGTTCTTATAAAATTGCAGCAACGCAAACAAACGATACTTCGCATACTGCTTACCTGCTTCAGAATGAAAAACTGGTTGGCTGGTTTGATATGGAAGACGAAATAAGAACAGAAGCAAAAGAAGTAATCAGCTACCTCCATTCAAAAAATATTCAGACCATATTATTAAGCGGTGACTCCCTGGATCGAACCAAAAAAATTGCAGATGTTTTAGGTATTGACAAGGTATATGCTGAAAAAAATCCGGAAGAAAAATTACTGATCATAGAACAACTTAACAAGGAGGCTCCCGTTGCCATGGTTGGCGATGGCATTAATGATGCACCGGCACTTGCTAAAGCCAGCATCGGCATATCTATGAGTGAAGCAACACAGTTGGCCGTACAAACAGCACAAGTTGTTTTAATGAATAAAGGCATTCAGCATTTGCCATTGGCATTGGGGTTGGGTAAACATACTTTCAGTACCATCAAAGGAAATCTTTTTTGGGCTTTCATCTATAATATTGTCGCCATCCCCGTTGCAGCCATGGGCTTTCTTCAACCCGGCCTTGCTGCCCTGGCAATGGGTTTCAGCGATGTGGTGCTGGCCATAAATTCCATCAGGCTTAATTACCGGAAAGTGGTTTAATTTCAAGTCATAATTTACCGGGTTGACCATTCATGAAATTTTAAAAGAGTATTGGGGATTTGATAGTTTCAGGCCCTTGCAGGAAGATATTATCACATCTGTACTGGAAGGAAAAGATACCTTGGCCATCTTACCTACCGGTGGAGGTAAGTCTGTTTGCTTCCAGGTTCCCGCAATGGCAAAAGAAGGATTGTGTTTGGTGGTTAGTCCGCTCATTGCACTTATGAAAGACCAGGTAGAGAACCTGAAGCGAAAAGGGATTCCTTCCCTGGCGATCTACTCCGGCATGTCTTTTTTAGAGATAAAAAAAACGTTGCAGAATGCCACGTATGGCAATTACAAATTCCTGTATGTTTCTCCCGAACGGCTGGAGACCAATTTATTTTTAGAATACCTGCCGGCACTCAACATAAATTTACTGGCAGTGGATGAAGCACATTGCATTTCACAATGGGGATATGATTTCAGGCCGCCTTATACACGTATTGCAGCCCTCCGGGAGCATTTGCCTGCTGTTCCGGTGCTGGCATTAACCGCTTCTGCAACAAGACCTGTACAGGATGATATTTGCGATAAACTTCTTTTTGGTAATACACAGCAACGTTTCCGGCAGTCGTTTGAAAGGCCCAATCTTTCTTACAGTGTTTTTAATGTGCCATCCAAGCAAAATAAATTACTTGAGATACTAAAAAATGTAAGAGGTTCTGCTATTGTTTATTGCAAAAGCAGGAAACATACTACAGAAATTGCAGGATTGCTCAGGATGAATAATATCCCCGCAGATTTTTATCACGCCGGACTGAAGAATGAAGAAAGAAATACCCGGCAGGAAAACTGGATAAACAATAAAACAAGGGTGATCGTTTGCACCAGCGCCTTCGGTATGGGTATTGATAAGCCGGATGTTCGTGTGGTGGTGCATTATGACGTACCCGACTGCGTGGAGAATTACTACCAGGAAGCAGGGAGGGCTGGAAGAGATGGTAAAAGAGCTTATGCTGTTTTACTGTACAATAATAAAGAACTGGAAAATTTACAGGAACAGGTTGATATTCGTTTTCCAAAAGAAGAAGAGATCAAACAGGTATACATTGCCATCATGAATCACCTGCAGGTGCCTGCGGGTGCTGGTGAAGGAATTAGCTATGATTTTGACATTGCAACATTTACCACTGCGTTTAAACTAAACATTCTTACTGTCACCTATGCCATCAAGGCTTTGGAGCAGGAAGGCATTGTCAGTTACAACGAAGTTTTTTTCAACCCTTCCTCAGTTGTATTTACTACCAGCAAAGATGAGCTTGCTGATTTTGAAAAACAGCACCCGGAGCTTGAGCTGCTTGTAAAAGGCTTGTTGCGTTCTTACGAAGGGATCTTTGATTTTCCTGCGATTGTGTATGAAAGCAGGCTGGCAAAATTTTTACAGCAGGATATTGCAAAAGTTAAAACAGACCTGAAAAAGATAAACGATCATGGCATTATCAGTTATATGCCTCAAAAAAATATGCCGCAGATCTTTCTGCTTCAGAACAGGATGTATGCAGACAACTACATGGTCAATAATACCAATTATTTAAAACGGCGAAAAAGTTTTGAGGAACGGGCAATGGCCATGATCGCTTACATTACCGAATGTAAAGTTTGCCGAAGCAAACAGATCGCTGCATATTTCAATGATGATAAAGTAAAGCCCTGCGGAATATGTGATAACTGCATAAACAAAAAGGTCATTCATGTTTCTACCGAAGAATTTAACAGCATCTCCGCTTATATTCTTGAACAGGCTAAAGTGTCTTCCTTAAACTCCGGTCAGGTACTTACTGCCCTAAAAGGCATTAATAAACAAAAGGTCTGGCAGGTGATGGATTACCTCCAGGCAGAGAGAAAAATTGAGGTGGATAAGGAAGGATATATCTCGGTAATTGGGTAAAACGGAGGGGTATAAAATAAAAAAAGGGACCAAGATAGAAATCTAGTCCCGCTTTAAAATCCAATATCCTATGAAAAACCGAAACGAAGATAATGGGCTTTTTAGGATTATGCAAGATTTTTAGCAGGTATTTTCAAATAATTGTAAAAAAACGATGTGTAAAAAGTACAGGAACTGTAATTTTTTATCCAGTTTTATTAATTGATAATCAAACAATTGGATTGCTTATTTGCTCTGTATCACCCGTTTATACCATCCAGACCGGTACAGGTAGCTGGCCCCCTGGTACCAGGCTATTGCTTCATTAATAAGGCTGTCAGAATTCGGGACCGGGGAGTTTGTCCCGGTAATAAAATCGGCTTTGTAACTGTGTGCTTGCCGTTGAGGAGACAGAATAACGAGATTATCCCCTTTTATATACCCCATATCCTGGTAGGTGCTTATAAACGCCCTCTCTTTACCAGGGGGTAACTTGTAAACATCGTATCCGAAAAAGCGGCTGGTATAATTCAGGTTCATTAGTCCAAGTAACGTAGGCGCCAGGTCGATCTGGCTGACCAATCTTTTTTCTACAAACGGCTTGATCAATTCTGGGGCATAGATCAAACAGGGAATATGATAGCGGTTTACCGGCAGGTCCGTTTTACCTGCACTTTTTGAACAATGATCAGCCACGATCACAAACAGGGTATTATCGAACCAGGGTTTGTGTTGGGCATCTTTAATGAATTTATTTATGGCGTAGTCTGTATATTTTACCGCCCCGGCTATGGACTGCGTTGACGGTGGAATGTCAATACGTCCATCGGGGTAAGTATAAGGGCGATGATTGCTGACCGTCATGATGTGGTTAAAGAACGGTTTCCCTCCCGCAAAACTTTTATCGCACTGACGCAATGTAAAATCAAATGCTGCTTCATCATCCATTCCCCAGGCAGTGGTATGATGAACAAAACTATCCGGTATGTCTCTCTGATCTAAAACCGTATAGCTGCTGTTGCTGAAAAACTTACCCATGTTATCAAAGAATGAATTCCCCCCGTAGATATAATTGCATTCATATCCTTTGCCTTTTAATACACTGCCCATGGTAAACATATCATCGTTATCGGGCCGGCGTACGATGGATTGCCCGGGTGTAGGCGGTATGGCAAGCGATAAGGCCTCAAGACCCCGTACGGTTCTTGTGCCGGAAGCATAAAACTGGTCGAACCATAAACTGTAGGGAATGAGTGAATCCAGGTAAGGCGTGATGTTCTCTTTATTGCCAAATCTTTTAAGGTAGTCGCCACTCAGGCTTTCCACACTGATCAATACTATATTCCATTTGTGTTCGGGACTGTCATTTTTTATCTGCCGTTCAATACTTAATGGATCGGCTACAAATGTTGCATTGGAAGCCTGCAGCATACTCCTAACCAGGGCGAGGTTGGCTGTATCATTCCGGGTAACATAAAATTTATTGTAGTCAATTTCATTATTCCAGAAAGCGGTACCGAATTCGTAAATGCCATTTCCCCCCAGTTCATTAATGTAATTATTACCACTGATGTTCTTGAACCGGTTGTTCACCAAAAAATAGCCAGCCAGTGGCAGCAGCATAAAACAAAAAAAGAAAACAGTTCGCTTTGCAAACCGCATACTGCCCTCCTGCGATGCAGTGATCTTCTTTCTTACCAGTATCAAAATAGCTATAACAGCAATGATAACAGCCGAAGCAATTAACGGGATATTATACGACTCCCAGATATTCCCCAGCACTTCCGTTGTGTAAATGAGATAATCAACTGCAATAAAATTATACCGCACGTTAAATTCATCCCAGAAAACAATCTCTGCGCAGGCATTTAAAACAAGGATCAGGGTTATTATAAAGAATAAAATAAAAAGCGGGATACGGTTCCATTTTTTCTGATACCAGGAATCTTTCATCAGCCAGCAATACATGGCAACGGGAATGGCAAAGAAACCACATACTACCAGGTCGTAGAATAAGCCAATGAGAAATGTACCAACCAGGTAAAGTGGATTAAGCTCAAGATTCGGCCAACTCTTTATCACCAGGATGACCCTTGTTATAAAACTCAATGAACAAAGAATGAGCGCCAGAACAAGCAATGGGCTAAAACGATGTTTAAAGAAAGGCTGCAATTTTCTCATAGTGTAAAAATACGAAGTGCCGGCCTGTAAACCGGCACTTTAAATACAATCAATGGTCACACGGGGCGTCAGACCAAGCTTCAGAACCACCCACTGCTTTTTTTACTCCTGCTTCTTCCTCCTAACCCCAATGCCCCAAGCAGTGACCGCACAATTGTATTACCAGCCGTACGGGCCATACTTTTAACAACCGTATTATTTGTTATTTTTTCCAGTGTTGATGGAGGTTCCTTCTCCGTTTTTTTTGTTGTTGTCGTTTCTTCGGATGTATTTTTCTCTGCTGCTTCCTTCAGTTTTTCTGTTAATATTTCATAAGCACTCTCACTGTCTATTGCTTTGTTATACTTGGCAACCATCTTCGACTTACTGCTTATTGAATCGATCTCGGAATCGGTCAACACATCCATCCGGCTGCGTGGCGCACAAAGCATGGTATGTGCCAATGGAGTGGGTATGCCTTTTTCATTAAGCATGGTTACCAATGCTTCGCCGATCCCTAATTGCGTTATCAGGTCTTCCGTTTTATAATATTCTGTTTCGGGATAGTTCTCTGCTGTTTGTTTTATCACTTTTCTGTCTGCAGCAGTAAAGGCACGTAACGCATGTTGCACTTTTAAACCTAATTGTGCCAGCACACTGGCCGGTACGTCCATCGGGTTTTGTGTACAAAAGAAAATACCAATGCCTTTTGAACGGATCAGTTTTACAATGGTTTCAATTTGTTGTAAAAGTGCCGGACTGGCTTCATTAAAAATAAGATGAGCCTCATCAATGAACATTACCAGCTTGGGTTTGTCCATATCCCCTTCTTCCGGACAGGTAGCATATAATTCAGCCAGCATCTGCAACATGAACGTGGAAAATAATTTAGGCTTGTCCTGCAGGTCGGTCACCCGCAACACACTGATCATTCCTCGTCCATCATCAGCAATACGCATCAGGTCATCTACTTCAAAACTTTTTTCGCCAAAGAAAATATCGGCTCCCTGTTGCTGCAGTTCAATTACTTTACGCAAGATGGTTCCGGTAGAGGAAGTGGAAATTTTTCCATAGGTTTTTTCAATTTCAGCCTTGCCTTCATCACCTATGTATTGCAATACTTTGATAAAATCTTTCAGGTCAAGTAAGGGCAACTGGTTATCATCACAGTATTTAAAGATCAACGCCACTACGCCACCTTGTGTATCATTCAGCTCCAGTATCTTGCTGAGCAGCACGGGGCCAAACTCACTCACCGTTGCCCGCAGGTGAACTCCTTTTTGACCGGTCAGTGTCATCAGTTCTGCCGGAAACAAAGCCGGCTTATATTCCATCTTCAGTTTCTGGTAACGGTCTTTGATCTTATCGTTCTCTGCACCCATGGCTGCAATGCCGCTCAGGTCGCCCTTAATGTCCATTACCAATACCGGTACACTGGCATCGCTTAAAAATTCGCTGATCACCTGCAAAGTTTTTGTTTTACCAGTTCCGGTTGCTCCCGCAATAAGGCCATGACGGTTCATTGTTTTCAGCGGCAAAAAGATACCTGCTTCAGGTACCAGTTCCCCATCCAATACTGCTGCCCCGATCTTTACCGATTCTCCTTTAAATGTATAGCCGTTGCTTATGGCTTGTATGAATGCTTCTTTGTTGGCCATTGTTATTTTTTTTCAAGGTACAAACTGTTCGCTAAATCCGGGTAAGGATTTTTCCCATTAACATCCTGTAAATTTGCATTGATGAAAAAGATAATTCTGCCGCTTGCTTCAGCCGTAATACTAATCATTATCAGTTCATCTTTTGAGCAAGAAAATACCGGCATTATCACCAAAGCAGCACTCGGCAAAAAATTATTCTCCGAAAAAATACTTTCCAAAGATTCCACCGTTAGCTGTGCCAGTTGCCACAAACCAAAATTTGCCTTTGCCGACACGTCTGCTTTCAGTATTGGCATTGGCGGTAAACTCACCAAACGGAATACTCCCTCAGTACTGAATATGAAGAACCGCCCGTATTTTTTCTGGGATGGCCGGGCTGTTTCATTGGAAGAACAATCATTAATGCCTATTCAAAATCCCGATGAGATGGGATTACCTATTGAAGAAGCGGTGAAGCGGTTAAATGCATCGGCTGAATATAAAATACTTTTTCAAAAAATATTCAGGCAGAAGCCGGATGCCAAGAACCTGGCCGCAGCGTTTGCCGCTTTTGAACAAACACTGGAAACGGTTGACAGCAAATTCGACGACTGGAGCAATAACCTCGGCAAACTTACCGTACAGGAAGAAAGAGGAAGACAGTTATTTGTAGGTGATAAGGCAAAGTGTTTTGATTGTCATCGCATGGAGGATTTCACCACAGATGAATTTAAAAATATCGGGTTGTATGATGAAAGAAAACTGAATGATGCCGGCCTGTACAACATCACTAAAAAAGAAAGCGACAAAGGAAAGTTCAAAACGCCCGGCTTACGCAACGTTGCTGTTACCGCTCCTTACATGCACAACGGCATGTTCAAGACTCTGGAAGAAGTACTCAATTATTACAACAGCCCCGACTGGTTCATAGAAAATTCCATTAACAGAGACGATGCCCTTAAAACGCCGCTTCGTTTAACACCACAGGAGAAGAAAGACATCATTGCGTTTCTGAAAACACTTACAGATAAGAAGTATCTGCAACGTCATTAAGTCATTGGGTCATTAAAAAAACCCAAAGAATTTGAGGTTTTTCTCAAGAATCTGGCAGAGGCATATCTATTTTTGTTCAAACTGAGATCAATGATTCTGCTTGAAGATCTGCGTGTCTATACTCTTGCCATGGAAATTGGTGAATTAATACATGAGATCACTGTTGGGTGGGACGTATTCTGCAGAAAGAATCTTGGTGATCAATTTTCGAGGGCTGCTGACTCGATTGCACTAAATATAGCTGAAGGTTACGGCAGGTATCATTACAAGGAAAACAAAAACTTCTGCTGGTATGCAAGAGGTTCGTTGTTTGAAACAAAAACAGCCAACCAAAAAGCATACAACAGGAAGCTGGTGACACAGGAGAAGTTCGATATGGTACAAAACAGGCTGAAGGAATGCCACCTGCTTCTCAATCTCTACATCAAAAGCATTGGAAATCACCGAAGCAAATAATGACCCAATGACTCAATGACCTTCTAATAAACTTCAAACTAAGCACTTCCAATAACCAATGGCCTACTGATTTCTTAATATCTATATCAGGAACACAGGCAAATTGAACCCGAATAATCCCAATGACTTAATGACTCAATGACTTAATTTTACCTTTAACAAAAAATTAGGCACTATATTCGCTCTAACAAAATTGATTTAATTTTATTTGCCGTTAAACCAACAAAAATGGAAAGCACAAAACCCAAAATATTACTTTGCGAAGACGATGCTAATCTTGGCATGGTATTGAAAAATTACCTGGAGCTGAATGACTATGATGTAACCCTGGAACGGGATGGCAAACTCGGACTGGCTGCTTTTCAGCGTGAAAAGTTTGATATATGCCTGCTGGACGTAATGATGCCCAATATGGACGGATTTACCCTGGCGGAAGAGATCCGGGATGTAAACCCCGATGTGCCTTTGTTCTTTTTGAGTGCAAAGACCATGAAAGACGATATCATCCAGGGCTATAAACTGGGCGCCGATGATTACATCACCAAGCCTTTCGACAGCGAAGTGCTGCTTCATAAAATAAAAGCTATTCTTAAACGCAACGAAGAAATGCACCGGGAAGAAGTGAATGCAGAGTACGACCTGGGCAAATATCATTTCAACCCACGCCTGCGTGAATTATCTGTTGGCGGAAAAGTGCAGACACTTTCTCCAAAGGAAAATGAATTGCTGAAAATGCTGAGCGAATACAAGAATGACCTGCTGAGCCGTGAAATTGCTTTGAAAAAAATATGGGGCAGCGATACCTACTTCAATGGCCGCAGCATGGATGTGTACATTGCCAAGTTGCGTAAATACCTGAAAGAAGATTCCGCTATTGAAATTGTAAATATTCACGGTAACGGGTTCAGACTCGTGGTTACAGAATAAAAGAAATCTTTTTATAAAATAAAAGCCCTGCAATATGCAGGGCTTTTATTTTATAAACACCTTTTTTTATTACTGGCAAATAGGAATTATTGCAGGGACACTTCCTTCCTCAGCATGACAGAACCGGCCGAAGCGCTGACTTATTTTATAGCCAGCATCAGTTTCGCCCAGAAAGTATTATCGAAAGAAGAAGGGCCAAGCACGGCATCTCCGGTATCATCACCATGACGAATAACAACAAGATCTTTGGATGGAATGACATAGATCTTTTTATCACCCTTTCCCAACGCAGCGATCATATCAGATGGAGCAGAAGGATTTAAAGCACCGGGGAAAACCGCCGTAAGTGTAGGTACCATAAAAGAGGACTTTCCGTTCAGCCACCATAAGTATCCATATGATTGATTATAATTTTGCGAAGTATTCGTCATAGCATTATAATAAGCCTGGTCAGTCATGAGTGTATTGCCATTCCATGTTCCTTTGTTCAGTGTCAGCAATCCGAAACGGGCCATGTCCCTGCTGTTGAGCCACAACGTATAATTGTACCAGGTATAATTCTTCATCCCGATCTTATCAGCCAGTTTTGTTTTGGTGTAGGTATTGTAATTGGTAGATGTTGCATGGGCAATTACATCCTGCACCAAACGATACGGTGCATTATAATAATACCAGAAAGTACCGGCATCTGCTTTATAAGTAAGACATGCAGGCGTAATACAATCATCATCGGGCACATTATACTCCAACCCGGTGGTCATGGTTAACTGGTGCCTTACCGTAATCAGGTTTTCTTTTGCCAGCGGCACCGATGTCCAGCCTGTTCCCAAATACGTACTTGTTTTGTTATTAATATTCAACTGCCCTTCCTGTTGCGCTATGCCTGCTAAAAATGCCGTCACACTTTTGCCGGCAGAAGCAATGTAATAAACCGTGTTCATGTTCCAGCCATTCCAGTATTTCTCGGCAACTATTCTGCCCTTGTATAAAATAATAAGTCCGTAAGTATTTTTTGTTCCGGCATAATCAATGGCCTCATTCAGCCTGGTTGCATCCCAGCCCAACGATTGGGGCGTTACAGTTTCCCATACATCGCTTCCAATGGGTGGAAAATACATCGTTGCTGACGGAGTTATAGGAGTAAGTGTAGTATTGTCTTTTTTGCAGGCGGTAAACAGTATGCAAAACAGGGTGCTGGCAAGTAATGATCTCATAGAAAAGATTGAGTATTTCAGACAAAGAGTTAGTCCGGAAGTTTAACGGCTACCTTCATTATTTAGTATCCGGAAAAAGCAAACTGCTGCCTCCTCCCGAGGCTTTCTTCCCTAAATGTTCGTATGCTTTGGCTGTGGCTTCCCTTCCCCTTGATGTACGTTGCAGAAAACCTTCCTGTATCAGAAATGGCTCATACACTTCTTCTAGCGTGCCCACTTCTTCGCCTACTGCTGTGGCAATGGTAGTAATACCCACCGGGCCACCTTTGAATTTTTCGATGATGGCAGAGAGGATACGGTTATCCATTTCATCCAGCCCGTGCTTATCTACATTCAATGCTTTTAAAGAATATTCGGTGATGCCCAGGTCGATGACCCCATTACCCAACACCTGTGCAAAATCCCTGACCCTTCTCAACAATCCATTTGCAATTCGTGGCGTACCCCGGCTGCGGCGTGAAATTTCATCGGCTGCATCGCTGGTAATTTTTGTGCTTAATATTTTTGATGAACGCTGGATGATATTTTTCAGCGTAACGGTATCATAATATTCTAACCTTGATTTGATACCAAAGCGGGAAAGTAAGGGAGCCGTGAGTAAGCCACTTCTTGTGGTAGCACCGATCAACGTAAATGGATTAAGATTGAGTTGCACACTTCTTGCATTGGGCCCGCTGTCGATCATGATATCAATGCGGTAATCTTCCATGGCTGCATATAAATATTCTTCCACCACCGTACTCAGGCGATGTATCTCATCAATGAATAACACATCGTTGGTCTCTAAATTAGTAAGCAGTCCTGCAAGGTCGCCGGGCTTTTCAATCACCGGGCCGCTGGTCTCTTTTATGTTCACGCCCAGTTCATTTGCAACGATCCTTGATAAGGTCGTTTTACCTAATCCCGGCGGGCCATGAAACAGGATATGATCCAGCGCCTCCCCCCTCATTTTAGCCGCTTTTATAAAGATGGTAATGTTCTCAATGATCTGCGACTGGCCGGAGAAATCATCAATGGCAGATGGCCGGATGCTGTTCTCAAACTCCTTGTCCGCAGGCTTTAAAAATTCGGGTCCACTATTTAAATTCGGGTTCGCCATGAACAATTTTTTATCAACTTTGTAAAACTAATCATTAATCACTGAAATTAATTCTTTATGAAAATAGGAATACTCGGAAGCGGTATCGTAGGACGGGTCCTGGGAACCGCATTTATAAAAGAAGGTCACCAGGTAATGCTGGGTACCAGGGATGTGAATAAAGAAGAAGTTGTAAAATGGCTTTCCCTAAATCAAGAAGCTAAAGCCGGCTCGTTTTCTGATACGGCAAAATTTGGCGAATTACTGGTGCTTGCCATTGCCGGTGATATCAGTGCCGACGTTATAAAAAGTGCAGGCACCGAAAATTTCAGTAATAAAGTCATCATTGACGCTACCAACCCGATCGATCATACCCGGCCACCGGTGAACGGAGTATTGCCTTATTTCACCAACGCAGATGAATCACTGATGGAACGGCTACAGAAAATATTGCCCACGGCTAAACTGGTAAAAGCATTCAACAGCGTAGGCAATGCCTTTATGTATAAACCTGACTTTGGTGGTGAAAAACCAACCATGTTCATCTGTGGCAATGATGAAGAGGCAAAGAAAACCGTTACGGGCATCCTCGATTTTTTTGGCTGGGAAACAGAAGACATGGGCAAGGCAGAAGCTGCCAGGCCAATAGAATCCCTGTGCGTTCTCTGGTGCATACCGGGCATTATACGTGGCCAGTGGACCCACGCTTTCAAGTTGTTGAAAAAACAAGCAGGGAAAGAATAATTGTCATGAACAACTGACATCAGCGACCTCTCAGCCCCCCATTTCGCCATTAATCACATCCAACCGTATTTTCACTATATTGGTGGGTAATTTTGAAGCATGAGTAAATCAAACGTAAGGTATTGGCTATGCCAGGTAACTGGCTGGGGCTTGTGGGGGCTCATCATTTTATACTTCAATTTTGTTGTTTTTGGAGACCGGTTAAAAGAACAGGGTGGCGAAAAAGAAAATCTGGTCAGCCTGGGTATTTTCCTGCTGGTAGGTATCCTTGTTACACATATTGCCCGTCTTATTTTAAAAAGAACAAACTGGTCAAAGCTTTCCATCAACCGCATCGTTCCTATGTTCATAATCTGCGTGGGTGCCATGGGTGTTGCTTTGTTTTATGCAGATAACTTCATCGAATCACATTCCGGTTATTCCTACGATAAATACGTGATCAACAAACGGCTGGAGAAAGCCAAAAAAATGGAGGAACAATATGGCCTCACTTCACTCACCTATTATAAAGACCCGGCCTTAATAACAGACAGCTCTATAAAAAAAGGCATTTCTGAAATTAAAAAGAATACCGGCTGGTACCGGGATAAAAAAGGCGAATGGATATTCCAGAACAAATCCGACCTGGTAAGTATTTATTACAACCTGCTGCTGGTTGCCATCTGGATGCTTATCTATATTGTTTATCACTACGTGGAAAAGAACCGGAAAGACCAGCTTGATCGTTTAAAGCTTGAAACCACCGTGAAGGAACTGGAACTAAAGACCATAAAGTCGCATATCAATCCACATTTTATATTTAACTCACTCAACAGCATCCGCGCCCTGGTGGATGAGAACCCGACAAGGGCCCGGCGTGCCATTACCGAACTTAGCAATATCCTGCGCAGCAGCATGCAGGCCGAAAAAGCAGAAACGGTAAGCCTCCAAAGCGAACTGGATATTGTAAAAGATTACCTGGCACTTGAGCAGATGCGCTTTGAAGAAAGGCTGAAAGTGGAACTGGATATTGACCAGGACACCCTGGAGCAACCCGTGCCGCCCATGATGCTGCAGACACTGGTTGAAAATTCCATCAAGCATGGCATCAGCAAATTAATAAACGGAGGCCTGGTTCGTATCGTAGCCCGTTTCACTGATAACCACCTCGAGCTGCTGGTTCAAAATACCGGTCACCTCAACGGAAATATTAATGGCGATGGTTTTGGTATAAAAAGCACACAGGATAGATTAAATTTGATGTACCAGGGCAAGGCCATTTTTGAAATAAAGAATATCGAAGGTGGCATGGTAGAATCAAAAGTGTCGCTGCCGGTGACTATTTAAATTAACTCAACTAAAATTTTGATACTATGCAAAAGGCATTGATCATTGACGATGAAAGATTGGCAAGGAATGAGCTGAAGAAATTATTACTTGAATTTCCTGAGATCGAAGTGGTAGGCGAAGCAGCCAATGCAGCCGAAGGATTGGAGAAGATCGAGAGCCTGTCACCCGATCTTATTTTTCTTGACATACAGATGCCGGGCAAGACCGGCTTTGATATGCTCACCGAACTGGACAGCGCACCGCATGTGATCTTTACCACCGCTTATGATGAATATGCACTGAAGGCTTTTGAAGTGAATGCGCTGGATTACCTGATGAAGCCCGTAGAGCCAAAACGTTTGGCTGATGCGATTCACAAACTGCAACTGGCGGAAGAAAAGGAACTGGCCACTGCCATGGCCGGCATCAACAGGGGAACACTTACGGAGAACGATCAGGTTTTTGTAAAAGACGGCGAACGTTGCTGGTTTGTGAAGCTGGGCGAAGTAAGGCTCTTTGAAAGCGTGGGCAATTATGCCAAAGTATTCTTTGGTGCCTACAAGCCGCTCATTTTAAAATCGCTGAATGCACTGGAAGAAAGGCTGGATGAAAAAGTTTTCTTTCGTGCCAACCGCAAGCATATTGTGAACCTGCGGATGATCGATAAGATCGAACCTTATTTCAATGGCGGACTGCTGCTTGAATTGCACGGCGGCGAAAAGATCGAAGTAAGCCGGAGGCAGGCGGTGAAGTTTAAGGAAATGATGAGTTTGTAAACCTTAAACCTATAAGGTTTACTAATACGCTTCAATGAAAAAGACATCAGCATACCAGGGATTTTTATAACTTGAGTATTTCACGCAAACCTTATAGGTTTGCTTTACATAAACCTTGTAGGTTTTTAAAAATTAATAATGAAGAAACTACTTTTAACTTTTACAACAGGCTTGATAAGCCTGTTTTCTTTTGGGCAAAATATAGATAAGATCATCAACGCTGCAGAAGTGGAGCGTATTGAAAAGATACTTTCTGCCGATGATATGCAGGGCCGTAAAACATTTACCCCCGGTATTGACAAAGCTGCAGATTTTATTGCGGGCGAATTTGCCAAGAGCAAGCTGAAATTCTTTGGCAATGCAAAAACCTATTTCCAGGAATTTGCCATGACCAAAAGTAAGCCGGTAGAAGTAAAAGGCATGATCGATAGTGAAGCTCTCACAGCCGATAATATAGCCGTTAACACAACCGCCGCCGAAATAAATATCAATTCATTGAAAGATTTTGAGGTAGTGATCGTAAAAGCAACCGACACATTCAACAAAGTAATATTCCCTTTATTCGACCTGGATAAGAATGTATTGATATTGATAGATACGGCCCACGCACGCCGTTTTAAAAGCATGCAGCGCTTTGCAGGCAATGCAAAATTTCCTTCATCGGTTTCGCAGGTACTTGTATTAACAGCAAATCTCAATCCTTCTTCTTTTAACCTGCACGTTAAGAATGAGCAAACGGTGCAGAACCTGAAGAACGTAGTGGGTGTGATACCGGGTAAGAGTAAGAAAGATGAGTTCGTTGTGTTTGCCGGCCATTACGATCATTTGGGCATTGGCAAACCCGATAAGAACCAGGACAGCATTTACAACGGCGCCAACGACGATGCGGCTGGAACAACGGCCGTAATGATGCTGGCGAAATATTTCAGGGAAGCAAAGAACAATGAACGTACGCTGGTGTTTGTTGCTTTTACCGCCGAAGAGATCGGAGGTTTTGGCAGCCGCTATTTCAGCAAGCAGATGAATGCCGATAAAGTGATGGCCATGTTCAATATTGAAATGATCGGCACCGAAAGCAAATGGGGCACCAACAGCGCTTATATTACCGGCTATGAGAAAAGTGATATGGGAAAGATATTACAGGGTAACCTGGAAGGATCTAAATTTCATTTTGAACCCGACCCCTATCCCAAACAGAATTTATTTTACCGCAGCGACAATGCCACCCTGGCTGCATTGGGTGTACCAGCACATACCATCTCCACATCCAAAATGGAAGAAGCACCCAATAACGAACCCAATTACCACAAACAAAGTGATGAGATCGGAACGCTTGATATGACCAATATGGCCGAGATCATTAAAGCCATTGCCATCAGCAGCAAAACGATTGTAAGCGGAAAGGATACGCCTGCGAGGGTGGAGAAAGTGAAGTAAAAAACATATTCACAATTGAAGTTTTAAAAATGAAGACCAATACAGCAGTAAAATTAAAAGACGGCGACCAATGTATGGTTGTGGGAGGAACGCATGCCGGAAAATCAGGTACGGTGAGAGACATTAATACCAGCAAAACAGGTCACATTACCATCACCGTTGAACAAAAGAACGGGGTCCGGTTCAAGACCCTGGGCAAGAACGTAGTTGTTCAGGCAGGTGGCAAGACGAAATAGTAAATGGTATAAAAGATCACAACAAATAATATTCTCACTTCAACCATTTCCTGCACCGGTCATAAACCGGTTTTTCAAAAACAAGATACAGGGCAATGGAAATAAGCCAAAGCAAAACAAAATTTCGGTCGGGTAAATTTATCTTCTCCCTGAGCTTAATACTCACATAACTGATGTGCACCAGGTAAAATGCAAAAGATGCATTGCCAAGCAATACCAATAACCGGGAGGAGAAGAACCATTGCAGCCAGGTTCGTTCATAGATCAGCCCGGCCAATGAAAGCATCACAAAAAAAGGCAACGCAATTTTATGCAGCAACATACCCCCGGTGTGGTTGATGCCATCGTCATAGGCATCTGACTGAAACAGTCCAATGCAATAGGCAGTGATGAGGATACCCATGAACCCGATCAGCGTTTTGTACTTTGCTTTTTCCATCCATACCGTTTGTTTATTGCGTATGGTAACTGCCAATAACATTCCCGCCAGGAACTCGGTGCAGCGGCCGGAAAAAGTTCCGTTTGAAATAAATTTAAGTGGATATAAAAAACGGCCGGGGTTTCCATTGATGTAGTGCCATATTTCGCCGGCTCCCCAGGTGATGCCGAATAACAATACCAATGAACCCAACAGGTACAACAAGTGTTTGCGTTGCAATAAACAAAGCAGGGGCGCAAAAAAATAAAAGCTCATCTCTACAGTAAGCGACCATGCCTGTGCAATGCCATCCAGGTTGTATTTATCCGAAAAACCGTGAAATAGTGAATACGTGAGTGCCGAGAAATGCCGGTTGCCAAAGGCCGGGTCAAGATAATATGCTGTGAGTATAAGCCAATAAAGCGGCATGATACGGGCCAACCGCAATAACATATAGCGTGTATATGCCTTGCCCGAACGCATTGGTTCATCAAAATAAGTATAAGCGATGAGAAAGCCGCTCAATACAAAGAACAATGCCACACCAATATGGAATTCATTGAATAAACGCAATATCTCCGGGTGCAGTTGGCCCCGCCAGTATTTGCGGTTGTGAAAAACAAATACCAGGCAGGCAGCCAGGCAACGGAATCCGGTAAGAGCATTAAAACGGAGCAATGGGTTAATGTATTGGTGGGCTGAAGTTAAGGAGATTTTATTCTCCCCGATCGGGCCTGAACAACCGAAACAAACTAAATCAATAACCGATCAGCGAACTCCACTTAACCTTATCCCTTTCTTCCGCATTTAATTTTTGTCCCTGCCACAATGCATTTTCCCAATCACCGTACGTAGCATTGGGCAGCATGATGTATTTACTGCCGAATAGCGACTGTATCTTATCAACGTTTGCATTTCTTTCCGTTACATATTTCTCAAAGAACAGGTCATTGAAATCATTCAGGTTATCGCCGAGCAACAATACCACGTTGTATTTTTTTGCTACTTCCTGGCGGCGGGGTTCTTTGTCGCTGCTAGGTCCCTTCATCATCATGTGCATGCTATCCACCTGCGGAAAACCTCTCAGTTGCAGGTTCCGCATAGTAGCCGCTTTCTGGTCTTCCTTGCGGTTGGTAATGTAAAAACACTGCACACCATGCTGGGCGGCATAGTTAAAAAACTCCAAGGCACCTGGGGTGGCGGGTGCTTGGGCATAATCCACCCACAGCCTCCAGGTACTGTCGCCATAAGTGCGTCCATTTAGAATATCTTTTGCAGCGCCGGGGCTGTTGTCGAGTACCGTTTCATCTACATCAGTGATAACAGCCAGAGGCAAGCTGTCTTTATTGGTTCTCAAAATTTCTTCGAGCCGCAACTTTGCCAGGTTGAATGCCTGGTAGCACAATGCTTTGTACTCGCCGCTTTGTTCCTGCCACAGGATGCCGCTCAGGTTATACTGGGCCGGTTTATGATCGGCTACTTGTGCATTTAAAGAAATACTGAATAAAATAGCTGCTGATAAAAATAATTTATGGCTCATATTGGCTGATTGATTAATAAGACTGTTATACGATAGTAAAGGTAAGCTGCGAAAACGAGTTCCTTTTCTGTTGTCTAGTAAAACAACCATAAATAAGCGAAAATGAATTCCTCACTCCATCAGGTAATAGAGCCCCAAAAAAATAACCAACACAGCCACCGAAGTAAGTCCATAGAGTGTCCAGTTGTATAACCCGGGTATAGGATTGATTAAGGTAAGCAAACAACTTAAAAATCCGATAAAGGCACCTGCGGCAAGGCATACAAAGCCAATAAACTGCCTTTTGCCATATTTAAGTTTTTTGAATTCTCTCAGGTGAAGGGATGTAGTTTCCTCATCATAACCCATTGCAGCCAGTTTTTCTTTTACTTTCTGAATGTCCAGCCTGTCGGCTATCCACTGCTGAAACACATCAGCATTTACTGAAGTTGTGTAAGACATAGCAATCGTTTTTAAAGAAATGTATCCGGATCATCTTCCTTCCAAGATAAATAAATTTTACCAGTAGTAAAAGGGGAGAGATCAAAAAAAGATTAAACCTTCACCGGTACACTATGTACTGCTGCCGCCATTTCCTTAATAAGATTGGGATCTTTTTCAATGGCATTGCCAACCACAATAACATCGGCGCCAGCCTTGCAATTGAGATAGGCTTTTTCCGGTTCAATAATACCGCCGCCGATGATGAGAGGAACTTCAATAACATTAGCCACCTGCCGGATCATTTCTTCAGTGATGGCGAGTTTGGCGCCGCTGCCGGCATCCATGTAAATAAGTTTCATGCCCAGCATTTCGCCAGCCATGGCTGTACACATGGCGATCTCATTTTTATCGGCAGGTATGGGAGTAGCATTGGAGATATAGGAAACGGTGGTTGGAGCACCTCCATCAATTACCATATAACCCGTTGGTAAAATTTCCAGTCCGCTTTGCTTTACCACCGGTGCTGAAACAACATGCTGCCCGATCAACAGGTCGGCATTGCGGCCACTGATCAATGAGAGATACAATAATGCATCGGCATATTTACTTACCTGGTTCGGACTTCCGGGAAAGAGAATAACAGGAATATTGCAACTGCGTTTTATAAACTGAACGCATTCATCTAAATAATTGGAGATAACCAGGCTTCCGCCAACGAGGAAATAATCCACCCTGGCATCTACAGCAAGTTCAATGAGTTTTTTCATATTGCTGTCGTTCACCTTATCAGGGTCGATGAGTACGGCAAATGATTTTTTGTGCTGCTTTTTTCGCTCTGTTAATGATTGATAAATGGCTTTGGTCATTTCCTGTCGGTTGGTTACTTGCAAAAATGTGCAAAAATTGGCTCTTACCGAAATAATAGACTCAAATAAAACGGATATAGCCCCCAAATTCGTACATTTTCTGCGTAATTTTGACAGATGACGGACATATCTGGCGAGATAAAATTTAAAACGGCCCGAAGTGGTGGAAAAGGGGGCCAAAACGTGAATAAAGTGGAGACCATGGTGGAGGGATATTGGCATATAGAAACGTCAAATCTCGTTACAGATGATCAGAAAAGCCGGCTCCGGGACAAGCTCAGCAATAAGATAAATGGCGAAGGTTTTCTGCTGGTAAAAAGTCAAACGGAACGTTCGCAACTGGGCAATAAAGAGCAGGTGATAAGGAAGATGAATGTCCTGGTGAATAAAGCCCTCATCAAACCAAAATCAAGAAAGGCGACCAGGCCCTCAAAAGAATCAAAGGAAAAAAGAATAGAGATAAAAAAGAAAGTGGGTACACTCAAATCCTTCCGGAAAAAAGTAAGCCGCGATACCTGGTAAAAGAAAAACTATGAAGAACAGGTTCTTATCCATTCCCTTATTTCTGCTGACAGTTTTAAGTTTAAGCGGCTTCCAAAAAGCCGGCTCTTCAATCAGCCAGCCCGGCATGTTAAAGATCACGTTCGTAAATACGGTAAAGGGCAAACTGTTGCAACTGGACAGTTCGGTTTATACAAACCCATTTTCCGAAACATACAGCGTCCGGAAATTCAAATACTATATCAGCAATATTGCGGTTGCATTTTCTGATGGCATCTATAAAGAAATTGACAGTTACCATTTGATCGATGAAAGCAACCCTGCTTCCTTAAGCTTTATTTTTTCGGCAGCCCCAAACAGGTACCATTCACTTATGTTCATGCTCGGTGTGGATAGTTTAAAGAATGTAAGTGGTGCACAAACCGGTCCTTTAGACCCATTGAATGATATGTTCTGGACCTGGAACAGTGGTTATGTTATGGCAAAGCTGGAAGGTAACTCGCCACAATCGAAAGTGGTCAACAACAAAGTAGAATTTCATATCGGCGGTTTTTCGGGAGAGTACAATGTGCTGAAAAAACTTTTGCTGAATTTTCCTGCGGGCATGTCACTGGATATACGGGAAGGCAAAACGAGTGAGATCCTCATTGAAGCGGATCTTGATAAATGGTGGCAGCATCCCAATGATCTGAAGATAAGCGACCATCCTGTTTGTACCACACCGGGAGAGCTGGCAAAAAAGTTTGCCGACAACTACAGCAACATGTTTTCTATAAAACAGGTCATAAATAATTAGTTGAAACAACGGATCGTCATATCGCTTTGTGCAGGGATTGCCTTGTTTTCGCTGTTCATCAGCGCAGGTAACAAACCAGGCCCGGGGCCAACCTACCTACAATTTAAAATACCGGCAGGCTGGCCAAAACCAGCCACGGATATTTTTGCAAAGAACCGGTTATCGGAAGAAGGTTTTCAACTAGGTAAAAAATTATTTTATGATGGCCGCTTAAGTAAGGATGGAAATTTTCCCTGCGCCGGTTGCCACCAGCAGTTTGGCGCCTTTGCCAGTTATGACCATGATCTCAGCCACGGTTATAACAATACATTCACCACCCGCAATGCGCCGGGATTATTCAACCTCGCCTGGATGCCGGCAATGCATTGGGATGGCGGTGTGAATCATATTGAGGTGCAGCCGCTCTCTCCCATTACAGCACCTAATGAGATGGCTGAGAATTTAGACAGTGTTTTACGCAAGCTCAGAAAGGACACAATGTACCTAAGACTTTTTAAAGCAGCATTCGGCACGCCGGAGATCAACAGCCAGCGGATGCTGAAAGCATTGGCACAGTTTACCGGCTCCATTGTTTCTGCTAATTCAAAATATGATAAAGTGCAACGGGGTGAAGCAAGTTTTACCCCGGGAGAGCTGAATGGTTATAATTTCTTCAAAGCAAATTGTGCTTCCTGCCATAAAGAGCCTTTATTCACCGATTACAGTTTTCGTAACAACGGGTTAGCCATAAGTCCTTTCTTAAATGATTACGGAAGAATGAAGATAACAGGCAATAAAGCCGACTCATTAAAATTCAAAGTACCCAGCCTACGCAATGTGGCACTTACCTTTCCGTACATGCACGACGGCAGGCTTTATTCTTTAGGCGCTGTTATTGATCATTACCGATCGGGCATCATAACCACGCAGCCAACCTTAGATCCATTGCTGGTAAACCGGGTCACTATTTCAAACAAGGAAAAAAATGATCTGATCTATTTCCTGAATACCCTCACCGATACGACCATGACGCATGATCTGAGATTTTCTGAGAAAGTGACCTATTTCTCTCATTAGAATTTATTGCCCGTTTGTTCCTTTAAGGGTTGAAAGTACCTGGCGCTGTTTTTCTAATTCTTTCTGCTGATCGGCCTGTTCCTTAATATTGTCTTCGATCTCTTTCTCCAGTTTTTTCTTTTTCTTCTGCAGATCCTGTGCATCTTCTGCCAGGTTCTCTATTTTCTTCTCCGCTTTTTTAACCACTTCTTCCTGTTCACTGATCTGCTGGCCTTTGTCGTAGATCGCAACGGTATTGCGCAGGCTGTCGAGGTAAGTTTTAGCATTGCGAACCAGGCCCGGGTCTGATTTCTCTGTTACAAAAATGTCGAAGCCTTTTGATATCATCAAGGTTACTTTGGAAATATCTTTTTCCCTTTTACTTTTCTTATCAACCGAAAAATAAAGATCGTATGCTTCGCTGCCCAGTGCCGGCATCTTTACGCCTTTATATACGATGAATCCCTTGCTCTCTTTTCCTTTATAGCCCAGCTTCTCCAGGGTATCCTGTATGGCCCTGGTGATCATGTCTTCCGAAAAAGGAACTTCATTAACGATGGCTTCCCGGTCTGTTTTCTGATACTCAACTGTACTGGTACGGGATTGTGCATTTGCATGCAGGTTCAGCACAAACAATAAAACAAGAACAACGATTTTTTTCATACGGGTCATTTTCAACAAAGATAAATTCTTGCAGCCAAAACATACATTCCCTGTTTGGACACAAATTGAAATTATAAAGGTAAATTTGAAACCAAATTGAAAACCTAGTTGAGCGGCATTAAAAAATTAGCAGGACAAACACTCTGGTACGGCATTCCTACTATTGCCAGCCGCTTTCTCGGTTACCTGATGAATATGGCCTTGCCTTTTTTTGTTGCCATGCCGGAGAAGACCGCCGACCTGGTGCAGGTGTACACCATCATCCCTTTTTTAAACGTATTGTATGCCTATGGACTGGAAACGGCGTATTTCCGTTTCTCCCAAACCCACGACAAACAAAAGCTTTACAATACACTTTCCCTATCGCTTTTATACAGCAGTATCTTTTTCACCGTCATCCTTGTTCTTTGCAAAGGCGTGCTGGTTTCTGCAGCCGACCTGCAAAATCATCCGGATTATATTCTTTGGATGGCGGCCATCATTGCTGTTGACAATTTAAATACGCTGCCTTTTGCCAAACTGCGGCAGGAGAACCGGCCGAAGCGATATGCATTTGCCCGGGTGATGGGTATTGTAGTGAACCTGTTTGTTGTTATCTTCTTTTTGGGCATCGTTCCAAAGATATTAAAATCAAACCCCGATAATTTTCTTCACCTCATTTATAATAAAGATGTTGGATTGGGATATTACCTGCTGGGTAATCTCTGCGGAAGTTTATTCACCCTGGTGGTACTTTCTAAAGAAATAAAGCAGGTTCGTTTTCATTTCGATACCAACCTGTGGAAGGAAGTGATGCGGTACAGTGCGCCGCTGATCATTGTTGGCCTGGGTGGCATGATAAATGATGTGCTCAGCCGGTTGATCTACCGCCACGTGGTTGACCTGCCGCAACAACAAGCCGATCATGAGCTCGGCATTTTTGCCAACATCTTCCGCATTGCCTTACTCATCACCATCATGATCCAGGCATTCCGCATGGCAGCCGAACCTTTTTTCTTCAACCGGAGTAAAGAAGAAAATGCACAAAAGACCTATGCGAGGGTAATGAAATTTTTTGTGATCGCCTGTTGTTTTATGTTCTTATTCATCGGGTTGTTCCTGGATATTTTCCGCTGGATCTTTACAACCTTCGCAAACCCACGCTGGGCTGAAGGTTTAGACGTAGTGCCTTTGCTTGCATTGGGTAATATCTTCCTGGGTATTTATTATAACCTGAGTGTGTGGTACAAACTCACCAACAAAAATATGTATGGCGCCGTGATCACTGTTATTGGCGCCGTGATCACCATTGTACTGAATATCATTCTTATTCCAAGATTACATTATACCGGTGCAGCCATTGCCACATTCAGCTGCTACCTGTTCATGATGCTGAGCAGTTATTTACTGGGGCAGAAATATTACCCGGTACCATACGCCGTAAAGAAACTGGTCGCTTACCTAACGCTGGTCATCATTATCTATCTTATCCACCTCGGGCTTGTAAAATTTGTTTCTTCTTCTTTATTATTCTCGTTGAGCACCGGCTTGTTGTTCTTTATGTTATTTACCTGGTTTGTGGCAAAGATCGAAGCGAAGGAACTGGCAAAGCTGCCGGTAATAGGGAAATACTTCAACCGCTGATTTATTTTTTCACTCAATCATCATCTTTACCCGTCGCTTTTATAAAAGCTGCTCTTTTAGGCGCCGGCATCGCCGAACCCGAACCTTTTATTCCTTTCCACAGGACTTCACTTAATTCAAGGTCGGGTACACGGTCTTCTTTTGTAAAGTCAAATTTTGCAGATTGTTCTGCCAATTCATTCCATGCTAAATTCCGTTCTGATAAATCAACGTTAGAAGGCAATGCAGTAAAACTGCTGTTGTTTGCTGTTGAAGTAAAACATCTCCACATAGGTGTTGCGCCGGCATCGTATTGACTCATGGGCGGGATACCCAGGATCAATTCAATGGTACGCAACATACTGCTGGTTGAATAAGCTCTATGATCAATAAAATTTCTTTTAACAAAAGGGCCGGCAATATAAGCTGTACTCCGGTGTGCATCCACGTGATCAGGACCATTTTGTGCATCGTCTTCCAGTATAAACACAACACTCTCTTTCCAAACAGGACTTTCGCTCAGGTGCTGGATAAACATTCCAACAGCCAGGTCGTTATCTGCAACATACGCAAATGGAGTAGGCCTGCCCTTCGATAAACCGGCTGTATGATCATTTGGAAAACGTAAAGACATAAACCGGGGTAACGCATTGGCAGTAACGAGCGAATCAAATTCACGTGCCCATTGGCTATAGCGAACAGTATCCCAAACGTTCAGATCCCAGCCTGTGAAATATGGACAGAAATGATTGTCTAATACAGCTATATTTGCCTTCCCCCCATCTACAAACTCTCCATAACTCCGGTAACTCACTCCCGCTTTTTTACAATTTCCCCATAGAAAATCGCCTTTGTTATTTGCGATTTTTCTAGTCCCTTCGCCATCATATCCTCCACCCCGGCCGCCATAACTCGTTACCCAGTTTTTTTCAAGATAATCCGTTGCATAAGCGCCCATGCTCCAGTTATGCCCATCAGCACTCACTTCACCATCTACATAAAAATTATCAAGCAATACAAATTCCCTGGCCAGTTTGTGTTGATTGGGTGTAATCCGTTCGCCAAATAAAACAAGGCTGGTATCGCCGTTGCCTTCTTTCATATCACCCAATACCTGGTCGTAAGTGCGGTTTTCTTTAATAATGTAAAACACATGTTTAATGGGTGAAGGGTCGCCTATTTTTCCAGGGACCGGGTTCCCTGCTTCAACCAGGCTACTGGTTTCTTTCTCCTTTGTATACGGTGTGTTTTTATAAACCTGTTGAGAATAAATGCTCAACATTTTTTCTGAAGGCATATCGATAATACTCATGGTGCCTTTAAACAATCCGCCGATGTATTGCACTTCTTTTTCTTTAACGCCGCCCTGGTAATCTACTTTCTGCCTTCGCTTTGCAGGGTTTGGCCCGTCGGGGTTTGCAAAAGAAGTAAAGCCCTTGCCGTTGGTTACCCATATTTTTTTTCCTATAACCCTTACACAGGTTGGATACCAGCCCACGGGTATAAATCCTTTTGATGAACTGAAGCCCGGCCTGCTTACATCAAAAACGGTTAAGCAGTTATTATCGGCATTGGCAATAAATAAAGTTTTGCCATCTTCGCTCAGAACCAACCCATTGCTGGTACTGCCGGGAGGGGCATCGGGATATAAAGAAGCCGTAAGCGTTTCAACAATTTTCCTGTCTTTTACCTTGATCACGGAAACGGAATTATCGTTGGCATTGGCAACAAATAAAAATTTGCCGTCTTTGGTGGTACATAGGTCATTGGGATTATCACCAACAGCTATTTGTGCAGCAACCTTCCGTTCCTTTGTATTGAACAAAATCAATTTATCGCAGCCCCAGCAACTGATGTAAAGTTCTTTTTTATCGCTTGATAGCAGGCAGGTGTAGGCTTCTCCATCAAGCTTAACCTGTTGAATAATATTTTTTGTAAGCAGGTCAACAATGTACAGTGAATTATCATCCTTGGTAACCACATACAACAAATGTCCTGCATCGTCGATATCAATACCGGCAGGGGAGATTTTATTAGGCCATTTTTTTCCCAGTTTAATACTGTCTTTCAGTTGCAGTTTATTGTTGATGATGGCGTATTGCAATATCCAGTTATCGTTACCCCCTCCTGCAAACAGGTATTTTTCATCACTGCTGAATTTAAGGCCCAGCCAGCTTTTTTTAATTTCTATATTATCCAGGATCTTTTCTGTTTTGGTATTGATGAGTTGCAGGCTTTGTTTGCTTTGGCCATTATTGGTAACAGCTACCAGTCTTTTTGAGCTGCTTACGGCAATATTCAATGGAAGGTCGCCCAGGGCCAAACTTCTTCCGGCTGGCGAAAGCGACCAGCCATTGGGAAGTGTTACCGTCTTTTGTGCAGTTGCATGAATTGTAAAAAGAAAAAGAAAAATTGGAGAGATTCTTTTAAGCATAGCTGCGATATTAGAGAATGAAGTTAGTAAAACTAATTCTCAAATGCGGCTATGGCAGCAGTTAACAGAATATCTTATCGTTATTTTTTCCGGGTGCAGGTGCACTGAACCGGTTCATTAATATTTTCTGTACAGGTCATAAATGATCTTTTTGTCTGCATCGTTTAACACGGCGATGCTGTCCTGCTGTACAAAATGTAATTTGAAGGCCCTGATCGCTGCAATGGAATCTTTGGTGTCATACCCGATGATGCGTAATGATTGCATGGCATTGAAATTCTCCGGCAGTTTTACATTCGCCGTATCGTACCAATTACCGAAACCATTTTGCGCCAGTTGCTGCCAGGGAAAGTAGCGGTTGGGATCAACTTTTCTTTTAGGAGCAATATCAGCATGGCCAATAAAATTAGCCGTGGGTATGCTGTAATTTTTTTTAAGCGTTTTTAAAACCTGCAGCAGGCTGTTTATCTGCTGTTGTGTAAACGCTTCAAAACCGTTGTTGTCGAGTTCAATGCCGATGGACGAAGAATTCACATCCGTTACATTGCCCCACTTGCCGGTACCTGCATGCCAGGCCCGCAGGTAATCATTCAGCATGTGATGTACCGTACCATCCTTACAAATAACATAGTGGGCGCTTACCTGTGTACGGGGCAAGGTAAACGTTCTTAAGGTTGAGTCGCAGGCATTTTGTGCCGTATGATGAATGATGACAAAATTTGGTTTGCGCATTCCAAAATTGGTGGTGCCTACCCAGGATGAAGCCACCAGGACGCTGTCGATATTACCCGGTTGCTTTTTTAATTCTTTTGCAAAAACTCTTACCTGCTTTTTATAACTGCGGTTACTGGCTGCATACTTATTATTACAACCAACAACTCCTACAATGAATAAAAAAACAGGAATGATTATTTTATAAAACATACTAATGCTTGAAAAGGAAAGTTACGGAACAAATTGAAAACCTGTTTTATTCCAATAAAAAGGCTGCCTGGTAAGACAGCCTAAAAAATTTAAGTATGAATGATCTTTACAGGGTTGCCATATCGATCACAAACCGGTACCGTACATCACCCTTCAACATCCGTTCATAAGCCTCATTGATATCTTTCATTGCTATCACTTCCACATCACTTACAATATTATGTTCGGCACAGTAATCAAGCATTTCCTGTGTTTCGGGCAGTCCGCCAATTAAGGAGCCGGCAAAACTTTTTCTTCCAAAAATGAGGTTAAAGGCAGGTATTTGTGCCGGTGATGGCGGGGCTCCTACACAAACCATTACGCCATTTGTACGCAACAGGCTCAAATAAAAATTATAATCATGATCTGCAGAAACGGTATCTAAAATAAAGTCAAAACTGCCTGTCACTTTTTTTACCTGTTCTGCATCACTGGTAAGTACAAAATGATGTGCGCCCAGGCGTTTTGCATCTGCTTCTTTTGAAGCAGTATGGCTCAGCATGGTAACTTCTGCGCCCATGGCGGCAGCCAGCTTCACAGCCATGTGTCCAAGTCCACCCAATCCAAGAATACCAACCTTATGTCCTTTACCAATTTTCCAGTGACGCAACGGAGAATAGGTGGTAATGCCTGCACAAAGCAATGGGGCAACTGCTTCCAACGGTAGTTTATCAGAAATATGCAGTACAAAATCTTCATGCACCACGATGGATTTGCTGTAGCCGCCGTATGTATTACCACTGCCGTCCTTTTCCTTGCCATTGTAAGTACCTACCATTCCATTGCTGCAATATTGCTCCAGCCCCTCTTTACAATTATCACATTCCCGGCAACTGTCTACCAGGCATCCTACACCTGCCAGGTCGCCTGCTTTGAATTTTTTCACGTGATCGCCTACGGCAGTAACCCTTCCTACAATTTCGTGGCCGGGTACGCACGGAAAGATGGTGCCACCCCATTCATTACGTGCGGTATGCAGATCGCTGTGGCAAACACCGCAATATAATATCTGTATTTCCACATCGTGTGGCTTTGGGCTTCTTCGCTTGATTGTCCATGGTGCAAGTGGCGTAGTTGCTTCTTGTGCTGCGTAAGCTTTGGTAGATGACATATAGATTTTTTAGTGGCACAATATAACCTTTTGAACCGGTGATCTGTATTATCGTTTTAGTCTTACGCAATAAGTTAATCCTGATTTAATCATTGCAGGATGATACCCGGTGGCTGCGTAGAGCTTATTGCTGCAGTTTTACAGTTTATCGTCCACTTCTCCTTCATTCTTTTTATCTTTCAGGTTCAAGCCTTTTATATGAAGAAGTCATTCCTTGTAATACTAATACTGCTGGCTGGCAATTTTATATTTGCCCAGCAAAAACCTGCTTATATTTTGTATGACGCAAACGGCAAAAAAGTTTCTTATAAAAAGATGATAAAGCTGCTGGCGAAAAAAGACGTTTTGCTTTTCGGCGAATTTCATAACAACCCGATCTCTCACTGGCTTGAATTAGCTGTTGCCAAAGACCTGAAAGAGAAAAAAGAAATCATTTTCGGTGCCGAAATGTTTGAAGCCGATAACCAGCAGCCGCTGACTGATTACCTCGCCGGTAAGATCACGGCAAAAGGACTGGATTCATCGGCCCGGCTTTGGAACAATTACAAAACCGATTATGCACCCATTGTAAATTTTGCCAAAGAGATAAAAGCGCCTTTCATTGCCACTAATATTCCCCGGCGCTATGCCTCACTAATTTCCAAAAAAGGATTTGAATCACTGGACACTTTATCTGCCCGGGAAAAGTCATGGATAGCCCCCCTGCCCATGGATTATGATTCCACCCTGCCTGGTTATGTGAACATGCTAAAGATGATGAGCGGTCACGGCAGCGCCAATATGCCCAAGGCACAGGCAAGCAAAGATGCTACCATGGCTTACTTCATCCTGCAGAACCTGAAACCCGGGACCCTGTTCATTCATTACAACGGGTCTTATCATTCCGATAATTTTGACGGCATCAACTGGTACCTGAAAAGAAAGAGGCCCGAGCTGAATATTGCCACCATCAGTACCGTATCGCAAAAGAATATTAAAGAATTGCTGGCTGAAAATAAGGGCAAGGCCGATTTTATCATTTGCGTGGATGAGGATATGACGAATACCTACTGATCCTTCTTAAAAATATCATCCCTTCTTAAAATATAATTCATCTTCATCCGTCTCCGTATATATAAACAGGGACCGAGATGACGATAGCAATGGAAATGGCTGCAGAGCGTAATAAAAATATTACCAACACCATCAAATCAATCAGCAACCGGCTTTTTGGCTTTATCAAGCAGCGGGTGGCAAGTACCGAGGATGCAGAAGACATCCTGCAGGAGGTTTTTTACCAGTTTGCAGGCAACAGCGAACCCATTGAGCAAACAACAAGCTGGCTGTACCGGGTTGCCCGCAATAAGATAATTGACAATTACCGAAAGCACAAACTGCCGTTGGCTGATGATTTATTAAATGGCGCTGAAACTGAAGAAGACAGTTTTGACTGGAGAGAAATGATGCTGCCATCCGATTCAACACCGGAAACAGAATACCTCCGCAATATTTTCTGGGAAGAACTGCAACATGCCCTGGATGAATTACCGGCTGCCCAACGGGAAGTGTTCATACAAAATGAAGTAGAAGGTATCCCATTTAAAGATATTTCGGAACAGACCGGAGAAAGTGTGGCCACACTTATCAGCCGCAAGCGCTATGCCGTGCTGCATTTACGGGAACGGCTGCGGGTATTGAAAGATGAATTATTAAACTATTAAAAAATCAGCCACGAATAGCACGAATTAACACGAATATTCAAAACCAAAAACATCGGTGATCATTCGTGTAATTCGTGGCGCAAAAAAAAATACAATGAAAAAATTCTGGATCAAGAAAGGACTGATGATATTAATATTCGGAACCGCCGCAGTATTATTATTTGGCTGGATAGTTATGAGTTTATGGAACGGCATATTACCCGTAGTGATAACGGGAGTAAAAACGATTACATTCTTACAGGCACTGGGTTTATTATTGCTGAGTAAGATATTATTCGGTGGCTTTGGTGGTGGACGTGGCAAATGGAGAGGCAGCCCGGCCTGGAGAGAAAAGATGAAACAGCGCTGGGATACCATGACTCCCGAAGAAAGGGAAAAATTCAAAGACGAATGGAAGAACCGTTGCGGTGGCAGGTGGAAAATGCACAGTACAACAGGTACCTCAACCGGTATGGCAGCAGAATAAAATACTGCTTCCCATACCCTTCTTAAACTAACTGGTATGGAAATTCTTGTTTTTAAGACCAACCTCAACAGCACCGATCATATTGGCAAGGTCACGCCGCCATTAAACCATCATCCCGGTATCCTGGAATGGAATGTGGACCTGCATGACTGCGACAACATATTGCGGATCGTTTCTGAGAATATTTCTGCTGCCGAAATAGAACAATTGGTTTTTAAAGCCGGTTATTTTTGCAGGGAACTTGAATAAATAAATATGCCCGGCTGTATAAAGGCCGGGCATATTCTTTAAAAGCAATTATTATTTCTTTGCCGGGTAATGCTGGATTTTTTCATCCAGTTCAGCAATCTTTCCATTCACCATCTTGCAATCATCAATAACGGCCAATGAATCCATTTTACCATTCTTATCAGTAATTATCTGTTTGTACCACATGGTAACATACTCTGTTTTCCCGTCTTTTGATATCACCGATTCCCAATCACCCATATTTATCTTCATACTGCTGTACTTGGCTCTTTCGGCAGTAAAGAATTTGGTAAGACTGTCTTTGCTGAATTTTTGCTGAAAGCCATCCAGGCGTACCTCAATGCTGTCGCCAAAACCGGCCATGCAGGCAGCAATATCTCCTGTTTCAAATCCCTTTAATGAACCCATGGCGGTAACCGCATGTTTTTTGTCGCCCGGTTGCCAGTCCTGGTAAGGCTTCTCCAGTTTGTAGGGATAATTGAGTTCTTCTGTACTGGAAACAGCTGTTTTGGTAGTATCAGTAGTACTTGCCGGGGCATCCGATTTGTTGTTGCAGCCAAAAGCAAATACAGCCGCAAAAGCTAAAAGAAGTGTTCTTTTCATTTTGAAAATTTTATTTAGTTGATGAATAAAAAGAGGATGTTAGTAAGAAGGCGAAAAGATAGGCATTCTGAATTTAAAATGCAAGACGGGGGAGAAATGAATTTGAAACCGGTAAACACTATGCTTTAATATCCCCTCAGAACATCAGGTACATACCCTGGTCCCAGCCCAGCTCTTCTGATAATTTTATATCCTTGTTTCCTTCCGGGTATTTATGCAGGTAATCCCTTTTTAAATTACCCCTGATATAGTAAGCATAGCCATCCTTAGGGAACTGTTGGATCAGTTTGTTGCTATAGGCATACGCCTCTTTATTCCTGTTCTTTACCACCATCACACGCAATATGTTTTGCTGTAAGGCAATATTACTGCTGTCTATCTGAACAGCTTTTTTATAATCCGCATTTGCCTTAATATAATCATCTAAATTGGCATAGGCCCAGCCGCGGTTATTATAGTACCCATAATTTCCGGGGTCATTTTCAATTGCTTTGCTGAAATAAAAAACCGCCAGTTTGTTATTTTTTTCATCATTGATATAACTGGAATAGATCGTGGCACATCCCCGCAGGTTATTTGCCATTGCATTACGAGGATCTTTTTTTAAGCAACTATCGATCAGCGGGATCGCTTTTTTAGAATCTCTTTGCAATATCAACACCCTGGCCCTTTCCAGCAACAGCGCACAGGTATCGGCTGCCCTGGTATGTATGCATAAAAAGACAGTAAATGCAATAATTAAACGGATCGTTCTTTTGATCATAAAACAGACATGGTTGATAAGGAGATCTTACATATTCCTTCGGTACTGTCCGCCCACCGAATACAATGCATTCGTGATCTGCCCCAAAGAACAGTACTTCACCGTTTCCATCAGCTCGGCAAAGAGGTTCTCATTTTTAACCGCAGCCTGTTGCAGGCGCCTGAGCATGGCTGCACTTTTTGCTGAGTGCCTGTTTTGAAATGCCCGCAGTGCGGTGATCTGGTTTTCCTTTTCATCGGTGGTGCTGCGGATAACTTCGGTTGGTAATATCGTAGGTGAACCGTTCTTGCTTAAGAAAGTGTTCACGCCAACGATGGGATATTCGCCGGTATGCTTGAGTGTTTCATAGTAAAGACTTTCTTCCTGTATCTTATTGCGCTGGTACATGCGTTCCATGGCGCCCAGCACGCCACCTCTTTCGGTAATGCGGTGAAACTCGGCCATCACAGCATCTTCCACCAGGTCGGTCAGTTCTTCAATGAGAAAGGATCCCTGGTTGGGGTTCTCATTTTTTGCCGTACCTAATTCCCTGTTAATGATCAACTGAATGGCCATTGCCCTCCGCACACTTTCTTCCGTAGGTGTGGTAATGGCTTCATCGTATGCATTCGTGTGTAAAGAATTGCAATTATCATAGATGGCATACAAGGCCTGCAGCGTTGTTCGTATGTCGTTGAAATCAATCTCCTGCGCATGCAATGAACGGCCGGATGTTTGAATATGGTATTTTAATTTTTGAGACCGGTCGTTGCCTTTGTATTTATTCTTCATAGCCTTGGCCCATATTCTCCTGGCAACACGACCTATCACACTGTATTCAGGGTCCATGCCATTGCTGAAAAAGAAAGAAAGGTTGGGTGCAAAATCATCGATGTGCATGCCCCGGCTCAAATAGTACTCTACATACGTGAACCCATTAGACAGCGTAAATGCAAGTTGTGTGATCGGGTTAGCGCCTGCTTCAGCAATGTGATAACCGCTGATGCTTACGCTGTAAAAATTCTGCACCTTATGCTCAATAAAATATTGCTGCACATCGCCCATCAGCTTCAACGCAAACTCTGTAGAAAAAATGCAGGTGTTTTGCGCCTGGTCTTCTTTTAAAATATCAGCCTGCACCGTACCACGAACCGTTGACAGCGCTTTTGCTTTTATCTGTGCATATACTTCCGCAGGCAACACGTCTTCACCGCTTAAACCTAACAGGCGTAAACCCAACCCGTCATTTCCTTCGGGCAGGAAGCCCGTGAAATTTCCTTTTGCCGGCGTGATGGATCTTCCATCAGTACCAATATATTTTGGCAAAGAATCAATAGGATATTTTGCTTCGATGAGTTTATTTACTTCATCCCGTAAATTATTATCAAGGATATATTTTTCACACTGCTGGTCAATGGCGGCATTCATAAAAAATGCCAGCAACATCGGTGCCGGGCCATTGATGGTCATGCTCACTGAAGTCTTTGGATCACAAAGATCAAAACCACTGTATAATTTTTTGGCATCATCTACGGTTGCAATGCTTACGCCGCTGTTGCCCACTTTACCATAAATATCCGGTCGATGATCGGGATCTTCGCCATAGAGCGTAACACTGTCAAACGCCGTGCTCAGGCGCTTTGCAGGCTGGCCAATACTTACATAGTGAAAGCGGCGGTTTGTTCTTTCAGGCCCGCCTTCGCCGGCAAACATACGGGTTGGATCTTCCCCATCACGCTTCAACGGAAATACGCCGGCCGTGAACGGAAATTCACCGGGCACGTTTTCCTGTAATTGCCATTTTAAAATATCACCCCAATCCTTATACTTTGGAAGAATGACCTTTGCAATGCTGGTGCCGGATAAACTTTTATAAGTAAGCGGTTGCTTAATGACTTTATCCCGTACTTTGAATTCGTAAAATTCTTTTTGATAGCGTTCCAGCGTTAGGGGCCATGACTGGATCAACTTTTTACATTCGGGGTGTAATTGTTCTTCCAACCTGTTCTTTATTTTCATCAGCTCTTCTTTAACAGCCGATGAAAGTGTTGAGGTCTGCACCAGGGTTCCCTCTAACTGGTAAAGCTTTGTGGCAAGGGTTGATTGTTCGATAACCCAGTTGTCGTAAGCAGCAATCGTTTCTGCTATTTCCGCCAGGTACCTTACCCGTTTGGGCGGAATGATCATCGACTGGCTGGCCGTATCCTTTGTATGTGCATGGTGTTCTATCTCGCCATGAAATTTTATACCGCATTTACCAGCTACTTTTTCCATCAGCCTTTCAAACAATTCATTCACGCCTGCATCATTAAACTGTGCAGCGATGGTTCCCACAACCGGCAACTCCTCGTCTTTGGCTGTCCACAAACCATGATTGCGTTTGTATTGCTTGCGCACATCATGCAATGCATCCAGTGCACCGGCCTTGTCAAATTTATTTACACAAACCACATCGGCATAGTCAAGCATATTTATTTTTTCCAGTTGCGATGCAGCCCCGTATTCCGGCGTCATCACGTACATGCTGATGTCGACATAATCTAAAATAGAAGCATCGCTTTGTCCAACACCGGCGCTTTCCAGGATAATAAATTCATACCCGGCTGCTTTGCAGATGTCAATCGCTTCCTGCACATACTCACTCAATGCCTTGTCGCTTTCTCTTGTTGCCAGGCTGCGCATATAAGCACGGGGTGAAGAGATGGAATTCATCCGTATCCTGTCGCCGAGCAATGCGCCGCCGGTTTTTTTCTTGGAGGGATCAACAGAAATGACTGCGATGGTCTTATCGGTATAATTATTAAGGAATCTTCTTACTATTTCATCGGTAACACTGCTTTTACCAGCGCCGCCGGTTCCGGTTATCCCTAAGACGGGAATTTTTTTATCCGTTTTCGGCTGGCCATTGACAGTAGTAATTCCATTCTCAACATTGGTAATTTGCCGTGCTACTTTCCTTACATCCTTCACTTCACCCAGCGTCATTGCTTTTTTGTATTCGCCGCTTCCATTAAGGGCAAAGTCGCATGTCTTCACCACATCTTCGATCATACCTTCCAGTCCCATCTTCCTTCCGTCATCAGGACTGTATATCTTGGTGATCCCATAATTATGCAGTTCTTCTATCTCGCCTGGCAATATTGTTCCGCCGCCGCCGCCAAATATTTTTATATGTCCACATCCATTCTGCTCAAGAAGGTCTTTCATGTATTTAAAGAATTCCACATGCCCGCCCTGGTAGCTGGTGATGGCAATGCCCTGCACGTCTTCTTCAATGGCGCACTCCACAATTTCAAGTACGCTGCGGTTGTGGCCCAGGTGAATGATCTCGGCTCCCTTGCTCTGCATGATGCGGCGCATGATATTGATGGCGGCATCGTGCCCGTCGAATAAGCTGGCGGCAGTTACAATACGTACTTTATTCTGAGGATGGTAAGACATAATAATTCGGCAGTTTCATCCGCCTCATCCATACAGGATGAAGGGTGCAATCTGGCGGTAAAATTACAAATTAAAGGCTGGAATAAATAACCCGGGGTTTATTGCGTTATTCCTTGTTTTTACGGATCATGGCGCCAATATCTATCCAGGTTCCTATTGAAAAGTTTACCATATGGTAGTCGAGGTATTTACGGGATGCCAGGAGTGATAAGCCACCCTGGAACTCGACCCGGAACCCGGGAAAATTCTTAAACCCAAAGCTTCCGACAAAAGCAGGTTCAAAGAATATTTTTGCCCGGTTACCCAGGCTGTCGAGGTTATAGTCGTCGAGCTGACTTGCAGAATAGTTTGTTTTTATGTTGCGGAACTGTATGATGCTGCTGCGTAATGATACGGAACTGGTAAAACTTCCCTTGCTGCGAAAGAGGAAAGCAGGTTGTACATATATTTTTGTAATGTTCGCTTCATGGAAATTGAAGCCATATTTAGTGTTATCGGTAAAGCTGAATTTACCCAAACCGGCTCCGCCAAAAAGCTGGAAGATGACATTCTTTTTCTGGTTTATGGGGAGATAATAACCAATGCCCAGTTCTGCAAGGTTTCGGTTGTAACGGATCGTTGCTGTATCAGTTCCGCCGGTTGTTTTTTCCCAGCGGTAAAAATAACCGGCCTGCACGGCAAAATGATCGGTGATGGCAACGGCGCCATGTACATCTACGCCGCGGCTGCGGTTGTCGATCACTTCCCCGTTAAGTTTCTGTTCCCCGGTTAAGTTAGTGGAATACAGGGCGCCTATTTTGCTGTCGCCTTTTTTGGTAAGTACGGGCACGTTGTGCGCAGCTGGGCTGTACACATATCTTGGCGTGTTGCAGGAAACTGCAAGGGCAAGCAGCATAATAATGATTAAGGAGGAAGATAAAGTCGTTTTCATGTTGATCCGTTTTAAGTAAGCAATTTATTTTGGGTATTGCAAAGTTACAGATTGTTCCACTGCATTAATTGCTGCATGCTTTTAATAAAAAATTCACCTGCTTACGGGCAGATGAATTTTTTATTAGCAGTATACTCGTTAAAAAAGTCGTTTTTATTTCAGTGTTCTAAGATAATTTACAACAGCCCAGATGTCATTGGCTTCGGGTATTTTCTTTTTGTAAGAAGGCATGTCTTTGCGTCCTTCAAATGTTTTGTAAAATAATGCTCCGTCTGTTTGTGCGTGGAAAGCTGCTTTGGTAAAATCGCCGCATTCTGTATCCAGTTGAGAAGCTTTAGGGCCATCGCCTTTTCCTTTTGTGCCGTGACATGATTTGCAGTGCTGGTTGTAAAGTTCTTTTCCTTTGGTAAGAGATCCGGCATCGTCTTTCAGCGGATTCGCTTTGTTTTTGTACGCATCAGGCACGGGCCATGGAGTTTGATTTACTGAAGTAAATGCGAACAATCCAATAACTACCAGTCCGGTGGCCAACATTATCAGTTTTTTCATTTTCATTTTTGTTTTTGTTTATTAATAAAATAGATAAAATAATATTTTAAAACGCCCCTGTCACTGAATCATGTGGCTCTTCTTTTCTTAACCGCCACAACTGGTAAACGATCACAAAGAAGTGCCCCCAAACCACGCTCATCAGAACAATAAAGGTAACCAACATCCAGATTGGTGGATGAGGGCTCCACAATGCCCTCGGTTGTTCTTTGATCACATCTGATACCGGCACACCCCATTGCTGTATCACACTCGATTCCAGGTTGCCGTATGTTTCATTTTCATCCAGTTTGGCCAGCAGTGTAATATTTCCTTTGGCATCACCGGGCAGGTTACCTGGCACTTCCACCGTTGCTTCGCCGCTTGAGTCGGTGGTAGCTGTACCGATTTTCATAGGAAGGAAGGATCGCTTTACAAATATGCCGACTTCTGTTCCGGCTATTGCTACTTCTTTTCCGGTTCCAATGTCAACCAGTTTAATGTTGACCTTCAGCAATGAATCTTCTTTAACAGGAACTATTTCAACCCTCGCCCTTTTCACTGTTAACTCTTCTTCGGCGGGATCCATTGATTTATTGCCTGCAAAGGATGCCTTGAAGTGCAATTTACCTTCCTTATCCGGAATTAAACTGTCTTTAACTGTTAAAGATATTTTTCCTTCTCCATTTGTTATGGCGTAGCCCAATTCCTTTTGAGCATCGCCGTCAACTTGTATAAACTTAACCTTTAAATGCGGTAGTTTGATAAGTGTACCTTTAATTTTTGTTTTTAATGCAGCAAGCAGGTCAATGGTATTATCTCCTTTTTGCACACAGGAAAATGCTAACAACGGAGATATCAATCCCGGTGCCTGGGCAACAGGTTCGGCTTTGTTTGTACTGTCTGTTTGAGCAAATACCCCCACCGGAAAAAGTAACAGCATACAATAAGTCAGCTGCCTGCTGATCATATTCTGAACTAAAAATATTTTTGTCTTTTTCATACAATATCTTTTTAAGCAGGTTGAGGAGCTTCATTTATAGCTACCGGTTCATGATGATTGTTTTGTTGCAGATGAGGATCTTCTAATCCGGTAACAGGCACTATTGTAACAAATTTTGCCATCAGGGTAAAAAACAACAGGAAGGTGGCAACACCGGCAAAGGTTAAAGCCCATTCGGGCCAGGTAGCGGTATATTTTACATATTCCATCCTGGTATCCTGCATAGGAAGTGCAGGAGATTCAAGTGTGGGTATGATAATAAGATACCGTTTTACCCATAATGCCATTACCATTATGAATGCGGCAATGGTAATAAGGCTGATCTTTCTCGTGGCCGGGATGGCAACAATTAATATGGGCAAAAGAATACCGGCTGTATTGGCAAAAAGAGTCCACCAGCCATATTCTGCAGGATTAAATAACTTGTTTATTACTTCACTTTCCCATTTGGCGGATCCAAACCAACCTGTGAAATATTCAGAAAATGTAAAGTAGCCATAGCCAGCAGCAAGCATCATCATAACATATCCGAGGTTAACAAAATGCTTCCTGGTAATGTAGCTATCCAGGTTGTACATTCTGCGGTATACCCACATAGCAACAATCAATACACCGCATCCGGAATATAAAGCTCCCATCACAAAGTATGGCCCAAAAATGGTGCTGTGCCAACCAGGCCTTAATGTCATTCCAAATATCCATGACAGAATAGATGCCACAATAATTGAAAGGGGTATCATTATAATGGCTAAGAGGTTTTGTGAAATGATCAAATGCCTTTTTTGGCTGGCGGCTCCACGGTAGCCAATGGCCAAAATTTTATACAGTTTTTGTTTCCATTTTGGAATATTCAGTTTTGCATCGCGGTAAACAGCCAGGTCTTTTATTAAAGCCAGGTACAAAAACAATACACTGCCTGCAAAGAAGGTAACCACGGCCATTACGTCCCAGGTCATAGGCGACTGGATTCTTGGATAAATAAAAAGATGATGCAGCCTGTCGAACCGGCCTACGCACAATAAAATAAATACCGGACCCACCACTACAGAGATAACCGTCATCATTTGGGCCAGCCGCACAATGGGTTTACCCCAGGGCACTTTCAACAAATGAAGTACGCCGGCAATGATGGCACCTGCATAACTGAGCCCGATAAAGAAAATAAAATTTACAATAAAAAGCCCCCATACCACATTATCCCGCATGCCTGTTACTACATGTCCCCTGGATATTTGCAGGTACAACGCATACCCGCCTGCTGCAATCCAGCACAAAAAGAATATGGTAAAGAACCAGTTTAATTTTCCGAATTTTTCAATTTCCGGCCGCTGGTGATTGAAGACTTGCTGTTCGTATGAATTGAGTTCCATAAAAAATTAAATTCGGTAATTGGATAAGGTTTTGGTCATCATGATTATTTCTTTCCCGGTTCCATAATGTCTTTGAAACGGGTTTTAAGTTTATCCGGCAGGTTTTCATATCCTCTCTCCACCGGGAACTGCCTGTCTTTTGGCGGCAGGTAATATACCCTTGGTTTGGTACCCAGTTCTTCTAAAAAGCGGTAACCGGCCCTGTCTTTTATAAGCTGGGTAAAGCTTAGGGTTTCCTCTCCATTCGTAACCGTATCTTCATTTTCATCGCCAAAATAAAATACGCCGTTGGGACATGCTTCCACACAAGGCGGCAGCAAACCTTCCCTGGCCCTGTCGGGACAGAAATCGCATTTTTCCACTGTACCAACTCTTGCAGGAATATTGGTTTCGGGGTTGGAAGCAAGGTCTCTTAATTCAAGCGGCATTTCCGGTTCAGCCCAGTTAAACACCCGGGTTGAATACGGACAGGCTGCCATACAGAATTTACAACCTATGCATCTTTCATTATCGATCAATACCAGCCCGTCATTTCTTTTAAATGTGGCATCCACCGGGCAAACTTTTACACAAGGAGGATTATCACAATGAAAACACTGCTTGGGGAACCAATAAGGAGCTGCGTTATCACTGTCTTTAAGCAGCTTTACGGTCAGCCATTCTGTTTCTTCAGGACGGTAATGCCATTTTTGGCAGGCACTGATACACTTACGTGCATTCTTGCAGCGGGCAAGGTCAACTACCATTACAAATCTCTTTCCTGCAATACCTTCTCTTGCTTCCAGCTTGGAAACAATGGCCATGTGTTCCTGGTGATTGAGGTAAACCGAGTCAATTTCAACGATCTCGCCATCAGGAGAAAGAAGTTTAACCTTTTCACTTACTACCGGTTTTTTTGATGAGCAGGAACAGGTAAGGCTTCCACAGGCTGCGGTTGCTACCGTAGCAATGGCAACATTCTTTAAGAAGCCCCGTCTGCCGTTGTCGATCATATCTTCTTGTTCTTTCATAATACAGTTTTTGAAAGGATCAGTTATTTATTTTCTTTTGAAGGGTTATCCATCCACTCATATATGTCCTTATTAGCAGCTTTTTGCTTTTTTGAAGCGGCTTCCAACACCGTTCTTTCCACCTCAACCAATTTGCCATCGGCGGTGAGCATTTTTACCATCTCAGTCTCTGCACCGGGTGTTTTTGAGGCGCCTGCCGTAAAAATCGATAAGAACCACCGGCGGTCTCCATCCTGTTTTTTATTATGTCCCATTTTAACTGGTTTACGGTTATTTAATTAAGAAAAAAGTTGTTGCAATTTATCCATGTGCAAACAGCAGTTTCATGACCTATCGCAAAGAGGGGTATGATTATAATCATGCGGTCCCTCGTTTATTGTCATGAAAATGTAAAGCAGGGCTCGATAGATTTGAATTCTGATCACAGATAAATATTCACTGGATCAATATTAAATAAGTAAACTAATTTTTTATGAAAAAGATCTCATTACTAAAAGCAATCTCACTCTTTATGGTGGTGCTGTTTGTTTCTGCTTCTCTGCTACAATGCAAAAAGGAGGGAGATATTGTTAAGAACCTCGACAGGTCATTTAAAGGATCGGCAGATTCAACTATATATGCCTCTTTTTATGAAAGCAATACCATTGGCACTGCCGATGCGCCCGCCGATGTGAATGATGTTATTAAATACAGGGGTGTTCAGGTGATCCTGCATGAATACTGCGCTACGTCCAATTGTCATGGAGGACCAATCAGCCCCAGGTTTGATACCTATGGTGAGATAATGCAGTTTGTTTCCCCAGGCAGTCCCGAGGGCAGCAAATTGTGGGAGTATCTTACCACCAATAATTTTGATAAGGCCATGCCCCCGGTAAATTCAAATCATGAAATGACCATTACCGACAAATCAATTATTTATAACTGGATAAAGAACGGCGCAAAAGAAAGACCCGACTTAAATGATTTCAGGCCAGTTGCCATATCACTAATAGCCAGTGGATGCGGTTCAGCCAAATGCCACAGCCAGATGACGGCAGCAGGCGGATGGGCAAGAGCAGGTTTTATCCCTGGTTTGGCTTCTTCTGATACTACCCAGTTTACGGCTATTGACCCCGTTACAGGCGTATCCACCATTTATTGCCAGCTTTCCAACGTAACCAAACTTGCTCAGGTATGGACCTCTTATAAAGACAGTGTTAAGAAATTTTATTCTGATACGGTTGCCTTTGCAAGCTTCAGGCCATGGAAAACATTTGCAACACCAAGATCTGCTTTAAGCACCCGGGGACCTTTGAACAATTACGATGATATTATCATGGATGTCATGTATCCAAAAAGTGCAAGAAGCAATTCCTCTGTACAATATACAAACCCGGTTACTTTGGTTACGTATTATGTAAAAGGTAATTACCTGAATGTAAGCAGTTCTATGGTTTCAAGGTGCGATTCAACCCTCTTACTGGCCAATCCTTTTACGGGCGTTTATGCTGCCTCTCACCAGGGCGATATGGCTTATAGCGATGGCGGTCTTAAATCACATGAAATTGCCCTGATCAAGGCCTGGTATTTTGCCGATCCAAATGTTCCTACTGTATGGAAATATGGAAATGCAAACGCCGGTATATTCAAATACAGGAAGACAGGAAAGATCATTAAACAATAACCAAACCTATTAACTTAAAATATTCAGTATATGAAAAAGATAATAATAACAATGGCTGTAACAACTTCCATGCTGATATATCTCCTGTCATCCTGCTATAAGAACAAAGAAGATATTCTTGCCCTGCCAACAATCTCATTCAGGAGTGATGTAGTTCCCATAATGGTTGCAGGAGGCTGTGGTTGTCATAATAATGGTACTGCTTCAAAAGCCGTACAGTTCTCTCACGCCGACACTATTTTCTTTGATGCGATCCTGGGAAGAGCCGGCTTATTTGATGCATGGGTAAATGGCGGTACTCACCCAGGTGGTGGTGCTGTTGACTTTACGGCAAATCAAAAAAGCATTATCAGAACCTGGATCCAGCAAGGCGCAAAGGACGATGGCGGCGGATGTACTGTTACCGGTGCTATTACCTACACAGCCAAAATATTACCGTTGTACAATTCTTCCTGCAAAGGATCAACCTGTCATGGTGGTATTGCTACAAACCTTGATTACAGTAAAATGGTGAACAAGAAAGATGTGCTGACTGCCATGATGAACAGCGGCGGTATCACTGGTCACCCCGGCCCTGTATTGAGCTTGAGCACCTGCACTGTTAACTTATTTAAAGAATGGATCGCACAGGGACAACCCCAATAACCATTGAAACAAACCAATAATTAACGTAAATAAAATTATTATGAAAAAGATATTAACCGTTCTCATTCTTTGCTTCGGCCTTTTCGCCCAGGCGGTGGCCCAGGATGGAACAGATTCTGCAAAGAATGATGCCCCTGCCAGAAAATTTGCCCGGGCTACTTTTAACTCAACCAAGATCATTAACATGCAGAGCGTGGAGATCGTAAGCAAAGGAAGCCTGCAGTTCCTCATCTCTCACCACTTCAGCTACCTGTGGAATAAAGACGCCGGTTCACAAAATGTTGCCCAGTTCTTTGGCCTGAATTCCGGTGTGGCACATACTTATATGTCATTCGACTACTCACCACTTAAATTCATGAATGTGGGTGTGGCCCTGGCAGGAAGTTCACAATATGAAGGCTTTCTTAAATTCCGGATACTGCGCCAGCAAACCGGGTTGAAGAACATACCGGTTTCTGTTGCATGGTATTCTATGATGCATATCAATACCGCCAAGGATCCCGACGTTGAATTTACCGCCAACAAACTGGCTTTCATGAACCAGTTGCTGATAGCCCGTAAGTTCTCAAACAAGTTCTCCCTGCAACTGATGCCTACCTGGATTCACTTCAATGTGGTGCCTTATGGTATTAACAACAGCAATGAAGTATTCTCATTAGGCATTGCCGGAAAATACAAAGCAACCAGCAAACTGAATATTACCTTAGAGTATGCCAGGCAGCTTAACATGTACGAGAACCTGATCAGCAAGAACGGGGCGATCGTTAATTACCATCCCGATCTTCTCTCTGCAGGAATTGAGATCAATACCGGTAATCACCTGTTCCAGTTTTATATAGGAAGCACTACCGATGGATCTGCCATTGACCAGTTGGCCCGGAATAACAGCCGTATTAAAGATGGAAACTTTGCTTTTGGTTTTACCATCAACAGAACCATGAGTATAAAAAAATAGAGAAAAGGATATACAAACAGAAAGGGCCGGTCTTGTAAAAAAGGCCGGCTCTTTTTATTTCATCCGGTGTGTAAGTACTGCAAACTCCTCCACGCTTAAGGTTTCGGCACGGCGGGCAAACAGTTCATCCTGCAATACTTCCGGTTCAAACAAACTCTTTACGGCATTCCGCATGGTTTTACGCCGCTGGTTGAATGCTGTTTTTACCAGCACCCAAAAAGACCTTTCGCTTTTATAACCCAGGGGAGATTTTTTTCTTTTTAACCGGATAACACCGCTTTGTACTTTTGGCGGCGGATCAAAGCACTGATCACTTACATCAAATAAATATTCCACTTCGTAATATGCCTGCACCAATACACTTAGCACCCCATACACCTTACTTCCTTCTTTTGATGCAGCACGTGCTGCCACTTCCTTTTGAAACATACCAATGATACAGGGCACATCGTCTTTCCATTCAAGGAGCTTGAATAATATCTGCGTGGAGATGTTGTACGGGAAGTTACCGATAACCGTGAATGGCTGATCGAACGGTTTGTCCATATCCAGGAAACTCCGGTGGATTATTTTTTCTTTCAGTACCGGGTATTTTTTTATGAGATAGATCACTTTCTCTTCATCCAGTTCCACCGCTTTAAAATCAACGCCGGGTAATTGCATGAGGTGTTTTGTCAATGCCCCGGCACCGGGCCCCACTTCCAGCAGGTTATTAAATTTTTCTTCCTGCAATACAGCCATGATCTTTTTGATGACGTTCTCATCTTTTAAGAAATGCTGCCCCAGTGATTTTTTCAGCGTGTACATTCCGGCAAAAGTAGGATAAAAAAATGCTGCCCCTTAAAAAGAGGCAGCACCAATCATATAATTATGAAAACACTATTTTGTCAATACCAGTTTTTGTGATACCAATTCACCGTTGATGAGTACCTGTATCATATAAACCCCGGCACTGTATTTATCCAGGTTCTTCAGTTGCAGGGTATTATTACCACGCAATACTTTTTGTTTTTGCGTCAATACCGTAAGGCCCTTGTTATCTACCAACCGAAGCGTTATTTCCGAATCCTTTTCAGAAGAGAATACCAGCACAACATTGTCCCTGGCCGGGTTAGGCATTACAGTAAGCAGTGTTTTGGCCATGCGCATTCTTATCACCAGCACATTACTATACTGGTTCTCGCCTGCTTTGCTGATCACTTTAATGCGGTAGTAAATGATCTCTTTATTAACATTTGAAACATCGTCGGTAAATGTGAATCCCTGTTGCTCATTTAGTTTAACAACATCAGAGACCGTACCCGTTTTGATATAATTCACATTATCCGTACTTCGTTCCACTTCAAAGCGGTCAACTTCTTTGTTAGCAATAACCACCCAATCCAGTTTTACATTTCCGGTTTGCAAGGTGCCGGTAAGTTGCAGGAACTCTACAGGAAGCACCACGCCCACATAACGCCAGTCGCGGTTTGGCTGTGCACCTAATTTTCTTTGTACCGTTGTTTTTGATCCGGGAGCCGGGTCGCCGGTAAATGATCCTCCCGTACCCATGCGGTAAGATGTTCCCTTGATGTTAATTACAGAATTCAGCGAATCAAACCGGTTATCCAGCCCATCGCCATCGGTATCAAGGCCTGTCAAGGTTACGTTGTCATCCGCTATTCCATTCAGGTTGAAATCATTTCCTTCAACGACATCCAACTGCCCGTCGCCATCGGTATCAAGATCCCTGTAATCGGGTGTTCCATCGCCATCGTGATCGTAAACAAATATTCCTGAGCCACCAAAGCCTACGACATTATCGTACGTGTTTACCAGCCCATCTCCATCTGTATCTGTAATACCAGGCAATATATACCCGGCTGTTGACATGCCTTCAATATTATCCGGGATACCATCATCGTCGGAATCAATATCCAGGTAATCCGGATAGATGTCGCCATCTGTAAACCTGAGATTCAAGGATGGTTGGGAAGATATCACCGTTGCCCATCCATTGGTTCCTATAGCGCCATCTACAATACCGTTAAAATTTGCATCAGGAAAACCTGCTTCAATTACATCTACTATACCATCGCCATCGCTGTCAAGATCATAAGCGTTGGGCCTGAAGTCCTGGTCCTTATTTTTATTAGGATAATTATCGGCACGGCCATCAACCGGGGAAACATCGGGGCCTGTTTTTAATAAGGCTGTGGCAAGTACAAAATTATCTGCTATCCCATCGCCGTTCAGATCTGCAAAGCCATCTATCTTACCATTGTTGTTTACATCTGTTCCCAGGGATTCTATGATATCGGGTATGCCGTCATTATCACTGTCAAGGTCAAGGTAATTGGGTATTCCATCCCCGTCAAAATCCTGGGCTCCCAATCCGTTGCCGGAACCAGCGACCCCGGTATTGTTAGCATCTACATTTTGAGAGAACCCATCGTTGTCTGTATCAATATAACTATCAATGATACCATCTCCGTTTGTATCCACACCATACGATTCAACAACATCCGGTATGCCGTCGTTGTCGCTGTCAAGGTCGTACTGGTTAGGTATGCCGTCGAGGTCTTTATCGCATTTATCATTAACGCCATCTCCATTTGTGTCCAGCCAGCCTTTCCAGTAATTTGTATCCTGGAAATTAGGAATGCCATCATTATCCGCATCAGCACCCCAGTCGAAATTATCATTTACCCCATCACTGTTATTATCTACATAACCGGGATAGGTAGGATCTTTCCAGTTTGGAATTCCATTGCTGTTTGCATCCTGTAAAGCCACCGGATCATCAAATTCCACATAATCGGGAATGCCATCATTATCATCATCAATATCCGGGCATGGCGTTATGATCACCTGTATCCTTGCTGTATCTGAACAGCCTGCCCCATTACTGAAATAAGCCCAGTAAACATGGGAAGTGGTTACGGGAACAAAAGCATTATAAATATTTGCCGGTATGAATGGCATAGCAGAATAAAAAGTATAACCGGCATACCTTGCCCAGGGAAGTGTTATGCTTAAGGTTGGGCATCCATTCACCAGCAGGGTATCTTTAGGGCTGAAGCAGGTTCCCGAAACCGGGTTGATAACCGGGCCTTTGATAACACAACCGGAAGTATTAACCCCACTGGAATCATAAAGTACAGCGCCGGATCTTTTACCATTGTAATTTACCCGGGCTTCGTTTCTCAATGATCCCAAACAGGAAAGTACATCACATGAAGAAGCTGTTATCACATCAAATTGTACATTGCCGCTTACGCCCGGCCCTACATTGCCACCGGTAGCAGCATTGGCTCCCAGGCCAATTCTTAACAGCACCCGGTTATTTGTAAAATCATATTCAGCCTGGTCGTCTCCGGAGACATCTGTTTTTGCCACCCCATTAATTTTTATACTTCCGGGCACAAATGTGCTGCCGGCAGGTATATTATCTATGATGACGGTATTTGTACTTGAGTCGTTACCAACATTATTATAATTTATCTGATACCGCAGGTTATCACCGGGCACCAGTAACCCTCCATTTATATCTGTTGCTGTTTTATCAAAAATAAAAGTTGGGTTATACTGCGATATGGAAGTGGTAAGGACATGTACTGAATAATTCTCACCCGGTGATGAAAACCGGACCGTAGCACCGGTTTGATTATTATTTAACTGGGCATTTAACGCATTTGGCAGGTCGAATATAGAAGCATCATAACCCAGGGTATTTTGAAAAGCAGGGTTACGGGTAGTGATCACTGCACCTTTATAAGAAACTTTACTGTTCCATGCATCGGCAACTCCATTAAGAGGCACGGTTGTATTTGCCAGGTTATAAAATGACGGGGCACCGGTTTGTTTAAATGCAAACGAATCGGTTGAGCCTCTGTCACCATCGTATACAACTGCACCAAGCTCACAACTTACCGGTCCGGATGGAGGTGTTAAAAAACCACTGATATTTACATCAACGGGCGGATCTCCCTGGTTAATGATCACGTCTCCATCAAAGATGCTCAGGTTACGGGGCTGCAAAGATGGATTGGAATAAGCGATTACAATTGTCCATCCGCCGCAGGAATTAACTACACCTATGGGGCCGATCACATCGGCAACGGTATAGGTTCCGTTGGGATTGGTAGCATTAACGATTGAAGTGATGTCTTTAAAACACAGGTACCCGGTATGAGGCAGCCCAGGTGAGTAAGCTGCACTTACTTTATCTGTTTGTGTAGAGGTAAGCGTTTGATAAGTGGCCGAACCTGGTATTTTTAATTTCACGGTGTTGAATCCGGCAGTTTGCCAGGTACTGTCAGTTCCTGAAGTACCTTCGTCTGCTCCCCAATATAACCCGGCAAACAAAACATGTGAACAGGCCGGAAGACTCAGATCGGAAGAGGTTGAATTCTGTGTACCATTATTGTTAAGCCCCAACACCTGCATATCAAAAGACATATCCGCAGATGTAGCAGTTCTCAGGTGCACTTCTACAGCAATGGTATTGACACCTGTTACAAAAAAAGCAGGACTGAGGTTATAAGAAACTGCTTCGGCAGCCCCGGGTGCAATAGCAGCTGCGGCAAGCGTACCAAATACAACTGCACCGCCCGGCATATTATCCCTGATCCTTTCAACTCCATTTATATAAACAACAATACCATCATTCCGTAACAGGTTTAATTGAATAGCGTAAAAAGTTGTGGAGAGTTCTGTTGCAGTAAAACTTACCGTGTTTCTAAAATAGTAAGCAGTATATTTTGCAACGGCCCCCGGGGTGCAACTGGTTGCGGCAGCACTACTTTTTAAACAGGTTACCTGGCCCGAATTATAACCATATTTGCCCGCTCCTGCCGCTGGTACAGCTCCAACGTTCCACCCTACCGGCAATACATAACCCGGTTGTTTCCAGTCGGTAAGTGCGGGATTATTTGCCGGTGCCGCAGCCTGTGTATGATAATTCCACACGCTTCCAAAAGCCAGTTTTACGGTTGGTGCAGGATTGTCAATATCAAGATTAATTCCTGATCCGGAATTATCCTTACTTGTTCCGGCCGGAGGCGGTTCGGCGGTACCGGGATTTCCGGATCCGATGCCTGAAGTGGAAATGCTGCTGTTGGATACATAAACTATGTTTCCCCGCACAGAAGAATTATAGTACCGGGATGTAAAAGGCCGTATGACCTGCGCCTGTGCCGATGCCAGTAGCTCAAGCATAGCAAGTACAGATTGTATGATTTTTTTCATAGACGGATTCTTTGGTTTTCCCGGTAAGACAAATTGCCTTCCGATTTAAAATATTGGTTTGTTTGCCCGTGATCTTACCGGACAATTATCTTATTGCTTATCCGCTCCCCGTTATCATTATTCACGAGCAAAACATATACACCTGGGTTGAGATAAAGATTTTTAATTCCACCTCCGTTGCTTACAGAAAATTTTTCCTGCATGATCTCAACTCCAAGCATATCTATTACTTTTAAGCTGACCTGCCTGGCTTTTGCACTCTGCAGAACCACACTGATCTGCCCATTCCCATTATTAAGGATGCCTGCATAAAAGTCTTTGCTGCTTTTATAATTTATCCTTTTTATATCGTGATATTTAATATTGCCATCGTAGTCGGATTGGGAAAGCCGGTAATAGTTTATTCCGTCTGATGGCGTGAGATCCACGAAATGATATGAATTTGAAACGGATGATGTACCCGATCCGTTTATTCTTCCAAGAAAACTGAAGGCATTGCCGTCATTCGACCGCTCAATAGTAAAATATTTATTATTCACTTCCCGGGAAGTGGTCCAGTCTAATGATACCTTGTCTTTATTCAGTGTGGCATTAAATGAATAAAGTGTAATGGGTAATGTGCCCGATACCGTAACAGTAAAAGTATCTTCAATGCAGTTTCCGCTGCTTGCATCCCGTACATAATAATTAAATGTTCCGTTTACATTGTTATTGATGGTAACGCTTTGCGTTGTTGCCCCGCCATTGTTTGGCCAGTAATAATTTCCTCTCCATGAAGCCGTAAGCGTTAATGGATCGTTTGTTACCACATTAAAGGTCTGTTTCCTTTTTACATCTTTGAAAATAGTGAACTGGTCACGGATAACAGGTGTAGGAGCTGTTGTATAAGAGACGAACTTAACATCCATGCGGTTACTGTCCACTTCAAAATAAAGGCAGCCTCCGTTGGTTGCATCGGAATAATACATACAATTTTGTGGGTAGCCTGCACTGGTGCCACCGATCTGGCCGGCTGACCCGGCAACGATGTACATAGAGCCATGGTTGTACAATCCGGAATTATAGGTATACGGACAGGAATTTGCCGTTCCATCATATTTGGCATTTTGTGTATTACCGGTTGCTGTATGGGAAACGGTATTAAAATTAGCATCCAGTAAAGGGCTTGCAAACGTGTTATAAAAATTCTTTAATAAATAACTTCTTTCATATCCATGTGCATGGCCGCATAAGATCAGGTCTACCCCGTTTCTCTCCAGGATGCGTACAAACTTTTCACGTATTGCTACCAGGTCCATTTCGGTATCGGATGTATGGCTGGTCTTGGTATATGGCGGATGGTGAAAATAAGCCACCGTCCATTTTTTTGTATTGGCAGCAAGGTCTGCTTTTAACCAGGTAGTCTGTGCGCCCAGTGTATCCCCCAAAAGTCCCCCGTCATTACCATAAGAATCCAATGAAATAAGATGAACATCTCCTACATTAAATGAGTAGTAATTTTTTACACCCGAGGCCACCCCCCCGATCTCTCCTCCGGAAGGAACTGAAAAATTAAGATGATAGGGCATGCTGTTAGCAGGCGTTGACCCTGTTTTGGTATTATTAGCCGTGCTATTGCCATAATCGTGGTTACCCGGTGCAGGATATAATTTATAATACTTTAAGATGTCGTCTTTATATACATTGAAGAAGTTCGTTTGGAATTCTGCATCTGTACCGCTGTTATAGGCATTATCCCCCAACAGGATCATGGCATCTATGTCATTTGCTCCTATGTAATTTATAAACGTGTTTTTTACGTTTACCTGGTTGGTAGAATTATTACCGCAATCGCCAATGGCCAGGAACCGAAGCTTGCGGGTGGTACTTGCCGGCGGCAGGGTCAAAAAATAATTGGTGCTGCTTTGTTGCAACACGGTAGTGGTTGTACCGATCGTATACCAGTATTTGGTATCTGCCGATAATCCCCCGATACGAACAATGTGTTCAGTTACGGGTGTAGCCACATCCTGCGTAAATGAATTTGGGTAGGTACCCGGTGAAACAACATATGAAGTGCCCCATGTTACTTTGGAATTGGAAGCAACATTCGTTCTCCACCTTATTGTAATAGAATCCTGTTTCCCTATTTGCAAATAGGGGCCACGGGTGAGTGTTTGTGCCTGCAAAATTCCTGTACCAGATACAAGAATTTTGAATAATAAAATTAGGTAATGTTTACTGGTAAAATTCCCCATGAAACTGAATTTTAAATATTGGGCATACAATTACATTTACAACAACGTAACAGAACAGCTATTTTATTCAAAATAAAAATGAAATAGAAATAGCTCTACAACAAATTAGTAAAATAAAGATGGTCTGGTTACACTACGAACGTATAACTACTATGAAACCTGCATAAATTTACTATGCAATTTCAAAAAGGACTTAAGGGGTTAGCGAAAATTAAATTCATAAAACTGACTTTTGCATCAGTTATATTCTATGAATCGTCCAACTTATATAACGCAATATATATGATTTTATTGCTGTAAAAGCCCCTTTACCCGGGCTGTATCTGTAAGCGTTTTTAAAAATTCAAGTACGTCCCGCTTTTCAGACCTGGTTAGGCCCAGTTTCCCGAATGGCAATGTCTGATTACCGGGGGCAATTTTCAGGCCGTTGCCACCGCCGTTATTATAAAACTCAATTACTTCATCCAGTGTTTTAAATACGCCATTATGCATATAAGGAGCCGTTAGGGCAATATTCCGCAAAGTAGGTGTCTTAAATGCGCATTTATGAACCGGCAAACCCGTAATAAGAAACCTGCCTTCATCTTTATCCAGCCTGGGGTTGTTACCCGGCCTGCTTTTCGCGGGCACAGCAATTACTTCACTTTCATTATAGTAATAGCGGGGTGGTTTTGCACCGCTAAACAAAGGCATAAAATGACAGGTTGCACATTTTGCTTTTCCCATGAAAAGATTAAATCCATTGACCTCATTTTTATTTAATACAGCCTTACCCCTCATCTGTTTATCGAATTTTGAATTGAGCGCAACCAGTGTTCTTTCATAACAGGCGATTGCATTACAGATATTCCGGTCTGCACCGGATTTGTCTGCGCCTGGAAATGCTTTTGAATACAACAGGTAATATTCCTTTTGTGCAACGATCTTTTCGGCAGCCTTTTGTGCTGAGCCATGCATTTCATCCGCATTGTTTAAAACCTGCATTACCTGGTCCTCCAGTGAAAAACTCCGGTTATCTAAAAACAAGTTGCGCTGCAGGGCGGCATTCCAAAGTGTAGGGGCATTGCGTGGCAGGGAGGTATGCCCGTCAATTGCCAAACTTGTAGGAAGCCCGTCTGTAAATGCTTTACCGGGTTGATGACAGGTAGCACAGCTCCGCTTATTATCTCTCGATAATTGTTTATCGAAAAACAATTTTTGCCCAAGTCTTATCTTATCTGCAGATGTTGTATTGTCATCCAGGTATTTATTTACATCAAATACGCCTGTAGCAAAGAGTGTATTATTTTTTTTTATGGTACTGTAATACATAGGAGATTTATTTTCCTCAAAACCTTTTGCCTGCTTGTACTCTCCTATTATTTGCGTGACCGGGTTAAGGTATGCTGCAATGAACTGCATCCGGTTGAAGGCATTAAAATCTGTATTATGCTTTAAATAATCCTTCGCTGAATTCAACAAACCATAAAGCTGCCGGCTCTTGTTTCCTTCAGTTCCCTTTATGTCTGCTTCGTACAACAACAATATTTTTTGTACCCCGGTCATTGCCGCTTCGCATTCGGGCAATCCATTCAAGGCAACCTGCGAATCAAAACCTGTTATTCCCAAGGCAGTGACCCGGTACATTTCCTCCGTAACGGCATCAAAAATGAATTCATCGTTAAATGCATTAGATTCATTGGTAGCCTGCATCGCCCGGGTGTATGTCAACAGGTTTTCAATAGCCGTTCTCAGGCTTTCAGTATTCCCGGCATTGCGATGTGGAAAAATCATCCCTTCTATCAGCTGCATCCCTGCGGGATCCTGCTGACCAACATCAGGTTCATCTTCTTCAAAAAAAGGAATGGCGGGGCCATTCAACCTGGTGGCAAAAAAAGGGAAGTAGTATTCTGCAATTACTTCTATTTGCTTATAAGCGAGCCTTGCTTTTAAAAACTGCTTTTGTAATTCCGGTTCGTTTCCTGTTAGGGCCAGCTTTTGCAATTGCACTACCTCGTTCTCAAATTGCTTTGCCTGTTGCAAATAAAATGATTTCACTGCTTCGGCAGGTGAGGGTGTTTTTTTTTCAAGAAAAGAAAAAGCTGCTGTTAAGAATATAAATGTACTTACTATGGTAATTTTTTTTCGCATACCCGGGAATTCTTTTACTAAGTTAGCAAAACAAATCAGGTAGATTATTTTAATGCCCGCTGTTCTTATTAAAAAAGGCTGCCCCATGAAGAGGCAGCCTGTAAATTAATTGGATGCTGAATATTTATCTTGCCAGCACTATTTTTTGGGTCACAATCTCATCATTTACAAAAACCTGCAGCACGTATGTACCCGAACTGTACCTGGTAAGATTATTTAATTGAATCGTATTGTTCCCTTTCAGTACGTTTTGTTTTTTCACCAATACTATTTTTCCTAAATTATCCATCAGCCGCAGTGTTATCTCAGAATCTTTTTCAGCAAAGAATAACAACATAACATGGTCCTTGGCCGGGTTAGGCATTACAGTAAGAAGTGTTTTGGTCAGGCGCATCCTTATCACCAGTACATTGCTGTACTGTATCTCACCGGCCTTACCAATCACTTTAATGCGGTAGTAAATGATCTCTTTATTTACATTTGAAACGTCGTCGTTAAATGTGAATCCCTGCTGTTCATTCAGTTTAACAACATCGGAAACAGTACCTGTTTTTATGTAGTTCACATTGTCGGTACTTCGTTCCACTTCAAAACGGTCAACTTCTTTGGTAGCAATAACCACCCAGTTCAGCCGTACGTTTCCTGATTGCAGAACACCGGTAAGTTGCAGGAACTCTACAGGAAGCACCGTACCAACAAAACGCCAGTCGCGGTTCAATTGTGCCGGTGTTTTTTTCTGCACCGTACACCTTGATCCCGGTGTGGCATCGCCGGTAAGGCTTCCTCCATTACCCATCATATACGAGGTACCTTTTAGGTTGGTAACAGAGTTGAGCGAATCAAACCGGTTATCCAAACCATCGCCATCGGTATCTAAGCCGGTTAAAGTCACGTTGTCATCGGCAATATTGTTCAGGTTAAAATCATTTCCTTCTATAATATCCGGCTGTCCATCACCATCGGTATCAAGATCCCTGTAGTCAGGTATTCCATCACCATCGTGGTCATAAACAAATATACCGGCGCCACCAAAGCCAACAATGTTGTCGTACGTATTTACCAGGCCATCGCCATCGGTATCGGTGATTCCGGGCAGTAAATATCCGGCAGTAGACATCCCTTCAATATTATCAGGTATACCGTCATTATCTGAATCAATATCCAGGTAATCAGGATTTCCGCTGCCGTCAGTATTACGCAGGTTCAATGCAGGCATTGCTGAAATGCTTGTTGACCAGCCATTGGCGCCGATCACACCATCTACAATACCATTCAGGTTTGCATCAGGCAACCCGGCTTCTATTACATCCACAATACCATCGCCGTCACTATCCATATCATAGGCATTTGGCCGCAGGTCCCTATCGAGATTTTGATTTGGCCAGCTATCGGCTCTGCCATCGGCATTTCCATCGGTACCTGTTTTCAATAATGCTGTTGCATTAATGTATGCATCGTGCAAACCATCCCCGTTGGCATCAACAAAGCCATCAATGATACCATTGTTGTTGGCATCAGGTCCGCCGGCTTCCACTACATCAGGTATACCATCGTTATCACTATCCAGGTCAATATAATTAGGAATACCGTCGCCGTCAATATCCGGCCTGCTTAATCCAAGACCGGAATTATAAGCATTGAGGTTATTTCCATCCACCTGGTTGGTAAGGCCGTCGCCATCGCTGTCTGCAAAGTTGTCGATCTTACCATCGCCATCAGTATCCACACCATATGCTTCCACTACATCCGGTATACCGTCGTTATCACTATCCAGGTCAAGCATATTTATTATTCCGTCAAGATCTGTATCAAAGCGATCGTCTATTCCATCTCCGTTCACATCTACTCTTCCCGGGAAGGTGGCATCCAGGTAATTCGGAATTCCGTCATTATCTGAATCGCCATCAGCCTGAAAATTATCATTGATGTAATCATTGTTATTATCTACAAATCCGGCATAGGTAGGATCATATGCATTTATGACACCATTACCGTTGGCATCCTGGAAGGAAGCCGCCATATTGCTCTCCACCCAATCAGGAATACCATCTTTATCTTTATCAATATCGCAGGAAATATTTACTGTTACAGCTACGCAAGCAGTAGTATTACAACTTCCTTCTGCCCTTACATAATATGTTGTAGTTACTGCTGGTGTTACAGAAATACTGCTGCCTGTACCTACCAGTGAAGTACCACAGGAACTGGTATACCATTTCCAGCTGGCACTGGTACCCAATGTACCACCAACAACAGATAAGTTCACCGATATGCCCGGGCAAATATTGTTTTTGCTTTTACTGGCTGATGCTGCTGCAACAGATGGTTGAGATACTGTTACCAGTTTCGTTACACCGGTGGTTGTAGCTGTACAAGGTGCTGCACTATTTTCAATGCGAACCCAATACGTGGTAGTGCTTGATGGTGATACCACAAGTGTTGAACTCGTTGCACCTACGATCGGGCTGGTACCTACTACGGCACCCGTTCCCCATTGGTAGTTAGCACCGGTACCAAGCGTACCGCCATTAGCTGTTAATGTGGTTGATCCCGGATTACAATAATCTAAACCGCTTATACTGCTAGGTGCTGCTGATGGTTGATTTACTGTTACCGTTACCGTTGCACCACCTGTTGTGGCTGCACATGGGGAAGTAGTATTTTCAACCCGAACCCAATACGTGGTGGTGCTGGTTGGTGATACCAAAAGTGTTGAACTGGTTGCACCTACTATCGGGCTGGTACCTAATACTGCGCCGGTTCCCCATTGGTAGTTGGCACCTGTACCCAGTGTAGCTCCTACAGCTGTTAATGTAACAGAACCGGGATTACAAATAGTTGTTGATGGTGCTGATATACTTGATGGACCAGTAGAGGGTTGCCTTACCGTGATCACTTTCGTTACACCGGTGGTTGTAGCTGTACAAGGTGCTGCACTATTTTCAATGCGAACCCAATACGTAGTAGTACTCGATGGTGATACCACAAGTGTTGAACTCGTTGCACCCACTATCGGGCTGGTTCCTACTACTGCGCCGGTTCCCCATTGGTAATTGGCACCGGTACCAAGCGTACCACCGTTTGCTGTTAATGTTGTTGAACTTCCATTACAGATATCTAATCCACTTATACTCGCAGGTGCTGCTGATGGTTGATTAACTGTTACCGTTACCGTTACACCACCTGTTGTGGCTGCACATGGGGAAGCAGTATTTTCAACCCGGACCCAATACGTGGTAGTAACAGTTGGTGATACCAGAAGTGTTGAACTGGTGGCACCTACTATCGGACCGGTACCTACTACTGCGCCGGTTCCCCATTGGTAGTTGGCACTGGTACCCAGGGTAGCTCCAACGGCTGTTAATGTAACAGAACCTCCATTACATATAATAGTTGACGGTGCAGTAATACTAGATGGACCGGTAGATGGTTGAGTAACTGTTACCACTTTTGTTACACCACCTGTTGTGGCTGTACAAGGTGCGGTTGTATTTTGAATGCGAACCCAATAGGTGGTGGTGCTGGATGGTGATACCACAAGTGTTGAATTTGTTGCACCTACTATCGGGCTAACCCCTACTACTGCGCCGGTACCCCATTGGTAGTTGGCACCTGTACCCAAGGTTCCGCCAACTGCTGTTAATGTTGTTGAACTTCCATTACAAATATCTAATCCGCTTATACTGGCGGGTGCTGCTGATGGTTGATTGACTGTTACCGTCAGCGTAACACCAGCCGTTGTAGTCAAACATGGTGAAGTAGTATTGTCAATGCGAACCCAATACGTAGTAGTAGTTGTTGGTGATACCAAAAGTGTTGAACTGGTTGCACCCACTATCGGGCTGGTACCTACTACGGCACCGGTTCCCCATTGGTAGTTGGCACCAGTACCCAGGATACCTCCCACAGCTGTTAATGTAACAGAACTTCCATTACAAATGGTAGTTGATGGTGCAGTAATACTTGATGGGCCAGTAGATGGCGCCACCCCGATTAATCTTACACCAGGAGAGATGTATTGACAGGTAATATTACCAATATTGCCCTGTGCAGCCATTATTACCCGGTAGTATCTTCCTGTATCGGAAGGATTTACTGGATTAATGACATAGGTAGATGCATTTGCACCACCGATATTTGTCCATGGGCCTGTACCCGGCGAAGGCGACCATTGCCATTGATAATCTTTTGGCCCGGGAATAACGGAAGCATCGGATACATTTGCCGTGAAGGTTAAAGATGAACCAAGGCAGGTTCCGCCAGGGTTACTCAAACTTACAGTTGGTACCGGATCACAAATACCATATTTAATATCATCTAAAGCAAGGTCATTTCCACATCCGCCAGGACCGGCATTCAGTAATTCCAGGATCACGTTTGTATAGCCTGCCGGCATTACCCATTTCATACCATGTTGCTGCCAGGAAGTTAATTTTATTGTGTCGGTTGTATATTGTGTAATTACTAACCCTGTAGCAAGATCCCTGATCCTCACCAATATCATGGGATATTTAAACCCGCCCAATCCATCACAGACTGTTTTATAAGCAGCGTTACCAATAAATGCTGCCCAGAATGAGACCGAGTATTGTTGTCCGGGACAGGATACAGGCAATGTATCCCTGTACATTATATTTGCCGAAGCATCTGCATTCACTACAAGCATTCGTCCATTTGCACCACCGGTATGATCTGTTAAACTTATCCAGTTAGAAGCATCCCCCAACGATGAGTTATTGGTAACTGTAAACCTGTTTACAGGCAACGGGGCTGTAGCTGTTCCAATATAGGTACTGCTTGCAGACGGCACGGCAACAGACGGAGGAATTGTATTAAACAATCCTGCACCGCTACCAAAATCCTGGTTATACAACGTAGTGTCAAGCGTTGCACAAGGGGGAGTAGTAGGAGTGAGTATAATTATAAGTGGTGTTGGTTGTCCTTCACCAAGATCATCTGTTTTATCGTTCTGGTTCAGGTCGGGGTTAGATCCATTGGTTGATGAATCTCTCAGCGCCACATTTTTATATCCGTTTGCACTTGCTATGGCACTGTTATTATAAACCACTCCATTTAAGAGGTTTGATAAGCGGCATGAAATACGAATAGTAAAATTATTATTAGCTACCGGGTAACAAACAAGCCCTTGCCCTGCTGCCAGTAAATTAATATTGGTGGTGCCGTTATACCCCGGGTTAAGCGCAACGCCTGCGGGGTTACTTGTAAGTACTGCGGTTACGTTTGAAACGTTTGCATTTCCGTTTATGGCACCAAGGCTATCTTTCACCTGCACATTTGTTAAAGGCACATTTCCATAATTCCTTGTGTACACATCATACACTACATCATATTGCCCGGGGGTACCTGTGGGTGTTACAGATATTAACTTTTTTGAAGGGCCAATACCGGAATTGATTTGGGTCATATCCGTTGCATAAATTCCCTTGCCGGCCGCATAAGTATAGTTAATACTTGCTGTATCACCTGTAATGGGGTCAATTCTTTTGAAAACACAGCCTGTACCCGGACTGTATGATGCAATTAAATCTCCGCTCCCAAAAGCCAGGCCTGGTAAACCTGTTTTACCGGCGGGTAACTTAACGGTATCTATATAGGTACATTTAATGTGTTTAGTAGGCCCTCCGGCACTTCCGTAATCGGGAGTAAAAAGTTTATTATTGAAGATAAAATACATCTGGCCGCTGGGTGTTAAAGTAATATCTCCGGTACCTACGTTCCAGAGTTGTTTACCACCTGTTAAGTCCAGGGTATCGGGTATCCCCACCACACCTGTAGTAAAATTCACCTGCCTGAGGCGGCCCTGGTATGGCGCTGATCCAGAAAATTCCAACTGCCATGCTGTGCCATTTGCATCAAAGGTAATACCACCGATATCTGTATTAAAAGTCCGTAATGTATCAAGGCCCGGTGCTGCGGGCGTCGGGCAGGTAGAAGGATTCCATCGCCATATATACGATTTATATGGCGCCGGAATATTATAATCCGTCCATACATAATAGATCATTCCATCTGCCGGATTAAACGCAATACTAGAATTAAATATGGTAAAGGGTTTATTGGCAGCCGCATAACCCGAGAGTGGTGCAAAATTAGTTCTTAACACCGGCTTACATGCTGTTATTGGAGTAGAAGAATTAGTAAGGTTTGGCGTGAGATAATTCAAATAATACAAAGAATCATTTGAGCCAGTACCACAGTTATTTCTTCCTAGTCCCAAAGGGTTACTGTACGTAGCAGGCTGTGCTTTGGCAATCTGCACAAAGCACAGTACTGTAAGGATTGAGAATAAAATTTTTCTCATGGTTGTGTGTTTTTAAAGAGGATATTAGCTTAACCCACACATTACTGACGTACTACAAACTTACCTGCTGCAGACACCTGGCCATTCTGTAATGCCTGGGCCATGTAGATGCCTGCCGATAAATTGCTTATATCATAATGTATGAAATTATTATTGGTTGTTGATTCAATCACCACTTTCCCATCGGCATTGATCACCCGTACGGTTACTTTCTCTCTTGCTGCATTGGCAAAACTTATGTTTACCACATCTGCTGCCGGGTTAGGTGATATTGTAATGGTATTGTTTACGGCTTCCTGAACTTTCACGATCGATGTATAGTATACATTTCCTGTGGTATAGATCCTGGCCCGGTAAAATGTCAGTTTCGAATAAGGAAGCACATCTGTAAACTGGTAATTACTTTGCTGTCCCTGTGTATTTATTTTATTCATCAATCCGGTTTCTGTAAAATCGGTTCCGTTTTGGCTCTTTAACAAAATCACTTTTTCTATTGTTTCGTTGGCGGTAAGCGAAAGGTTCAACTGGTTTCCAAGCATCGTTTTGATTGCAGAGAAATTCAGAATGTTTGCACTCAATGGCGACCCAACAGAAGTTAATGTTCCGGTAGCCATGGTTTTATTATCCGGGTCAACTGTTATTGTAACCGGTACAAACGAAAGATCATAGGTAATAAAATCGTCCCCGGCAGGGCCCATTCCATTTCCTGCATATCCCAATTGAGTTGCTGAATAATGATATATTACAACACTGGTATCAATGCTACCTCCCGAATTGGCTATTTTTACCACCACCGGCATTGGCATGAAAGGATTTCCTAACGGGCTTATTGTTTGTGTTAACCTGAACTGTATCCTTTTTCCCGTAATATAATAACTACCCGTGTAACTTGGAGTTCCGGTGCCATTCACCCAGGCATTAAAGAAAGGAGTAAGATTCACTCCCGACATCTGGTTCTCCATGTTCCGCTGTAAGTCGGCAGTGGTAGCAGATTTATATGCCAGCAACGGATCGGCCTGGTAATCTTTGCATCCCTGGAAAAATTTCGCATCGCCCAACATAGACCTGAGCATAGATACGATCATAGCACCCCGCTTATACACGGCATTATCATTGTTTGTTGTCCATATTGTATTTGAATTGGCAATACTTGCTGCACTTAATAAAACAGGCGTTGTGTTTGTTGCTCTTGCCGTGGTTTTTATTGAACTAAGGTGAGATGCAGGAGTAACTCCTATGGCAGGGATCAGTTCTGCTGCCAAGGCTTCAGAATATTGTGCAAAACCTTCCGCCAGCCATAAATGACTCCAGGTGGCGAAAGAAACTTTATCTCCCCACCACTGGTGGGCAAGCTCATGTGCAATTACCGACCAGCTTGACATACTTCCTGCACTCATTGCAGAAAAAGTCTGGTGTTCCATACCACCACCCCAGCCAAATTGATAATATCCATGCTTTTCATCGGCAAAGGGATAAGCACCGTATTTATTGCTGAACTCCACCAATTCGGTTTTGGAAACATCCATCCTGGCAAGTGCAGTGGTCAGTGTTCCACCCGTCATATCGGGAAAGGTGTAATAAATGACCGGAACATTTTTTCCGGCAATATTTACTGAACCCCTGTATTGCCTGTTATATTTTGCCACACCAATTGCAACCAGATAACTTGCTATGGGGTAGCGATGTTTATACTTAAATGTACGGTTGGCACCATTGATCGCTGAATCTACTAATTTACCATTTGCAGCAACCCAGTATGTGTTGGGAACGGTTAAATTGATATCAAGCGAATCTGCTTTGTCCTGCATATCGGCCTTACATGGCCACCAGTCTCTGTCTTCGTATGATTCTGATAATGTGTAGATATACCAGTTAAGGTTTGCATCCTGCTTGCGTTGAAAACCTTCTGCCTGTCCGGATACTGCAGGCGGTGTACCTGAATAAGCAATGCTTATTGAATCAAGTGTTCCGGAAGTTACAATAGTTGACGGAAGCGTTATCGTAAGAATATTTACGCTTCCGCTTGCAGGAAAAGATTTGGCACAAGTGATCCCATGATAGGTTGGCACAAGAGACACATTGTTGAATGAGGCCTTGTTAAGATCGATTGTTACAGATGATACGTTTGCTGTCGTGGTCTTAAAATACGTGGTAACCGTACCCGTAATTACTTTGGAAACACTTGGGTCAATTGTCCAGTCGCAGCGATAATAAACAACATCGATGTTTGCTCCTGTTCCACTGTTTCCTGTTGAATTTTGTACCGTTGGAGAATTAAAGTGCTGGGCAATTGTAAGCTTGCTTAAAAATAATAATGCAGTTAAAAAGTAGGATTTGCTTTTCATCTCAATTTTGGATTTGCTGATTTTAAAGGGGTTAGCTTCTTACTGAAAACGTAAAGTTGAAATCTAAATTGCTTTACCTGCTGATTTTTTGTAATTTTTTTTCTACACAGCATTGAAAAATTACTACCGGCCTTTACTTAGTATTATTACGTAGTATTTTTTGTCGCAGTTTCCCGTATAATTTTTCTTTAAAGAACTTTTTATTGGTTTGTATTTACGGGATTTTTTTTGTGGTTTCGGAAATGATCAGGGTATTTTTCCTAAAGAAATAATACATGTTATGTAATACGCATACTACATTGCATACTACAATATTTTCTACTGCTTATCGTTAGTAGTTGATAGAGAAATCCAAATTGTATGAAAAAACTCTGCTTTTTAGGGGCACTTATTTGCCTGGCTAACCTTTCATTTGCCCAGCTAACAGTTACTACCAACCCATCCAGTGCAACTATTTGTGCAGGAAATTCCGTAAGCATTACCGCATCAGCAACCCCGGTAGGTTATACTGCTTCGGCCATAACAAATAACCCATATGATCCGACTCTTTATGCAACAACCATCCTGGTGGATCAACTTGGCACATATAATGGAGGCACCCCCTATACAGAACCGTTAAGTTTTGGAACGCTTGATGACGGACGCTGGGATAATATCACGATCCCTTTCACTTTTCGCTTTTACGGAAATACATTCAATGCGGTAAACGTCAGCACCAATGGCTGGATCGGTTTGGGAAGCACCAACTCAACTGCTACAGGATATGGTGTTGTTCTGCCTAATGCCGCTGCTCCAAACAATGTTATTCATGCAATAACCTGCGACCTTACATTTGCCGGAGCCTCAAACGCAGCAGTGCTTCAGTATTTTACGGTTGGTAGTTCGCCAAGCAGGAAATTTGTATTTGATTACAGCAATTTAAAATTCCTGTCATCATCCGGCACGGCAAATGTGCAGGTAATTTTATACGAAACAACTAACATAATAGAGATTCATACTACAAGCTGCACAAATACGGGTGCTTCGGGTTTATTTAAAGCCCAGGGAATAGAAAACAGCACGGGTAGTTTAGCCTCGGTATCAACCGGAAGAAATAATACACAATCCTGGTCAGGTATGCCGAACGCTTACCGTTTCACACCAGATAATATAGGCTTTACCTGGTCGCCAGCTACCGGTTTGAACACAACAACCGGGGCAACAGTTGTTGCCACCCCGGCAAGCACCACTACCTATACCGTAAGTGCGTTAAATCCATCTAATGGAAATACAGGCAATACCACTGTTACAGTTACGATTGATCCTGCATCCAATACCATGGCCGCAGTGGCAGGTGGCGCACAAATATGCCAGAACATAAGCGTATCGCCTGGCGGCACCAGTTACCGCGATGGCAACTGCAATATTATTGCAACCATTACGCCTGCGGGTGGCTCACCGGTAACAAATTCTATTTTCACCTGTGTAAAAGTAGATACGGGTGCTAACAAAAGAGGAACGTCTACCTTGTACCTGGCAAGAAAATATGATATTGAGCCATTGCTTAATCCATACCCCGCCACTTCAACTGCCAACATAACATTATACTATAAACAAAGTGAGTTCAATAATTATAATACAAAAGCAACTGACAGCGGGCACAAATTATTACCAACGGGTCCGGCAGATGCAGCCGGCATAGGCAACCTGCTGTTGCGGCAATTTCATGGCACGGGCACAAACCCCACCAACTATACCGGCCCTTCACAGGATTTTACAACAGCTACAAGCGGCTTTACCGTAACATGGAATGCAACCCGTAGCTGGTGGGAAGTGGTTGTACCGGTAACAAGTTTCTCTGGTTTTTATATTACCAGCGCTCCTGCGAGTGTATTACCAATCAGCATGGAATACTTCAAAGGCGTTCAACAGAATAACAAACACTTACTTAACTGGAAAGCTAATTGCTCTTCTGCCAGTGTAACTTTTGAGATACAAAGAAGTACCGACGGGCACCAATTCACAACCATTAAAAGTATAACAGCCACCCAGCTGCGGTGCAGCCAGCCTTTTGACTATACTGATGAAACCCCTGAAAACGGGATCAACTACTACCGCATAAAAATAGTAGATGTTGATGCCAGATCAACTTACAGCAATACCATTTCATTGACCTTAAAGACCAGGGGAGTTGATCTGCTGAATATTTCACCAAACCCGGTTACCAGGCAAAATGCCGTGTTGAAACTGAACGCATTTGAAAAAGCCCAGGTAAATATAATTATCACTGATTTTACCGGAAGAGTTTTACAAAATCAAACTGCACAGGTAATACCCGGCGCAAACCAGGTTATTTTAAATACTTACGCAATGGCTCCCGGAACTTATCATGTTACCGTGTTTTCACCGGGTGAGTCACCAAAAACATTGCGCATGCTAAAACTATAGTTTACTAACCCCATAAATAAACACAACTTCGGCAGCCAAATGGCTGCCGTGTTGTTTTACAGCATCCTCCAGGCAGCAGTACCAGCGAAGCTTTAAATGGTTAAGTCAATAAATTGTACTTTTACGCTTTAACAGATAAACACATGAGTGCAATTACAGAACACAAACCCGTTATCGGGCTTACCTGCGGAGATTTGAATGGAATAGGCATTGAGTTACTTATAAAAACCCTGGGCGATAACCGCATACTGGATATTTGTACCCCGGTAATTTTTGCAAATAACAAGGTCTTGAATTTTTACCGCAAAGGCCTGCCAGGTTATAACATGAATTTCATCAGTGTGAAAGACTTCAGCCGTATTAATCACAAACAACTGAACCTGTATAGCTGCTGGGAAGAGGAACTAAACATCAACCCTGGAATTTTAAACGAGACCGGAGGTCAATATGCTGTTAAAAGTTTAACGATGGCTGCACAGGCATTGAAAGAAAATAAAATTGACGGCCTGGTTACGGCACCCATTCATAAAAACAATACCCAATCGGATCAGTTCAATTTTACCGGGCATACCCCCTACCTTAAAAATTTATACGGCACGGCCGATGTGGCTATGATGATGATCGCCGAAAACATGCGGGTGGCTTTACTTACGGAGCACCTGCCTATAAAAGAAGTTGCACAAAAAATAACCAAAGAAAGCATCATCAGCAAACTGCAGGTCATCAACAATTCATTGAAAAGAGATTTTAATATCAACAAACCCCGGATCGCTGTACTGGGTTTAAATCCGCATGCGGGTGATGAAGGCCTGGTGGGCAAGGAAGAAGAAGAGATCATTAAACCAGCCATTAAAGAAGCAAAGCACCGGGATATTTTTTGTTTCGGCCCTTACCCGGCAGATGCATTTTTTGCAAGGGGCCAGCATGAAAAATTTGATGCCGTTCTTGCCATGTACCACGACCAGGGTTTGATCCCTTTCAAATCAATGGCCATTGGTGAAGGCGTAAATTATACTGCCGGCCTGCCGGGTGTAAGAACATCCCCCGATCATGGTGTTGCTTTTGATATCGCCGGGCAAGGTAAGGCCGATGAAGCCTCTTTCAGGGAAGCCATTTACAAATGCATTGATATTATTGTTGGACGGAGTGAATACGATGAACAACATAAGAACCCATTGAAAAAAATGAGCTCGGTGGTAATTGCCAATGCAGTGGATCAAAGGACCAGTGATATACCTGAGTGATCCGGCAGGTAATTCTACTTCTTAAAAACGTCGTCGGATAACCCTTTATTAATTTCGTAAGCGCTGATGGTTATTTCTGCCCGGCCTTTCCTGTTCTTGGTTTTATCTGTTTCCGGCTTTGCGGCAGTTCCATCATCAAAATCAAACGTCACCCCTTTGGGTAATTTATAATCCTTGGTGTTAAAGGAAAAAATGATCTTATCCGGCAAGCCAAACGAAACATATTTTCCATAACTCATCTCCAGTTCATAACTGCCGTTGTCCCTTGTGGTGGTTCTTGTTTTAAGAATAACCTGCCGGGCTTCATCAATGTATAAAGTTGATAACACGATGTCGGCATTATCATCTATTGGCAATAATTTTACAACCTTCACCGGTATGTTGGCTACTTTGTCATTCCCTGCATCCAGTACGGTGTATGCCCCGCTGCCCAGCACATTGTTAAGGTTGATGCTTACTGCTCCTTTCGGTACAAAGGAAATGCCCTTTTCATTTTTTATTTTAAGCTGGTTGGGTTTTTTAAAATAGATCATCACATTTGCCAACGGAACTTTTAAAAAACTAACATTCGTTTTCATTTTACCCGATGCCGTGTAATCTTTTACCAGTTCGATCTTTGCTTTTACTTTTTCCACGAGCTGCGTAATATCCTGTGCCTTTGAGAACAGGGGCGCCAATACAAATAATGTGAGCGTGGTAAGGGTGGGTCTTTTCATATCAGGACAGTATGTCTTTTTTTCGAAACAGTAAAACGGAGGCCGTAACAAAACCAATGGTATAAGTGATCAACACGCCAATGCTTTTCAATATCGCCGGAAAATTCTGTATGGAACCCCGGATGGTCTGGCCATCTGCATCTACCCCGATGTAAAAAAATCCCTTCCAGCCAAGCATGTAGGTAGTAAACAGGTAAGGCCTTAAATATTTATCATAAAGAGGTATCTGCATTTCGCTGATAAGTGTACACACAATAATAATACAAACGGTTGCAACAATGGGGCCGATGGAATTATCTGACAAAGAAGAAAGCAGGAGCGACAGGGACGCTACCAATATCAGTGCCAGCGCAGCAAAACCAAAAGCGGCAAAATAGCGCCACAATACATCGGCGCTTTCAATCTGGTGCAGTTCCATTGCCTTGGCCACCACCACATCGCCCGTACCAAATAAAATAATACTCAGGCCCAGGGCAAACAATGCCATCCATGCAAGCAATACAATAACATAAGCAGCAGCAGCAAAGAATTTTGCCAGTATCAACTCTGTACGGCTGATCGGTTTTGAAACAAGTAAACGAAGTGTTCCCATATTGGCTTCGCCGGAAACAATATCGCCAGCTACCAACGCCACCAAAATTGGAACGTGAATAAGCAAGAGGTTGAGTACGAGAAAACATATCCAGTAGCCATTATTGATCTTGTCATATGGTATATCAAACGAATCGTCCAGGAAACCCAGTCCAAACTGCAGGTATTGTTTTCCATTTGCAAGCAGGGCCAGTTGTATCAGTAAAATAAATGCGCCGATGGCGCCAAAAGATATGTAGGTTCTTGGCTTCCTGAATATTTTATACAGTTCAATCTGCAAAAGATTCCACATGGCCGGGTTGGGTTGTAAGTGATAAAAAATAATCTTCCAGCGAATGGGTTGGATTTACAGCAAGTAACTTAATCCCCATACCGACAAGATCAGCGATCAATTGCGGCACTTCTTCTTTATTCATTTTAAGTTGAATATTATTTGTACCTGGCTGCAAAAGATCATTCCATTTTGAATGCTTCAGTTTTTCCGTGGTTTCTTCATTGTTTGTGGTTTCAACCTGTACCAGCGACTTCGAAGGATCTAATAATTCTGCCACATATCCCTCCACCATTTTTTTTCCTTTGTGAATGATGAGCATTCGGGTAGCGATCAATTCAATTTCGCTGAGCAGGTGAGAAGATACGAGGATGGTCTTGCCCATCTCCCGGCTTAGCTTAAGGACCAGGTTGCGCATATCAGCAATACCTTGCGGATCCAGTCCATTCGTTGGTTCATCAAGGAGGATGAGTTTTGGATCATGCACCAGCGCAACGGCAATACCCAGTCTTTGTTTCATACCCTGGCTGAATGTTTTCACTTTGCTAAACGCTCTTTCTTCCAGTCCCACCAGTTTCAGCTGGTCCAGTAACAAATTCCGGGTTGGTTTCATGCCACTCATTTTTGCAAACAGGGCCAGGTTATCAAATGCAGAAAGGTATTTATACAGATCGGGTTTTTCTATTACGGCCCCTACCTGTTTAAGTATTTCGGTGCGGTGAGTGAAAAGATCTTTTCCAAAAACATTGATGGTTCCGCTGGTTGGCCTCACTAAGGTAAGCAGCATGCGGATGGTGGTTGATTTACCGGCACCATTCTGCCCGAGGAAACCATAAATATCGCCTTCATTTACGGTAAAAGAGAGATCGTCTACAGCGGTAATTTCTTTGAACTGCTTGGAGAGATTGTTTACACGGATGATCGCTGACATATATTCCTATATTGTCAAAGGTAAAACAGATAAGCAAGCAAAAAGTTTAAAAGAAGGGTATTTAGAATGCCGGTATTGACCGCCGGGAGCTTCTTCTTTCCTTATCCGCCCGGGTTCATATAGGTCTGCAGGGCAGTTACGTATGCTTCAAAAGATTCAATTCCTTTTTTGGTGACCTTGCAGATGGTTTGCGGATAATTATTATTGAATTGTTTGGTCACTTCAATATACCCAGCGTCTTTTAATTTATTGATCTGTACGCTCAGGTTACCTGCAGTGGAATTTGTCTTTTCCTTTAAAAAAGTGAACTCTGCTTCCCGTACGCTGATGAGCAGGCTCATTACAGCAAGCCGCAGTTGTGAATGTAGTATGGGATCGAGTTCTTTAAATTCCATGATCGGGAGCCTGGTTATTTTTTAGAAATTTTATTGGATCTTTTATACTCTGCCCAAAGGATCAGTCCTGGTATGATATACCCGATAAGCACTGCCGCCGCCATAATGAGCATATCGTATTTAAACTCTTTGTTTATGAAGATGGCAAGGGCACCTGCCCAATTAACAACGGCGCCGACCATTAATGCTTTTGATTTAATGGCGCCTCCTTTTATCAACATCAAAAAGCCAAATATCATGAGGAGAAATCCAAACCCATTGTTGGGACCTACGGATTCATTTATAGAAAAGATGATGATAAAGATGCAGACAAAGAACCCGATATGAACCATTCGCATGAGTTCGTCTACATAGGTCTTTACTTTTTTTCGTTTGGGTTTTACAACATCATATATCAGTAAAAGGATTGTTACCCCACCAAAAATATTCCAGCCCAGGAAGATCGTTTCCGATCCCAGGTCAATAAAAAAGTAGGTAGATAAAGATGCTAAAAAGATCATGGTACCCCACAACAACCAGCTAATGCCATTGTCGGTTAAGTTGGTCTTTGCCTGGTTTATCATTTGCTGAATGATCTCCAGGCTTTTTTCGTTTGTAAGTTGCTGATCGTTTGGCATGGTATTAAACATTTAGTAATGGTTTGTTTTGTTGACTATACTTTTTCCGGAGCAGGTACCCGGGTACGATCCAGGCGGCAACCATGGCAGCAGCCAATAACAGTAACCCGTATTCCGGCAAAATAAATGTTGAAATAATTGCCAGTCCCCAACAGATGATCCCGCCAATTTTAAGTGGCCTGAATTGCATTACAACGCCCGACATAAAAGTGGGTGTGCCGTATAGCATAAGAAAGAGTGAGTATACTTTATCCCATCCTTCGTTTTTTCCCAAAATAAAACTCATGATGAACATGCAGATCCCAAAGCTTATCCAGACATAATTGACGATATTATCACTGTACGTTTTTACTGTTTCCTTTTTTTTCGTCCTCACCAGGTAAATGATCTGGAAGATAACCGCCAGCCAGCAACTTGCCCAGATCATTTCGGGATGTGCAACCAGTTTCAGCCTCAACAGAACGAAATGCCCCACCGAACAAAAAAGGATCAGCCATCCCCATAATAGATATAAAAAACCATTCTCACTGAAACGGTTCTTTGCCTGGTTGATCATCTGGTCGATCAATTGCAGGCTGTCTTTGGGTGAAAAATTTTCAGGTTGCATAAAAACGATTTTGTTTTGGTACCGGGATTGACGATCCTGCCAATCCCGGTAATTTTTTTTATTTACATTCGCCCAGTAACATCTCCACCCGGCGTTTACCCCAGTTTGGATGGATCTCACTGGCAGGCTTAAAATTATTGAACTTATCCAGCGAAGACTGCAACACCGGTTTCGCCGTAGCGCATCCGCCGCCGAATTGTTCCGGTGTATATTTCAAACCCTCTCCTTTCAGCAATTCCGGGCGTGGGTTTGTGGGATCCTGCTGCATGGCTGCTTCAATATTTGATGCACTCTCTGGGCCGTACTCCATGTACCGCTGCATAGGGTTCACCATCATGTGGCTGCTGGCGATCATGCTTTTTATGCAACTGATCTCCGAATTATTAGGCTGCAGGGAATCGGCTTTGTTGATGAGTGCTGTTGCTTTATCGGCAATGGCATCGACCTTTGATTTATCCTGCTCCATGTACGTATAATTAACCTGGCATAAGGCAGCATAATAATAAGCCAGCCATTGGTTCTTCTCTGCCGTGGCAATGCGTTCGAAATTATTTGCCAGGGTTAAAAGATTTGCCGGGTTTTTATAGCTGGTATCAATAGCGGCTATATTGCTTTTCATGGCAGCAATATATTTATCGCTTTGTGCAAAAGAATTTGTTGCTAAGAAAATAACAACGATGATGAGCATGAACTTTTTCATTGGTGAATGTTTTAGTAGTTTATTTTTTGTTTTTTAATTTTTCGTATTCGCTTTCCACCGAGTTTGCATGTGGAAAGATATAGGCTCCGGCAAAATGAAAGGCCAGCCCGATGCCCCAGCCAATTGTTGGCCATATGGGCCAGGGAAAATTACCTCCGTCAACGACATCAAAATCTATATCCCAATGGTGGTGATGACCCGAGGAAAAAAACCAAATGCCCCATAAGAATGCATTTACAATTACATAGGAAACTGCGTGTGATTTAAAGCTTGCTCTTTTTTGAGCGATCTCCCACAGAACAGGATCTTTTCCTTCGGGAGCTGGTTGATGATGTGACATGGTAAAATGTTTTAGTTGATTAATGTTATTTAAAGATTGTTATTGATAGCATCCTGCGTTCTGTCTATACCAAAACTGAGAAAGCAGCCAATGAAGATGAACCGTTTGGATGGTGGTGTTACGGCCACTTTCCTGTTTCCGTCGTTGTTGTAATTATAACTGAACACCTGGTTCTGGCCAAGCACATTGTTTATTCCCAGGACCCAGACAGTAAAAACTTTGGGGTTTGTCTTACCCAGATTGGGCAGGTAGTTTATACTAAAGCTCATGCTGTTGTAGTTGATGGTTTTACCTGCATCGCTGATAACGTATTTACTTTGCGTATTGTCGTATGCAATGCGGTAATAAGGACGCCCTGTTGCAAAATTATAGCTGAGGTTAAAGCCTGTTTTCCAGGGCAAAACAAATTTCTTTACAACAAGAGCCGCCGTATGGTTAGCTGCAAAGGATGGTGCAATGGCCTGGGGATAATTCAGGAAATCCCTTTTTGTATCTAAATAAGAATACGATATCCAGTAGTCAACATTCTTAAAGGTCTTTTTATCCCGCCAGAATAATTCCACTCCTTTCGCATCGCCATAGCCATTATTATTGGCTGCAACTTCTCTCCCGGTTATGCTGACAGAAGTTTTATACAAGTCGCTGTACTTTTTATAAAAAGCCTCTATACGAAAGGTTCGTTGACTGCTCAGTTTTTGATATTGAAGTATGTAATGGGCGGCTCTTGAATAATCGAGACTGGCTGATGTTGGCAAATATTTTCTTTCGGGGTTTTGATAAAAAAGACCGTACGCAAAAGAAGCCTGGCTGTTGTCGGCAAATTTATAAGCCACAGAAAGCCGTGGTGCAATATTCCATTTGCTGATCACATCAGAATGCTCCAGCCTGCTTCCCACTTTTGCAGCCAGGCTGTTGGTAAGATAAATATCGGCTTCCGCAAATATCGATTCCATATTATCCTTTACCGTCTCAGAGAACTTTGTGCCGTCGTATAAGGTATAGGTCGTTTTTTCGTTGCTGTAGAAATAGTCGCTGCCAAAACGCAGGGTGTTGAGCCCGTTCATTTTTTTCTCTACCACAACCCTTGCTTGTGCATATTGTGCCCGGTTGTTTAACGTAAAATTTTTGAACGCATAAAAAGAAGGATTGGTGATGACCTGTTTCTGGTTATTGGCATCTTCCAGTTCATTCAGGATATCGTCTTTGTTGGTACTGTAGCTGATGCCGGTGTTAATTCTCCAGCCGTTGCCTAAATTATCTTTCCAGTTAATATTCTGGTAGGTATTCAGGTTTTCAATGGCAAATGCATCTTTCAAAACCGCTGAATCTATGTCCGGGTTTCTGAATCCCGTTTTATTTGCGCTGATATAACCGTAGTATTTTATGATACCACCGGTCCTGGTCTTTATCCTGAAGTTGGCATCGCCCTGGTGATAAGCCGGTATTTGATAAAAATCCTGTTTGTATTTATTGAATTTAAATGCCAGCCAGAGATTGGTGTAATTATACGAAATACCCCAGGATGATTTTTTATCTTTTGCAAGATGCTGGATACCGCCACCCAGGCCAATTACAGAAATAGCCAGGTCAGCCTCTGTTTTGTCCGGCAGATCCTTACTTTCTAAGATCAATGCTGAAGAAAGTGCCTGTCCATATAATGCAGAATAACCTCCCGAACTGAATACGGTTCCTTTAAAAAGGAATGGATTGAATCGCCCCCTTGTTGCAATACCCGGCGTGCTGCTGTAAAAAAAGTTATTGACCAGGTTCCCATCCATGTATATTTTACTCTCTGTTGCCGAACCGCCCCGAACAAACAATCCTTCACTTTCGCCAACCTGCTGGGTGCCTGGCAATGTTTTAAAAGCGCTGGTAACATCGCCGTTGGCACTTGGCGTGGTTACAATATCGATGGCATTTAAAACGGCACCCTTATTTTTATCGCTGGCAACAAATGCGCCGGCAGATATTACCACCGCTTTTAATTCGGTTACCAGTTCCTTTAGAGAAATATTTAATGTCAGTGCGCTTGAGGTAATGGAAAGTTCTTCTTCAAATGGCCTGTACCCGATTATGGAAGCCTCTATAACCTGTTTTCCTTTTTCGGTAGTGGTAAAAGAGAAATTTCCCAGTGAATCTGTGGTGGATCCGTCATAAGTATTCTTTAAAGTAATGCTTACACCCCCCAGCGGATTCCCCTTTGTGTCAGAAATTTTACCCGAAATCCTGGTTTGGGCTTTTGAACCTAAACTGATCAATAATATGGTTAAAGCAAGTACCCTTTTCATTTCTCTAATTTTGACACAAACGTAAAGTAGTTTATTTTATAAACCAAATATTTTAAAAAATAAATTTTTCTTCCCGTAGTAACTCACTCAGAAACTCGAATGAAAGCAGCCACATAAAAAGGTGATTATCAAGTATTTTATGGATGTTTTTGTAGGTTACACTGTGCAGTTAGTTTGACCAATAACTTATCAACATCGGTCAAAATTTATTTTTTTATGTGGGGGCAATTTGTAATTTAGCAACAGAATTTAATGGGTTAGTAAGTACAAAGGGTCAGCAGAAATGTTGACCCTTTTACTTTGTAGCAATCAGCAGATTTGCTTTCTTGAAAGTTATAATCCAATACAACTTCATTCTCTTCTTTAACTACCCAGGTATGCTTACGGATGAGCAGACTCTTGTAATTGATTTTTCATTTTTCTTTTTCCAGTTTACATTTATGCCATGAGCAAAACCAAATCAGCTTTTTTCTGCCAGAACTGCGGTTACGAAAGTGCCAAATGGCTGGGTAAATGTCCGTCTTGCAATAACTGGAACACATTTGTAGAAGAAATAATTGTTAAAGGGTCCGACAAAAAAGAGAAAGACCCCTGGCAGGATTATTCCGGTACCGGGAAACTAAAAACCATTTCTATTAACGATGTAAGCAGTGCAGAGGAAAAAAGGATCATAACAACCGATGCAGAATTAAACCGGGTATTGGGAGGCGGCATCGTTTTGGGAAGCATTGTTTTGGTTGCGGGAGAACCAGGCATTGGTAAATCAACCTTGTTCCTTCAAAATGGTTTGCAGCTTACAGACATTGTAACACTATATATAAGTGGTGAAGAAAGTGAACAGCAGATAAAGATGAGGGCAGACCGTATTGGATTTAAAAGTGAAAATTTTTACCTGCTTACCGAAACCAGTACGCAAACCATTTTCCAGGAGATAAAAAAACTAAAACCCCAGCTTGTTATTGTAGATTCCATCCAGACACTTCAATCTCCTTTTGTGGAAAGCAGCCCGGGCAGCATAAGCCAGATAAGAGAATGTGCAGCGGAACTTCAACGTTTTGCCAAAGAAACTAATACGCCTGTGTTCCTGATCGGCCATATTACCAAAGACGGAACCATTGCAGGCCCGAAGATATTAGAACACATGGTGGATACCGTACTTCAGTTTGAAGGCGACCGGCATTACACCTACCGCATATTGCGTACGCTTAAGAATCGATTTGGTTCAACCGCTGAACTTGGTATTTATGAAATGACCGACACAGGCATGCGGGCTGTAAGCAATCCTTCTGAAATCCTGATCACACAAAAAGAAGAACAGCTAAGCGGTATTGCCATTGCAGCAACCATGGAAGGACTGCGACCACTTTTGATAGAAGGGCAGGCATTGGTTACCCAAAGCGTTTACGGAACACCCCAACGAACAGTAAGTGGTTTTGACCTGAGGCGCCTGCAATTATTATTAGCTGTACTGGAAAAAAGAGGCGGTTTTCATTTTGGAGTTAAAGACGTATTTATAAATATTGCCGGCGGATTAAAAGCGGAGGACCCATCCATTGACCTTGCTATTGTGAGTGCGCTGCTGAGCAGCTATGAAGACATTCCCATCAACCAGAAATATTGTTTTGCCGGGGAAGTTGGCCTGAGCGGGGAAATAAGAGCCGTTAACCGGATAGAACAACGTATTGCTGAAGCTGAAAAATTAGGTTTTGATAAGATCATCCTGAGCAAATACAATCTTTCACACAAACAGCCCGGCAAATCGAAATTCAACATTGAAGTAGTTCCCTTAAGTAAGGTAGAAGAATTATACCAGTATTTGTTTTAACTTGTTAAGAGAAATCATGGTGATGATCAAAGCCATTAAAAATATCGCCAGCAGTACCCTGCATCTTTTCTATCCGCATGTTTGTACGGGCTGTGGTTCCGACCTCGTAAGAGAAGATAATCTACTATGCCTGCATTGCATCCATGCATTGCCACATACAAATTTTGCCTTCCTCGCAAATAACCCGATCGAAAAACATTTTTGGGGAAGGCTTCCCCTTACGGCAGGACACAGTGAGTTTTATTTTTCCAAGGAGTTTTTAATACAGCATCTTATTCACCAGCTTAAATACAAAGGCGATACCCAGATCGGTTTTTACCTGGGTGAACTGATGGGCAGAAGCCTCATTAACAGCAATCGCTTTAATGATATTGATGCACTGATCCCCTTACCTCTTTATGCAGATAAAGAACATAAACGGGGCTACAACCAGGCAGCGGTTATTTGCAATGGCATGTCTTCTGTTATGAATATTCCCGTTTTAACGGCTGCTGTAATCCGCAGTTATGCCACCGAAACCCAAACCCGTAAACACCGTACCGAACGATGGGAAAATGTAAGCGGAAGTTTTAAAATTGCCGAACCGGGAGAATTAAAAAATAAACACCTGCTGCTGGTAGATGATGTGATAACAACCGGGGCCACACTGGAAGCCTGTGGTGCCACAATTTTAGAGCAGCAAAATATTAAACTGAGTATTGCAACATTGGCTTATGCAGCTAAATAAGTATAAATTTGAACCATGAAGAAACTGAACTTCTTTTTTTGCGTTGCAGGATCTGCCCTTTGCCTTTTAGCAGCTTCCTGCAAAAAAGACAGCTTCATCAGCAGCGCCGATGCATTCCTTCACATTACCACCGATACATTAAAATACGACACCGTTTTTACTACTACCGGCTCCATTACCAAATTCTTCAAGATCATCAATGAGAATAATCAGAAACTCCGGCTTGATAAAGTAAAATTAATGGGTGGCGCCGGCTCTTCTTTTAAAATGAATGTAGATGGCATTGCAACAAATGAAACCAATAACCTGGTCATTGAAGCCAACGACAGCATTTATGTTTTTGTATCGGTTACCATCAATCCAAATGTAACCAACCTGCCGTTTATTGTAAGCGACAGCATCCTGGTTACGTATAATGGCAACAGCCGCTTCGTTCAGTTGCAGGCTTATGGACAAAACGCCAACTTTTTAAGCAACCGGGTGGTCAGCGGCAATGTGGTATGGACTAACAACCTGCCCTACGTGATCCTCGGCAGCATCCGGATTGATACCACCGCCTCATTGACCATTCAACCTGGGTGCCGGATATATTCGCACGCAGATGCACCCTTCATCGTGGATGGCCGATTAACCGTTAACGGAACCAAGACAGCTAACGTGGTATTTACCGGCGACCGGCTGGATGATGTTTACAAAGACCTGCCCGCAAGCTGGCCGGGCATTTACTTCCGCGGCAGCAGCAAAGACAATACAATGACCTTTGCCGTTGTAAAAAATGCCTACCAGGCCATTGTGGTGGAAAAACCTTCCATCAACGCAAATCCAAAACTGGTATTACACCAGAGTATTGTTGACAATGCCTATGATGTTGGTATATTTTGTGTAAACACGAACCTGCTTGCTGATAACAGTCTTATAAGTAATTGCGGAAGCAATATCATTTTAAGTTATGGAGGCAATTACAATTTTACACATTGCACCGTGGCAGCCTATTCAAACAACTACATGCTGCATAAGAACCCGGTGCTTAATACAAACAATTTTGCCTTTCAAAACGGCGCTACGGTTACTGCCGACCTGAATGCCGTTTTCCGTAATAATATTTTCTGGGGTGATGAAGGCGGCATCGTAACCAATGAAGTAGTGGTTAACAAACAAGGAGCAAATGCCTTCAATGTTTTATTTGAGAAAAATATTTACCGGGTTTTAAATGACCCCGGCAACAGCACCCTGAACGCCAATCTTAAAAACCAAAACCCATCTTTCGACAGCATAGATGTGGGCAAACGAATATTCGATTTCCGGGTAACAAAAAATTCAACAGCCCCGGGCATCAACACCGGTACGGCAACAGGTTTTCTCAAAGACCTGGATGACAAGAACCGCAATGTGGGCCTGCCCGACATGGGTTGTTATGAAAAACAGTAGCCGCTCATCAATCTGCCTTTATTACTGCCCCGGAATTGCTTAATTTTAATTCCCCTTAAAGTTCACTTAACCTGAACAAAAGCAATTTTCATTCGTTATAATTAAAACCATTTACCATGATCAAATTATTGGCAGTTACGATTGCCTTTCTTTTCAGCAGCGTGCAAATAAATACCACTGCCGTGGAACCTGCTCCGCAAACGAAGCCGGTTGCAAAATCCATCTACGATTTTAAAGTAGAAGGCCTGGAAGGAGGAACAATTGATTTCTCAAAATTCAAGGGCAAAAAAATACTTATTGTGAACACCGCCAGCAAATGTGGGTATACGCCGCAATACGAAGGACTGGAGCAATTGTATGAAAAATATAAAGACAAATTGGTGATCGTTGGTTTTCCTGCAAACAATTTTGGCGGACAAGAACCCGGCACCAACACCGAGATAAAAGAATTCTGCAAAAAAAATTACGGCGTTACTTTTCCCATGGCATCAAAGGTTTCTGTTAAGGGAGATGACATGGCACCCATTTACCAGTGGCTCTGCAATAAATCTGAGAACGGTGTTCTGGATGCAGAGATCAAATGGAACTTTGGCAAGTTCCTGCTGGATGAAAAAGGAAATTTACTCTATTACTTCCCCAGCAAGGTTACGCCCATGAGTGAGGAGATCACCAGCAAATTATAATCATATGGTAAGGCTGTTTGTTATTCTACTTTTTTCTCTCGGCAGCAGCCTTACCTGTTTTTCCCAACAGACCAGGTCTATCTACGACTTTAAAGTAGAAGGATTGAATGGAGATACCATCAACTTCGCCGCTTTTAAAGGAAAGAAGATCCTCATCGTTAACACCGCCAGCAAATGTGGTTTTACTCCGCAATACGAAGGACTGGAACAATTGTTTGAGAAGTACAAAGACAAGCTGGTGATCGTTGGTTTTCCTGCCAATAATTTCTTCTCCCAGGAACCCGGCAGCAATGCAACCATCAGTGAGTTCTGCAAAAAGAATTACGGGGTTACTTTTCCCATGGCAGCTAAAATTTCTGTAAAAGGAAAGAACACCGCTGCTATTTATCGCTGGCTTTGCAATAAAGAAGAGAATGGCGTACTCGACGCTAAAATAACCTGGAACTTCAACAAATTTTTATTGGATGAGAACGGAAAATTGCTTGAACATTTTACAAGCAAGGTGAAACCGATGAGTGAGGAGATTGTCTCTAAATTATAACCGCACTCATCCCGGTCTCCGACCGGGATGCTATGGTTTTGAGTTTCCAACTCAACCCACATCATTATCTTTGCAGCCATGCAATTCCAATCCATCACCGGCCAAAAAGAAACCAAGGAACAACTGGTTCAGATGATCCGGCATAACCGACTGAGCCATGCGTTATTATTCTTAGGCAAGGAAGGAAGCGGCTCCCTGCAACTGGCATTGGCATTTGCACAATACATCACCTGCGAAAAAGTGAATGGCAAACAAGCAGCAGAGCCTTCATTATTTGGTGATCCAGATCCGGGATCCGGGATCCGGGATCTTGCATCCAGCTTCGATTCTTGCGGCATCTGCCCCTCCTGCAAAAAAGCAAACGAACTCATTCACCCCGATATCCATTTCTCTTACCCGGTCATTTCAAAAAGACCCGGCGATAAACCCATCAGCACCGACTTTATTAAAGAGTGGCGGGAGTTCATCGCAACAACTCCTTACGGCAATGTGTACGACTGGCTGCAATTCATTGGTGCCGAAAACAAACAGGGCAACATTACGGCACATGAATGCAATGACATCATCCGAAAGCTTAACCTCAAAAGTTTTGAGAGCGAATACAAGATTCTCATCATGTGGCTGCCCGAATTCTTAGGCAAGGAAGGAAACAAACTTTTAAAGCTCATCGAAGAGCCGCCGCCAAATACATTGTTCATCCTGGTTGCTGAGAATGAAGAACTGATTCTTCCTACCATTTTATCAAGAACACAATTAGTAAAAGTTCCATCACTCGATAAACAGGATGTGGAAGCTGCGCTGGAATTAAAAGAAGGTGTGAACATGGAAAAAGCCCGGCAGGTAGCCGCTGTTACCGAAGGCAATTTCCGGGAGGCATTACAATTATTACAGCATGCCGACGATGACTGGGAAGCCATGCTCCGGGAATGGCTCAATGCCGTGATACGGACCGGTCCCGTTGCCCAGGTAAAATGGATCGACGATACGGCCAAGCTGGGCCGGGAAAAACAGAAGCAATTCCTCAAATACTTCATTCACCTGCTGGAGCAGGCCATCCGGATACGGGCGATCGGGCCTACGGACAACGACCAACGATCAACCGATTACGACTTTGCTCTTCGCTTAAATAAGATCTGTTCCATTGAGCAGCAGGAGGCCATCATCACCGAATTAGACAAGGCCAGCTACTATATTGAGCGTAATGCCAACGCCAAAATGCTCTTTCATGCCCTTTCCATAAGGTTGTATCATATTATTAACAACAAATCGTTAATTTTGGTGAATTGAGGAATTTGACCCGTGGTACAGGAATTACTGATTTGAGTTGATTTTAGTGTATTATATATTTTGATACCAGCATTTTCAACAATACTCATCATCGTTGCGTCGCAATCCTTTCATCGGCATACCAGTACTGAGCGAAGTCGAAGTACGGCTGAATAAAGAAAATAAAGCACAAGAGTGCGACGCCACCGAAGTATAATAGTAATTCTCCCGCCCGGTCCACAATTCTTCTACTGAGCATGTCGAAGTATTAATTTTTAATTCTTAATTGACCATTATATGGGATGTGGAAGTTGCGGAACATCTAAAGACGGGGCGCCATCAGGCTGCCAGAGCCACGGAAATTGTTCCACCGGCGGTTGCAACCGCATGAATGTGCACGACTGGCTGGCCAATTTACCTT
>Ga0209023_10000192_pt1 | contig 104556 bp, 98 predicted proteins | sample LakOneMetagenome_FD_187468 | JGI IMG/M metagenome (GOLD analysis project Ga0209023, IMG submission 187468) | Freshwater and sediment microbial communities from Lake Erie, Canada (SPAdes) (version 2) | ecosystem: Environmental > Aquatic > Freshwater > Lentic | place: Lake Erie, Canada...
GTGTTGATTTGCAAGCTCAATACCTGCATTTGGGAGAAACAACAAGCTATGCGGTATCCTCCATTCCCTACGCGCCACCCTATCAGTATGGCTGTATGGCCAATCCACTAAGCATCAATATCGACGATGTTTGGTCGCCTGTAATTAATTTGCCCTTTAATTTTTGTTTCTACGGTACCAACTATAGCCAATGTCTTATTAGCTCTAACGGTGCTCTAACCTTTGATACAGTTAGCAATGTTCCTAGCGGCTATTCCGCTTGGTCTTTCAATAGTAGTTTGCCAAGTGTTTCGCTGTTTAAGAACACTATTTTTGGAGTGTATCAAGATATTCACCCAGGAGTTGGAGGTACTATTGGTTGGGAATTGATTACCCTTAACACGGGATGTCGCGCCTTAGTGGCCTCTTGGAAAAATGTCCCTATGTATTCTTGTACGTCAATGCTTTATACCGGCATGATGGTACTGTATGAAAACACCAATGTTATTGAAGTTTACATCGAGCAAAAAACACTTTGCAGCAGCTGGAACGGTGGCAATGCTATTATAGGCTTACAAAATGCCAATGCAACGCAATCGGTGGTGGCTCCCAACCGCAATGGATTAGACCCGGACTGGACAACCACCAATGAAGCTTGGCGATTTGTGCCATCGGGAACTTCATTAACGACGATCAAATGGCATGAAGGCTCGGGAACCTCTGGACCTGTTGTTGGCACTACAGATGTTATTAATGTTTGCCCAACCGCAACCACTACTTACACTGCTGAAGTGAGCTACTCCTTATGCAATGGGACCACCTTAGTAGAGACGGATGAAACTACCGTAAATGTTAGCGGTAATAAAACCTGGAATGGTTCGGTTAGTACTGACTGGAATACGGCTGCGAACTGGACTCCAACAGGAATTCCAACAGGAATTGACTGCGTGGTTGTTCCTGTGACTGCTAATGACCCTATCGTTTCCGGAATCAATTATACTGGTTTGGCGGGAACTTTATCGGTATTGAATAACGCAACTTTAACGGTCAATTCCGGAAACAATATTGCTGTTACCAATTGGGTTTCGGTGCAACCCAATGGAGTTTTTCAATTGGAAAATAGCTCGAATTTGGTACAAATCAATAATGATCAAAATACTGGGAACATTATTTATAAACGAAATGCCAATATTCGAGGTTCGGACTATGTTTATTGGTCTTCCCCTGTTGCCAATTTTAATGTTAGCAACATTGCCGCGCCGGTTGTTCTAGGTCCAACCTATAAATGGAATACCACTTTGGCCAATACGAATGGCGGTCAAGGCACTTGGGTGCCCGCAGCCGGTGAGACGATGATTCCTGCGAAAGGATATATTACCCGTGGACCTTCGAACTTCAGCAATGCGGCAGCAGCAACATTATTTGGACAATTTATCGGAGTTCCCAACAATGGTATCGTTACGATTCCAATCGAACGCGGTAGCGATGTCAATACCGTTTTTCATCAAGGGATTAACGGAACTGAAATTACCAACTATAGCGATAACTATAATTTGATTGGCAACCCTTATCCCTCTTCTATCAGTGGCGGTAAATTCTTATACAACAATAGAACTGCTATTATGGGGAACGTGACGTTGTGGACACATGGCATTCTCCCTGCCATTGGTACCAGTCCGTTTTATGGCACCTTTTTATACAATTACAATCCCGGTGATTTATTAACCTACAACTATACTGGAACGAATTGTTGCCCTGCAGCTGCCGATGATCTTGCTATTGGCACCGGACAAGGGTTCTTAGCGCAAATGATTGATGGTCCCGCCGCTACTGGAACGGTAAGTTTTGATAATTCCCTAAGAAGCACTGCGTATACCAACAGCATTTTCTATAGAACTTCGAATTCCGCGGAAGCCATTCCTTTTGTTGGCATTGAGCGGCACCGCATTTGGTTAGACTTACTTGATTCTAACAACGGCACCAATAGAACTTTGGTTGGTTATGTTCAAGGCGCTACGATGGGGAAAGATTCCTTTTTTGACGCGCGCATTCAAATGTCTAATGCTTTATTGATTTATTCCTTAATTGGAACTGAGAAGTTTACCATCCAAGGACGAGCCCTTTCCTTTAATGCCAGTGATGTCATACCTTTGGGTGTTGTCATTCCACAAGCTGGGAATTATACGATTGCCATTGGTGCTGTGGATGGGTTGTTTACGAACACCAGTAGAGCCATTTATTTGGAAGATACGTTCACCAGAACGCTTCACAATTTAAAACTACGACCTTACGTCTTTACGGCCACTGCTGGTGTTTCCAATACCCGATTTAAATTGCGCTTTAAAAAAGTGAGAAGCGAAAGTGAAGAAAGAGATGATCGCTTAGCCGATATAAGTTATGACCATACGGTTACGGTGGTCTCTTCTGAAAATACGATCATTGTGGAATCCTCTTCTGAAAACATTGAAGAGATTACGGTTTACGATATTTTAGGAAGGCAGCTTCATTATGCTTCAAAAATTAATGCTATGGCATTTGAAGTACAAGATGTGCTGTCGAACCAAGGTTTGATTGTAAAAGTTATCCTTGCCAATGGCTCATCGGTCATTAAGAAGGTCTTGTTTTAGTCTTATAATTTTCCTTTATCATGAAATCAAAAAATGTTTTCCTCCTCTTTTTAGTCCTCTTCGGAGTCGGAAATTGTGTCAACTCCCAAACATTAGATCAAAGTCAATTGTTAAGCAACTCTGGTATTAGTGCCCGTACATTACCCGGTTACCGTATTATGCAATCGTTTACTTGTGGCATTACGGGCACTTTGACGGAAATAGACTTGGGTGTTTTTAACTATATGAATGGATCAGGAACACTGGAAGTGTATGCTGGGAACGATAATTTAGGACCGCTTTTGCAGACACTTTCAGTAAACGTAAGTTGTGCCAGTGGCGATTGCTTTGCTCCTTTTACTACTTCCGTTTCGGTAACGGCTGGGGAAAAGTACGCCTTTCTTTTCACTCCAGGTGCTGGAATGCCTGACCCCTATGGGGTGTTGGCTCAATTGCCGGGAAATTATGCTGGTGGTGAATTTGGACTCATCGATCCTAGCGGCACTTACTATCCCGGTTGGGATTTAACCTTTAAGACTTATGTCACTACTGCATTGGGGATCCGCACTTTGGATTATGATTCCAAAAGCATTACGATTTATCCCAACCCATGCAGCACGATGGCGAGTTTGCAACTCCCTAAGCCCGTCAATAATGGTACAGTAACGCTCTTCGATGAATCTGGGCGGGAAGTACTCCGACTTCATAATCAGTCAGGACGGGTACTCTCGTTACATCGCGACAATCTTCCTGCGGGAATTTACTTGGTTCAAATTACTGAAAATGGAAAATGGATGGGCAGCGAGAAATTGATTATCGGTAACTAAAGTTATCTGTTATGAACTTCGATACCGCGATTGGCTTTGGAACCTGAATCTAGCATATTCTAAACCAGTCGATTATTTTCGCTCTCCAATTTGCTGGCGCCACATGGCATAGTACAATCCTTTTTCCTCTAACAATTGCTGGTGTTGCCCTTGCTCGATGATTTGTCCTTGTTCGAGAACGAAGATCTTGTCGGCGTGCATAATCGTGCTCAAACGGTGGGCAATCAAAACGGTAATTTGATCTTGTTTGGAGGATATGCTTCGAATGGTTTGCGTAATTTCTTCTTCGGTAATCGAATCCAAGGCCGAAGTGGCTTCGTCAAAAATCAATAGGCGAGGATTACGCAACAAAGCTCTGGCAATCGACAATCGTTGTTTTTCTCCACCGGACACTTTGATACCGCCCTCGCCTATGGTCGTATAAATGCCGTTCTCGGCGCGTGACAATAGGTTCTGACAAGCTGCTTTTTCAAGTACTTCGGTAATTTCAGCATCGCTCGCATCGGGTTTTACGAATAATAAATTGTCCTTAATGGTTCCCGAAAACAGCTGTGCATCTTGGGTTACGAAGCCCAATTGCTGGCGAAGTTCAGTAAGATCGATGTCTTTGGCATTGATCCCGTTGTAAAAGATTCCTCCTTCTTCGGGCGTATAAAGTCCGACCAACATTTTCACTAAAGTAGTTTTCCCACTTCCTGAAGGTCCGACAAAAGCGATGGTTTCTCCTGCCTTCGCTTCAAATGAAATGTCTTTGACTGCATGCATTTTTGCGGTGCGGTGCTTGAAAGAGATGTTGGCGAAGCGCAAGTTGGTAATGAGGCCCATAGTGGCGGGGTGTGCAGGTGTGGCTTCGCTAACCGATTGCATGAGGTCATTGAAATTGTCCATCGATGCTTTGGTTTCGTTGAAGGTCGCGATGACATTCCCTAGTTCTTGTAGCGGATTGAATAAGAAGAATGAGAAGAACATCAAGGTGATTAAGTCTCCAGGTTTGATGATTCCTTGAAAAATAAACAGGTATAATGCAAACACCAAAGCAGTTCGGAGAAAGTGCACCGTTGTTCCTTGAATAAAACTTAACGAGCGGATGAAGCGGACTTTCTTTAGTTCGAGGCCTAGAATTTTGATGGTGGTACTGTTTAGGCGGTCGACTTCTTGCTTGGTGAGTCCTAAGCTTTTTACCAATTCGATGTTGCGCAAGGATTCCGTTGTAGCTCCGGCTAAAGCGGTGGTTTCGCCTAAAATTTCTCTAGAAACTTTCTTAATCTTTTTTCCTAGGAATGAGCTAACAAAGGCAATGATGGGCACGGTGGCTAGGATAATCGGACCCAACAACCAATTGATGTTGATGGCATAGACTACCACAAACACGATTCCCACGACCGATTGAAAAACCAAAGAGATGGAAAGCGTGATGAACTTCTCACAGTCGATTTTGACTTTTTGAAGTTTGCCCAAGGTTTCCCCCGAGCGTTGGTCTTCGAAATCTTGATACGGTAGCTGCAGTGCTTTTTGAATCCCGTCGGTATACATTTGGGCACCGGTGCGTTGGATGATGATGTTCGTGAAATAATCTTGGAAGTTTTTGGCAATTCGCGATAACATTGCCGCTCCTAAGGAAAGTGCTAACCAACCAGCGACCGTTTTGATGAATCCGTTGTAATTGTTGTGGAAATTGACTACCCCTACTCCGCATTGGTTTAGTAACTTCCCGACAATGATGGAGTCGCAAAGGGAGAAACATTGGTTGATCGCCGCTAAGAAAAGTGCCAAGAACAAAAGAGGCTTGTGGGCTTTGATGTAGGTATAGAGAAGGTTCATCTTTTTTTTTGCGAAATTAGGGAATTTTTGGTTGCCAATAGGCAGTTGGGTGTGATGTGATCCTTGTTCTTCTTGTTAGTACGGGTACCTACGAGTAAACACGGGTACAACACGCTTTATATACGGGTGATATACGGGCGATATACGGGTGGATGACGGGTAAGTGACGGGTAAGTAACGGGTAAATAACGGGTAAGTAACGGGTGAGTGACGCGTAAGTGACGCGTAAGTGACGCGTAAGTGACGGGCGGATGACTAGTGCCGTACTTAAGTGTGGTATTTGAAACTATAATTTATCGCATTACTTATTAGCGCTTTGTTACCATAATTACTACATTGAATCAGTAGTTTAACCATAACGTTCTTGGCGCTTTTGATTGCAGGCTCTTTACGTCAATAGGGAGTAGATTTCTATTCTAGTTTTCTGTAGCGGTATTTTAGCAAATAAATTATAGGAAAAATTAAAATAAAGCACAGTCTCGAAAGATTAGTCGAATAAAAAGACAACAGCATCGAAACCAAGAATATCATTGGGGCTACTAAGCTTCGTAAGGTATAATATTGGCGCCAAGCCTTATTCCCAGATTTGGTAGAAAGATTTTCTTTTCTTGAGGAAATATAGCGCACTAACCAGCAGTTTAGGGCTCCCGTAATAGCAATATTGAGGCAATAGACCGCATACGGAATATTAGAGTGGAAATTCTCGCTGTAAAATGCGGATGAAAACGGCATCAGCACTATGGACAATAGGAATACTAGGTTGATCCAGATTAGTTTATCCGTATACTTATGGAGGTACCCGAATAAGTGGTGGTGTGCTTTCCAATAAATTGCGATTACAAAAAAGCTAATAAAAAAAGCAACGAATTTCGGGATTAACTCGTTTAGATTTCTTCTAATTTCATCCTTGGAGTTGTCCATCAGATGAGGCGCTTTAATCTCAATAATTAGCAATGTCATCGCGATAGCAATCACTGCATCGCTAAAAAAAAGTAACCTTTCAATTTGTAGTTTATTGGTATTTTCTTCCATGAAATAAATATAAGAAAAATATATAAAATACTCCGTGCTTTCAAAATTTCTCCTCTTATGTTGGCACTATTGTCCCTTCGAGACGCATAGTGCCCTATTATTCCTTGTCTTGGAATTGATTCCATCCCATCCCTTTGTTTCTAGATGCGTTCAATTCCTCTTGCAGGGTCGTAATCTTATTTAACAGATGGGCGATAACATCGATGCCTTCCCTATTGATTTGCAAGTCGGTATGAAAGAGGATTAATCGCTCTAAACCTTTCAAATGTTCTTCTGCTATGCTATAGGTATTACGTTCTATACGCAGTTCGATGTGGCCCAGCTCGTGCAAATAATGAATGAACGATTCCTCTACGTGATAATGGAGGCAGATTTGTTCGATTTGAATGAAACTATTCGTTTTCATGGGTTCTCATTGATTTTAGTTGGGACAACACTTCTTTTTCTTTTTCAGTCAATTGGGTGGGGAGTTTCACTTGGTAGTTGAGGTATAAATCTCCAAACTCACCTTCTTTTTTGTACACTGGGAACCCTTTTCCTTTTAATTTGACGACCGTTCCTGATTGCGTTTCTGGCGGCACTTTCAGTTTTACTTTACCATCAAAAGTGTCTACTACCAAATCGCCTCCTAACAAAGCGGTATAAAGATCTAGCGGTACGTCTTTGTAGAGGTTGTTTCCGTCGCGTTTGAATGGGGTATCGTTTTCAATGGTGAAGGTGATGTATAAGTCACCGTTGGGTCCGCCATTGACCCCTGCTGTTCCGTGTCCCGCAATTTTGATACTCTGGCCATTCTCGATACCGGCGGGGAAGGTCAGCCGGAGATTCTTGCCGTTAACGTTTAGTACTTGCTTTTGGGTGGTATATATGTCTCTGAGTTTGAGGTGCACTTCGGCATTTACATCTTGCCCTCGGAATCTGGTTGGGTTTTGTTGTCGCCGTTGGCCACCAAACATTGTTTCAAAGAAATCCGAAAAATCACCTTCATTTGCTTGTTGAAAAGACGGTCCGCCCCGTCGCTGGGAACTTCCTTGTTGTTGTTTTGCTGCTTCGTATGCCTCGGCGTGCTTCCAATCTTTGCCGTATTCGTCGTATTTCTTGCGATTTTCGGGATGACTCAAGACTTCGTTTGCTTCGTTGATTTCTTTAAACTTCTTTTCGGCTTCTTTATCGTTCGGATTTAAGTCGGGATGGTATTTCCTAGCTAATTTTCTGTAGGCTTTCTTCACGTCGTCTTGCGAGGCTGTTTTGGTGATTTCTAACGTTTTGTAGTAGTCAATGAAGTCCATGGTTTTGTGCGTTGTCAGTTGTTGGGTGTACTATGTATACAAGTTGCTGTTCCTAATGGCGTTTTTCTTAGTTTTTGGTTCCCTTGACGTCATTTTGCTTGTGGAAAACGTTCTTTCCTATATGCTCCACGAAGTTACGAAAAAAACGAACTACTACTCGAATCAAAGTCCTGAAAACGTTACTACTATGCTATTGCTAAGAAGCTTTGAGAAAAACGGGCCACTGCCACTTTTAGAATCCTGGTCTTAAAGGCGTTCGGTTGTAGATTATCAGACCTATGTTCAATTAATTGGATAAACCTATTGAACAATTGCAGCTCCTAGCTGTTTCCTCTTTACTATTCTAACTATCTTATCCTTGCTGTATACTAGTGTCGCAACGTGATTTACTATTCTAATGCACTGCTTTGCGTTAACTTTTGATTAATTCTTTGTGTTTAGTTGGATGGCATTAGTATAATAACTAATTTTACTATGCCTTAATCTGCCCTCATTTCTCCTATTATGCCGGAGCTTCGGTCGCAAGCAGTCGCTCTTAGTGGTTAGTTTTTTACCTAACTTAAACACAAGCATCATGAGACTATCTTTTATTTTTGCACTGCCCCTATTTTTTTGGAATTGGCTTTCGGTAGCCCAACCAGTGTTGACCGCTGCTTCTTTTACTGATTTTTCTGAAACTTCTTATGACGTCCCACTTATTACTGGGTTAACAGCGGGAGGTACTGGTGCTAATCAGGTTTGGGATTTTAGTTCGGTGGTGATTGACCCTACTACCAGTTATAACCTCAACACCGTAGCGGCGAGCACGGCTCCTTTTTATGCCTCTTTTCCGACCGCGAATTATTGCATCCGCTATTCGGTAACCTTTGAAGGCATGCTTTTCGAAAACTTTGCGTTGCAACATTTATCCAACACCGGACTTGAAGGATTGGCCATAACCGCTAGCGACATGATACAGGAAAACTATACCCCCAACACGCATTTTATGCCGTTACCGTTGCATTTTGGAGACACCTATGTCGATACCTACCAAAGCACTACCGATCCGGCACCTCTAACTAGTACCAATACCTATGATGCCTATGGCACCTTAACTACGCCTTATGGAACCTTTACCAATGTAGTTCGGGTGAAATATGTTGCGGGTTCAGAAACCAGTTACGAATGGTTTCAATTGAGTCCGTACCGCCTCTTGTTGTCAGGCGACTTCTCCCCTGCCGGCTATGTTACCGTATACGACCCTGCTGCTTTGAGTGTAAACCAACCCGTTGCTGTAGCTTCGAATATCTCCGTGACACCGAACCCTGCCACTACCCATTTGAGCTTGCACGTGCCTGATACTATGACCGTTGACAACATACGCATCACCGATTTGTTGGGCAAAACTGTGGCGGTCCCTATACCTAGTGCTTCTTCTATAGATATATCCACCCTGGCTTCGGGAATCTATATTCTTCGGGTATCTTCCAAAGGAACGAAAATGGATTGTAAGTTTGTGAAACAGTAGCACCGAGTTCTCCGTGGTACGTTTTCAATTATCGATTGGGAATGATATAAGTACTATTGGCAATTGTGTAACTTTTATTGATTTAAAAGTGAGACCTTTGTGGTTAAACCTTTTAGAGATTAGTTTATGCTTGGTAAATCCGATGCTTCTTTTGTATATTTAAAATTTTCACAAACGGCCTTGGGGCTGGTCGCTTTCTTTTACATTCTTTATGTAAGCGAAGAAATCGTAGTGCCTATAGTGTTTGCTACGATCATTGCCATATTATTAAATCCCGTGGTCAATTTTTTATGCCGGTTTCGGTGTAATCGGGTGCTTTCTATTTCGATTGTCGTCGTATTGGCGATTCTTTTACTTGCGGCTTTAGGGTATTTTTTGTTTTCCCAAGCCACGATGTTGGGCGAGAGTCTGCCTCAGTTCAAAGAAAAATTCTTCACGCTATTAGACAATGCTGTGGATTGGTGTTCCTTACATTTTAACATCAACAAACCTGTTCTTGAAGAATGGTTGGCGAAGTTAAAAACAGAAGGCATCAACAACAGTTCTTCGGTGATTGGTACGACTTTAACATCGGTGGGAAGTTTTCTAATAGTGTTTCTGCTTTTGCCGGTTTATGTGTTTATGATCCTGTTCTACAAACCGCTGCTTTTGGAATTTATTGAGCAACTCTTCAAAAACAAACGTCATGAATTAGTCGCCGAAGTGTTGGGGCAAACCAAATCCTTAATCCAAAATTACTTAATCGGTTTACTTTTAGAAGCCGCCATAGTTGGGGCTTTAAATGCGGGTGGGCTACTCCTCTTGGGTATTCCGTATGCCTTATTGATTGGTGTGATTGGTGCCTTGCTGAACATGATTCCATATATCGGAGGAATTATTGCGATTGGCATTCCGATGTTAATGGCCATTGCCACGCAACAACCAATCGATGCCTTATGGGTACTTTTATTATACAGCTTGGTGCAATTGATTGACAACAACATCATAGTGCCGCGAATAGTAGCCAGTAAAGTCAAAATCAACGGGCTGTTCTCGATCATTGTAGTCTTGGTTGGTGGTGCCTTATGGGGTGTTGCCGGTATGTTCTTAGCCATACCTTTAACCGCAATTTTGAAAGTACTTTTTGATCGTATCGACGGTTTGAAACCCTTTGGTTTTTTGTTGGGGGATACTCAAGAAGCTGCCGTTGGATGGCAATCGCAAATTCTATCTCGAAAGTCGAAGGTAAAAAAAGACTAGTTCTTGTCCGCTTTACTTGAAAATCATCGCTTTGACTTTTCGGTTGATGGCGGCTTTATAGTCTGTCGGATACGTTCTTTTTCCTAAAAACAAATCGGTCATAGCTTCTGCGAAAGCTTGTCCATATTTCGGCACTAACAAATTTCTGAAACGTTTTTGCTCGTAGAACAGTTTCGACAATAAAGCTCCCGTTTTGATTTCAGGTAGCAGCGCCACCTCGAGTTTTTGTTGGTAGAGTACACCGGCTAGTTCCGCATCGCAATTACTTTCGGCAATCGCTTCGGCCACTAACGTTCCGCTAAGGATTGCGTTCGAAATCCCTTCCGCTACTAAAGGATCCGCAAAGCCGGCCGCATCTCCAATGAGGAAAACCTTATTCTTTACAAAACCATCGGTTCGTGCCGAGATGGGTATCACAAACCCGTGTGCCGCTTCTTTGGTAATGGTGGTGATTCCTAGTTGGATCAAGTACTCCCGATAATAGGCTTTCAAGTCTATTTTTTTATGCTTGGTACTTAGTACTGCAACGCCAACGGACAAGTGGTTTTTCTTCGGAAAGCACCAACCGTAGCCAAATGGAATCGCGTCTACATCAAAACGAACGGTTTGCGACAGCCGATTAAAATCGGCCATCGGAACTTCAATTTCATATTCTAACGCGGGGATTAGCGTTCGGGTTTCCTTCCAGCCTGCCATTTTCGCAATCGGACTTAAGGCCCCATCGGCAGCGATGATGAAAGTAGCTTGAAGGGTAGCTTCGGAAGTGGTGATGGATTGTTGGGCTCCAAAATCAATGCCAAGTACTTTGTGTCCTTGTAATACCGTAACGCCATGTTCTTGGGCTTTTTTAATAATCAATTCATCAAAGGTATCGCGCATGACCATAGTAATAATGGGTTCCTCTCGCTGGGTAGCCAATTGGGTTTGGTTGACTTGCACGGTCACTTCATGGAACTCTTTTTCTACAACGGCAGTAATATCAAAAGGCAAGAGTTTCCGCCCTCGATGCACTAATCCGCCACCGCAGGTTTTGTAGCGGGGCAAGAATTCCTTTTCAATAATGACGGTCGAAAGGCCATTCTTTGCAAGTTCAAAAGCAGCAGTGGCGCCTGCAGGACCACTACCAATAATGGCAACATCGAAGGTGTGTTTTGTATTGGGCATAGGCTGTAATCCCCTGTTGATTAGTGTAGCAAATTAGGATTAAATTTTAAATTGGAAAAGAAAATCGGATTGGTTTTACAACTGTATTTCTGAGAAGTTTATTTATTTTAACAGTTGTTGCACAAATACCCAAAATAAATCCCGACCTTTGGGAAGGAATATACTTTTACAACTCCTTTGCTTATTGCAAAAATTGAATTAAAAAAGCGGCCTACATTCCCAAAAAAAATGGAAACTTCCGAATTGGCCAAAGAAAAATCGCACATTATTGTTGAAATCATACAATACATCCCTAATGCCGTTTTAAGCAAAACGATCATTAAAAAAACCACTGGAAACATCACTGCATCTTCCTTTGATGCTGGCGAAGAACTGCAGGAAAAAACCTCCCCTTTCGACAACTATATTCAAATCATTGATGGATCTGCCGAAATTTTCATCAATGATAAAAAACACTCCCTTAAATTAGGCGAAGGAATCATTATTCCTGCTCATGCTAACCACAGCTTTAATGCCAACGTGCAATTTAAAATGATCTCCACGATTATCAAGAGTGGTTATGAGGACTAGACGTTTCGTTTTGGAATTTTCGAAAAGTACTTCTACAGAATATTTTTAAGCCGCAATTCTTTTTTTTCAACACAATACGCACAATATGAAACTATACATCAAATACATGGTGAGCCTTCGGTGCAAAATGGTTGTCAGGGACGCTATGGATCTGCTTCAAATACCTTATACTTTTGTGGATTTGGGCTCTGTTGAAATCAAAAATACGCTCTCTACAGAAAAATGGCACGAATTAAAAAAACTACTGCTTCCCTCAGGATTAGAATTGATGGACGACAAAAAAGCAATGCTAATCGAAAAAATCAAAAATGTCATCATTGAAATGGTGCACTATTCTGAAGAAATGCCCAAGATCAATTATTCCGATTACATCAGCCAAAAACTGGGGCACGAATACACCCAAATGTCGAAAGTATTTTCAGAAGTCAAGGGAATTACCATTGAACAATTTATAATCACCCATAAAATTGAACGTGTCAAAGAATTATTGCTTTACAATGAACTGTCGTTGACGCAAATATCGTACATTCTTAATTATAGCAGTGTAGCCCATTTGTCCAAACAATTCAAAAAAGTGACCGGTTTGACTCCTTCCTATTTCAAACAACTCAAAGCCAAAAGAACCAACCTAGATCAAATCTGAATTGTATAACACTTTCCGTGAATTATATAACAACAGAAATCATTACAGGTGATAACTTTGCACCTTAACTATAAAACTGCTACATCCTTGAAATTATTTATCAAATACATGGTCAGTAACCGCTGCAAGATGGCGGTCAAAGAAGAGCTCCAGAAGATGGGGTTGCATTTTGTTGTAGTCGATTTAGGCGAAGTAGACATTATGGAAACATTATCCTTGGCACAACGGGAACAATTAAAAAAAGGATTACTCGACTCAGGTTTGGAATTGATGGACGACAAAAAAGCGGTTTTGATTGAAAAAATCAAAAATGTCATTATCGAAATGGTTCATTATTCGGAAGAAGTTATTAAGGTGAATTTTTCCAATTTCTTGAGTGAAAAATTGCAGCACGACTATACCTATCTTTCCAATTTGTTTTCGGAAGTGCAGGGTTCTACTATTGAACATTTTATCATTGCCCACAAAACCGAACGTATCAAAGAATTGATTATTTACGGCGAACTCAACATTACCGAAATTGCTTGGAAAATGAACTACAGCAGTGTAGCGCATTTGTCGAGTCAGTTCAAAAAAGTGACTGGCCTATCTCCCTCGCATTTCAAAAAACTCAAAAACAAACGCCGTCAACCCATCGAGGAAATCGGAAATCCCACTTTTTAAACTACAACTTATGAATCTTAAGCGAATATTTGGAGCCTTATTAACGCTTCTTGGAATAGGTGGTTTATTGTATGCAGCGGCGCTGTTTGTCAATACCCGTAACAACCAACAAGACCTGAAAATGATCGTCATTTACGGGATTTTAGGCATTGTCTTCTTTGGCACCGGAATCACCTTGATTAAAGCTACGAAAGACGAAGCTTAATAGTGCTGCCTTTGCCTTGTACTCCAAGAAAACACTTTCCTCAACCCACTAACTATGAAATTTACTTTCGAAAATAAAACCCGCATATTCTATGTCTTTGCCTTTGTAGCATTGCTCAGCGTTTTAGGGGTGTTGTTTATGAATACCAAGAAGACCAAAACTTCAGGGAATCTCGTGGAGCATACTCGTAAGGTCATGAACCGGAACGATATTATTTTACTGGATGTTCTGAATATTGAAACGGGTATCAGAGGCTATGTTTTGATGGGCGATACTACTTACTTAGAACCCTACAAACAAGGGTTGCTGAAAATAGAAACCGATTTGGAAGCTCTAAAAGAAATTACTAGCGACAATCCTATTCAACAAACCCGCTTTGATTCGCTGAAGAAAACTATCCATCAAAGAATCTTACTCACCCGAGAATTGTTACAGGCCAAACGCCATAATAAACTTGATGCAGCTTTGCAAAACCGAGCAATTGGGCAAGGGAAAATACTCACCGATAGCATTCGGAATTTAATTATAGCCATCAACAAAGAGGAATTATCGTTACTAAAATCCCGTCAAAAATATACGCAAAACAGTACTGAAAACGGAGAAGTAATTTTTCTCATCAGTTTTATCTTAATCGTGTTCATCTTTATATTGATCTTTTTTATTGTAAGAAATCAGAAAGCCACCAAAAAAGAAAATGAAAAATTCATTGCGGCACAAGAAACGCTTTCGCAATATTCGTTGAGTTTGATAGAAGCCAGTTTGGATCCTTTGGTTACCATTAATGTTGATGGAAAAATTACCGATACCAATGAAGCCACCGTTACCATCACTGGAGTAGAGCGTAACGAACTGATTGGCTCTGATTTCTTCACTTACTTTACTGAACCTGAAAAAGCGCGAGAAGTTTACAAGGAAGTCTTTGCCAAAGGATCGGTTACTGATTCTCATTTGACCATTCATCATAAAGAAGGCAAACTGACCAATGTTTTGTTTAACGGTTCGGAATACAAAGACAAGAACGGGAAAGTGCTCGGAGTAGTCGTTGTAGCTCGGGACATTGCCGAACAAAAATGGGCGTTGGATTTGCGCAAAGCCAATATTGAACTCGCTTATCAAAACGAGGAGAAAGAAAATCGTGCGGCAGAATTGGTCTTGGCCAATAAAGAACTCGCCTATCAAAACGAGGAAAAAGAGAATCGCGCTGCTGAACTAGTCCTCGCCAATGCCGAACTTGCTTACCAAAACGAAGAGAAAGAAAACCGTGCTGGCGAATTGGTTCTGGCTAACGAAGAACTCGCTTATCAAAATGTAGAAAAGGAAAACCGCGCTGCTGAGTTGGTTTTGGCTAACAAAGAACTCGCCTATCAAAATGACGAGAAAGAAAATCGCGCTGCCGAATTAGTACTCGCTAATGAAGAATTAGCGTATCAAAACAATGAAAAAGAGAATCGTGCTGGCGAATTGGTTTTGGCCAATGAGGAACTTGCTTATCAAAACAAAGTAAAAGAAAAAAAGGCTGCCGCATTAGTAATTGCCAATAAAGAACTCGTGTTTCAAAATGTGGAAAAAGAGAAAAGAGCCGCCGAATTGGTTATTGCCAATCAAGAGTTGGTTTTTCAAAATCTAGAAAAAGAGAAAAGAGCCGCCGAGTTGATTATTGCCAACAAAGAACTGATGTTTCAAACGGGAGAGAAAAAAGATCGCGCTGCCGAATTGGTAATTGCCAATAAAGAACTGATGTTTCAAACAGGTGAAAAGAAAGATCGCGCTGCCGAATTGGAGATTGCCGATAAAGAACTTGATTTTCAGAACCAAGAAAAAGAAAAACGGATCATTGAGAACAATGAACTCGAAGCCTATAGTACGTCGTTAAAACTAGCGTCGCAATATTCGTTGAGTTTGATTGAAGCGAGTCGGGACCCTTTGTTTACGATAAGTTCAAAAGGTAAAATTATGGATACCAATCAGGCTGCCGTTCGAGTAACTGGTGTCTCCAAAGATGCGCTTCTTGGCTCCGAATTTATCTCCTACTTTACGGACCCTGAAAAAGCCAAAGAAGGCTATTTGGAAGTTTTTGAGAAAGGTTTTGTTATCGATTTTCCCTTAACAATTACCGATGATAAATTTATGGACGTGCTTTTTAATGGCTCGGTATATAATGATGATAAAGGGAATGTGATTGGCGCTGTCGTTGTAGCCCGAGACATTACCAATCAAAAACGCATTGAAACCGAATTGATTGAAGCCAAAATATTTGCCGAACTCGCCACTTCTATCGCCGAAGACGCGAAGATTGATGCCGAAAATGCAGCGCAAATTGCAAAAGAAGCCATGAAGTCGAAGCAACAGTTTTTGTCGAACATGAGTCACGAAATTCGAACGCCGATGAACGCCATTATTGGGTTTACCAAAGTGGTCCTAAAAACCACACTGACCGAAAAACAACGGGAGTATTTGATGGCGATAAAAACCAGTGGTGATTCTTTAATTGTCTTGATTAATGACATCCTGGATTTGGCCAAAGTAGATTCAGGGAAAATGATCTTTGAGGAAAGTCCGTTTAAATTATCGCTCTCCATCGCCGCCATGCTGCATTTGTTTGAGACCAAAATTCAAGAAAAAAACCTCAAACTAGTTACCAAATACGACAAGAATATTCCCGATATTTTAATGGGCGATGCCGTTCGATTGCATCAAATTATATTGAATTTGGTCAGCAACGCCGTGAAATTTACTGCGAAAGGAATCATAACTGTAAGCGTTGATTTGGTGGAAGATACTGCCGATAAAGTGCTTATTGAATTCATTATCAAAGACACTGGAATTGGTATTGATTCTAAAAAAATGGATTCCATTTTCGACAACTTTCAACAAGCTACCAGTACAACCTCTAGAATTTACGGCGGCACCGGCTTGGGATTGGCCATTGTAAAACATTTGGTGGAAGCCCAAGGTGGATCAATACATGTTGTCAGCGAACTTGGACATGGAGCCCAATTTATCTTCCGATTGCCTTTTCAAAAAACCAGTGTTTCCGAAGTCTTGGAGGAAGAGATTATCCAATTGGATCAAGATGTACAAGACATCAAAATCCTGGTTGTGGAAGATATGGAACTCAATCAATTGTTGATGAAAACGTTGTTGGATGACTTCGGATTTGAATGCGACATCACCGCGAACGGTAGACTGGCCGTTGATCAATTACAAAGGAAGACGTATGATATTATTTTGATGGACTTACAAATGCCCGAAATGAATGGATTTGAAGCTACAGAATACATTCGGAATACCTTGAAACTTACCGTGCCTATTATGGCATTGACCGCAGATGTCACGACCGTGGATTTGGCCAAATGCAAAGCCGTTGGCATGAATGATTACGTGGCAAAACCCATAGATGAACGATTGCTTTATAGCAAAATCCTCGGGTTGATTAAAAAACCCATTTTAATAATTGAAGAAAAAACCATAGGAAGCGTGACTACAGAAAAAATAAAATACGTCGATTTGAAATATTTGAATACCTTAACCAAATCGAATCCGAAATTAATGACCGAAATGATTAATGTGTATCTAAAACAAACTCCTCCATTAATAAGCACGATGAAACAAAGCGTGTTAGAAAAAGATTGGGCTTCATTGAAAGCCGCCGCACACAAAATGATTCCATCCTTTCGGATTATGGGCATCAATTCTGAGTTTGAACAGATAGCTATGAAAATTCAGGAACATGCGACGAATCTAGAACGAGCAGAAGAATTAGATGCTATGATTCTGGAATTGGAATCGGTTTGCAACAATGCCTATATTGAACTTAATGAAGAGCTGAACATTTTAAAAAATACCACCAAATGAAAAATTCCAAAATAAAACTATTCTTAGTCGACGATGATGCCCTCTTTTTAAAATCAAAAGAAATTGAGTTTCTGGAACATGGTGATTTTGATATCGAATGTTATGCTACTGGCGAACTGTGTGTTGAAAACCTAAAACACAAACCCGATGTGGTGATTTTGGATTACCATTTGGATGGGATTCAAAAAGGAGCCATGAACGGGATTGAAACACTCGATAAAATCAAATTGGTTAATGCTGAAATCCCCGTGATCATGCTTTCCTCACAAGACAAGATTGACGTGGCCGTGAAATGCATGCACCACGATGCTTATGATTATGTTGTTAAAAGTGAAACTGCTTTTGTGCGTTTGCAAAAGATCATCAACTCTATCTTTCTTTACAAAAAAATGAAAAAAGAATTGAACTGGTATATGGAGCGCATGTAATTGCGGTTGCATCTGTAAAAATTACAACATGTTATGACAATTCTGTAACAGTATCTTGCTGTCTTTATCGGACCTTTGATTGTTGTGAAACTGCTTTCACGATTCAATTTCAACCCATGAAAAAGGTACTACTTTCTTTACTCCTACTTTCGTTTTTTACGGCGGTACAAGCTCAAAAAATGGCTGCTGATGCCGTTCCTAAAAAAGTTACTGTGGCTTTCGACAAGTCGCATCCGACCACTACCAAAGAAGAATGGACCAAAATAGACAACAACTACGAAGTCAAATTCCTGCTCAACAAAAAAGAAAAACACTTGATGTATGACAAAACAGGTGTTTTGGTTTTTAACGAATCGAAAATTGCCTTATCTACGATTCCGGCGGCGATTAAAAAATATTTAGACACCAATTTTCCCGAACAAGAAGTAGACGGTATCGTCAAAATGACGGCTATGAACAGTAGTCTTTCTTATGCTGTTGAAATCAACGGTAGCAATCTGATTTTTGATGCACAAGGGAATTACTTGAGAACCGAGAAAAAATAACGCTTTCCTAATTCCTATCCTCATGAAAAATCACAAATTTGAAAGTTGTCTACTCGCTTGTTCTGCCAGCGCTATTGCTAGTTTGCGTTGTGCTTCTGCTGATTTGAAAGAATCCGATGTGCAACTGTTGGCCCGTTGCATCAAACTCAATAACGAATGTGCCGCTTTTTGCCTTAGTACTTTAGAGGCCTTAGCCAGAGAAAGCGAATCTATTAAACAGATCTGTAAACTTTGTGCCGAGATTTGCACGGCGTGTGCGGTAGAATGCGAAAAGCATCTGCACATGGACCATTGTAAAATTTGCGCGGAAGCCTGCCGAGCTTGTGCTGTTGAATGCACCAAAATGAGCAAAATTCTTTAAAACAATCCCTACCCAATTCATTTCTAAATACCCTGGACAGCAAGTAATTCTTGCTGTTTTTTTTGTTTAAAAAGCAGGGTAAAATCGCTGTGTCGCAAGTATAGTGTGAATCTTGCAACTTTTTAAAAATGTTATACAATAGGCAACGTAAGAAGTGTTCGCACCTTTGCTTTAAATAATTTAACACTCAAAAACAAAATGAAAAAACTACTGTTATTACCAATTTGCTTGGCGTTTGCCTTTATTGCAACGGCACAAACCGCCGACAAAAAATGGAACATTGGCCTTCACGGAGGTATGATGCAATACCACGGAGATCTAGGCCGTGATTTTTACAAAACCGATAAAACAGCCTACGGCTTTGGTGGTTTGACCATCTCTAGGTACTTAGGTAAATATTTAGATGCTAACGTTTTGTTCAGCAGAGGGACGCTAGGCTATAATAGCGGTGTTACTGGATACAAAAGTGATTTCAGTTTTGCATCGGTCAACCTTAGATTGAATATCGTTGGACCAGAGTACATCGTTAGACCTTATGTATTTGGAGGTATTGGAGCGTTGTTGTATGACAACCAACTGAATTTCCACAAAGAAAAAATTGATTCGGCGTTGCCAACTGCCGGTGGTGGTTTGAACTTTCGTTTGTCGCCTGTAATTTCGTTGAACTTACAAGAAACCTTCTTATTTATGAATACCGATCATAGAGATGGTATCGAAAGAGGTAAAAATGATGACTACTTAATGCATATGGTAGGTCTGACTTTCAATTTAGGAGAGAAAAAAGATGCCGATATGGATGGCGTTAGCGACCGACAAGACAAATGTCCTGATACGCCTGCTGGAGTTGCCGTAGATAAAATGGGTTGTCCGTTAGATAAAGACAGTGATGGTGTTGCCGATTATTTGGATACTTGTCCAGATGTAGCCGGTACTGCTGCTTTAAATGGTTGTCCCGATAAAGACAAAGACGGTATTTCAGATGCTAAAGACCGTTGTCCTGATGTAGCTGGAACTATGGCCTTGAACGGTTGTCCGGATGCGGATGGTGATGGTGTTGCCGATTTAGATGACAAATGTCCAGCCACTAAAATGGGAACTAAAGTAGATGCTTCAGGTTGTGCTATGGATAATGACAAAGATGGTGTAACGAACGATGTCGATCGTTGTCCAGACATTGCTGGAACAGCGGCTCTTGGCGGTTGTCCTGATACCGATGGCGATGGTGTCGCTGATTTAGATGACCATTGTCCAACCGTTAAAGGAAACATTGCAAACAAAGGATGTCCAGAAATTACCAAACAAGATGCGGTTCGTATCACTTATATCGGTAGTAAATTGTTCTTTGAAAACAATAGCGATAAATTGAAAGTAGCTTCATTGTCTATGTTGGATGAATTGTCTAAAATCTTGAACCGATACGAAGGTGCTTATTTGATGATTGATGGCTATACCGACAGCAATGGTTCGGATGCCTCTAACCAAATCTTGTCTCAAAAACGTACCGAATCCGTTAAGAAATACCTTGTTGAAAAAGGAATAGCTGCAGGTCGTTTGACCGCAACAGGATTCGGAGAAACCGCTCCTATTGCTAACAACAAAACGGCGTTAGGAAGAGCTAAAAACAGAAGAGTAGAATTGAAAACGAAATATTAAAGACGTTAGGTTAGGTTAGTTTTAGTAGAAAAGCTGTCGAGCAATCGGCAGCTTTTTTTTATTTATAAACGTGGGAATATCACAACTATTAAAATTTGAGGTATAAGCTATTATGGCAAGTTATTCCGACATTTATAATCTGGTAACAAAGTATTTATGATTGTTTTAATCCTAGTGTTTATGGGCTTGAAGAACATTTGTTTCTTATAGTAATTTAAATACGAGGCATCCATAAGTCAACCTCATCATTCGATTAATCATAACAAATCATCTAATTCCTGAATCATGTTAAAAGTTAACAAAGAAGGTATTTTACTGCACAAAACAGCACTTGTTTTTGAAAACGAAGGGGTTCTAAATCCAGCTGCCATTCGCGAAGGAATTTTTGTGCATCTGTTTTACAGAGCGGTTAGTGAAAGTAACTTTTCTAGCATTGGTTATTGTAAGCTAAACGGTCCTATTCAAGTTGAAAAAAGAAACACAGAAGCGCTGCTTTCCCCAGAGTTTGATTATGAGTCTCATGGTATGGAAGATCCTCGGATTGTCAAAATTGAAGATACCTATTACTTGACTTATACCGCGTATGATGGTGTGAATGCTTTGGGATGCCTGGCTACTTCCACAGATTTAGTACATTTTGAAAAAAAAGGCGTGATTGTTCCCAAGATTACCTACGAAGATTTTAACGCTTTAGCGGAGCTTAACGAGGAAATTGATGGCAAGTACTTTCGGTACAACCAACACGATGGCATATTGGTAAAGGAAGGTAAGCTAATGTTGGTTTGGGATAAAAACGTGATTTTCTTCCCTCGAAAAATTAACAACCAATTTTATTTTATGCATCGAATTCGTCCCGAGATTCAAATTGTAGTGGCCATCGATTCGTTGGAAGACTTAACTGTTGATTTTTGGAAAGACTATTTTTTGCATTTCAATGACTACACTGTGTTGTCGCCTAAATACCAGCATGAAGTCAGCTATATTGGTGGCGGATGTCCTCCGATTGAAACGGAATTTGGTTGGCTTTTAATTTACCATGGCGTACACGATACTTTAAAAGGGTTTATCTATTCTGCTTGTGCCGCCTTGGTCGATTTAGATGATCCACGGAAAGAAATCTCCAGGTTGCCTTACCCGTTGTTTGTCCCAGAATTCGAATGGGAACTCAAAGGAGAAGTCAATAACGTTTGCTTTCCGACCGGAGCAGTAGTCTTTGAAGACACGCTTTTTATCTATTACGGTGCCGCTGATGAACGTATTGCGTGCGCTTCCGTCAGTTTGTCGAGTTTGCTTGAAGAACTTTTATCCCACAAAATTTAATATGAGAACTACTATCGAAATCCCGAATCAAAATACTATTCCATTAAAAAACAGTCGGAGCCACTTTACTAGAAATACCATGGTTGCCACTGCGCCGCTTCTTCCTGAAATTGTGTTTATTACTTCGTACCCGCCAAGAGAATGTGGTATTGCGACCTATTCCCAAGACTTAAGAAAAGCGCTGTTGAATAAATTCGACAACTCCTTTACGATTTCTATTTGTGCCGTAGCCTCTCAAAAAGACAAATACATCTACCCTACTGAGGTCAAATATCTTTTAGAAACAGATCAAGCGGACTCCTATATAGATTTGGCCAAAAACATCAATTCCAATAGCGCCATACAAACGGTTTTAATACAACATGAATTCGGATTGTATCGCGCCAATGATACCGCTTTTGCATCCTTTGTTGGATTGCTTCAAAAGCCCATAGTTTTCGTATTCCACACCGTATTGCCGCAACCGAGTTCACTCCTAAAACAAAAGGTGCAAGCACTTGTGCTGGTCGCCGATTCGTTAATTGTCATGACCCAATCGTCGGCTAAAATTCTAGAAAAAGAATACGGTATCGCTCCAAAAAAAATTACGGTAATTGCTCATGGAACGCATTTGGTAGAACATGCCGACAAAGCGACTTTAAAAGAAAAATACGACTTAACTGGGAGAAAAATTCTGACCACTTTTGGCTTGTTGAGTTCTGGAAAAAGCATCGAAACCACCCTTTTCGCCTTACCTGCGATTGTGAAGAAAAACCCAGAAACGCTATTTTTAATTATTGGAAAAACACATCCTGCTGTTTTTACTAACGAAGGAGAAGCCTATCGCAAGCAACTTGAAAAAATAATCGTTGAATTAAAGTTGGAAAACCATACGAAATTCATCAACTCCTTTTTGCCCCTAGGCGATTTGTTAGAGTATTTGCAGCTGACGGATATTTACCTGTTTACTTCCAACGACCCCAATCAAGCGGTCAGCGGAACTTTTGCGTATGCGATTAGTTGCGGTTGTCCCATTATCTCCACACCCATTCCTCATGCGTTAGAAGTACTGCAAAACGGTGCTGGTATCATCATCGATTTTGGAAATTCGAAACAATTGGCCTTGCAGGTGAATACTCTGTTCCAAAATAACATCTTGCTGAAAAATATCAGCGCCAATGGGTTGCACAAAATTGTACCCAATGCTTGGGAAAACTCTGGAATTGCTCATGCCCTATTGTTTAATAAGATCAGCGACTCGAAATTCCCTTTGCATTATAAGATTCCAGAAGTTAATTTGAATCATTTGAGAAAAATGACCACGTCGTTTGGCATCATTCAATTTGCTATCATTAATCAACCGGATCTTTATTCGGGATATACTTTGGATGACAATGCCCGAGCGTTAGTAGCCACCTTGCAGCAGTATCAAATTACAAAAGAGGCTACCGATTTGAAAGCGATTTACACCTATTATAATTTTATTGAATATTGCGCTCAACCAGACGGTGATTTTTTGAATTATGTAGACCAACACGGTCATTTTACGGCTCAAAACTATGATGTCAATTTAGAAGATTCTAATGGTAGAGCCCTGTGGGCCTTGGGCTATTTGATCTCCAATAGTGACATACTACCCGCCGACTTGATGATCAAAGCGTTGGTAGTTTTTAGAAATAGCTTGTTGAATTGCAAACAGATGCACTCCACTAGAGCCATGGCTTTTACCATCAAAGGCGTTTATTATTGCAATACCAGAAACTATCAATATAAAAATATTTATGTTATTAAGCAATTGGCCAACCGACTGGTGCAAATGTACCGACACGAAAAAAAAGAAGGTTGGTTGTGGTTTGAAAGCTATTTAACCTACGCCAATAGTATCCTTCCAGAAGCCTTATTGTGCGCTTATTTGGCCACTGGAGAGATTCTCTATAAAGAAATTGCTAAGACAACTTTTGATTTTCTGTTAAGCAAAATATTCAATGACAATCGCATCAAAGTCATCTCCAATAAAGGCTGGTTGAACAATGAAATCCCTATAAAAAACCCTGAAGTAGGTGGCGAACAGCCTATTGATGTGGCCTACACTATTTTGGCTTTGGCCAAGTTTTATGACGTGTTTCAGGATGCCGATTATTTGAAAAAAATGGAAACTGCTTTCAATTGGTTTTTAGGAAACAATCACTTGCATCAAATTATGTACAATCCTTGTACTGGTGGCTGTTATGATGGATTAGAAGACACCTATATCAACTTGAATCAAGGCGCGGAATCGACAGTAAGTTATTTGATGGCACGCTTTACGATTGAGAAATATTTTAAGAAAAATCAACCGCCAAAACCCGAACATTATCGCACATCAGAAGTGCACCATCTGCTCTTGAATGCGCATTTTCAAAGTGTTCATTAGCAGTTTATAAAGATTTTAAGATTGAATAGAATTGAGACCTATTCAATTTAGCCCCACATTTTATTGGTTTAGTGTGGGGCTTACTTTTTAAAAAAAGATCGAAATAAGCAAAGTGTAAATGATGCAATTTTCCGCTTCAATTGTATAAGTAATTGGCTGACAATACCTCCGACCTTTATACTATTAAGAACCCCACTTAAGATAGCAACTTCATGAAAAAGTTCATCCACATATTGCTGATTGTTTTGTTATACAATGAATCATCAGCGCAAAAATTGATTCAGCTAAAATATCCAACCATTTAAAAAACTGTTCTTATGCCTATTCAAACTGTAAATCCGACAACTAACAAAGTAGTAAAATCTTTTGAAGAAATGGACGAATCTAAGGTGAATCAACTCTTAGATCAAGCCCACGGATCCTATCAAAATTGGAAGAAAACCACCTATGACCAACGAGGAACCTTGTTGCACAAAGTGGCCTCCTTACTGCGGATGCACAAACAAAAACTAGCAAAGATCATTACCTTAGAAATGGGCAAACTCATCGCACAAGCAGAAGCGGAAATCGAGTTGAGTGCCGCTATATTCGACTATTATGCCACCAATGGCGCCAAATTTCTCCTCGACAAACCTATAGACACCGAATTTGGAAGTGCCTTTATTCGAAACAGCCCTATTGGGGTAATCCTGGGAGTAGAGCCTTGGAATTTCCCGTTTTACCAAGTGGCCCGATTTGCCGCTCCTAACTTGATGATTGGTAATACCATCTTGTTAAAGCATGCTTCGATGGTGCCACAGTGTGCGCTCAGTATTGAAGAACTCTTTGTGGAAGCCGGCGCCTCTCGTGGTGTTTACACTAATTTGTTTATCTCTGGAGAACGCGCGTCAACTTTAGTCTCCGATACGCGCATCAAAGGAGTGTCGCTTACTGGTAGCGAAAAAGCTGGAGCAAGTATTGCAGCGCAGGCAGGCAAATACATTAAGAAATCAGTTTTAGAATTGGGAGGAAGTGATGCTTTTATTGTACTAGAAGATGCCAATATCGATCAAGCGGTCGAATGGGGTGTCGTAGGACGAATCAATAACAATGGCGAATGTTGCGTAGCATCGAAACGATTCATTGTTGTTGAGGCAGTAGCCGATGAATTTCTAAAAAAATTCAAATCCAAGTTGGCCAATTTGAACATCGGCGACCCTATGGACCCTCGAACTGAATTGGGTCCATTAAGCAGTGAAGCCGCCGCCGTAACCATTAACGATCAAGTCGAACGCGCTGTTGCAGCTGGAGCTAAAGTTCTTTTAGGCGGAAAACGTGCCGTTCGCGAAGGCGCTTATATGGAACCTACCATTCTGGCGGAAATAACCCGTGAGAATCCCATTTATTTCGAAGAATTATTCGGACCTGTTGCTTCTTATTATGTTGTTCAAGACGAAGAGGAAGCCGTGACTTTAGCTAACGATTCGAGTTATGGGTTGGGTTGTTCCATTTTTACTGAAGATACCGAGCGAGGAAAACGAATTGCCAATCAAATTGATACGGGAATGGTTTTCATAAATCACCCAACGTGGACACAAGCCGACTTGCCTTTTGGAGGGACCAAAAACTCAGGCTATGGTCGAGAACTTTCGGAACTGGGTATTCAAGAATTTGTCAATAGAAAACTGATTCGTATTAGTGAATTATCGGATCCTTTTTGACCGAAAACATACTACCAACCAACAAATACCAAACTCATGAAAACCCAACAAATTGTACTAGCTTCAAGACCCAAAGGATTGCCCAACTTGACCAATTTCAGATCCGAAAAGGCAGAATTGCCCGAGATAAAATCAGGAGAAGTCTTGCTAAAAGGAATGTTCTACTCGGTTGATCCTTATATGCGAGGCCGGATGAACGATAGCAAATCGTATATCGCTCCCTTTCAAATTGATGAACCCCTTGAAGGTGGTGTCGTGGCTACGGTGGTAGAAAGCCAATCCGATGACTTTGCTGCTGGTGATATTGTTTTGGGTATGCTACCTTGGAAAGACCAATTTATCACAAATGCAAAAGGGCTTCAAAAAATTGACACCTCGATTGCTCCTGAAAGTTACTATTTGGGCATCTTAGGCATGACCGGACTTACCGCCTATTTTGGTTTGATGTACATTGGAAAACCCGTAGCTGGAGAAACCGTAGTCATTTCGGGAGCGGCCGGAGCTGTTGGCATTGTAGCTGGGCAAATTGCAAAAATTCAAGGGTGTCACGTAGTGGGCATTACGGGTTCCGACGAGAAAAAATCGCTGTTGAAAGAAAAATTTGGGTTCGATGAAGCCATCAACTATAAAACCACTGCCGACTTAAAGAAAGAGATTGCTGCGGTTTGTCCGGATCAAGTTGATGTTTACTTTGACAATGTCGGTGGCGAAATTTCAGATGCCGTGATTGCCAATATTAATTTCAATGCTCGAATCGCTTTGTGTGGACAAATATCACTGTACAATAGCACTGAAATCCCTGAAGGACCGCGTCTACAACCTACTTTATTAACCCGAAGTGTTTTAATGCAAGGGTTTATTGTTGGTAACTATAAAAATGAATTTCCCGACGGAATCAAACATCTTGCAAAATGGATGAAAGAAGGGAAATTAAAATTCACCGAAACCATTGTCGATGGCTTTGAAGAATTACCCAATGCTTTATTGGACCTGTTCAAAGGTGCTAATACGGGAAAAATGATCGTAAAATCGTAATTAATAATACTAATAATATGACACCAAATATCGGAATCACCGCATCGCAATTACAAAAAAGTAACGATGCACTGGCCTTGGTCTTAGCCAATGAAATGACCTTATATGTAAAGACTAGAAAATTTCATTGGAATGTTTCTGGGGAAAGTTTTATGGAGTTGCACAAACTCTTCGAATCACAATACACGGCTTTGGAAGCGGTTATTGATGAAGTAGCCGAACGGATTGGCAAATTGGGTGGTAAAACCATTGGCACCATGTCGGAGTACATTGCGTTAACCCAATTAAAAGAAACGCCGAATCGTTATCCTACACAAAAGGAAATGCTAACGGAATTGCTCGCTGATCATGAAATTATCATCGTTCAAATTAGGAAAGATGTCGAACTGCTTTCAAAAGAGAGCAATGATATCGGAACTGCTGATTTCCTAACCGGAGTATTGGAAACACACGAAACCCAATCCTGGATTCTGCGCCGGTATTTGAACTAAGCTTTCAATATGTGAATGTTATAACTTAATTCACGAGTTGTGTAACTATTTTTTAGAGGCATACAAGACCTTTGTATTGTTGGTTTTTCTCTCTATTACGAGAATGGCAACCAGTAGCAACCATATAAAAGAAAACACTTTGGACGCCTATTTTAAAAACATTTTTGAAGAAATTGGTAAAGGATCGCAGTTTACTGCTCGATTTTTTAAAGAAATTACCACAACCTCTTTTGAGATTAAAGAGTTCTTTTGGCAGTGTTTTGTCATTGGATACAAATCACTGCCTTTAGTGACCATCACTGGCTTTATTATGGGGTTGGTACTCACGATTCAATCGCGACCGACGTTATCTAAGTTTGGTGCCGAATCTTGGCTACCCAGTATGGTTTCCCTATCGTTGATTCGCGAAATTGCTCCGGTAATTACAGCGTTGATCTGCGCTGGTAAAATTGGTTCGGGGATTGGTGCCGAATTAGGTTCGATGAAAGTAACCGAACAAATTGACGCGATGGAAGTATCGGCGATTAATCCTTATAAATATTTAGTGGTTACCCGTGTTTTAGCCACGACACTTATGATTCCAATTTTGGTATTTTATGCTGATTTTATTGGAATTTTTGGAGGTTACATTGGTTATAACATTCATGGCAGTATTGGTATGTTTCGCTACTTTACCAATGTTCTTGAGCATTTAGAGTTTTTGGATATTTTCCCAGCAACCATCAAGACTTTTTTCTTCGGATTTTCGATCGGAATGATTGGAAGTTATAAAGGATTTACTGCTGAAAACGGAACGGAAAGTGTAGGGAAAGCAGCTAATTCAGCAGTAGTTACCGCCTCGCTAGCCATTTTTATTATCGATATGGTCGCGGTGCAAATTACCGATTTATTATACTAATTATGGTCAAAGAACACGCTATAGATTCTAAAATAACAGAGACTGCAAAACGAGAATCCGTTATTGAAATTAACAACCTAAAAAAAACCTTTGGCAAAAATGCCGTACTGAAAGGGGTTACGCTTAGCGTATACAAAGGAGAAGATTTGGTCATTCTTGGCCGATCGGGTTCCGGAAAATCCGTTACGATAAAATGTTTGGTAGGTTTGGTAGTTCCAGACAGCGGTTCTTTGAAAGTTTTTGGAACAGACGTGAGCCATTTGAACAATCGCGAATTAAATGAAGTTCGGACACGAATTGGATTTCTGTTTCAAAATGGAGCGTTGTACGACTCCATGTCGGTTCGGCAAAACCTGTCGTTTACCTTGACGCATCATACTAAGAATCTAACGGAGGCAGAAGTAACTGAGCGCATTATTGAAGCTTTGGAAAATGTTGGTTTGGAAGCAGCCATTGATAAAATGCCCTCCGAGCTTTCAGGCGGAATGCGTAAAAGAGTGGGATTAGCACGGACGTTAATCATCAAACCTGAAATCATTTTGTATGACGAACCCACCACGGGTTTGGACTCGATTACTTCCAGAGAAATTAGTGAGTTGATTCTGACCGTACAAAAAAAATACCACACCACGTCAATGATCATCACCCACGATATGGCCTGTGCCAAATTAACGGGCAACCGAATCATGATTTTAAAAGATGGAGTAATTCATGCCGAAGGAACCTATTTAGAATTAGAAAAAAGCGACGACGAATGGGTTCGTTCCTTTTTCATTTAATAAACCAAATTATGAAAAAAGAATCCGGATTTACCTGGAAATTAGGAATGTTTGTCAGTATTGGACTGGCGTTTTTTGTGGTATTGATTTACCTTATTGGGAAACAGCAAAATTTGTTTGGATCCACTTTTCAACTGCAAACGCATTTTAAAACGGTGAGCGGACTGAAAGTCGGGAATAATGTTCGCTTCTCCGGAATCAACGTTGGAACGGTCGACGATATTGAATTGGTTAACGATTCTTCCGTGGTAGTCCGATTGGTCTTAAAAGAAGACGTGCATCAATTTATTAAAACTGATGCCAAAGCTAGCATTGGTTCGGATGGATTAATGGGTGACAAAGTATTGACGATTGCTCCTGGTAGCGCTTCAACTACAAGGGTAAAAGACCACGGCACTATTGCGTCGGTAAATGCCATTGAAATAGAAGATATAATGAAAAGCGTAAAAAAAAGCGTAGACAATGCTGGTTTAATTACCAAAGAGTTGGCTCAGTTTACACACAATATGAACAACAAGAATGGAACCTTATCGAAATTGTTAACGGATGAGAGTTTTGCGGTGAGCATCAAGAATACGATGACCCATTTAGAAACGTTTAGCAAAGGACTCAACAACAAAAAAGGGATTTTATCTCGGTTGACTACCGATGAAAAATTAGGAAAATCGGTGGATTCTACGGTCGTACAATTAAATGAAACCGTTAAAGCCGCACAAAGCAACTTTCTTCTAAAAGGATACTTTAAGAAAAAGAAAAAAGCGGCAGCCAAAAAACAAGAAGAAGCTATTAAGATGCAAGAAAAAATGCAGGTCACTAAGAAACTAGACTCGATAAAATCTAAAAAATAATATCATGAAAATCGCCCCTTTATTACTTATCGCTTCTATGCTATTTGGAAATACTGTCCTAGCTCAGGTTGCGGTTAATGTTAATTTAGGACGTCCGCCCTCTTGGGGGCCTGTTGGCTATGCTAATGATGTCGAATACTATTATTTACCCGATATTGAATCGTATTATGATTTGCGATCGCATCAATTTATTTACCTCAATGAAGGCGGTTGGGTTCGTTCCGGTCGCTTACCACAACGGTACCGAAACTATAATTTGTATTCGGGATATAAAGTCGTTTTGGTGGATTATCGGGGTGCTACTCCATATGCCTACTATAAAAATCATCGGGTAAAGTACTATAAAGGCTATCGCGAAGGCCCGCAACGATCCTATGGTTATAAAGTGCATCATGAAAAAGGGACTGTTTTTGCCAAACAAAATGGCAACCATGGTCACGAAGGGCGAGAAGAAGGTCAAAAAGGAAACCATGGAAATGGTCGCGGAAACCGAGGTAATCACTAACGATAGTGCCTAGATCTATAGAAGAAGATTTTTCTTATAAAACGAAAATCATGAAAACGGAATTAGAATTGAATCAAGCCATTTTAAAAATCACCATGGCCATTACGGATAACTATCCTGAATTGGCGAAATTTCTTGGTGAGATGCCAGTCACCATTCCGGTAAAAAGCAATCCTGAAATATCTTTAAAAATATTGCAGGATTATTTTGATTCGCTGAATCTTTTGTTCCGACGCTATGTGACCCATCACAACATCAAATTACTTTAAAAAATCAAGCTTATGAAAACAGCAAAAAAATTGGGCGTTTGGATGGATCATTCGATGGCTCACTTAATGGAATTTAGTTCTGAACCGTTTGAAATTCGCACCATTGAATCGACATTTAAGAACCAAGATAAAAAAGAAAGTTTAGCAGCTAGCGAGCGCTTAATGCACCAAAAACAACAAGAATTACAAGCTATGTATTATAAGAAAATAGGAAATGCCCTTAAAGATTTTTACCATGTCGTGCTCTTCGGACCTACCGATGCCAAATTAGAATTGTATAATCTATTGCAAGAAGATCCTCGGTTTCGGGAAACCAAAATGGAAATAAAAGACACCGATAAAATGACCTCAAGGCAAATTCAAGCTTTCGTTAGAGAATACTTTTCAAAAGCCTAATTCGTTCTAAGTCTCAAAACCAATGTAATGAAAAAAATATACCGACATACCGAAAATGGGTTTGAAAAACTCACTTCGATTGTTACGACAATACTAGGTAACTCGATCACCTTTATCGTGGCTTTTTGCATGGTAATTTTTTGGTGGATGAATAATTTATATTATTACAAGCCTACCGTTCATGTCATGATTGGTGACATTATTTTCGGTTTGACCTTCTTGTGTTTGTTTATTATTCAGAAATCGTTCAATCGGTTTACGGCTTCGTTGCATTTAAAGATCAACGAATTGGTTTCCTCGAACAAAAACGCCAGCAATACCGTTATGAATGCGGAAATAAAAACGGAATTGGAAATCATTGAGCTCTCTAAGGAATACAGTGACTTAGCCGAGCAATTGCATCAGGAAATTCAGGAGCAGCTTCCCAAAAACGACGTGTGAATTTTGAAATGTTTCCCGATAGTTTTGTAACAGCTTTTTTAGCGCTTTATTAGACCTTTACCTTGTGATACTAAATTCACAACTACAAAAAAAAATGCTATGAATACCACAGAACTAGAAGGAAATTGGGACGAACAAAAAGGGAAATTAAAACAAAAATTTGCCAAACTTACAGATAATGACTTGCTCTTTTCAGAAGGAAAAAAAGATGAAATGTTTGGAAAACTTCAAGTCATCTTAGGAAAAACTAAGGAGGAATTGCACACTATTATTCAAGGACTTTAATACCAGAAACTATGAAAAAAATAATTTTAGCATTTACCGTGTCTACCTTTATGGTAGGCGGCATGATGACTAGTTGCAAATCGAATTCTGAAAAAGAAAGCGATGCCGAAACCAATGTCACAGAAGCCAATCAAAATTTGGATCAAGTAAAAGAAGAAGTAAAACTCGATGCCGCTACCAAAGCCACCGATGAAGAATGGCAAACGTTTAAAGAAGAAACACAAGCTTCGATTAGTGCCAACGAAATGCGGATTGCCGATTTGAAAAAAGCACTCTACAAATCCGGGACTACTTTTGATACCAATTATGAAAAAAGCATCAAGGCTTTGGAAGAAAAAAACAAAGAATTGAAAATGCGTGTTAGCAATTACGAGAACAACAAAACCGACTGGGAATCCTTCAAACGAGAATTCAGTTCCGACCTAAACGGATTGAACGAAGCCTTCAAAAATATGACGGTTAACAATAAAAAATAAAACAATTGGGTGACTTAATTTCATCCAGGAATTTCTATAAATCAACTATTAAAAACAACCATTATGAGCAACTTACTTTATACCGTAGCCGTTATCTTAATCATTTTTTGGGCCATTGGCTTTTTTGCCTACAGTGCCGGTGGATTAATCCACATTCTGCTAGTTATTGCAGTCATTGCCATTATTCTTAGATTAATTCAAGGAAAAAACATTTAATAAATCCGTATCACTAATTAAAATCAAAATTATGAATTCAAGTAAAGTATTATTAGGCGTTTTAGGCGGAGTAGCCGCTGGAGCAGTCGTTGGAATTTTGTTTGCTCCTGCCAAAGGAAAAAAAACAAGAAAAAGAATCTTAAATACTAGCAAAGATTACGCTGGAGAATTGAAAAATAAGTTCAATGGGATCATCGAGAATGTAACCGATACCTATGAAAACATTTTGATAGATACTCAAGAGTTTATCAACAAGAACGAAGTTAAAAAATAAGGTTAAACTCCCATTAAATTAAAAGCCTAAAATGACAAACGAAGCAACAGCAGTGGAAAAACTGATTGAAAAAATGGCAGTTTACAGTAAGACCTCTGTGGAGGTTTACAAGCTAAAAGCCGTTTATAAAACCGCCAATATTTACTCGTCTTTGGCGGTAAAATTGGTGCTTTCTATTGTCGTTGCTTTGTTTTTCTTATTTCTCAGTCTTGGTTTTTCCTTATGGATTGGAAGTTTGTTAGGAAAAGGATATTTTGGCTTTTTTATTGTCGCCGCTGCTTATTTGGTAGCATTCGGTGTGATTTACTTGTTTCGAAATTCTTGGATCAAAAGAGCCGCTAGTAATTTTATCATTAGTACACTCTTAAAATAAAGTCCTATGAAACCAGTAGATCAAAGAATAGTACTGCTAGAGCATATTTTCCTTTCAGAGAGTAAGCAAGCGGAAGCATTAGAAGAACTTAAAGCACAGTTCCGACTTACCGAGGAAAGCTTAAAGCCTATTAACTTGGTAAAAAGCACGTTAAACGACGTCCCTTTTTCGGCGATTGGCAAGGGAATTCTAAATGGAATTGTAGGATTATCCACTGGATACATTGCTCAAAAAACTGTTTTTGGCATTCCACTGAATCCAATACAAAACATTTTGAAATCTGCTTTTCAATTCCTGACTAAAAAAAGGAATCCATAGTTTTATTGGAAACTATTTTACCATTCAACAACACTTCAAGATCCAACAACCGCATTTAGTATTCGGTTGTTGGATTTTTTTTGCTCTTAGATATTAATGCTATAAAAGCATTCGAACGAAAGTTTTGCTTACAAAGAAAGACAAGCCTGCATCACTTACCTTTTCTTTGAAAGAACTACTATTACTTGGGCTACTTCAAAAAGGAATCCCTTTCACTCCCTTTGGAACAAAAAAAATCCAACAACTAAGTTTCAATTTAGCTGTTGGACTTTTTTATGTATCGTGAAATTTAGTCAATCGATGCGATAATCATTGGCGTTGGTCGACTTGAAAAATTTGCAGGATACATGATTTTGTGTTGGTCTAAGAGAACATAAGGTTGATTTCCGCCGTAACCTTTAATCATAACATAAGCACCGTTTTTTACGCAATAGCCTCTAGCGTTCATGTCGATGGTTTCAGACGTAACCCAAACACCATTTTGTTTGCTAATATATAGAGCGCGTTTGGTATCAAAATAAACTTGAAGATTTGGATAATAGTAATAACGACAAGCGATATCAGCTGATCGACTAATATTTTCTTTTCTATTGTAAAGCGTATCCGATTTTGCTTGTGCCGTTATAAATTGAGTCGAAAAAAGTAAGATTCCGATAGCGATAAGAGTAATTGTTTTCATAATAATCTGTTTTACTTATACTGTATTAGTATGATGTAAATGTACTTTGAGAGTACTCTAAAACTATTATAGAACTACTGGGTAAACTTGTGAAATTATGGTATCCTAGATTATTGATAATTGACCAATAGCGGTTTTGAAATTTCAAAATCCTGAAGGCCAAAGTCGTACGTTCGAATGGAGTTGCTTTTAAAAGTAGTACCCCCATCTTGCGGCAATATTGGAAAAAAGGAAAAGGAGAACTGAAACGAATTCAACACTAAATAATCATTACTAATAATGACTCCGAAACCCAACTCCGAATAGATTTTGCTGTTGCTAAATCCCGTGATGGGTTGCCCGAGCATTCCCATAGTATAACTCAAGAACGGATTCAATCGAAACCCAACGACGTGCCATGGAGAATACCCTTGCGTTTGAAACGTAAGCAGTAACTTTTTGGTTCCCGTTAACGTGGTGCTATTAAACCCTTGGATTCCGGAATTGCCATTCAGCGTTAGTTTGTCGGTGATAGAGTTCAATCGTTTGGTGCCAATTATAGCCTGCGGTTTAACAAACTGTCTAAATTTCCAGCTTCCGATTTCGATCAAGTTGGTGAAATATGTAAAACTGAAATCGTAAGCACTTTGTTCTGTTTTGGAAGCGTTGAAAAAGGTACCGTATTCTACTTTGGTACTGAAGTAACCCAATCTAAAATAGCTTCCTAGTGCGACTTTGGCTCCAAAATAAAGGCGGTTTTGTTGGTTCTTATTTTGAAAGCCTGAAGTAATCGAGTACGTAAACCCTGACGCAATATCCTCGACCACATTAAAATTAAAAACGTATTTATCCTGAGTATATTTACGAGAAGAGATTCCGAATCCGACGAGATATAACCTTTCATTAGTATATACCCCTAAAGTATCCGTACCAGTAATTGGTTTTTGTAAAAACGATTTGTTGAAGAAACGTGCGGTGGAAATGAAATTGGTTGTTCGATTGAATTCGCTATTTCCTTTGAAAATCTGATAGGAATGGCCACCCCAAAAATCTTGGGAATTGTATTTTGAAAATTGAGTCGTGGAAACGTTATTCGCATCGACGGCGGCTGCTTGTTGAAATTGCTGATCAAAGTACATTCCGGCTGCCCAACGAGCAAATGGTGAGAAAAAAGGTCTTTCGATATCGAGTACTTTGGCATAATTTCCATTCAACTCTACTTTATAACTTACCGTGGAACGGATGAATGTATTTACAATATTGGGAATGGTATAGCTGGTCATAAATCCATTTTCGGAACTCGTTAATCCTTGTGTGTAAGAATTGAAGAACTCGTGACCGGTTCCAAAAAAGTTCTTTTCTTTCAGCGAAAAATTCGATTTGGTTCCGGAGATAGAGAAATCAGGAACCATGCTCCAAGAATCGAGCACTCGGATGGAGACGTCAACTGAATCGGAGGTTTTTGAAACCAATTCCGATGTTACGACCACACTCCTTATATAACGTTGACTACGAATTAAGCGTTCAGATTCTTTGACCAATAGGGAATCTAATGGCTCATTTTTTTTGATTAACAATAGATTTCTAATCGTCAGGTGGCGGGTTTTGAAGTGAAGAAAATTACCTGCTTTTGGAAAAAACTGTGTTGGCTTTTGCGTGCTGTCTATTACAGAATATCCGAAGGGGTCTAACGTTGTGATTTTTATTTTTCGAATAATTTTCCCTTCCATTTTGGAATACGCTTGTTTTTTTATTTTTTGAAAGGAATTCTTTTTTACTTTTTTTGGAGTTATTGGTTGGAAGAATAATTTGTGAAGAAAGACTGTAAATTTTCTTTTTTTGGAATATTTTTCAATGGCGCGGTAGACTTTAATGCTGTCTTCCTTTTTTTTATTTTCTTGTGCTAAGGCATAGTTGCAGGTGCAAAGTAGTAGTATTAGTAAAAAAAATGAATGCCAATTTCTAGTCATGCTGCTATTGCTAAACTGTTTGATAAAAAGTAATGCTTCAGAATCTCTTGGTACAGAAACTAAAAGTTACGCATTTTAGTAAAAGTTAGGTTATAAATATAAGAATCTCAATCAATAGATTCTTATATCAGTCAAGTAAAAACTTATACAATTCTGCGTTCTGAATTTTTGTTCCGACTCTCTTGATTATTTATTAGGTGTAAATTCTGAAACTTATTTCCAAAATTCTAAAAGACTATTCGACTACCTTTATTTTATTATAAACAGCTAAAAAAACACTCATTATGAGAACGATTCTATTAGGAATTATGGCCATTGCATTTTCATTCCACGGTCAAGCACAGAATAAAAATGTAACCGATGTTACTAAAACTACCACTACTAAAGTAAATACTAATGAAGGGGAAAAAAAGTTCGTGAAGGAAGAGAATGTAAAAGAAGTACAAAATATAGAACTAAAAGATGAAAAAGCCAATACCTTAAATATTGAGACCAAACCATCAGCTGTTTCGGTAACTTCAACCACAAAAATAACCAACCCTGACGGAAGTACTCGTACGGTCGATATCGATAGAAGTTCGTATTATACTTCTAACGGTAACCGTTATCAGTTGGTCTTGGATGCTTCTGGATACACGATGACTGATGGATTGAAAAAACCCGCCTTACTACGAAAAACCACAACAAACAGTTATGTCTATCGAAACAAAAATAAAACTGCGATTGGGTATTTTGATGTCAATGGCAACTTAGTTTTAGAAACCTACGATGACAAAACGGACAAAGTATTGGTTGAAACGTATACCATTATTAAAAAATAATAGATACAACTTAAGCTTGTGAAAAATAAAAAAGACCATTCTAACGAATGGTCTTTTTTATTGAAATTTAGTCAAAATTTTATTTCTTAATAAAGATATTGGTATAATATTTCTTTCCGGTTGTGGCATTCTCTCGAATTGAAATTCCAAAATTGGTAAAATCACCTTCGATATTCGCTTTATGCCCAGGGCTGTTCAGCCAAGCATTTAGGGTAGCAGCAGGAGAAACATAATTATAAGCAACATTTTCATTTACTTTTACTGCCCCTAAAACAGCAATAATATTTTGAGAGCGTTCTGCAAACTGATCGTGATTTACAACATTATTAGCAATCATGTATTCGTTATGTTCTTCCGATTTGAAAGAAATATGATTGATTATTTGAAGAGGGGTTAAACCTTGGCTTACGCGATATTCATTAATTAGATCGGCCAATTCTACTTCTTCAGTATTGTACGCATAATCTTTTATTAATTGAGGTTTTGCTGCACTAGCTATATCTTCAGTACTATTGGAAGAACAAGAAATTAAAGTGAATACTAACGCCAAAGGCATAATTGCTCTTAGTAGATTGGTTTTCATAATCAGTAGGGTTTAAGTTTAAAGTAGATTGTGGGGCAAACTTCTTTAAGTATTGTTTTGTTTCTTGATTCAATATTAGTACAATTGTCGTTTAAGTACACAATAAAATCGATGAAATACATAATATTTACTTTTAAATATGTAATTTTCTTACATATTTAAAAGTAAGTATCGTAGATAAATTAGAAAAAAACGACTAAAATGAAAAAACCACTCGTTAGAGTGGTTTTAGTGTCAAAACAAAACATAATTAAATTAAACTCACTAATTATTTCTTTATAAAGATATTGGTATAGTATTTTTTACCAGTAGTTTTATTTTCTCGGATTGAAATCCCAAAATGGGTAAAATCACCTTCAATATTCGCTTTATGACCTGGGCTATTTAACCAAGCATTTAGTGCTGAATTTGGTGATACGAAATTATATGCCACATTCTCATTTACCTTTACAGCACCCAAAACTTCAATAATATTTTGAGAACGCTCTGCAAACTGGTCATGATTTACCACATTATTGGTAATCATGTATTCGTTGTGCTCTTCGGATTTAAAAGAAATATGATTGATGATCTGCAGTGGGCTTAGACCCTGACTTACTCTATATTCATTAATTAAGTCAGCCAACTCTAACTCGTCGGTTCTATAGGAATAGTCTTTAATTAATTGTGGTTTTGCTGCTAAAGCTAAGTCTTCGTTTGAATTAGAAGAACAAGAGATCAAAGTAAACACCAATGCCAATGGCATGATAGCTCTAAGTAAATTTGTTTTCATAATCAGTAGGGTTTAAGTTTAAAGTAGATTGTGGGGCAAACTTCTTTAATGTTATTTTGAAAAAACTATTTCTTAATTTCTTGAGTCAATGTTACTACAATTGTCGTTTAAGTGCCAAATAAAATCGTTGAACTACACTATTTTGTTATTTTATAGTATAAAATTCTTACTTAATTAATATATTAGATAACAACTTCAATTCAAAAAAAAAGACCACAAATTGTGGTCTCATATAATTATAATAATAGTTTACTATGGCGCAAGCCTTGTAATAGTCCAACCGTAATCTTCTTGCAATTTATAGTGAATACGGTCGTGCAGGCGATTGGGTCGGCCCTGCCAAAACTCCACTTCTACCGGCTGAACTAAGAAGCCACCCCAGTGCTTTGGGCGCAGAATTTCTTTTCCTTCGAAATCTTTTTCCAATTGTTTCAATTTATCTTCCAAATAATTTCGATTAGGAATAACGGTACTCTGATCAGAAACCACTGCCCCCAATTGACTCCCTACTGGCCTAGACGCAAAATAATTATCTGATACGTTTTCAGCAACTTTCTCTGCGATTCCCTTTATAATCACTTGCCTTTCTAGTGTATGCCAAAAAAATGACAAACCTATTTTTGGGTTATTGAGAATGGCCTTTCCTTTTTCCGAATTATAATTGGTGTAGAATACAAACCCTTCTTCGTCGAATTTTTTCAACAATACCACTCGTGCTTTTGGAAAACCATCCAAACCAATAGTGCTCACCGTCATAGCATTTACTTCATCAATACCCCCAAAATCTTGTACTTCATGAAACCAACGATGAAATAAATTTATAGGATCTTCGGGTATACTGTTTTCTAGAAGTTCGCTTTTCTCATACGATTTTCTATAATTGCTCAAATCATTCATAATGGGAAATAGTTAAAAATAAGCGCTAAGGTAGTAAGATTAAAATTCAAAAGAAACTCCATCATCCGCTAAAAGAACAGAAGTAAAAATGGTACTTGCTTCTTCTTTGAATCGCTCAATACTATCGTATCTTGTTGAATAATGCCCTAGTATTAGTTGTCCCACATTAGCTTTTTTGGCAATTCTTGCCGCTTCCATTGCCGTGCTGTGCATCGTTTTCTCGGCCAATTGTTGTTCCGATTCCAAAAAAGTGGTCTCATGGTACAATACATCCACTTCATTAATTAATGGAATTATACTTTCATCGTAGATAGTATCCGAACAAAAAGCGTATTTTTTAGGAGCAACTGGGTCAAATGTCAAAAGTTTGTTTTCAATAATCCTTCCATCTTCTAAGGTTATGTCTTTTCCATTTTTGATATTCTGATAATAGCAAGGATCTATTTCGTACTTTTCAACTGCAGCAATGTCCAATTTTCGATCTCCGATTTTTTCTTCAAATAAGAAACCATTGGCATAAATACGATGTTTCAATGGAATGGTTCGCACTAAGGCCTTTTCATCTTCATAAATAACTTCACTTTTTTTCGACTCCAATTCGTGAAAAAATAAACCGTACGTTGTCCAAGAATTAGACAATCGGAGTTGAAGTGTAATTATTTCTTTGATGCCTTTTGGACCGTAAATATGCAAATCATTGACTCTATTTAACAACATAAACGTGGAAACCAAGCCAATTAATCCATAAACATGATCTCCATGTAAATGGGAAATAAAAATGTGATTGATTTTAGAAAACTTGATTTTGTTTTTGCGCAATTGCACTTGAGTTCCTTCGCCACAATCAATCAGGAACATCCTGTTTCTTATTTCTAAGACTTGCGAAGTTGGATTTGTAATGGTTCTTGGCGTAGCGGCGTAACAGCCTAGTATGGTTAATTTCATTATAATCGTTAATTGACTTTGGAAAAGGCTTCTGGATAATTGTCAATTGTTGATTACCGCGCCTAGATTAACTAGAATCCTAGATCTCGTTCAATATCTTCCATATCAATAATGTCGTAGGCTTCCAAAAGTGAGGGTACGATGGTAAGTTGGTGAGAAACTGCATTAAAATCAATTCCATTGGCCACAATAATAAATGACTTTTTAGCTTTCCTGTGAATTTTAGAAAGTGGTAAGAAACTATTAATGGCCTTAACTGTTAGGTCCTTGTGCAGACTAATGTCGATAATTATGTTGGATTTTTCAAAGGTTTTGTACTCGTGAGTTACTTTCATTAAGAAAGAAACCAAATCGCCTTGCGTATCTTTTATAGAAACGGTATGTCCTTTTTGTTCTACTTTCATTAGAATTTCATTTGATACTGAATGTAGCTAAGTTACTAAGATTTTATGAATTGTTATACAACCGAATATCCTTATTTTCAAAAATTGATAAGGAACTTCCTTGGAGTCCGACTGCAACCATAGTATCAGCTAATTTTTCGCTCGATACGCCTATATTAGGATAGACTTTACTTAGTAATGGGCGATACAACACCCGTGTTACTTTATAGAAAAAATTGGGTTCCACTCTCGGCTGGCTCGGGTAGATATAGCCCGGACGAAAGCTATACATTTGACTAAACTTCAAATCAAAAAGCAAATTTTCTGCAATTCCTTTGTCTTTAGCAAACATCACTTTACTACTTCCGCTTCGATCCGCTCCTTGTCCGCTTAAAAAGCAAAATGTAGTGCTCTCATTATTCCTCCTTAACATTTCAGCAAAAGACTTGGTATAGTCAATCGTTATTTTTGCAAATTCATCTCTAGGAACTTTACCTGTATACACTCCGATGCAATAAAAACAGAGGTCTTGATTTTTAAAATGAGATTCAATAGTGGAGAAATCTTCAAAATTAGAATGCAAAATTTCTCTCAATTTAGGATGATTCCATCCTGATTTTCTTCTGACAATGGTTGTAACCGATAGGATCTTAGGATTCTCTAAGCAATTCTTAAGAATCAAACTTCCTATCATCCCATTGCTTCCGGTTATAATAACATTCTTCATCACCATTTTACTGAATTTTGGACGCCAACAAGTAAATGACTGCCATTCGAATGGCCACACCATTTTCCACTTGATTCAGAATCAGCGATTGTTTCGAATCGGCGACATCACTAGTAATCTCAACTCCACGATTAATCGGGCCTGGATGCATGATGACAATTTCTTTATTTAAGGAATCCAATAAGGCTTTGTCTACGCCATATTGTTGCCCATATTCGCGGGTAGAAGGAAAATAATTCACCTCCATTCGCTCGTTTTGCACGCGCAACATATTGGCAACATCGCACCATTCTAATGCTTTTCTCAAATTCGATTCCACCTTAACGCCAAGAGATTCAACGTATCTCGGAATTAACGTTTTCGGTCCGCACACTTTCACTTCTGCCCCTTGCATTTGCAAAGCGTAGATGTTTGACAACGCCACTCTTGAATGCACAATATCGCCTACAATAACCACTTTTTTTCCAGCTACTTCTCCCAATCGTTCTCGGATGGAATAGCTGTCTAACAACCCTTGCGTTGGATGTTCGTGCGCGCCATCCCCAGCATTGATGATGCTGGCTTTTACATTTTTAGATAAAAAATACGCAGCCCCTGGATTGGCGTGACGCATCACTACCATATCCACTTTCATGGCCAGAATATTATTGACCGTATCGATTAAGGTTTCCCCTTTTTTTACGGAAGACTGCGCTGCAGAAAAACTAATCACATCGGCTGACAATCGTTTCTGTGCGAGTTCAAAAGACAATTTAGTTCGTGTGCTATTTTCAAAAAAAATATTGGCTATGGTAATGTCCCGTAGAGAAGGAACTTTTTTAATCGGACGGTTGATGACTTCCTTAAAATGATCCGCTGTTTCAAAAATAAGTTGAATATCTTCAGGTTGAAGGTATTTGATTCCTAATAAATGGTCGACCGTTAACGCACTCATTTGTATTAAGGTGTTGGTTGTTGATTTGCAATTGTTGGTACTAAGAAAACGGCGTCTTCCCCATCTTGCTCTGTCCAACTCACTTTGACTTTCTCATGGTTAATGGCATCCACTTGACGCCCACGATAATCAGGTTGAATAGGCAAATGCCTGCTGAACCGTCGGTCAATTAAAACCAACAACTCGATTTCAGAAGGTCTCCCAAACGATTGAATGGCCGTCAATGCCGATCGTATGCTTCTTCCGGTATACAAGACATCGTCTATGAAAATGACTTTCTTATTTTCAATTAAGAAATCAATACTGGTTTTATTGGCATCGATGGGTTTGTCCGTTCTTCGAAAATCATCTCTGAAAAAAGTAATATCTAAATACCCCAATGCAATAGGGCTGATTTGGTATTCTTGTTCTAAAAGTGTTTTTAATCGATTGGCCAAAAAAGTTCCTCGGGGTTGAATGCCAATCAATACCGTATTGGAAAAATCAAGGTGTTTTTCGATTAATTGACAGGCCAAACGGTGCAATATGATATTGACTTCTTTTGAGGTAAGCAATACTTTTTGACTCATAGCGAAGTGTTGTTTGGAGTACAAATATAGGAATTCTTACCTATTAAAATTATCTAATGCAAGAACATTTGATATCCGGCTTTAGCTCTAATCGGATGGGATGCCTCCTTTTCTAAATCAGAATCCAATCAAAAAACAAAAAACTCCCAAATAATCAGGAGTTTTCTATCGTAAATCATAAATCAAATATCGTAAATTAAGAGTACATCTTCACGCGCAATTCCTGCACTTTTTCATCATCCAAATAATCATCAAACGTCATATAACGATCAATGGCTCCTTTTGGAGTCAACTCTACCACTCTATTTCCAACCGTTTGAGCGAACTCATGATCGTGAGTAGTAAAAATTACGGATCCTTTAAAATTCTTCAAGGAATTATTGAAAGCCGTAATTGATTCCAAATCCAAGTGATTGGTAGGTTCATCCAACATTAATACATTGGCGCGTTCCATCATCATTCGCGACAACATGCAACGCACTTTTTCTCCTCCAGACAACACACGACTGGTTTTTAAAGCTTCTTCTCCGGAGAAAATCATCTTTCCTAAAAAACCACGAATGTTCACTTCTTCACGTTCTTCTTCTGTTTTTGCCCATTGACGCAACCAATCTACCAAGGTATAATCGTTTTCAAAAAACGAATGATTGTCTACTGGTAAATACGCTTGATTGGTAGTAACTCCCCAATCAAAATTACCCGAATCGGCTTTTTGATGACCATTCAATATCTCATAAAAAGCCGTTGTTGCTCTAGAATCTTTAGAAAACAAAACAATTTTATCTCCTTTCGCCATGTTCAAATCAACATTCGAAAATAAAGTGTCTCCTTCAACTGATGCACTCAAATTTTGGACATTTAAGATCTGATCTCCAGCTTCTCGTTCTTGGTCGAAAATAATGGCGGGATAGCGACGGCTGGAAGGTTTAATTTCAGAAATATTCAACTTGCTAATCATCTTCTTACGAGAAGTAGCTTGTTTAGACTTGGCCACATTCGCACTAAAACGACGAATAAATTCTTCCAATTCTTGTTTCTTTTCCTCGGCCTTCTTATTCTGTTGCGCACGTTGTTTGGCCGCTAATTGACTGGACTCGTACCAAAAAGTGTAGTTCCCAGAATAGTGGTTGATTTTTCCAAAATCAATATCCGAAATATGCGTACACACCGCATCTAAAAAGTGACGGTCGTGCGAAACTACAATAACGGTATTTTCATAATTGGCTAAGAAATTTTCCAACCAAGCAATGGTTTCAAAATCCAAGTCATTCGTTGGCTCATCCATAATCAACATATCTGGATTTCCGAAAAGAGCTTGTGCTAAAAGAACACGAACTTTCAGTTTTCCATCCAAGTCACCCATCATAGTGTAATGATTGTCTTCGGTAATCCCTAAATTCGACAATAAAGCCGCGGCTTCAGAATCGGCATTCCAACCATTCATTTCTTCAAATTGCACTTGCAACTCCCCTATTCTATCGGCGTTCGAATCATTATAATCGGCATACAAAGCATCCATTTCTTGTTTTACAGCGAAAAGAATTTTGTTGCCCATCATCACCGTTTCCAAGACGGTAATGCCATCGAACATGTTGTGATTTTGGTTCAAAACCGACATCCTTTTTCCTGGCTCCAAATGAATGTGTCCCGAAGTGGGATCAATATCACCGGCAATGATTTTCAAAAACGTTGATTTTCCTGCTCCGTTTGCTCCAATAACGCCGTAAATATTGCCATGAGTAAAGGACGTATTCACCTCATCAAATAGAATTCTTTTACCAAACTGAACGGATAAATTATTAACTGTTAACATGAATCTGCTTTTATATTTTTTTTTTGCAAAAGTATAAAAAAATGCCCAAGTTTTATCTCCGAACAGCAACAAATCCAAGCTAGACTTATTTAACGATGCCTTAACAGAAATAACGGATTCATCTGAATATTTTTGTAGACTAGCTTTTGATAGATGTATACTACAAAATGGACTTCGCTTTTACTGTTTACCTCCTCTTTGATGGCACTTTTTTGTTCCTGCAATAAGGAATTTAAAAAAGACAATTACACCGCCTATTTTGGAGGTGAAGTAACCAATCCTACCAACAAATACGTGCTTTTCTGCAAAGATACTGAGGTGATTGATAGCGTAAAAATCGATGCCAACAATCGTTTTTTTATCAAGTTTGATTCGTTAGCACCTGGTTTGTATACTTTTAAAAACCTCCCTGAATACCAATACGTTTACTTCGATAAGAATGATAGTATTATGGTGCGCATCAATTCCAAAGACTTCGACAATTCGATTATTTTTTGTGGAAGAGGCGACCAGAAGAACAATTATTTAATGGAAATGTACCTCAAAAACGAGGACGATCGCAGTAAGATTTTCGATGTCTTTGATTACGATATCCCCGCTTTTACTAAAAATATTGACTCAGCCTATGCGTCGAAAAAACAATTTTATAAAACGAAAAAAGAAGCCATCAAATGGAGCGACGACTTTGATGTTTTTGCTAAAGCAGCTGTAGACTTTCACCACTATTCAAAGAAAGAAATCTACCCTATGGCGCACAAAATGCGAACCGGAGAAGATATCGATGAGAAACTTCCTGCTAATTACTACGCTTACAGAAAGAATATCAATTTCAACAACGAAAAGCTATCAGGATATTCTCCGTTTGTGATGTACATCTCGCACATGTTAAATAATGTTGCGACTATTCATTACCACAATCATTTTACACCGGTAGATTTATCACTTCGAACCAACATCAACAAGCTCAATATTGCTGATACACTGCTAAAAAACAGCACTGTCAAAAACACAGTGCTCAACAATATTGCGTTTACATACTTGCTGGAAGATCAAAATATGGTTAACAATCAGCTGTTTCTCGAAACCTATCACAAGTATTCGACCGATAAAAGCAAGAAAAACGAAATCTTGAAAATTGGCGCTGCCATTCAATTGCTGAAAGTTGGAAATCCATTGCCTGTAGTGACTTTAATGGATACCAACGACCATGAGATTTCTTCTGCGTCTATTGGGAAAAAGAAAACGGTATTGTTCTTTTGGACCGATAACTTGTCCTCACACATGATTGCTGCTCATAAAAAAGTGCTGCAATTGCAACAACAATATCCCGATTTTCAATTCATCGCCATCAACCTCGACAAAGATCAAACTGTTTGGAAAAATGTCTTAACTAAATTCAATTTCAAAGGAATTACCGAATTGAGAGCCTCTGACTTCGAAGATCTAAAAGCCAAATGGGCCATCATGAAAGTACACCGAACCATCATCTTAGATGAGCAAGGAGCGATTAAGAATGCGTTTACCAATTTGTTTGATGTGAATTTTGAAAATGAGCTAAAATAATTTTTGATTTACGATATACGATTTACGAAGTAAATTGAACTAATAAAAAAAAGCGATTTCAAATTGAAATCGCTTTTTTTATATATCTAAAATCTTCTATCGTAAATTGTAACTGCTATTGGTTGCCTTTAGCATAATCCGCCAAAAATTGTGCCAATCCAATATCGGTCAAAGGATGTTTCAACAATCCTAATATCGCCGAAAGAGGTCCAGTCATTACATCAGCACCCAATTTGGCACAGTTGATAATGTGCATGGTGTTGCGCACTGAAGCTGCTAGAATCTCCGTTTCGTAACCGTAGTTGTCATAAATCAATCGGATTTCTTCAATCAAATTCAAACCATCTGTCGAAATATCATCTAATCTCCCAATGAACGGAGAAACGTAAGTCGCTCCCGCTTTAGCCGCTAACAACGCTTGTCCAGCCGAAAAAACCAAAGTCACATTGGTGCGAATTCCTTTATCCGAAAAGTATTTGCACGCTTTCACGCCTTCTTTGGTCATCGGTAATTTCACCACAATTTGTTCGTGCAATTCTGATAATTCTTCGCCTTCGCGCACCATTCCGTCAAAATCAGTAGCAATCACTTCCGCGCTCACGTCGCCGTCAACGATGTTACAAATGTCTACATAATGTTTTAAGATACTGTTTTTTCCAGTAATTCCTTCTTTGGCCATCAACGACGGATTAGTCGTTACACCATCCAAAATTCCTAAGGATTGCGCTTCTTTAATCTCGTTTAAATTGGCAGTGTCAATAAAAAATTTCATATTCTAAAGTTTATTTGTCTGTTTCTATTTTTGGGCGTTATCCTGCGGGTCGGGCTTTTCGCAGTACGCGGTACTTGCTGCAAATGCTTATATTCAACGAATTCCTATTAAAAATTAACCGATGAGATAATCCCTACCGCGGGCGTAAAATTACAATTAATCCTAATGCTTTTTCTAAAAACGCTCCCTTTTTTCTTTTGCTTCTTTCTACAGCTTATAATGGTTCATCAGCAACTTCTCATACACCTGATCCGGAAGGATTCGCTTTAGGACAATGGAAAACTTTTGCATAAAAGCGCCCACTTTATAATGAATCTTCGGATTTGGATTTTGAATGATGCTAAAAATTGCTTCCGCCATTTCCTGTGGGTTGCTACCGCTGTCCACATGTTCGTTCATCATTTTCAAATTGGCGCCATACGGCATTTCATAAGCCGAACCAGCACTAGGTGCATGATAGCGTCCCGAAGCAATATTGGTTGCAAAATCGCCAGGCGCTACATTCGCAATGTGAATTCCAAACCGTTTGACTTCCATACGCAACGCTTCGGTAACCAGCTCTAAAGCTCCTTTCGAAGCCGAATAAATACTACGATACGGCAAACCCATATACCCAGCAATGGAGGTTATATTAATAATCAACCCCGATTTTTGTTGGCGCATTTGAGGCAAAACGGCTTTCATAACTTCAACCGGACCAAAGAAATTGGTTTCGAAATTGTTCTTGATTTCTTGGGTGGGAAGTTCCTCTAACGGCCCCGTAATTCCAATTCCGGCGTTATTAATTACTACATCCAACCGTCCAGAAATCGAAAGAATTTTTGCCACTGTGGTCGCGATACTTTCAGGATTCCGAACATCTAAGGCTAACAAAGGAAAAACCGAGTTGGTAATTTGATCGGGATTCCGACTCGTGCCATACACGACAAAACCCTTGTGGTGCAGGTATTCGCCAATGGCTTTCCCGATTCCAGAGGAACCGCCGGTAATGAGAACGACTTTGTTCATTTTTTTGGTTGTATGTTCTAAGTTGTAGGTTGTAGGTTAAGACTATTCTAACCTACAAATTACAACCTACAACGTTCTTCTACTTTTTCCGTTCGTAATAATATATTTCCTGTTTGTCGGAAGCACCTTTCTTAGTTGCCTTGATGGTATAGTACTTATCGCCTATCGGTTTGATTTCATAGTCCCAATCTGGTGACGGATTCGGATTTTTAGTTTTGTCGAAACGATGTAAATCGAAGCACAACTTGCGTGCTGGCGGAACGTTGATCATTTCATTGGCGCCTGGACTGGTTACCATGTACTTTAAGTTGTATTGCCCGCAAGGTGCTGGTTTAATGGTGCTGTTTTCTGAAGCTACTTCTGGATTGGTACTGTAGGCTTCAAATTCTTGTGCAAACGCTTTGTATTGTGCTTTGACATCTTCTTGTGCAAAGGAAATAGCGGAAACAAAAAGAAGTGTGATGAGGATGGATTTCATAATGTACGATATGTGATTTACGATTTACGATTTGGTGGGTAAAGATAGTGTTTTTTGGATTTTCAGGAAATTAGTTTTAGTTAACAATGCAAAGCATTAATTCTCTAGTAATCGCCAGCCCCAGCCCTGATAGTAGCGGCATCTCCCGATTTAGAAAAACACAGCGGTAGCTGTAGTTTTTGTTAATTGGGAATACAGCGTATAGCAGGTTCCCGGCTCTCAAAAAAAATCAAAAAAAAATCCTCCAAAATGGAAGATTAAAAAAAATGGCAAGCGACCTACATCGCACCGCTCAACCACATACCTTTGCTATGTTCCCATCCTGGAGGATTTTGCAGGAGCTGGTCGTGTAGGACTTGCCGGCGCAAAGATACACTCTTTTTGTATTTTTGCAAGTACATTTGAACATATAAATTACTATTGTATATTGCACCTTTAAAATCATACTGATGAAAAAATATAACTTCCTAGCTTTCATTTTATTAAGCCTTATCGTGGTGTCGTGCGGAACCTCACAAAAAGACAAAGAATCGTTTTTTAGTTTTGATACGGCCCAATTGAAGTCACAATACCAACCCAACGAATCCGTTTCCTTGGTGATTTCAAATTCGCAAAACAAAAGCATTGATAGTATTGTTTATTATGCTAATGATGTGAAAATTGTGTCGAAAAAAGGAGCGGAAAAGGTGAACTTTGCTTTGAAGGATAAAAGTTTTGGGTATCAGAATTTGAAAGCCTCCATTTATTTTGAAGGCGACTTTGTAGAAACTCGCACTCGAATTGAAGTGGTTTCGCCTATAGAGCCCAAATTACTGACTTATAAAATTATCAACAAATACCCGCACGGCACGAAAGATTTTACGGAAGGTTTAGAATTCTATCGCGATACTTTGATGGAAAGCACAGGCCAAAAAGGGGCTTCTTACTTTAAGAAATACGATTATAAAACGGGTAAAGTATATAAGCAGGTCGCTATTGATGCGCAATATTTTGGCGAAGGAATAACCGCTATCAACAACAAGATTTACCAATTGACTTGGCAATCGAATGTTGGTTTTATATATGATGCCAATACGTTGAAAAAAGAAAAGACCTTCCAATTTGACAAACCTATTGAAGGTTGGGGTATGACGAACGACGGAAAATTCATTTACCAATCGGACGGTACTGAGAAAATTTGGAAAATGGATCCAGCAACACAAAAAATGTTGGGCTTCGTGAATGTGTATACGAATGCTAACAAAATTAAAAGCATCAACGAACTCGAATGGGCTAATGGAAAAATTTATGGCAACATTTGGCAAAAAGATGCCATTGCCGTTATAAATCCGGTAACAGGTTCTGTTGAAGCCGTTTTGAATTTAGCGGATTTGAAAATACAAGTCAAAAATAAGGAAGCAGATGTTCTTAACGGAATCGCTTACAACCCTAAATCAAAAACATTTTTTGTAACGGGTAAATATTGGGATACTTTGTTTGAGATTAAAGTAAACGAATAATTGGTTTAACACGAATTTCACGAATTAGCACGAATGAATTAGTGCTAATTCGTGAAATTCGTGTTAATTTTTCTATTTCTTTTTCTGAGGTGCACCTTTAGGAGCAATATCTTTCAAATTCTGATACACATTACTACTCGCATTATAACTCAGTGTATTGTCTTGGGTTTTGTTTTTCAAGTTGACATCGCCTTCTTTGGTTAAACTAAAAGCAAAGCCTTCGTTGCGTATTTTTTCTACCGTTTGTGAGGCGTTTTTCAATTTATCCAAATATTGAATTTCTTTGATTTTAGTCGTCGTTTGGATGTTGGCCAACGGTTTGGTTTTGGTTGCGGTATTCCAAATTTCAGAATAGAGCTCCGTTTTATTTTCGGTTTTGTCCTTAGTTTCGTTGATAGAGTTCTCCGACCAAGAAATTAAATGCAAGGCCGTTCCTTTGGTGGTGAACGGTGTTATTTTGCAATCGGTTGGATTGCCTTTCACTTCATACTTTCTCAGTATTATCGTATCTTTTTTCGCTCCTTTATTGGCTACAAAAAGATAGAGATTGTTCTGAATTAGTTCAACAGAAAGGTTGTTTACTTTAGCCAATGCAGCCGTTGTAGCGCCTTTACCAGCTTTCTTTTTTTGACTGTAAGAAGTCGCGCCGATTAAAACTAGAGCAATTAATAAGTGTACTTTTTTCATACGATAGATTTTGGATGATGAAAGTACAAAAATAAATGACATTTCAAGTGCCATTCTCTTTTTTAACAAACACAAAAAAACCGAGCTATTGCTAACTCGGTTTTCCTTTTATAAAAGAATTTAAAAATCTCTTATTATTTCACTTCTTCGAATTCTACATCTTGAGTGTTGTCGCCTTGAGCGTCAGCTTGTGGCTGTGCGTCTTGTGCTTGACCTTGTTCTCCTTGAGCATACATCGCTTCCGTAGCCGTTTTCCAAGCAGCATTCACTTTGTCTAAAGCTACTTGAATCGCGTCTAAGTCTTGGTTGCCGTGAGCCATTCTCAATTCAGTCAAAGCATATTCGATAGCAACTTTATTGTCATCGGTTAATTTCTCACCCAATTCTTTCAATTGACTTTCGGTTTGGAAAATCATGGCATCGGCTTCGTTCAATTTTTCGATACGCTCTCTGGCGATTTTATCAGCTCCAGCATTTGCTTCGGCATCTTTTTTCATTCTTTCGATTTCTTCTGCAGTCAATCCTGAAGAAGCTTCGATACGAATGTCGTGTGATTTTCCTGTTCCTTTATCTGTCGCAGAAACTTTGATAATCCCGTTGGCATCAATATCAAACGTCACTTCAATTTGAGGTACGCCTCTTGGTGCTGGTGGAATTCCATCTAAGTGGAAACGACCGATTGTTTTATTATCCGAAGCTAAAGCTCTTTCTCCTTGCAACACATGGATTTCAACGCTTGGTTGTGAATCGGCTGCCGTAGAGAATACTTGCGATTTTTTAGTCGGAATCGTAGTATTTGACTCAATCAATTTAGTCAATACACCACCCATAGTTTCAATTCCTAAAGACAATGGCGTTACGTCAAGCAACAACACGTCTTTCACGTCTCCAGATAAAACACCACCTTGAATCGCAGCTCCAATCGCTACTACTTCATCAGGGTTTACTCCTTTAGACGCTTTTTTACCAAAGAATTTTTCTACTTCTTCTACGATTCTAGGAATACGAGTAGAACCCCCTACTAAAATTACTTCGTCGATATCTGAAGTTGACAATCCAGCATCTTTCAACGCTTTAGCCACTGGAGCCATAGAACGTTTTACTAAGGAATCAGCCAATTGTTCGAATTTCGCTCTAGATAATTTTTTTACTAAGTGTTTTGGTCCTGAAGCAGTTGCTGTAACGTAAGGCAAGTTGATTTCTGTTTCAGCAGAAGACGACAACTCGATTTTCGCTTTTTCAGCAGCTTCTTTAATACGTTGCAATGACATTGGATCCAAACGCAAATCAATTCCTTCTTCCGCTTTGAATTCATCTGCCAACCAATCGATAATCGTTTGGTCAAAATCATCTCCACCTAAGTGTGTATCTCCATTCGTTGATAATACTTCAAAAACACCATCTCCTAATTCAAGGATCGAGATATCAAAAGTACCACCACCTAAATCGTATACGGCAATTTTTTGATCTACTCCTTTTTTGTCCAAACCATACGCTAACGCGGCAGCCGTTGGTTCATTGATAATACGCATTACTTTCAAACCAGCAATTTCACCTGCTTCTTTCGTAGCTTGACGTTGCGCATCGTTAAAGTAAGCTGGAACGGTAATAACCGCTTCCGTTACCGTTTGACCTAAATAGTCTTCGGCTGTTTTTTTCATTTTTTGAAGTGTCATCGCTGACAATTCTTGTGCGGTATACAAACGACCGTCAATATCCACACGTGGCGTATTGTTGTCTCCTTTTACCACTGAATAAGGTACTCGTTTTGCCTCTTCTGTAGTTTCAGTGAACGAATGTCCCATGAAACGCTTAATAGAAGCAATCGTTTTGGTAGGATTAGTTACCGCTTGTCTCTTCGCAGGATCTCCTACTTTAATTTCGCCACCTTCCACAAATGCAATGATCGATGGAGTGGTTCTTTTTCCTTCTGAGTTAGGGATTACAACTGCTTCACTTCCTTCCATTACAGAAACGCAAGAGTTCGTGGTACCTAAATCAATTCCAATTATTTTACCCATTTTAAATATAGTTTAGTTTTTATTGTCTGTTCTTTTAACAACTCGACGTGCAGTAGTCAATCTTTATGCCAAGGGAAAGTACCCTTGTAAATTGTCAGTTTTTAACCAGAATGGCGGAAATAAATCTGACAAGATGACATTTCAGGAGCTAATCCCGCTATCCGCTGCAATGCCCAAACTAGCATCAAGATCTGCCATCTCGTTGCTAGTTTAGGCGATTTCCGCTGCTATCGGGGCTAGGGAATGCTGCTCCAAAAAAAAACTGCTCCGTAAAAACGGAGCAGCTGGTCATCTATTAAAGAAAATTAACCACTAATTACATATTAATAGACCATACTGTATAACTGTTCGGCGGACATTGAATTTTTACCCATTTGTCTCCTTGGGTGGTTGGATACCAATTGGAGTTGCCTGTGAAATCTTTAATCTGCGTGTTCGCCCAATTCGTCGGAACCCAACGCTCTAACCAAGAGGTAGAATTGTTTAAATAAACTACCAAACCTGGATTGCCATTATATCCGTTTCTTCTCGCTACGTACTCATCATTATCCGCGTACAAAATCGAAGTCGTTCCCGTAGCTTTATTGTTGTGAATCCAAATCAAATTATTGAGTTTGGCTTTATTCAACCATTCTTCATAATCACGGTAGAAAATCGTTGGATAGCCTTCGCCCGTTAAGATATAGGCATACGCTAAATTTTTATTCCAAATAATATTGGTATCGTGATTCGAAACAAACGTCACGGCTTTAAACGGGTTGCGTTTCCACATCATGTCGTCATATAACAAGGCTAAGTTGTTGCCGTCAAACGCATCATGCATTTTGTAATAGCAAGCAAAATCAAATACAGAGCTGTTCGCGCTATTTGCCCAAGAAGATAATAAGTCTACATTAGCATCCCAATATTCGCCAACTGAAAATCCCCCTACATTGGCATTCCACTGATTTACAACAGATGCATTAAATCCTTTTACATAATCAAAACGCCAACCGTCAAATTTCATGGTGTTTTTGTAGTATTTCCCTACCCCATCAGCACGCAACCAAAGCCAATCTTTCACATTGGGCGCTAAGTGACACAAGTCTGGGTAGCCTCCGAAGGAGCCTTCATCATATGCGCCATAGGAGTTTTTATAAAAGTCATTGTAAGTTCTTTTAAATTTCCCAGAAGCCACTCCGTTAAAATTTGTCCAAGTATTGCCACCGGTAAACGGATTGTATTCCGATTGTCCACCTGAACAATGATTAATAACAATATCGGCAAAAACCTGCATGTTTTCAGTATGTGCTTTAGTAATCAACGCCTCCAATTCGGTTCGAGAACCAAAACGAGTTTCGGTAGAACCATTTTGATTGTAGTTTCCAAAATCAAAATAATCACAAGGATCGTAACCCATCGAAAAACCACCATTCTGACCTTTTGACGCTGGCGGCAACCAAACCGATCCGATTCCAGCATTGGACCAATCCGTCAGTTTAGACGTTACGGTGTTCCACCAATTACCTCCGGAAGGGCAATCCCAATAAAACCCTTGCATCATGACGCCTCCACCTGGATTAGCAACATAGCGTCCTTGCGCATTGGCTAAGTGGCTCCCTGTTGAAAAAGGTCTGCCATCGTGATGCGTCACATCCACAACTCTATATTGAGCTTTGGAAGCAGCAGCAGTTGGTTGGTAATCGTCAGTACTAGTGCAGGCGTAAAAACTACCTAGTAAGGCTACTAAACAAAAAGGAATAAGTTTCATTTTCATAAATTAAAAAGGGTTTAGGTTGGTCTACTATTAAAGAAACTCTATATTTAATGTTAAAAATATAAAAATAGTCATACAAAACAAGTCAACTACCTCGAACTACCCATACGAAAACGTTATAGTGTTGAAAAGTTTTAATCTTTTTAATGAATAGGATAGCAAAAATGAAGATTCCTCAATTTTAACCTAGCCAAAATTCATTTTCAGCAAGCATTAAATTATATTTGTCCCGAAAACCTATAGTTATGGAAGAATGTATTTCTGTTTTTGACATGCTCAAAATTGGCGTTGGCCCCTCTAGTTCCCATACTCTTGGACCTTGGCGAGCTGCCGAACGATTTTTAGGAGAATTGCGCAATGAAAACATACTCCATAAAATTGCACGGGTTAAAATAGATCTTTACGGTTCCTTGTCCTTAACCGGAAAAGGTCATGCTACGGATTTAGCAGTAATGCTCGGATTGAGCGGACAAGACCCAGAATACATTCCTGTAAAAGACATTGCGAGCATCATTAAGACTATAGAAGATACCAATCTGCTTCTATTAGGTAATGAAATTCAAATTCCATTTTACTTTTTGCAAGACATTGTTTTTAATAAAAATTTCCTTCCTTTTCACGCCAACGGATTAACGTTTACCGCTTTTTTAGAGGACGATTCCGAATACACGGCAACCTTTTATTCTATTGGTGGTGGCTTTGTCGTGAAAGAAGAACGCGTCAATGCGAAAAAGAAACTAGCCATTAAATGTGCTTTTCCTTTTCCAATTCAAAATGCGGAAGAGCTCTTAAATTATACCATTCAAGAAAATAAGATCATTTCGGAAATCGTTTATGAAAACGAAAAATCGATGCGATCTGAAACTGCTATTGACCACGAATTAATGCGTATTTGGCACACAATGTTAGAATGTTTGTACATCGGGTGTCATTCCGAAGGCATTCTTCCAGGTGGCTTAAATGTGCGCCGACGTGCTTTCGACATGCATCAAAACCTAATTGGATTGGCTAATTATAGTACGCCTCAAGAATGGTTAGAATCGATTCGCAAAACGGAAGTGAAATTCCGGCAAATCTTAAAATGGGTTTCTTGTTTTGCCTTGGCGACTAATGAGGTCAATGCTGCTTTAGGGCGCGTCGTTACCGCTCCTACCAACGGAAGTGCGGGCGTAATTCCAGCCGTTTTAATGTATTATTTGGTGATTGAAAATCACGAAGCGGGCGACAAAGAAATCAAGCAATTCTTAATGGTGGCGGGCGAAATTGGGAGTATTTTCAAAAAAGGCTCGACGATTTCTGCCGCTATGGGCGGTTGTCAGGCCGAGATTGGCGTTTCCTCTGCCATGGCAGCAGCTGCTTTGTGCGAAGTCATGGGCGGCACACCTGATCAAGTGTTAATGGCAGCCGAAATTGCGATGGAGCATCACTTGGGATTAACCTGCGATCCTATTGGCGGATTGGTTCAAATTCCGTGCATTGAGAGAAATACGATGGGTGCCATTAAAGCGATTAACGCGGCCGAATTGGCGATGGAAACCGATGCTAAAAACGCGAAAGTTCCGTTAGACAAAGTCATTGACACGATGTGGCAAACCGCGAAAGACATGAACTCGAAATACAAAGAGACCTCGGAAGGTGGTTTGGCAGTCGCAGTGAATATGGCAGATTGCTAGTTTTGGAATTTTGATATACAATTTTAGATTTAGGATGCTACAACCGACTCGCTTTTTTTACTTTGTAATCACCGTTCTTGTGGTCTTCTTGGGAATTGCATCTCGAAAAGTAAATGGAATTCCCTTATTAATTGGCGATTTCTTGTATGCGGTTATGGTCTATTTTGGTTTCCGAATGCTTCTTTTAAATAGCAGTGCCGTACCGAAAATCCTTCTCCCTTTAGTGCTATGTTATGTCATTGAAGTGCAACAACTTTATGATGCTACTTGGATCGTTTCGATTCGAAATACTACCATCGGGCATTATGTTTTGGGGCAAGGTTTCCTTTGGAGCGATTTAGTGGCCTATACATTTGGGATTGGAATTGCCTTTGTTATCGATCATTTCTTATTTGAAAAGCAGTTGCCCTAGCCCTGATCGTAGTGGCATACTTTTGTGACGGAGTTCGGCACAAAAGATACAGCGAAGAGCAGGATACAGCTCCTAAACCACACCCAACTTAAAATAAAACGTACTGCCCAATCCGAGCTCACTTTCAACTCCAATAGTTCCGTTTTGTGCTTCAATAAATTCTTTGCTGATGGCCAATCCCAATCCGGTTCCCGATTTGTTGCTGCCCGGAATTTGGAAATATTTATCAAACACTTTGGCTTTGTATTGCTTGTCGATGCCTTTGCCCGTATCGATTACTTGAAAGGAAATTTGGTCGTTTTCCTTTTTCAATTTGACTACAATTTGACTATTTTCAGAGGAATACCGAATCGCATTTGTCAAGAAATTAATCAATACCCACGCCGTTTTTTCACTGTCCGCTTTGATGTTCGGCAACTCTTTTGCAGCATCCAAATGCAATTCAATTTGCTTTTGTTCGGCTTGTACTTTAACGGCTTCCATTGCGTAGTTGACCATCTCATACGGATTGCTTTTTTCCATATTCAATTGAATGTTTCCGGTTTCAACTTGCGACAATTCAAGAAGTTCACCAGTAATTTTCAACAAACGCTGGCTATCGTCTTTAATGCTGTCGATTAAATGCTTTTGATCTTCATTCAAGGTTCCGGTTGCTTCTTTTTCGAGCAATTGCAGACTTAATTTGATGGCGGAAATCGGGGTTTTTAATTCGTGGGAAACGGTAGCGATAAAATTAGTTTTCGCAAAATCGAGTTCTTTAAAAATCGTAATGTTTCGCAAAATAATAACATCACCAATAGCAATGGTTTGATCTTCGCCTGTTGGTGTAATGGTAATATTGACGTTTTGCTTTTCAAAATAACTCTCCTTTCCGTCAGCATAAATTTTCATCGGAACCGGATGGGAATTTTCTTTGGCCGAAGTTGTCGTTAGTAGCGATTGCATTAAATCGTTGGTTAAAGCCAATTCAGCCGCAACTTTTCCAACCACAGTTTCTGATTTCATTCCGAGAATCTTTAACGCTTCTTCATTAACAAACAAAACGGTTCCCGCTTCGTCGAGTCCGATAATTGGATCGTGCATGTTGTTGATTAAAGTCTCCAAACGTTTCTTCTCAAACGACAGCGTATACAAACTACTCGTACTGTATTCTTGCAGTTTTTCGGCCATAGTATTGAAGGATTTTGCCAAATCGCCAAACTCACTGTGGCTGGTAAAATGCACGCGTTCGGTATACTTCCGATTGGCAATTTGTTGAATACTGCCGGTGAGTTCTTTAATCGGATTCGCAATATTGTTGGGCAAATTCACTAACAAATTAAAGGCAATCAAAAAGCAAAGTGTTCCGGTAATGGCAATCCACAAATTGGCGGTTTCAGCGGTTCTTTTGGCAATGTTGCTTTTCTGCTTGATCGCGTTCATGTTAAGTTTCATGATCTCAAAAATATCAGAACGAATCTGACTTTTCACTTGCTCGTCTTTTCTATTTTTTAGCAATTGATGAAAATTTTGTTGCAAATTATTGGTCACTTGGTCTTCGCCTACTTCGGTAATATTCGCAATTTGCTTTTGAAGATTGCTTTGGAAAAAGGCAATGCCTTGTGCTTCATTCGATTCAATTTCATCCAAAGAAGTCAGCATATTTCGGGAATACTCCAATGTATTGTAGTTCGCCTTCAAAATATTCGCCGTGTCTTTTTTAATAGCGAAAACGTAAAAAGCACTAACTAAAGTGAGGATGATGATTAGTACAAACAGCAGCCCGACACTTAAATTCAATTTGGTTTTTATTTTCATTTTAAGATAGAATTACAAGATCAACATTAGACAACGACAGACTGTTTAATAACCGTCTAAAAATCGTGGTCGATAAAATTACTTTAATTAAATTGAAATGCGGTTTCCCGATGCAAACGGTTGTGATTTGTTGTTGCTCGACGACTTTTAAAATGGCATCGGTAATTTTATGGTTTTCGACTTTGATGACTTCTGCTCCAAGTTCTGTCGCTAATTTAAAATTATTGATCAAATGCCGTTGTTTGTCGAGGGCAATTTTATCCGGACTTTCGTTAGGCGTTTCCACGTACAAAACAAACCAACTTCCGTTGTAATAACTTGCCAAGCGCGCGGCTTTCCGAATCACAATTTTGGCGGTTTTATCATTGCTACTGATGCAAGCCAATAATTTTTCATGCCGTAGCGCTCGGTTTTTAGGCACTTCATTCTCGACTTTTCGAACGACTTGACTCGCCACTTCTTTCAAAGCGAGTTCCCGCAATTGGAGAATTTGTTCCGATTTGAAAAAATTGGTCAACGCGGTTTGAATTTTATCTTCGGTGTAAATTTTTCCTTCTTTCAATCGGGCAATCAATTCGTCGGCTGTCAAATCAATATTGACTACCTCATCGGCGAGCCGCAAAACATTGTCTGGAATTCGCTCTTGAACCGCTACGTTGGTGATGCGTTTGACATCTTCATTCAAACTTTCAATATGTTGAATATTCACTGCCGATATCACATTGATGCCCGCTTCGAGAATCTCCAAAACATCTTGCCAACGCTTTTCATTTTTGCTGCCTTCGATGTTGGTGTGAGCCAATTCATCTACAATGACCACTTCTGGACGTAAGTTGATTATCGCTTGCACATCCATTTCTTCGAGTTGTTTGCCTTTATAGAAAATGGTTCGCCTAGGAATTACCGGCAAACCATTCAACAATTCGTGCGTTTCTTTGCGAAAATGAGTTTCGATATAACCAATCTTAACATCGATGCCATTTTTCAATAACGTATGCGCTTCCTGCAACATCCGAAAAGTTTTGCCCACACCAGCACTCATGCCGATGTAGACTTTAAACTTTCCTCTGCGGGATTTCTGAATTAAATCGAGAAAGTGTTGGGCATTATTTTGTTTTTGTTGTTCCAATGGCATTGTTTAAAACGAAATGGCTAACGATGTCGTTAAAAAAGTATTCGTGTTGGTCGGGTTTCCGCTTTTCATAAACACCTCATCTTTGCTAGACAAATTTCTAGCTTCCAATCTAAACATGACGTTCTCGGCAATTAAATAATCAAAGTTAGCCGAAAATCCGTAGGTCTTGAAACCATTAGGTGTGCCGGAAGCAATGATGACTCCTTTTTCATCATCGTAATATTCGCCTCTGGCCGCCAATTGAATTTTAGAAGTGGGTTTGTATTGTAGAATCACAACGGGTGAAAACCACGTATCGTATTTGTCGCTTTTGTGAGCCGATTGTTGGGAACCGATATCAAAACCAGCCGTTAGATTTGTTTTATCCGACAACTTAAATTGTCCATAAAAATTGTTGAAATAACGCCATTTTCTGATCGTGTCTGGTTGTTCGTTCCCAGCATAAGTACTCCAATTCAAGGTTGTTTTAGCATTGGGCTTGTAGGTAATTTGAGTTCCAAAAGCAGGCGTGTGATTGCCGTTTATTTTCTGAATGCGCTGCCAACCGTTCAAATACATCGCTGCCAAATACCATTTTTCTGATTTTGAAGTGTAGCCAATTTTAGCTCCCGTTTCATAATAAGGCGAATTATCAGCCAAAATACTTCGAGTCACATTAGCGCAATCTTTCCCGATAGCACTTTCAAAACCAATATGCGACGGCATGATTCCAGCATCTACCCATAAATTATGAGTTTTCGAAATTTTGACACCCACATTAGCTTCAAAAATATTTTTCGACAAATCCTGTTCAGCTGCCAAATTGTATTGTGCATATGTTCCGACCATTAAAGCAAAATTCCCTCGGATATTTTCTTTGGCGTAGTTCACCTTCGCAAACCCTAAATTCAAATTCAATTCGTTGTGCTTGTTGTGACTGTAAAAAAATCCGGGACGAACGTGATCGTCGGGTTTTCCAAAATCATAACTGTAATACGTTTCCACATAACCTGAAAAAGTCAATGGACTGGTGGTTTTTTCTTGTGCCTTAGAGACAAATCCAAAGGCGAGTAAAGCGAAGCAAATAATTTTTTTCATTGTTTTATTTTTTTTAGAAGCCAATCCAGCTATCCACTAGTATCTTTGGGTTCGAAAACCGAACCCAAAGGATACCGTTGCTATCTGGGCTAGGCATTATGCATTTCTATTATTTTAATTGATCCAAGGCAATATTCAATTTCAGTACATTAATTTTTTCGGTGCCAAGCATTCCTAAAAGCGGTTTTTCGGTAGCGTTTGCGACCAGTTGCATAACCTTTTGCTTGTCGAGGTTTCTGGTTTTAGCCACCCGATCTACTTGCACTTTCGCACCTTCTACAGAAATGTTGGGATCAATTCCACTTCCTGAAGCTGTTACTAAATCCGAAGGTACTTCGCTTCTTTTCACCGTAGGGTTTTTCAATAAGAACGTGTCGATTCGGGCTTGTACTTCCGCTAAATAATCCGGATTGTTGGTTCCTTTATTGCTACCACCAGAACCTGCTGCGTTGTAATCAACAGCGGAAGGTCGAGACCAAAAGTACTTATTGTCGACAAATTTTTGAGCCACATTCACGTGCTCCTTTTTTTCATTGGCTAAAACAATGTCGCCTTTTCCTTGGTTCGGAGCCAATTGCGCGATTCCCAAAATACTCACCGTATAAATCCCGGAGAAAAAGATAGCGCAAAAAACGGTAAGTCTTATGGCTGGGAGGATATTTTCTTTCATAATATTAGTATTAATTTGATTTTTTTAAACAAATAAAGCCACAAACAAGTCAATCGCTTTAATTCCAACAAACGGAATAATGACACCGCCCAAACCATAAATGAATAAGTTTCTACGAAGTAAAGCCGAAGCGCCAATAGGTTTGTAAGCTACGCCTCGCAGCGCTAGCGGAATCAAAAAAGGAATAATAATCGCATTGAAAATCACTGCCGATAAAATGGCACTTTCCGGACTGTGGAGTTTCATAATATTCAATCCTTGCAAAGCCGGAATGGCGGTAATAAACAAAGCAGGAATAATCGCGAAATACTTCGCCACATCATTGGCAATGGAAAACGTAGTCAGTGTTCCTCGAGTCATTAAAAGTTGTTTTCCAATTTCAACAATCTCGATTAATTTCGTTGGATCATTGTCTAAATCGACCATGTTTCCAGCTTCTTTGGCGGCTTGCGTTCCGCTGTTCATCGCCACACCTACATTGGCTTGTGCGAGGGCTGGTGCATCATTCGTTCCGTCGCCCATCATCGCAACTAGCCTTCCTTCGGCTTGTTCTTTTTTGATGTAGTTCATTTTATCTTCTGGTTTGGCTTCGGCAATAAAATCATCAACGCCCGCTTTTTCAGCAATAAATTTTGCCGTCAATGGATTGTCTCCCGTAACCATCACCGTTTTGATACCCATTTTTCGCAAGCGTTCAAAACGTTCTTTCATTCCGGTTTTGATAATGTCTTGCAATTCGATGACACCTTGCACTTCATTGTCTTTGATGACAACCAACGGTGTTCCTCCATTAGAAGAAATAAGAATAACTTGCTGAGCGGTATCGTCCGGAAACGCTTTCCCAGCTTGTTGTGCAATATTTTTAGCTGCATCTTGCGCGCCTTTTCTGATGTTGGTTCCGTCTTTTAAAACTACTCCAGATGTTCTGGTTTCTGCCGTAAATTTGATTAGCGTGGCTCCTTCAATCGATAATTTGTTAGCAACGTCAGCTCCAGCCAACTCCACGATACTTTTCCCTTCGGGCGTATCATCTGCCAGCGAACTCAATACTGCCGATTTGATAAAATCGTCTTGTGTAATTCCTTTTGTTGGATAAAAAGCAGTTGCCTTTCTATTTCCGATGGTAATGGTTCCTGTTTTATCTAAAAGCAACACATCAATATCACCAGCTGTTTCGACGGCTTTCCCCGATTTGGTGATGACATTCGCTCTCAAAGCTCGGTCCATTCCCGCAATTCCGATGGCAGATAGTAATCCGCCAATCGTGGTTGGAATCAAACACACAAACAATGAAATGAAAGCTGCAATTGTGATCGGCGTGTGTGCATAATCGGCAAACGGTTTTAAAGTGACCGTTACGATAATAAAGACCAAAGTAAATCCAGCAAGCAAAATGGTTAACGCAATTTCATTCGGTGTTTTTTGACGGCTGGCACCTTCTACCAAAGCTATCATCTTATCTAGAAAACTTTCTCCAGGTTCTGAAGTCACTTGGACTTTTATTTTATCCGATAATACTTTGGTTCCGCCCGTTACCGATGATTTATCACCACCCGCTTCTCGAATTACTGGCGCACTTTCACCGGTAATAGCACTTTCATCAATGGTCGCTAAACCTTCAATAATTTCACCATCGGTAGCAATTACATCGCCCGTTTCGCAAACAAACACATCGCCTTTTTTCAATTGGGCAGAGGAAATGGTTTGTCCGTTTTCTAATTTTGCAGGTGTTTCTTCCCGGGTTTTTCTTAAACTATCGGCTTGCGCTTTTCCTCTAGCTTCGGCAATCGCTTCGGCAAAATTGGCAAACAGCAACGTTACAAACAACACTGAAAATATAGTGAAATTGTAGGCAAAACTTCCTTGCGATGCTTCTCCAGTTAAAATCCAAAGACACACAAAAAGCATGACAATGGTTCCTATTTCAACGGTAAACATCACCGGATTTTTGAACATGATTTTAGGGTTGAGCTTCACGAACGATTGTTTAAAGGCTTCGCTGACCAACTCTTTTTGAAACAAATTATTTTGAGATTTACTCATGATGTTATATTATTGGGCTGAGAAAAATTCAGCAATTGGACCTAAAGTTAAAGCCGGAAAAAAGGACAAGGCAGCTACGATAAAGATGACTGCGAAAACTAGCAATCCAAAAGTGGAGGTGTCGGTTTTTAAAGTTCCATTACTTTCCGGGATGTATTGTTTTTGAGCTAACATTCCAGCAATCGCGACCGGACCGATGATTGGCAAATACCTTCCGAGCAACATTACGATTCCTGTAGCAATATTCCAAAATGGAGTGTTGTCGCCCAAACCTTCAAAGCCACTTCCGTTATTGGCGGACGAAGATGTAAACTCGTACAACATTTCTGAAAATCCGTGATAGCCCGGATTGGCTAACCAACCGGACAAGGCTTCTGGATTTCCAGCATATAAATTACTAGCTAAAGCGGTTCCTACTAAAATTAAAAACGGGTGCAACAACGCGATAATCATGGCGATTTTCATTTCCTTGGCTTCAATTTTCTTCCCGAGAAATTCTGGTGTTCTTCCAACCATTAATCCACTAATGAAAACACCTAGGATAATGAAGATGTAGAAATTCAAAAATCCAACGCCAACACCTCCGTAGAAACAGTTAATCATCATTCCCAGTAGTGTGGTCATCCCTGCAATTGGCGTCATGCTATCGTGCATCGCATTGACAGAACCGTTGCTAGTACAAGTGGTATACGTTGCCCAGTTGGCAGAAGCCGCAGCACCAAAACGCACTTCTTTTCCTTCCATGCTTCCCATTTTTTGAGCAATTCCCATATGAGAAATGGCAGGGTTTCCATTCATTTCACTAATCACGGTCGGAATCAATAAGATTAAAAATCCTAAAGTCATCACGCTGTAAATAGTCCACGATAATTTTTTGCGTTTCAAGACAAACCCTAAAGCGAAAATCATCGCAATCGGAATTAAAAAGATGGAAACGTTTTCTACAATATTAGTTAAGTAATTCGGGTTTTCCATAGGATTGGCGGAATTCGGACCGTAGAATCCACCGCCATTGGTTCCTAATTGTTTGATGGCAACGAAAGCGGCAACGGGACCACGGCTGATGCTTTGTGTTTGTCCTTCTAAGGTAGTGACCGTATCTTTTCCTTCGAAAGTCATTGGCGTTCCATTAAACAATAGAATTACAGCAACTACAAACGATAACGGCAACAAAACTCTGGTGCAAGATCTAACGAAGAAACTGTAGAAATTCCCTAAAGTCTCAGAAGTTTTTTCTTTCATCGCCAAGAATACCGCAGCGCAAATTGCCATTCCACAACCGGCACTGATAAATTGCCATAGCATTAAAATCAATTGCCCTAAATAGGACAATCCCGTTTCGCCAGAATAGTGTTGTAAATTGGTATTGGTAATAAAACTTATGGATGTATTGAAAGCCAAATCACCGCTCATAGACGGATTTCCATCCGGATTTAAAGGCAACCAAGCCATATTGGTGAGCACCAACATTGAAATAATAAACCAAACGACATTGATAGACAAAAGGGCTACTAAATGTTGTTTCCAATTCATTTCCTTAGTAGAATCGATGCCTCCTATTTTGAAAAATAATCGATCAATAGGATTAAAGATTCGATCCAACCACGTGCTTTCATAATTAAAAATTTTGCCGATATAACGACCTAACGGAATAGCCAAAAGCAGGACTAATCCATACATGACGATGATTCCTAATACCTCTGTATTCATGTTTAGAATTTTTCAGGTTTAATTAAAACATAGCAGATATATCCGAATACCGCTATGGCGATGATAAAAAGTAGTGTCATAATTTAGATTTTTTCGAAAATGGAAATCATTTTAAAGAAGACTGCGAATAAGACTAGTCCGCTTGCGATTAAGATAAATGTCATCATACTCCAGAAGTATTAATTTGTTTTAGATATTCGGTTTTCAAAGTCTGAGGAAAAAGATTAGCAATACTGCAATGACGCAATTCCATAAAAGTCGAAACAGAAAAAACATACACATTGCTGATGGCTGTTTTCGTTTCGGAACTACCTGAAACTAATAATCGTTCCGCAAGAGCTAGGCATTTTTTTGCTCTACTAATATTGCCCGATATGATGGCTGTTTTGGTAATTTCGGCAAAACGTTCCGCTTGATGGTAAATCGTGTTGACTTGATTTCGCATGATAAAAGATTTTATTTGTTTTCCGCCTCATGACAAAAGATGTTCCATAAATGTAGATTACCTGTAAAGCATTGTAATGCTTACAGTTAAAAAATATTCGTAAAATTTACGCCAAAAAAAAGCCTATCGTTTTGATAGGCTTTTCTCGTTTTGATAGTATTTTAAAATTTACTGAATGTTGTATTCGTCTAATTTTCGATATAAAGTGGCGATGCTAATTTCTAACAACCTGGCAGTTTCTGCTTTGTTGCCTTTGGCGTAATTTAATACTTTTTGTATGTGGAGTTTTTCAATACTTTGCATGGCGAATGCCGACATCGATTTGTCGCTTTTGTTTTCTTGATGCTGCATTTCGTAGGGCAAGACTGCTGGAGTTAACGAATCATCGCTCGCTAAAATCACAGCACGTTCAATAACGTTTTTTAATTCCCGAACATTTCCAGGCCAAGGATACGATTCTAACTTTTGAAGAAACTCTGGTGCAATTGTTAGTGTTTTCTTATTCGTTTTATCGGAAAACTGTTGGACGAAGTATGTTGTTAATGGTGCTATATCTTTTATTCGTTCTCTCAAGGGCGGAATCGCAATTTCAAAAATATTCAATCGAAAATACAAATCGGATCGAAAACGGTGTGCTTCACTTTCGGCTTTTAAATCGCGATTGGTCGCTGCAATCAAACGAAAATTTGATTTTTTAGGAGTCGTGTCGCCAATCGGAATGTATTCATTGGTTTCTAAAACACGAAGTAATTTCGCTTGCAATTCGATGGGCATTTCGCCAATTTCATCCAAAAATAAAGTACCACCATTGGCTTCTTCTAAGAATCCTTTTTTATCTTTTAAAGCTCCGGTAAAGGAACCTTGTTTGTGTCCGAACAATTCGCTTTCCAAAATTTCTTTACTAAACGTACTGCAGTTTAACGCAACAAATGATTTTCCAACGCGGTTGCTGTTTTCATGAATCGCTTGAGCAAAAACTTCTTTTCCCGTTCCAGTTTCTCCTGTCAGTAAGACAGTAGAATCGGTTTTAGCTACTTTTTGAGCCAAATCAATCACTTGCTCTAATCCTTTAGATTTACCAATAATGGCTGCAAATGAAAACTTATCCGAAATGCGTTTTTCAAGATGTGCTACCTTCTTTTGCAACTGTGCCTTTTCAAGTGCTTTGTACAAAAGCGGGATAATTTTATCGTTGTCATCGCCTTTGACGATATAATCGAAAGCTCCGTTTTTTATGGCTTGAACGCCGTCGGGAATTTTACCAAACGCCGTTAACAAAATGACTTCGATCAGCGGAAAATTGGTTTTTATTTTTTCTACAAAATCCACTCCATTACCGTCAGGCAGTTTGACATCGCAAAGCACCACGTCAATATTGTTTTGCTCTAATTTTTTGAAACCCGTTTTTAAATCCGGAGCTTCCAGCACATCAAAGCCTTCCGATTTTACAATTCGAGCCAAAAGATTTCGAAGTTTTTCCTCGTCATCGATGATTAAGATGTTTTTCAAAATAGAAATTTTAGTGGGATTCGAATGCAAATTTAATGCTTTTAGAACTGTGAACTAAAAAAAGCATCCCTTTTTACATTTCCTCTACTATGAGATCAATAAAGTGAAAAAAACATACGAATCTCCCATATTTTCCTGAGCAACCGGAACAAAAAGATACCACAATAAGAAATCTAAAAGATAGTCTTTGTTGGATGGTGCCGTTAGAATTCTGGTGCCAATTTGATGATCTTCAAAATGCAAACCATACGCCAAGATTTCCTTATCGCCCTCTAAAATCACATATTCTGCGAGCGGATTATTTCTAATTTTTAGTTTTAAAATTCGTCCCTTATAGTCGATGCTTGAAGAATTGGCATACCATTTATCCGCATAGGTTTTTAGAACGATATTCCCTTTTACATCTTCAATTTCAATAGTGCTTTTCCAAAAACCAGTATGCTTCAAACTGTAAATCTCAACTCCAATTTTAATAATTGCTTTGCGTTCCATCACATTCATTTGGATGGCCATCGAACCCATTTCATTGCCATGAACCGAAAAAACAAAATGCCCTTCCGGATTCTTTTTCCATTGTTTGGTAGTTATCATAATGCTCACAATTGAAAGTTACTACAAGAAAATCAACGCATTAGTAGTTCCGGAAATTATATTGTTACAACGAATTTCCAAATTGCGTGGCTTATCTTTCGAGTTGTATTTAATAACCAATTCCATTTTAGTACTTTTACAGCATTAAATCAAAAACTATGTCTGTCGCTAAAAAAGATTACAAACGAATTACGACCAAATCCTTGATTGAAATGAAGGAAAATGGCGAGAAAATATCTATGTTGACCGCCTACGATTTTACGATGGCAAAAATTGTAGATGCCGCTGGAATCGATGTCATTCTAGTGGGCGATTCTGCTAGTAATGTAATGGCCGGACATGAAACCACGCTTCCCATCACATTAGACCAAATGATTTATCACGCTTCAAGTGTTGTGCGCGCCATTACGAGAGCGTTGGTTGTGGTTGACTTACCGTTCGGAAGTTACCAATCCGATTCCAAAGAAGCGCTTCGTTCCTCCATTCGGATTATGAAAGAAAGTGGAGCTCACGCCGTAAAAATGGAAGGCGGAAGTGAAATTAAAGACAGCATCAAAAAAATACTAAATGCCGGAATTCCAGTTATGGGCCATTTGGGATTAACCCCGCAATCCATCTACAAATTCGGAACCTATACCGTTCGCGCCAAAGAAGAAGCCGAAGCTGAAAAGCTAATCGAAGATGCCAAATTATTAGAAAAATTAGGTTGTTTCGCCTTGGTCTTAGAAAAAATTCCCGCTCATTTAGCCGAAGAAGTAGCCAAAAGCATTTCCATTCCCGTAATCGGAATCGGCGCTGGTGGCGGTGTTGACGGACAAGTATTAGTCATCCACGACATGCTTGGGATGAACAATGAGTTTAGTCCACGATTCCTCAGACGGTACTTGAATTTATACGAATTAATGACCGGCGCGATTGGGCAATATGTAACCGACGTAAAATCGAGTGACTTCCCGAACGCTGGAGAACAATATTAATTACTACTTGATAATTGGGCGTTACCGCAAGGGCCGGGCTTTACACTCCCAATCTTTTGCCTTGCTAAAGAAGCAAGCCAAAAGGATTTCCGCTGCAATCCCTAACGCACTACCGTAAAATAGCAACACCTTGTTTTCCCTATGAAAATAGTTTCCGACAAAACAAACCTCCAAATCCTCCACGAAGACAATCACTTAATTGTTGTTAATAAACGCGTGGGCGATATTGTACAGGGTGATAAAACCGGAGACAAACCACTTTCAGAAGTCGTAAAAGAATACATTAAAGACAAATACCATAAACCTGGAGAAGTATTTCTTGGCGTGGTGCACCGACTCGATCGTCCCACAAGTGGTATTGTAGTTTTTGCCCGAACCAGCAAAGCGTTGACGCGCATGAATGAATTGTTCAGCAATCGGGAAACTCAAAAAACGTATTGGGCCGTGGTGAAAAACAAACCCGAAAAAGTACAAGACACACTAGTTCATTTTCTAAAAAGAAACGAAAAGAACAATACCTCGAAAGCACACGTTAAAGAAGTTCCGGATAGTAAAATGGCGCGCTTGGATTACAAAATCATACAAGAGTTAAACTCCTATTTTGCTTTAGAAATTGAATTGCATACGGGACGACATCATCAAATTAGAGCACAATTAGCCGCTATTGGCTGCCCCATAAAAGGCGATTTAAAATACGGTTTCGATCGCAGCAATCCTGACGGTGGCATCCACCTTCATGCTAGAAAATTGGTTTTTATTCATCCAGTAACTAAAGAAAATTTACAAATCATAGCGCCAACACCAAATGATGTGATTTGGAACGCTATTTCAATTTAAATAGTATCTTTAACTAAAATTGGAACGCAAATGGACTTTAATACCAATATCGCTTTTAGAAAAGAATCCCTAAAAAAGTTATTGCACGTCATTCTGACTAAGGAAGATGCCATTCTACAAGCGCTCTACGACGATTTTAAAAAACCCGCTTTTGAATCGGTACTCACCGAGACCAACTATGTGATCTCCGATTTAAAACACACCATTAAAAATCTAGAGTCTTGGGCCAAACCCAAAGCGGTTTTTCCTTCCCTTTTAAATTTCCCTTCTCGCGATTTTATATACAAAGATCCTTACGGAAAAGTATTGATTATTGCCCCTTGGAATTATCCTTTCAATTTAGCTCTTTGCCCGCTGATAGCTGCCGTTGCTGCAGGAAATCAAGTGGTATTAAAACCGTCTGAACTTACACCCAATACTTCCAAAATTATAGCTGCTATTGTTGACGAGGCCTTTCATCCCGAGCATGTAACGGTGATTGAAGGTGGCGTTAGCGCAGCGGAAGAACTACTGGCTAGACGTTGGGACTATATTTTTTTTACGGGTAGCGTTCCCGTCGGAAAAATTGTGGCCAAAGCGGCAGCTCAATTCATGACTCCAGTAACTTTAGAGTTGGGAGGTAAAAGTCCGTGTATTGTGCACGAATCGGCTTCTTTAAAATTGGCGGCCAAACGAATCGTTTGGGGAAAATTTCTAAATGCGGGTCAAACCTGTATTGCTCCGGATTATCTTCTGATTCACACCACCGTAAAAGCAAAGTTTGTCGATTATTTGAAAGAAGAACTACAACTGGCTTATGGCGAAAACCCGGAACATTCTCCCGATTTTGCTAGAATAATCAACGATAAAAACTGGCAACGCCTTTTCAATTTATTAAAAGATACTGCAATTGTCCACGGCGGTCAAGCCACTGAAGCCGATTGTTATCTTTCGCCTACTTTGATTGACGAACCTTCTTTGGAAAGTGCTTTGATGACCGACGAAATCTTCGGACCATTACTGCCACTGCTTTCTTATGAAACGGAAGCCGATATTGCTAGAATTCTTTCTAAATATGAAAAACCTTTATCACTTTACGTCTTTGCAACGGATAAAGAATTTGTAACCAAAATGCTTCGAGACTATTCCTTTGGCGGCGGATGTGTGAATGACGTTGTGATTCATTTGGCCAACAACCGATTGCCATTTGGAGGCGTTGGTCATTCGGGAATTGGTGCTTATCATGGAAGGTATAGTTTTGATACCTTCACCCATAAGAAAGCCATAGTTAAAAAAGCCAATTGGCTGGATTTACCCATGCGGTATGCACCCTACAAAGACAAATTAAAAACTATACGCCCTCTTTTAAAATGGCTTTAACCTTTGATTAAAAAATACAAACCAACTAAAAACCAACGCTATGACCACAAAAGAAAAAATTGAAACCATTAAAAATCACGGATACGATCTTGATTTCGGAACGGTCTTTAATCAGGCTTTTGAAATCTATAAAAAAATTGCTTTGAATGCTGGTCTGGCCTTGCTCGTCATTTCAATACTTATCGGAATTGTCGCAGTGGGTAGTTTTTTTATTTTTCTTGGGATTAGTTTTTCCATGACATCGCTGCAGGGTTTTAAAGTGGAAAACTTTTCTGTTTTAGGTCTATTAGTTTACATTTTGGCGATCACGTTCTTTTCGGCAGTGATGAGTCCGCTTAGCGCTGGCCTAATCCAAATGGCACAAGATGCCGCAAAACAGAAGGAGGTTTCTTTTGAAACCGTGTTTCACTACTATCAATCGAGCTCTTTCAAAGATATCTTTGTTGCAACCCTTTTGATAGGTGTGCTTTCGAATCTTTTTACAACGGGTCTCCAATTTGCCGGCTATCAATGGTTAGGTTTTGTGATTAGTATGCTCATTGCTTTATTGACATTTTTAACTTTACCACTAATTATTTTTGGGAATTTAAGCGCGATTGATGCTATTCAAGGAAGCATTATTCTGGTTTCGAAACAGCCTTTGATAATCGCAGGATTATTAATTGTAAGCGCCATTTTTCTTATGCTTGGATTGATTGCGTTTTGTATTGGAATTTTCTTTACGATGCCAATAATTTACGCCATGCATTATACCATTTATGCATCTATTCTTACCGATTCTGGAGAAAATCAAGAAGCGATTTCAGAAGATTCCATCGTTTACTAAAAATACTTTTATAGCTTTTCCAAAAAAACATCCGATACTTTTGTAATGCAAACGATTTTGTTAATTTTTTTTTATAAATTTCTGAAGTAATAATTTCTAAGATAAATTTTGATACCAACCATGCACTAATACTGCTGAAGCCTTAACGATAGTAATTCTATACCCTATGCCCTATCATTTGAACTATATTTTTTTCAATAGTAACGAAATCGAATTGGTAGATTTTATCACACAAAATTCGCACTTAATGTGGGTAATTCTTCCCCTGTTAGTGCTCCTATTCACGTTTTTAGTTTTTAATTTCTTAAGAATCAACCACAAATTTGCTAGTAAACACTTCGAAAACTACACGGAAATTGATTCGATTGATAAAGAGTACCAACTCTATTTCTTGTTTATTGGTATTTTAATTCCAATTTTAGAAATCATCTTTGAAATCTATAAAGTACGTCCTCAAAGCTTATTGGTCATGAATTGCTTGATTGGTTTTTCTCAAATAAGCCTTTATTTTCTCAGTAAGAAGTCGAAGTTTGTCTATCGAAACATTCAAGCCATATTCATTATTTTCTTTATCGCCTATTTTATCAATATGGCGGTTCACTTGGTAACTCGTGCGTTTGATTTGATCACTATTTTAGGGCTTGTTGTTGCTTTTTTCTTTTCCTACAATGTCATCAAACCTACAAAGTTGTACTGGCTGTTTTTGGTGGGTGTATTTGCTTTCATTTTGAGCACTTCCGTTTTCGGCTGGCTTCCACTCAGAATTACCTTAATCTTATTCAATTTTTGTATCACTATTGCGTTTATCAATTACATTCGCCACATTACGTTGCTTTCCACGAGAGATAAATTTCGGTTTACTAATGAAATTGTCAACAAAGGAAACTCCTTAACTATTGCTACCAATAAAAAGGGCGAAGTTTCTTTTTGTAGTGAATCCATTTCCGAAATACTGGGTTATTCACCGGAAGAAGTTTTGGGATACCAATTTTGGATTCTCACCGAAGATCCAGATTTTATTGGTGAAGATTACCATATTGACTTCGTAGACAATCGTTTGCATGTTCGGAAATTAAAATGCAAGAACGGAGAGTACAAATACATTCAGTGGAAAGACAAAAAATTTAATGACGATTTAGTAATTGGTATTGGGCAAGATGTTACCGAAGAGATTTTGGTAAAAGACCAATATAAAAACTTAATTCAATCGGCTAATGACATCATTTTTGAAACCGATACCCAGGGCCGATTTACCTTTATTAATGAGTTTTGTGAAAAGGCTTTGGGCTATTCTTCCAAGGAAGTCATCGGGCGTCATTTTGTAGAATTCATAAGAGCTGATTATGTTGCGCTAGTGGTCGAATCGATACAGAATACAAGTTTTGAAACCAATAATCTGGCTAGCATTGAATTTCCAGTACTCAAAAAAAATGGAGAAGAGTTTTGGGTTTCTCAAAAAATCAATTCTAAGCGAGATAATTTCGGAAAAATCATTGGTTTCTCTGCGATTGCGCGGGATATTACCATTTTAAAAACTATCGAATTCGAACGCATTGAGAGGCAAGAAAAAATCCAAAAGTACAATGAAACTCTAAAAGAATTCATGGCCAAAGGCTATTCTGCGCAAGGAAATTTCGAGCTCTTCTTAAAAACTATTTTAGAGAGCACTGCCAATACCATGGAAGTTGATCGAGCTAGCTTTTGGGATTATAACCCAAGCAAAATTAGATGTCATAATTTATATGAATCGCATAAAAATAAGTTTGAAAAAGGCTTTACCTTAAACCGCGAAAATTGCCCTTCCTATTTTTCAGACATCGAAAAAGAAGTGCAAATTATAGCCCATGACGTTTATAATTCTCCGACTCTAAAAGAACTTTGCACTGATTATATTCCAAAAAATAACATTTTTTCGATGCTGGATACTCCTATTTTTATCAATGGAGAACTAAAAGGAATTATCTGCATCGAGGCTATTCAAAAGATCAAAAAATGGGACAATGAGGATGTGTCTTTTATTCGATCGGTTTCGGATTTGATTATGATCGCACTGGAATCACAATTACGACTCGAAGCGGAACGGAAACTAGCCTATAAAAGTGAATTGCTCTCGGCTATGGCGATGTGTACTGAGAAATTTCTTCACAGTAAAAATCAAATCGATATTTTCGAAGAAACCTATCCTATGATTGGAAAAGTTACCAATGCCGATCATCTTTATTATTATGAAAATGACCCAGAAACAAACTTAATTCGGCAAAAATACAAATGGGGCAAAGAAAATCTTGCACTACAAATCACCCCTTTACAAAATTTTACGCACAAAAATTTGTTCGAAATTGTAGAAAAAGTCAAAGAACGAAAGCCCTTTAATGCCTTTACCAAGAAATTAGGCGACACTTTTTTGAAACAACTGTTGATCGATAATGATATAAAGTCCATCTTGATTCTTCCTATTTTTATCAAAGACGAATTCAATGGCTTTATTGGATTGGACGATTGTCACAGCGAAAGAACATGGTCGGAAGATGAAGTGAATATCCTCCAAACTTTGGCCGGAAATATTGCCTCTTCCCTAGAGCGCATTGAAAATGAAGCCGAAATTTATAAAAGTGAAGAGAAATTTCGATTGCTCGCCGATAACATTCCTGGTACAGTTTATCTTTCCAAATACGATGAAAAATGGTCAAAAATTTACTTGAATGATGAAATAGAAAATCTAACTGGATATTCGAAAAGTGAGTTCTTGAACAATTCGATTTATTACATCGATTTGGTACATCCCGACGATTTTGACATGCTGATGAATGCGGCCAAAACCTTATTCAAGGAGAAAAAGAAAATTCATTTAGTGTACCGTATTCTCCACAAAAAAGGACATACGGTTTGGGTAGAAGAATTTGGCGAACCTATTATCAAAGAAGGTGAAATCGTCTTTGTTGGCGGTATCTTCATCGACATTACCGATAGAAAAATCAACGAAAATATTCTCAAAGAGAAAGAAATTGCCGAGGCCGCTAATAAGGCCAAATCAGAATTCTTAGCGAACATGAGTCATGAAATTCGAACACCTTTAAACGGAATCATCGGATTTACCGATTTGTTGATGAATACCAAATTAGAAGACTTTCAGAAGCAATACATGACCACCATCAACCAATCCGCTAATTTATTGATGGAAGTCATTAGCAACATCCTTGACTTCTCTAAAATTGAATCTGGAAAATTAGAACTTAACATCGAAAAATGCAACCTTATCGAATTGTCGCATCAAGTTATCGAGTTGATTCGATACGAATCTAATGTAAAACAAATTCAATTGGAATTGCAGATTGATTCCCAAGTGCCCAAATTTATTTTCCTCGATTATATTCGTTTAAAACAAGTACTGATCAATCTTTTGAGTAATGCCGTTAAATTTACTGAGAAAGGAAGAATTGAGCTTACCATAAATGTGATTTCTAAAAAGGCTGAAACGGTTATGCTCCGCTTTTCTGTAAAAGACACAGGCATCGGAATCAAGAAAAGCAATCAAGAAAAAATATTTGAAGCCTTCTCGCAAGAAGACAGCTCCACGACGAAAAAGTTTGGCGGGACAGGTTTGGGATTGTCCATTTCCAACCAACTTTTAAACTTAATGGAAAGCCATCTCCAATTGATTAGCTCCTATCGGGAAGGAAGCGAATTTTTCTTTGATGTTGAATTAAGGATGAGTATGGATAGTAGCAAACCACCCATTGCAAAAATCGAACTAGAAAAAGAAGTTAGAAATAACGATTATATTGCTAGAGTGATTTCGGTCCTTATTGCAGAAGACAACAAAATCAACATGTTGTTGGCGAAAACGTTAGTCAAACAAATTTTGCCGAATTGCAACATTATTGAAGCCATAGATGGCACAGAAGCCGTAACAAAATTTCAAGAAAATAGCATCGATTTAATCCTAATGGATGTTCAAATGCCCAATATGAATGGCTACGAAGCGACTCGAAAAATAAGAAGCTTACAAACGAAAAAAATTCCGATTATTGCTTTAACGGCTGGAACCGTAGTAGGCGAAAGAGAAAAATGTATCGTCGTAGGCATGGACGATTATGCGTCCAAACCCATCATTAAAGAAACATTAGAACAAGTGATTGCCAAATGGGTAGCGGTATAAAACTGAATAACTTTAGAAACATAATTTATGAAATGGATTGGTAGAAGACAAAGCGACAATATGGAGGACCAACGAGGTTTTTCAAAGGGAAAAGCGGCCATTGGTGGTGGAATCATCGGAATTATCATTCTCTTGATTCAAGTTTTTGGAGGCGAAAGTGCGCAACAACTAACACCTGCGCTGCAACAACTCCAACAAAATCAAGGAACCGAGCAACCCGCTCCAGAACTCACGCCCGAACAAAAAGAATTGGGAGAATTTGCAGCCACCGTTCAAGCCGATACCGAAGATGTTTGGAAAAAAATATTCCAAGAGAATAACTTAACGTACGAAGACCCAAAAATGGTTTTATTTACCAACACGGTAGAAACAGCGTGTGGTTCCGCCAATGCTGCATCTGGTCCGTTTTACTGTCCAGGTGATCAAAAAGTATACATGGACTTGGCATTCTTCGAAGAATTAAAAACAAGGTTTGGCGCGCAAGGTGGCGATTTTGCAATAGCTTATGTGATTGCGCATGAAGTCGGACACCACGTGCAAACACTGCTAGGAACATCGGCCAAAGTCAGAAAACTTCAAGAAGGACTATCCGAAGCAGAAGCTAATAAATTATCTGTAGCGTTAGAATTGCAAGCCGATTTCTATGCGGGTTTGTGGGCGCGGTATGATCAAGAATTAAATAAAATGCTAGACGCTGGTGATATTGAAGAAGCATTAAGTGCCGCGAATGCCGTTGGTGATGACGCCATTCAAAGCAAATTGCAAGGCCATGTCGTTCCTGACAGTTTTACTCATGGAACGTCGGAACAACGCATGTATTGGTTCAATAAAGGATTCAATTCGGGAGATCTCAAACAAGGAGACACGTTCAAGAATTTAGAATAAAATCAATTATTCCTCTTCCTCCGCCATATTCGATTTAGAATAACCGCGCCATTTTTCAATTAACTCTTTCATGTCGTCAGGCAATTCCGTATCAAATCGCATCATTTCACCGGTCACCGGATGCACAAAACCAAGTGTTTTCGCATGCAAAGCCTGACGAGGTAGTATCTTGAAACAGTTGTCTATGAATTGTTTGTATTTGGTAAACGTAGTGCCTTTCAAAATCAAATCACCACCGTAGCGAGCATCGTTGAACAACGGATGACCAAGGTGTTTCATATGCACCCGAATCTGATGGGTTCTGCCCGTTTCCAATACACAAGAGATCAAAGTAACATAGCCAAAACGTTCTAAAACTTTATAATGGGTAATGGCCGGTTTTCCAATTTCAGGATCGGCAAAGACAGCCATCTGCATGCGGTCTTTGACGTGGCGTGCAATGTTGCCTTCAATCGTACCTTCGTCTTCTTTTACATTGCCCCAAACCATCGCTACGTATTCGCGCTCCGAAGTTTTGGCTTCAAATTGTTTAGCCAAATGCGTCATCGCCGCTTCCGTTTTAGCAATCACTAAAAGCCCCGAAGTGTCTTTGTCAATGCGATGCACCAAACCAGGACGTTCGCTACTGTTCATCGGCAAGTTCTCGAAATGATACGCCAAAGCATTCACTAAAGTTCCAGTATAATTCCCGTGACCAGGATGTACAACCAATCCCGGAGGTTTGTTAATCAGCAGCAACGCCGCATCTTCGTATACAATGTCTAGTGGAATGTTTTCTGGATCTACGCGGTTTTCAAATGGCGGATGTGCCAATAAAATTCGAACTACATCTAGTGGTTTCACTTTGTAATTCGACTTCACCGTAGCGTCATTCACATAAATGTCGCCATTGGTTGCCGCTTGTTGGATTTTATTTCGAGTGGCATTCGGAATCAAATTCATCAAAAACTTGTCGATCCGCAACAGCAACTGCCCTTTAGGAACTTCAAATCGAAAATGTTCGAACAATTCGTCCTCCAATTCTGGAGCGTCTTGATTAGTTTGCATTAGTGGGTGGCGTTGTTTCGGTTGCTGGTGCAATACTGTCTAATTGGGTGTCGTCAAATCCTACTTTGCCATCGCCCAAAACGAGGTCAATTTTCGAGGATTTAAACACTTTATCGCCTGGATTCAATTTCTTACCATTCAAATGCATTTCCAAAACCATGTCTTTTCCTAAATACGGTTTGTAGGTAATCGCTCCTTCTTCCAAGCCTAATGATTTCAAAGTTGGAATTGCTTGTCGATATGTTTTTTCAATCAAATTCGGCATCCGGACCATGGTAAATCCAGAAGAATTGATTTTAATATAAATTTTTCTGTTTTTCTTCACTTTCGAACCCGCAATTGGGTCTTGCTCCACAACGCTGTGCTTTGGAAAATCTTTGTTATAGTCCACGCTATCTAGCAAAACGTAATCCAAATCCATCTCGTCTAACTTCTCCTCTACTTGCTGTTCGCTTAATTTCCGCAAATCGGGAACCGTAATTTCATGACCGTGATCCGTCGTAAAAGTGAGCCAGTGAAAAAACAAATAACTCAAAACAGCCAGTATCGAAAGGGCAATCAACATTTGAATAAAAAAAACTCGAGTCGTAAGATATTCGCGTAACGTCATGGGTAAATTATTTCTCGCAAAGATATAAAAATAGTAAAGGCTTTCCATTCCAAAAAAAATGATAATTTTGTTTCTAATTATTTGAAGCTATTCCTGCTGTTCGCTCTATCTTTTGTTCTGAACCCCAGAACAAAAGGATGCCGCTACCATCAGGGCTAGTCAGAACCAAGAAAGCACGACTTGTTCCAATAGAAAAACAGACCAATGAAAAACATAGCCATCATCATGGGCGGGTATTCTAGCGAGTACCAAATCTCTCTCAAAAGCGGAAACGTTGTCTACCAGTTCCTAGACAAAACCAAATATAAAGGGTACCGAATTCATATTTTCAAAGAAAAATGGGTTTACGTTGACGACCAAGACGCTGAATTTCCTATCGATAAGAATGATTTTTCCGTAACGGTCAATGGAACAAAAATCTCTTTCGACGCCGTTTTCAATGCGATACACGGAACACCAGGTGAAGACGGATTGTTGCAAGCCTATTTCGAATTGATTGGCCTGCCACAATCGTCCTGCGATTATTACCAAGCAGCTTTAACGTTCAATAAACGTGACTTACTGTCGGTCCTAAAACCGTACGGGATCAAAACGGCAGTTTCCTATTATCTCAACAAAGGCGAACATATTGATACCGCCGCCATCGTCAAAAAAGTGGGGTTGCCTTGCTTTGTAAAACCTAATAAATCAGGTTCTAGTTTCGGGATTTCGAAAGTAAAAACTGAAAACGAATTGCCCATCGCTATTGAAGTTGCCTATAAAGAGGACAACGAAATCATCATCGAAAGTTTCCTAGATGGCACCGAAGTTTCTGTGGGCGTCATCAATTACAAAGGAAAAGTAACCGTCTTGCCGATGACCGAAATAGTTTCGGAAAATGACTTCTTCGATTACGAAGCGAAATATTTGGGAAAATCACAAGAAATAACACCAGCACGAATTTCACCCGAACTAACCGAAAAAGTGAGCGCGGTAGCCAAACGAGCTTATGAAATTCTAAAAATGAAAGGGTTCTCCAGAAGTGAATTCATCTTGGTTGATGGCGAACCTTACATGCTTGAAATGAATACGATTCCGGGATTAACGACGGAGAGTTTGATTCCGCAACAAGCCAAAGCAGCCGGAATTTCCTTAGAAGATTTGTTTACCAATGCCATCGAATTAGCGCTTCCAAAATAATTCCTTATGAACAGAAAAGCAATATTCCCAGGTTCTTTTGATCCGATAACTTTAGGACATTACGACATCATCAAAAGAAGCATTCCGCTATTTGATGAAATTGTTGTCGCCATCGGAATCAATGCCGAAAAAAAATACATGTTTTCCTTAGAAGAACGAAAACGGTTTATTGAAGAATCTTTCGCCGACGAACCGTCAGTATCCGTAATTACTTATGAAGGTTTGACCATTGATTTGTGCAAAACCATAAAGGCTAATTTTATTTTAAGAGGTTTGCGCAATCCTGCCGATTTCGAGTTCGAAAAAGCCATCGCGCATACCAACCGAAGATTGTCGAAAATAGAAACCGTCTTTCTCTTAACGGCTTCCAAAACCTCTTACATTAGTTCCAGTATTGTGCGAGATGTAATCCGAAATGGCGGAGAATATGAGTTGTTAGTGCCGGATGCAGTTCGAGTGAAAAAGTAAATTTTGAGATTTATAAATACTTATGACAATTTTCTAGAAATCTAATCTTCCTTCTTTATTACTTTTCGAGCTACTTCGATTTTGTATTTTTTGCCTTTCATTTTCTCATCGCGAATAGCATGTAGTAAGTCTTTGACTTTACTAGCTTTGACGGCTGCAAAAGAAATAAAATCCTTGACTTCGATGAGTCCGAGATCGCCTTTTTCTAATTTTCCTTTTTGCGAAAAGAATCCGACAATATCAATTTTATTCAGTTTATTTTTCTTGCCACCACTAATGTAAAGTGTTTGAAATACTGGCGGTTTTGGTAGAGTGATCGCATGTTCCACATTCAAAACTTTTGTAGCATAATCAATATAATCTAACTTTTTCTCGCTTTCATGAACCAAAATATAAGCGGTTCCGGACGCTAACATTCGCGCCGTTCTTCCGTTTCTGTGCGTGAACTCCTCTTCCTTGGATGGTAAATGATAATGGATCACGTGTTTCATTTCAGGAATATCCAGACCACGGGCGGCCAAATCAGTCGTTACTAAATAACTAACGCTACCGTTTCGAAATTGAATTAAAGCACGCTCTCGCTCGTCTTGATCCATTCCACCATGATAGTAGGTGGAAAAAATTCCTTTCTCGGTTAAAGCGTCGCTAATGCGTTCCGCAGCGTCACGATGGTTGCAAAAGATCAATGCGGATTCCGATTTCAAAGAACAAATCAAATGAAACAACGTATTGATTTTGTCTTTCTCTTTCGAAACTACCATTTTCAAAGCCAAATTGGCCGTTTCTTGGTGCTCCGGAATAAAATCCAAAACGGTCGGATGCGTAACGCGAGTATATTTGGGAATCTCAATAGCTGAAGTTGCTGAGACTAATATTCGTTTGTTCACTTTTGGCAACCGACTGATAATAAACGACATTTCCTCGTGAAAGCCCAATTGCAAAGACTTATCAAATTCATCTAGCACTAAGGTTTGAATGGTTTCGGGTTTAAAAGTACCTCGATCCAAGTGATCGGCGATTCTACCCGGTGTTCCGATTAGAACTGCTGGCGGATTGCTTAGATTCTTAATTTCCGTTTCTAAGGAATGTCCACCATAGCAAACATTCACTTTATAATCCGTTCCCATTTTTTTCCAAACTTGCTCAATTTGCAAGCCCAATTCTCGAGAAGGCACCAAAATTAAACATTGCACAGTTGGAATTTCAGGTTCTAAAATTTCAAAAATAGGCAACAAAAAAGCTAGTGTTTTACCAGAACCTGTTGGTGAAAGCAATAAGACATTAGCATCCTTAAGAATGGTTTCTTGTGCTGTTTCTTGCATTTCATTCAGGCTTTCAATACCTAAATTCAGCAGTAGGTTATTGGAATGTGGATTGTTTCTCATGGCGCAAAGGTAAATCTTTCTTGCTAGCCGATTAAAATAAAAAAACTCCTAAGATTGGAGTTTTTCATTTTCGAATAATAACTTGATGTTTTCGTAGGAATTCTGGAGTGCTTCCTGAATTTGCTCTGGACTTAACCAAGCGACTTTTTCAATGCCTTCTTCAGCTTGAGCAATCGGTACTCCATCAAAATCCGATTTCATTTCGTACCACTGGGTAATTTTGAGTTTGTAAACGCCATTGCGTTTGAAAATGTGATACGTTTTTTGAAGTTTCTTAATAATTGTCAATTTATTCACGCCTGTTTCTTCTTCCACTTCCCTTAATCCGGCATAGGACATTTTTTCTCTTTTTTCCTTGCCGCCCTTAGGTAAATCCCATTTTCCGTTTCTAAAAATAAATAACGCTTCACCTTTGGCATTATAAACTAATCCGCCACTGGCTTTTTGAACAGGAATTTTTTCTTTTAATTTTTTTAAAATTACTTTTTCGTCTGGGTAATATAAATAACATTTTTTAATTTTGTTATTAAACATCTTAATAACAAGTTGTTTAATATCAATACTTTCCAAAAGAAATATTTGGAAATCGGTTTCTTTAACGATTTGATTAGTTAAGAAAAAAGGTTTATCGTTGACAAAAACTTTATACATTTGTACTTATGATTTTTAATAAAGACACCGCCGAAAAAACTGCAGAGTTGCTTTTGCAAATAAATGCAATTAAATTGAATCCGAAAAATCCTTTTACGTGGGCGTCGGGTTGGAAGTCACCTATCTATTGTGACAACCGAATGGTTTTGTCTTTTCCGGCGATTCGAAATTATGTTCGGGAAGAGTTTTCCAAGAACATCGAAAAACAATTTGGCAAACCTGATGTCATAGCTGGCGTCGCCACTGGAGCCATCGGCATTGGAATGTTAGTCGCTGAATATATGGGATTGCCTTTTGTTTATGTTCGCCCTGAGCCTAAGAAACACGGACGCCAAAATCAAGTGGAAGGTTTTCTTCAAAAAGGACAAAATGTCGTGGTAGTTGAAGATTTGATCAGCACCGGAAATAGTAGTTTGTTAGCTGTGAACGCTTTGCGTGACGCGGGAGCCAATGTTAAAGGCATGGTTGCTATTTTTACCTACGGATTTGCCATTTCAGAAGAAAATTTTAAGAATGCTCATGTTGATTTATATACTTTGAGTACCTATCAAAACTTATTGAATCTCGCTGTTGCCAAAAAATACATTACAGAATCTGAGCAAGATACCCTAAAAGAATGGAGTCTAGCTCCTGATTCTTGGGGAATCGAGGTGTAATTCCAAAAATAAATAATCCTATAAAAATAACTGGCGCCTATTTCAATTATAATAAGTGCTTTTGAAAATTAGAAAATGAACTTAGAAAGCCCTAAAGTACCCGTATCAAAATCTGCGCAACAATTGTTTGATTCCCTTTCAGACGTGAAGAATTTCGAAACCTTAATGCCAGAATCCATTGCTAAATTTGAAGTAACAGGTCCTGATTCCTTTGTATTTGGTTTAAAAGGAATGCCGGAAATCCAACTAAAAATGAAAGAAAAAATAGCTCCAAATAAAATTGTATTGGGTGCTGCAAGTGATAAATTACCGTTTACATTAACGGCTAAAATTGATAGTATTTCCGATTCTAATTCTGAAGTACAATTGTTTTTTGAAGGTGAGTTTAATGCCATGATGGCCATGATGATCAAAGGTCCGATTGGAAAATTCTTAGAAACTTTGGCGGGAAATATGCCCAAACTATAGTCGATACAAATTTATGAAATTGAGCCCTTTAGCAAAAATACTAAAGGGCTTTTTTTATGGAAAAGGTCCTGATAAAAAAATAAAAAAACAGCATTTTATCGAGTTTTCAGGTTAGTTACAGAAAAATTTAGTGGTTCCCCTTTTTTGTGAGTAATATTGCTTCGAATTATTTAATTAACTATCTGATAACATTTAATTAATACAATAATTGGATAAGATAAACCCCCATAATCTATGCCAAAGACTGACCAACAACTAAAGAACAATGATTGCGGAATAAGCGCCATCAAGACAGTGTTCAATATTTTTGAGAAGAACATTTCTCGAAAGTATATTGAGGAAAACATTCCGCTGGATCAAAAAGGATCGCGGATATCCGATTTAAAGGATTTTTTTAACAGCAATGGTTTTGATGCCAGCTTCAAACTTTTGGATGCCAACTACATCCAAGGAAATGAAGCCTATTTTCAATCCATATTTCCATTTATTTTACCGGTAAAACACAAAAATGGCTCGCGCTACGTTGTGGTGAATGAATTGAAAGGTAAAAAGTTTAAAGTTTACGATCCGAATAAAGGAAGTCAATACCTTTTATCACTTCAAGAGCTTAAAAACAAAGCCATCAACAACAAAAGCGATTGGGATTTGGCCGAAACGGTAGACAAAATAATTTCTATTTGTTCTACCGAATTGGAAGAATACAAAATCAACATTCATGAAGTGATTAACGAAAATGGTCACGCTTCGTTGTACAATAAGTTGGTTTATTTCAAATACCTAAAAGAAAGTTTTGGGTTTAAAAGTAAAGACGCCGAGAAAAATTTCTTGCACGATTTATTAAGGAATCAAGAAATTTCTGCGATTCCGAACAATTTCAAAACATTGGAATTAGAAAAAGGGAAAGTTAAGAACAACTCCCCTTTGATCTTGTCCATCAAATCCAATGAAGTTAAAGAAGCGGCCGTAACCTACCCCGAAGAAACCAAAGGAAGTTTGTACTGGCAACTTTTTAAACAATTGGGAGAATACAAAAACATTTGGTACATCTATATTTTCGCTGCCTTGTTTTCTGCAACCACTGCTCAGATTGCTGTCTTCACCAATCAAATCTTAATTGATAACGTGTTGCCAACGTACAATTTGAACACCTTAATTTTATTTGCCATTGGTTTAGGAATTTACAAAGTTTTCGATCTTTCCACCACACTATATAAAAATTATGTGAGCATGCATTTAGGTAATGCGTTGGATCGTTTCTTCCTATTTTCTTTCGATGAAAAGATTAATAACTCTTCATTATCCTACATTCATTCCTATAAAAAAGGAGATTTGATGGAACGTGTGAGCGATTCTATGAAATTGAAAACCTTCTTTATGAAGTTTTTTACTGGAATTTTGGTCGACTTAAGTGTATCTGTTTATTCTCTGTGTATCTTATTCTTCATCAACAAAATGTTGACGATGGTGGTTTTGGCGGTAATGATTTTGTTTGTCTTTTGGTTTAAATTCATTACGCCTTACCTGAAACAAAACGAACGTTTGCGTTATATAAGAAAAGCTGATTTCATCTCAAAAATGATGGAAAAAGTAGAAGGTATTCAAGTAATTAAAAGTTTCAAAATTGAACGTTTTCATTCGAACAAGATCTACACCAGTATCAACGATTATTTGAGAATCCAACTTCGAAATGGTTACGTTGATTTGGTCAATAAAATTGTGGTAGCCTTAATTATTATCTTTTCTTCAGTTGTAATTATGGTTTTCTTAACCAAATCAGCTATAGAAACGCAAATCATTACCTTGGGACAAATCGTTACCTTTATTGCCTTATCTTCTAAAATTTTCTCTTCGCTAAAAGGAATCTTAGACGACAACATGACCTTGCAAGAAAACGAAGTAATCCTAAAAAGATACTTAGACTTTGATGAGCAAGTGTCAGCTAGTTCATCAAAAGGAATTAAGGATTTTACCATTGACAAGCTAGAATTTCAAAACATCAACTACGGATATATGCCGAATGAATTGGTGTTGAAAGACATTAATTTAAAGATTAAAAAAGGGGAAAAAATAAAAATTGAAGGACAAAACGGTTCGGGAAAATCTACCTTCAGCAAAATTCTAACGACGCTGTACCAACCAAATGCGGGTTCTATTTTGATCAACAACAGAGACAAAAAATTCTATGATGGTGAGAAAATGGGCGAAAAAATCTTGTTGGTTACCAATGAAGATATTCTTTTCAATGACAGCATTTACAGCAATATCGCTTTGGGGAAAGAGATATCGATTTCAGACATTTTGGACAAAGCCAAAGACATCAATTTCTACGATTTCATTGCTTCCAAGGAAGATGGGTTGGATTTTATCATCAATGAAAATGGCAAAAACCTTTCTACCGGTCAGCGCAAAAAAATCCTTTTATTGCGTGCTTTATTTGCAGAAACAGAAATCATAATTCTTGATGAAGTACTATCAGGAATGGATATTGAGTCTCGCAATAAAGTGGAATCCTTAATCAATAACGACGAAGATAAAACATACATTATCATCTCGCACGAACCTATTAAAAACATTAACTTCTCGAAAAAATACAAAATAACCAATGGAGAACTCTACGTATTACAACACGAAATCGATCAATTTTATTAAAATACTGCATAAGATTTTAGTAGCCTTTTTGATTGTTGTAGTAGTCTTAATTTTTGCCCTAAGATTAAACGATACCGTAAGTTTCAAAGAAGGTCAAATTTTCTCAGACACACCGCAGTTAAAAATCAATGCACCCAATGACGTCAAAGTCATTAGCGTAGCAGTAAAAGAAGGTCAAGAAGTGCAAAAAGGCGATACGCTATTTGTACTTGAAAACAAAAAAACAAAATCGGATTACGACGTATTGAATGCTGATATTGCTTCGAAAGAAAACAAAATTACTATCATCAACAAATTGATTGCCAATACGGTAGACCGAAAGAATTCGTTAATTCAGTTGCTTCGCATTCAATCTGGAATTTACAAAACCGATCGGAAGAAAACGGCGACTGAAATTAGCGCTTTGAACAACAAGTTGAATTTGTCATCCCAACAAACCTCCATTCTTACCGATAAATTCAAGACTGATTCCTTGTTGTATGCCAAAGGAGCCATTTCACGTTACGAATTGACCGACACGAAGAATAAGAACCTAGACGATAAGAAATCGCAAGTGGATATCAAATCGACTTACAGTGTCAAAAATTACGATTTTGAAAATTTATACAACAACTACAAACGCTCTAAAAATGATTTGCAGCGCAGCATTATTGATGTAGACAATGAAATTCAGAATTATCAACGAGATTTGGTGGAATTGCAAACCCAAATTAAAGATGGCAGTTTCAACTTGACTTATATTTCGGATGAGCTGAAAAAACTAGTGATTGTATCTCCAATTCACGGAACCATATCGAACCTTTTCAATGCCCGGCAAAATGTTGAAATCATTAGCAAAAGTGACTTGTTGGCCATCATCGCTCCAAAAAAAGAAGCCTTTTACGCCAAAGTTATTTTGGATGAGAAAGACTTAGCGTACATCAAAAAAGGGCAAGAAATCAATTTAAAATTGGACGCCTACAATTACTATCGTTACGGCGCCATCAAAGGAAAAATCACTTATGTTTCGCCTTCTGATGTAGACAAGACTTTTTACTGTTTGGCCGATATCAAAAAATACAATCCGAACATTACCTTAAAAGCAGGTTACAAACTTAAAGGCGAAGTGATCATTGAACGAATGCAATTGTTTCAATATATCATCAAAAAATTGTTCAATAAAATCGACAACAACGTCAACTAAGTCATGAAAAAGATTTTATTCCTAGCATTTTTAGTAGTTTCCAATATTTCGTTTGGCCAAGACTTGATGACGTATAAAGACTGTTTGGATTTGGCGTTGAAAAACAATTTGGACATTCAGAGTGCCTTGAACAACGAGCAAATAGCGAAGTTTCAATATCGCGCTAGTTATGGAAATTTATTGCCATCGATTTACGGAACGATGAATAATAAGAACTCTTGGGGTCGAGAAATTGATCCTAAAACCAACGTATTTGTCAACCAAGACATCAAGAACTTTGTAGGTTATATCAATACTTCTTTTAATTTATTTTCTGGATTTTCTACCTTGAATTCCATTAAATTGGCTAAAGAAGAACGTAAAATTAGCAGAAGTGCCGTTAAGAAAATTGAGAATGAAGTTACGATTAGTTTGGCGGAAAAGTTCATTACGATTTTGTATTTACAAGAAATCGTAGTTGCCAATCAAGAACAAATCAAATCCAGCGAAAAGCAATTGGAACTAGCGCTTTTGAAATTCAATTCGGGTGTTATTCCCGAAAGTGAAGTCTTCAAAGTAAAATCGCAAAAAGCCACCGAAGAAATGAACTTGTTGACGAATCAAAACCATTTGACCGACAACATGATTAGTTTGAAACAGCTGATGAACGTTCCTTTGGAAAAAGAAATTGTTCTGATTAAACCGATTCTCAATTTAGACAAGAATGTTACTTTAGACGAAGATCCTTACTCCTTAATTAAGAAAGCGATTGCCATCAATCCGTCGTACGAGATGAGTTTGTTAAAAGAGAAAAAAGCGAGAACTTCCTTAGCATTATCAAGAGCTCCGCTTTATCCTTCTATCAATTTCTTATACCAATATGGTTCCAATTATACGAACACCGATATCGTGGCTACCACAAAAGAAATTATTCCGCTAAAAGATCAGGTTAAGAACAATGAAGTGAATATTTTCAGAATAAGTGTAGTCGTTCCAATTTTCAGTCAGTTTGATAATTACTCGAAAATTAAAACGAACAAATTGCTCCTAAAACAATCGAAAATGGATACTCAAATGACTCAAAACCAACTTTCAAAAGAAGTGCTAAAAGCCATTACCGATACCAAGACTTCGATTAAAAAGAATGAAGCCTCCTCTATTGCCTTTGAGTTTTCTCAAAAAAGTTATGAAGCCGATGTTTTGAAATTTGAATTGGGAAAAATCAACATTAGCGAGTTGAATTTAACCAAATACAATTTCAATAATTCTCAAGCCGAGTTGATTCAATCGAAATACGAATTGCTCTATAACAACGCGTTGATTAAGTTTTATTTAGGGGAAAATTTCACACTTTAGGTACGCGCAATTTAGGTTCTTGAAAAGAATCTAATGGAATTTGATGTATATTTGAGAAATCAATATTCCAATCGATGGCGTCAAAACTACTAGAGAAGTCCTATTTTATTTTCTTGATGCTACTTCCTTTGGTTTTTTTTCCAAATACAATCGATCCCACTTTGATTCCGCGGCAATTTGTATTAAGTATTTTTATACTTGTTTTGCTTTCGATTGTCGCTTTTAAAAAAATTGCAGTTTCCGGTTTACCGTTAAAGAATCCTATTTACGTTTTCGTCCTCGTATATTTAATTTGTTGTGTTGCACCCTTTTTAGGAGAAGCCCATAGCACCTCGGAAAGTTGGTATTTCCTTTCAAAGTTTCTCATAATCTTTGCTTTTTTCATACTGACAACGCTATTCCTTTATTCCAAAACCATTGATATTAAAGCAATCCCGCAATCGGTCCAACTTTTTGGAGGAATTGCAATCGGTTCCGCACTGATTCAAGTGATCAAAAAAAGCCTGGCGGGCCAACAGTTATTTCATCAAGTGAATATCATTGACGGATTGTTTGCTAACAAAAACTTACTTTCAGCCATTCTTTTTCTTTGTCTGCCATTCTTTTTTCTGGGGACACAAGAAACCAAAAAGTGGAACTACTTTTCATGGATTGGCATTTGTGGCGCATTTTTTATCATCTTAGTTATTCGAACTCGTGCCGTTTTGTTGGCCAGTGTTGTGTTCTTATTGCTCCTTCTCTACTTCTATCTCCGAATTCAGCTTCGCGTTAGCATACTAAAAATACTGGCTTTCAGTATTTCCACTTTTGCCGTCATAGCATGGCTCTATCGCTTTTACTTTAAGACTTTTATTTTTGGTTTAAAATCATCTACTAACCCTACCGAGCAATATTTCTACAGGATTTTCGATTCCAAAACCTTGAATTACCGCTCCCAATTTTGGGAAAATTCATTGCAAATGTTTCAGGAACACCCTTTGCTAGGCGTAGGTCTAGGAAATTGGCAAGTCTATTTTCCAAAATACGGATTAGGAAAATTTACCAATTTTGAAATTGCCAATGGCATCAATACCTTACAGCGTCCGCACAATGATTTTCTTCAAATTCTCTGCGAAAACGGTATCTTGGGATTTATAGGATATTACTTCCTTTTCGGTTTGGTATTCTACTTCCTTTTTATGTTGTATAAGAATTCCAAATCTGCCACTGAACAATGGAAGTACGCCTTTATTTTCTCAGGAATTGTTGGCTTTATGCTCATTTCTTTTTTTGATTTTCCAATGGAACGAATCGAACATCAAGTACTGCTAATGTTGCTTTTCTCGATAATCGTATCCGATTATTATTCCAAAAACAAAGAACCCAAGAATGCAAATTCTAACCATCGCCTTGTCTTTATATTTATCGCGGTGGCTGCTCTTTTTTCCTTAGTAGTTTCCTATTATCGATTCAAAGGAGAAGTGGCGACCGCCAAACTGTATTTTTCAAAGCGACAGGAGGAATGGGATAAAACGTTGCAGCTAGCGACCAATGCTTCGAGTTATTTTTATCAAATTGACCCAACTAGTATTCCATTGGAATGGTACAAAGGACTTGCCTATTTTAACCAAAAAAACATTTTAGAAAGCACGCACTGTTTTGAGAAAGCTTATGAGAAGGCTCCTTATCAAATACAAGTTCTAAATAATTTGGGGAGTTGTTATCAAGTGACAGGCAAGTTCGAAAAAGCAAAATCAACTTACCTAAATGCTTTACAAATTTCACCTTTTTTTGAAGAAGCCCGATTAAATTTGGCAGCATTATACTACAATGGTAAAGATTATGATAATGCTTTTAGAACAATCGATTCCATAGCAGTAAGTTCAAAAAACCCAAAATACCTCGTTTATTTAGTTCCGATTTTGACGCACCAATTGAATGCTATTTTAGCTAAAAATGGGAAGGAAACCATATCCAAAAAAATAGCTTCACAGGTGACCACAAGCAAAGAAATTATGGAGCTCTATTATAATTCTAAAAATAAAAAAATAGATTTCCAAGCCTATGTGCTCGATCCCAACTTAGTACTGAAATGATCTAGTGTTGCAACATCCAATTTCTAGAAATGAAGCATTAGTACTTCTTATCTAAGAAACGGGGTGGTTCTTTTTAAAATCAAAACAGAGTGATTCTTCCTGTTTTATAGAAAGCAAGGCGAGCGCATAAACAAAAGAAGGAGCTGCAGTTCTCATACCAGAATGATTAACAGTGAGCAACCAAAACAAGAAAAATGAGACTCTATAAATTTTTTCTTTTTCTTTCAGATACAACAGAATTGGTGTGAAAATTAGAATCAATAAAGCCGCAATTCCCAACGAACCATGTTCCGAGATCATGCGGGTCATTTCGTTGTGGCTTGAGCTGCTTATTCCCGATTTTTTCTTTCTAATATCATGCCCTGTACCAGAGCCTGCACCTAAAAGGGGACTCTTTTCAAACGTCTTAATTTCTGATAGCGCTAATTGAACTCTACCCGTGGTTATTTTTCGTATTTTAAAATTGCCACGCATGTCTTCACATGCATAGCGGTTTAGAATAAGCCCATTTGTTTGATACCATGTCAAGACCAAAATAGCACTAAATGAAAAAACAAAAATTAGCATTTTAATCTTCCATTGACGAAGTCCTTCTTCTTTCAAATTAATAAATAAAAATACAACTACGAAAGTCAATATGACAATACCTGTCAGAATACCTCCACGCGAAAAAGTCAATAAACCTCTATAAAAAATCGCTAGAGTTAGCAACAAATTTAAAAGAAACGAAACACTTTTTAGAGAATCATATAGTAGTCTGAAAAAGAAGACTACCATACCTAAACCCATTGCTGTTGCTACTTGATTGGGACCAAACCCACCCGATAAAATAGAACTTGAAACAGTATTAAAATAGGTCGACTTGGTTACTGGACAGTATAAAAACAGATAGGCGCAACAAGTGATGATTGGAAGTCCTAATGCTAAGAGTATGTACCGGATTTGAAGTTCTGCTATTTTGCGCTTGTAAGTATACATGGAACAAATAGCCAAACAAACGGGCCCGGAAATATCAAATACAATATTTTGAAGTACCTTGTCGTGAATAGTACGTATTGCTAAGAATATTCCAGGAACCAACAATAATAAAAAAATAAAATAGGGTGATTTGCTTCTAGAACTCCAATTAAAATATAAACCTAAAGTACAGAATAACGCCGCTCCATACTTCCCAAATTCATAATTGGGATTACCGTTTGTCATTCTCAAAAAAACTTCAGATCCAACTATATAAGCCGCTATATAAAGTGCTTCATTGCCTTTGTCTTTTCTGGAAACCACAATATAAATCCCAATTAAAACAATTAAGTAAGCATAAATCTTTGAGGCCAAAGGGAAATTAAAGACAATCAAAGCGAGCAGAACATGCAAGAATACTACTGAAAAAAAAAGGCGTTTAGTGATAAGCATGTAATAAAATTGTCTTTAAGAATGAATTGGGCTTGAATGGTATTAGGGCCTTTCAACTACTGTGGATTCCCTAAGTAATTCAAAGATACTTTTTTTATATATTCAATCTCATCGAAAGCTATTATTTGACATCCTAAAAAAGTAAGAATATTGTATTTTTTCAATACAACATTTGGACTTCCTTAATGTCAAAATCGACAATAGTATCATTTTCTAAAAGTATTTCCAACTTTCCTACAGCATTTGTTCCTTGGATAATTCCCATAAAACGAATTCCGTCTTGATTTTCAAAAGGCATGGGAATGCCCTTCTTAAAAAGCCAATTTTCATAACTTTTTTTAAAAGCAACGGCATTGGTATTAAGATACTTTGTTTTGCGTTCCAAATTTTCAACTATGGAAACTAGAATCAGTTCTTTGTCAAAATAGGCATCACAAATCAAAGCCAAAGAGCTAGCTTTTGGTAGATTTTCAAAATTGGTTTGGTTGACATTTAGTCCTAATCCTACAATAGATTGAATCGTCCCATCGCTTTTGATTGTATTTTCAATTAAAATTCCGCCTATTTTCTTGGCGTCTGACATTATGTCGTTTGGCCACTTAATACTTAAATTGGGTATATTCCATTCTTTTAAAGTTTCGATGACCGAAAGCGAAACGACAATATTCAATTGAAAAAGCTGTGAAATTTCCATAACGCACTCCTTCACCAAAATACTCATTATTAAGTTCTTACCCGATTCTGTCGACCAAACAGAACCCATTTGTCCTTTCCCATGCGTTTGATTTTCAGCACTAACTACAGTGAAATTGTCCACATCTTTTTGTATGGAAAGTACCTTTAGAAACTCATTAGTGGAATCTATGGCATCGAGTTTGACTAGCTTCATGGAATTGATTTAAGAAACAGTATTTAATCTTATGTTAAGGTTCAAAAATAATCACAAAAAATGATAACTTTGCAAACATATATAAAATAATAAATGGCAAAAAAGACAAGCAATAATGATGTTTTACTGGCTAACATCATCAAAGGAATTGAAGAAGTAAAAGGAAACGATATTGATATTTTAGACTTAAGAGAAATAGACAATTCTGCTTGTGATTATTTCATCATCTGCAACGGAAATTCAAATACTCAAGTTAACGCGATAGTTAACTCCATCCAAAAAACAGTTTCAAAAGCAATTAAAGACAAGCCTTGGCATGTTGAAGGGACTGACAATGCCGAATGGGTACTGATGGATTATGTCAATATTGTAGTTCACGTTTTCCAAAAACATATTCGCGAATATTATAATATAGAAAGCCTTTGGGGCGATGCCAAAATCACAACTATCGAAAACAAATACTAAAGAGAAAAATGGCCAACGATAACAAACCGAATCCGAATAAAATAAAAATTAGTCCATGGCTGATGTATGGACTCATCATCTTGATTTTTTTAGGCATTAGTTACGCCACTGGTGGTTCCAGTTTTCAAGAAGTCGCCAAAACTAGTTCGTCCAAATTCAACACGTACTTGGAAAACGGAGACGTTCAAAAAGTAATTGTCTACAATAAAACAGAGGCTGAAGTTTATTTGACCAAAGAAGCGCTTGCAAAGCCAATGTACAAAGCGGTAGCCAAAGATCTATTGAACCGCCCGAATATCAAAGGGCCGCATTACATTTTTGATATTGGAAATGACGAAATTTTTCAAAAGAAACTAGAAACAGCAGTAGCGGAAGGCAAATTAAAAGATTATAATTTCTTACCTAAAAACAATTGGTCTGACATCTTAATCAGTTTGTTGCCAATCTTAATTATCGTTGGATTGTGGATCTTTATCATGCGCCGAATGAGTGGAGGTGCTGGCGGTGGCGGCGGTCAAATCTTCAATATCGGAAAATCTAAAGCCAAGTTGTTCGACGAGAAAACCGATATCAAAACGACTTTTAAAGATGTTGCGGGTCTAGAAGGAGCAAAAGAAGAAATTCAAGAAATTGTAGAGTTCTTAAAGAACCCAGAAAAATATACCAATTTGGGAGGGAAAATTCCCAAAGGAGCGCTTTTAGTCGGCCCTCCAGGAACTGGAAAAACCTTGTTAGCCAAGGCTGTTGCTGGTGAAGCGAAAGTACCTTTCTTCTCGTTATCTGGATCTGATTTTGTTGAAATGTTTGTTGGTGTTGGAGCTTCTCGTGTTCGCGATTTGTTTAAACAAGCCAAAGAAAAATCACCCGCTATTATCTTCATTGACGAAATTGATGCTGTCGGAAGAGCTCGTGGTAAAAATAACTTTTCCGGTGGAAATGACGAACGTGAAAACACTTTGAATCAATTGCTTACTGAGATGGATGGTTTCGGAACCAATTCCAATGTAATCGTTTTAGCAGCTACCAATCGAGCCGATGTTTTAGACAAAGCTTTAATGCGTGCTGGACGTTTCGACCGACAAATCTTTGTGGACTTACCAGACATTCGTGAACGAAAAGAAATTTTTGAAGTGCATTTGACTCCTTTGAAAAAAGTGGAAAATTTAGATACTGATTTTCTTGCCAAACAAACACCTGGATTTTCAGGTGCCGATATTGCTAACGTTTGTAATGAAGCTGCTTTAATTGCAGCTAGAAACAACAAAACTGCAGTAGACAAACAGGATTTCTTAGACGCTGTTGATAGAATCGTAGGCGGTCTAGAAAAGAAAAATAAGATCGTAACACCCGACGAAAAGAAAGCGATTGCCATTCACGAAGCAGGTCATGCCACCGTTAGTTGGATGTTGGAACATGCCGCGCCCCTAGTGAAAGTAACTATTGTTCCTCGCGGACAAAGTTTAGGAGCTGCGTGGTATTTACCGGAAGAACGATTGATTGTTCGTCCAGATCAAATGCTAGATGAAATGTGTGCTACAATGGGTGGTAGAGCTGCTGAAAAAGTAACGTTCAATCGAATTTCAACTGGGGCTTTGAGCGATTTAGAAAAAGTAACCAAACAAGCGAGAGCCATGGTTACCATTTATGGATTGAATGATAAGATAGGAAATGTAACCTATTACGATTCATCTGGCCAAAGTGAATATAATTTTTCTAAACCGTATTCTGAAGATACCGCTATGGTCATCGATAAAGAGATCTCTTCTTTGATTGAAAGCCAATATGAACGAGCCATTAAAATTCTAGAGGAAAACAAAGACAAATTGAACCAACTAGCTGATATTCTGATAGAAAAAGAAGTCATTTTCAAAGACGATTTGGAAGCTATTTTTGGTAAGCGAAATTTCGACACGAATCTGCAAGAAGAAACCGATTTATAATCCCCAAGGGTTGTAGGTAATTTTTAAAAAATCTTAATTCAAAATTACATTTGAATTAAGATTTTTTTATCTTTGGATGTTTTCCAATTTATATTAATCACTTCAATACACCATATGAGTCTTTTCAGAAAAATTTTTGGTTCTGGTACTGATTCCTCCGAAGAGGAAAAGCAAAGTGAGTTTAATACTCAGCAAGCGCATCTATCAGCTCCAGCCGATGAAAAGTTTACTTTCAATTTTAAAAAGAATGGCGGAAAGTTTTTGTATTGTGAGAATCTAACCGAAGTCAAAGATAATTTTGAACATATTCTAGAAGAAAACGATTGGTTTGAATCGGAAGCGGTTTGCTTCGAACCTAAGCTTTTCAGCATGTTGGATGAAAACAAACTTTCCTATAAAAATCCAACTAATCCAAAATTTTTACTAGCTAGCTGCGAAAACTTAATTGCTGACGAAGGTTCTATTCTATTTTCTTCAAATCAAATCAAACAAAACAAACCCAATGACTTGCCTACGAATATGGTGATCATTGCTACTACAAGTCAAATTTTAGAAAGCAAAAGTGACGGCCTTCGCGCCATTAAAAAGAAATACGATAAAGATTATCCTACCAATATTACTACCATAAAATATTTTGAAAAAGCCAAAGAAGAAGATTTTCTTCAATATGGTAGTGCTGCCAAAAATTTATATTTACTTCTTTTAGAAGACCTTTAAGATGAATGAAACTCTCACGAGAACATTATCTGGAATTGTATATATTGTTATCTTAATTTCAGCCACTTTACACTCCAACAGTTTTTTACTTCTTTTTGGCGCTTTGCTATTGTTGTTAGTTTTAGAATTTTGCGCTTTGGTTCAGATGCAAAAGGCCATACCATTAGGAATTGCAGCACTAACCTACTTTTGGTTCTCCTATTTCACTAGCACTCGAACCATCGATTTCCTCATCTTAGCCATTTCTCTTTTTACGGCATTTAAATCAGTAGTGCTATTATTCGATATTGGTACCAGCAAGATTGATTCTTTTTCTAAATACATTTATTTAATCGGCTACATTGTCTTTCCTGTAATTCTTATTACTAAACTTCCCTATGTAACCGGAATATTTACTCCATCGATCATTATCAGTATTTTTGTTTTGATATGGATTAACGATACCATGGCGTATGTTGTAGGGAAATCAATTGGGAAAAATAAGTTGTTCGAGCGGATTTCTCCAAAAAAAACCATCGAAGGATTTATAGGCGGTGTTGTGTTTTCCATCCTTTTTAGTATTCTGATTGCTTATTATTTTATTCAGCAGCCAATACTTTATTGGGTCATAATTGCCGCTATAGTAGGCGTTTTTGGAACCCTTGGCGACTTAGTTGAATCCAAATTAAAGCGATTAGCCAACGTAAAAGACAGTGGAAAAATAATGCCCGGTCATGGAGGCATTTTAGATCGCTTGGATAGTATTATATTTGTCGGACCTTTTGTATTTTTGTTTTATCAAATCATAGCGTATGTTTCATAAAGAAGGCGGAAAAATTATTCTTATTTCCACTACACTAACCGTAGTTTTTTTGCTATTAGCATATCATTTTATAACCCTTTTTTGGCTCAAAAAAGCGGTAGAAGTTCTTATTTTGTTCTTTCTAATTTTGATTTTGCAATTTTTTCGAAATCCAAAAAGAGACGTTGCAATTAATGACCACCATATCATTGCGCCCGTTGACGGAAAAGTAGTTGTGATTGAAGAAGTCTTTGAAAGCGAGTATTTTAAGGACAAACGTCTACAAGTATCTATATTTATGTCGCCTATCAATGTGCACGTAACGCGATATCCTGTTAATGGTAAAATCAATTTTAGCAAATACCATCCTGGAAAATACTTGGTAGCATGGCATCCAAAGGCCAGTACTGAAAACGAACGCACGACTATCGTCGTAGAAAATCGTATTTTTGGTGAAATATTGTACCGCCAAATTGCTGGTGCACTAGCCCGACGTATTGTAAATTATGCCGAAGAAGGAATGCAAGTGATTCAAGGAACGGACGCCGGATTCATAAAATTTGGCTCTCGTGTTGATTTATTTTTACCTTTGGGTACTGAAATTAATGTGAAGCTCAATGAAACAGCAGTAGGCGGAAAAACCATTATTGCCATTAAATCCTAATGACACAAAAAGATTTAAATACCCGATTTGAAGAAGCTGTTGCCATTGCCGACGAAATGACACAAGCGTCGCTGCCACAAGATGTTCAATTGCGATTGTATGCTTATTACAAGCAAGCTACTTTTGGGACTTTAGATCCATCTAAGACGTCTACTTACCATTTGCGTGATGCTTTCAAAACCAATGCTTGGATGCAAATCAGTCACCTTACTTCGGATGAAGCCAAAGAATTGTATATCGAAGCCATCCATTCTCTAGTCAAAAAATAATATTTTTATGAAAAAAAGACACCTTATATTCATGAGCTTAACCCTGCTTGTGGTGGTTTCCTGTAATAAAAAAAAGCTGACCGAAGTAGTGGAAGTTCCTTTGCCTTCCAAAGAAGATAAAATGATTATCGGGAATCCCGAAGATGTGAAAGCCGAAGACGGAACGTTTCAAATGATTGCACTTCCTTATGGTTATGAAGCATTAACTCCGAATATTGATGCGCTCACCATGGAATTGCATTATTCCAAACATTATTTAACCTATACCAACAATCTAAATAAAGTCATTGCTGGTACCGAATTAGATCAGCTGCCCATTGAAGACGTACTAAAAAAGCTAGACGTGAGCAACGCCGATTTGAGAAATAACGCCGGAGGTTATTACAACCACACGTTATTTTGGGAATGCATGGCTGCAAAATCAGGCGGACAACCGAAAGATACATTAGCACTTGCAATAACTCGAGATTTTGGTTCTTTTACCGCTTTTAAAACCCAATTTGAAGAGGCCGCTTCCAAACAATTCGGATCGGGTTGGGCTTGGTTGGTGACGGATAGCACTGGAAAATTACAAGTAACCAATACCGCAAATCAAGACAATCCACTGATGTCAAACGCCGTGATTAAAGGCACGCCCATTTTGGCTTTGGATGTATGGGAACACGCCTACTATTTGAACTATCAATACAAACGCAAGAAATACATTGATGCTTTTTTTAATGTGATTAATTGGAAAAAGGTCAACGAGAAATACGAAGAAGCCATCAAGAAAAAATAAAAAAAATCCCATTCGAAGTGAATGGGATTTTTTTTATTTCAAACCAGCTAAACTCTGCTCGATGGTTGCGATTTTTGCTAACGCATCGGCTTGCTTTTGCCGTTCCATAGCCAACACCTTTTCAGGAGCACCAGCAACAAACTTTTCGTTGGATAGTTTGGCTTCTACTGATTTTAAGAAACCTTGCGTATATTTTAGTTCTTCTGTCAATTTGGCCATTTCTTCTTCCACGTTGATGGCACCTGAAATTGGAATGAAATATTCGTTTGATTTTACTCTAAAAGATAATGCTCCAGCTACTTTATCCGAAACATAGTCATAAGAAGTTATATTTCCTAATTTAACAATTACCGAATCGAAATAAGTGGTCACGGCGTCGTGATTCACCACTTTCATCTCGATGGTTTCTTTAAACGGAATATTTTTCTCTTTTCGAATGGTCCGAATTCCAGATATTACTTCAATCGTATTTTCAAAGTCAGTAATCAAACTGGAGTTAAAGGGTTTCGATTCCGGCCAAGTCGCCACAATTAATGCTTCTTCTGTTGTTCTACTTGCTATGTGTTGCCAAATTTCTTCGGTTAAAAACGGCATGAACGGATGTAGTAATTTCAAATTACTCTCCAACATTTCAATCGCTTTATCAAAAGTCACTTGATCAATCGGTTGCTGATATCCTGGTTTAATCATTTCAAGAAACCACGAGCAGAAATCATCCCAAACCAATTTATAAATCGCCATCAGCGCATCTGAAATTCTGTATTTTTCGAAATGGTCTTCGATTTCCAATAAGGTTTGTTGCACTTTGGCTTCGTACCATTCTATTGCCACTTTTGATGATTCGGGTTGCGGAATAGCATCAGAAACCTCCCATCCTTTAATCAATCGGAAGGCATTCCAAATCTTATTAGAAAATGCTTTTCCTTGGTTGCACAATTCTTCATCAAACATGATATCGTTTCCGGCGGAAGCACTTAATAGCAATCCAACCCGAACACCATCGGCGCCAAATTTTTCAATAAGACCTAACGGATCCGGAGAATTTCCTAATGATTTTGACATCTTACGACGATTCTTATCCCGAACCAATCCGGTCAAATAAACATTGGTAAATGGTTTTTTTCCAGTGTATTCATAGCCGGCGATAATCATTCGCGCCACCCAAAAGAATAAAATATCCGGTCCTGTTACCAAATCGTTGGTTGGGTAATAATATTTAAAATCTTCACTTTCAGGATCCATAATACCCCCAAAGACGGCCATTGGCCATAACCACGAAGAAAACCACGTATCTAAAGCATCGACGTCTTGCGTTAAGTTGGCAGTGGTCAATTGTGGGTTATTGGTTCTTTGTTGAGCTAAAACCAACGCTTCTTCCTTAGATTCTGCTACTACGAAATCTTCTTTACCGTCTCCGAAGTAATAAGCTGGAATTTGTTGTCCCCACCACAATTGTCGGGAAATATTCCAATCGCGGATATTTTCCAACCAGTGGCGGTACGTATTATCGAATTTCTTTGGATACAATTTAATTTCTTCCGTTTCCAAAACCGCTTTGATGGCAGGCTTTACCAAGTCTTCCATTTTTAAAAACCATTGGTCTGACAAACGAGGTTCGATTACGGCTTTGGTTCGTTCCGAAGTTCCCACTTTGTTCAAATGGGCTTCGGTTTTAGCTAAGGCGCCCATCGTTTCCAATTCTTTGGCGATGGCTTCCCGAACTACAAAACGATCTTGTCCTTGAAAGTGCAATCCGAAGCTATTTAAGGTAGCGTCATCGTTGAAAATATCGATGATTTCCAATTGGTGCTTTTCGCCTAGCGTTTTGTCATTCATATCATGCGCCGGCGTTACTTTTAAGCAACCGGTTCCGAATTCGATATCCACATACTCGTCTTCAATAATAGGAATTATGCGACCGCAAATCGGCACGATGGCTTTCTTTCCTTTGAGATGCGCAAATCGTTCGTCGTTCGGATTGATACAAATGGCAGTATCTCCAAAAATAGTTTCCGGACGTGTCGTGGCAACAGTCAAAAAATCTTCGCTGCCTTCGATTTTATACTTTAGGAAATAGAGTTTTCCTTGTTGTTCTTCGTAAATTACTTCTTCATCCGAAAGTGTAGTTTTGGCTTCCGGATCCCAGTTGACCATGCGGTAGCCGCGGTAAATTAGTCCTTTATTGTATAAATCTACGAAAGAACGAATTACGGAAGCCGACATGTCGGGATCCATGGTAAACTTGGTTCGGTCCCAATCGCAGGAGCAACCCAATTGTTTGAGTTGTTCTAAGATTACACCTCCGTATTTATCGGTCCAATCCCAAGCATGCTTTAAGAATTCTTCACGTGTTAAGTCGTTTTTGTTGATCCCTTCTGCTTTTAATTTGGCTACTACTTTCGCCTCCGTAGCAATCGAAGCGTGATCAGTTCCCGGAACCCAGCAGGCATTGAATCCTTTAAGGCGTGCGCGACGAATCAAAACGTCTTGAATGGTATTGTTGAGCATGTGCCCCATGTGTAAGACACCTGTTACATTTGGCGGTGGAATTACAATAGTATACGGCGTTCTATGATCGGGAGTGGAATGAAAATAGTTGTTTTTCATCCAGTAGTCGTACCATTTTTTCTCGGCATTTTTGGCATCAAATTGCGATGGAAGTGTCATATGCGGTGGATTCTTGTTGGGTTGCTTTGGTATTTTATTATTAGTGGTATGCGTGTTGTTAGGTTCGTATTCTAGCCCCGATTGCAACGGCATCTCCCGGTTTAGAAAAACATGGCTTTTGCCATAGTTTTTGTTAGCCTGGAATATAGTGGAAAGCGGGAAACAGCTCCTGAAAAAACTTTTGATTAATGGTATGCTATTTGCTAACCCTGCAAAAGTAAATAATTCGGTCATTATAAAAAATTAAGAATTAATTATTTGCACATAACTTAAAAGAAAGTATTTTTACGTAACCAAAAAACTAAAAATTAACCGAAATGAAAAAAGTAATACTATTGGTCGCCTTCCTAAGTTTGTCGTTGACGGGAACTGCTCAGGGTGCTAAAATTGAGTTTTTAGCCAAAGACAACACGGTAGATTTTGGAAAAGTCTATAAAGACAGTGACAGCGGATTGCGAACTTTTGAATTTAAGAATACTGGAGACGCACCGTTAATCATTACCAACGTACAATCGACTTGTGGTTGTACCGTGCCCTCAAAACCAACGGAACCCATTTTACCTGGTAAAACTGGAAAAATAGATGTAAAGTACAACATGAGTCCAGGTCCGATTCGAAAAACCATTACTGTTGAATCGAATGCGACCAATGTAGAAAACGGACGAGTAGCCATCAAAATTAAAGGCGAAGTGTTAGTCAAAGAAGAAGTCAATATTTTAGAAAAGAAAAAAGGTGTTCCAACCAGCGAATACTAAAAGAAAACCTCCCAATGTGGAGGTTTTTTTTTAGAGCAAGCTTTTGAGTTGGAAACGAAACTTGAGGGTTTTCCCGTTGCGCTCTACTTCCATCGTAATCCATTTTCCGTCCTCTGACTTTAATAGCGCATTGATTTCTTGTAATTGGAATTTGTAGCCTGTGCTTCCGTTAATAGCGACGAGAAGATCTCCTTTTTGTAGTCCGCATTGCGCCGCCGGAGAATTCTCGCGCACATTAGCAATCGTATAAACGGGTTTCAGAGAAAACTTGTATTTGAAATTGCTTTGCTGCTTTTCTCCAGTATTGTCGTAAGTATTTTCTAAGAGTATGGTTTGAAGCGGCACCGTTTCCTGAACCCATTGCAATCCTTCGTTTTGAAATTCAATACCGCTCATGTTGTACGAGAAAGGGCTGCTAAAATCCCGACCTTTTTTGAGAAACATTTTATTGTTTCGATAGTCAAAAAACAAGGTAAACCTTTTTAAGATTTCGCCTCCAATGGACCCGGCACGATCAACAACCATGTTAACGCTTTTGATGGACGTAGAATCTGGAAAGGCAATTATTGGGTTAGAAAATTCAAAACTTTGGAGTTCAACTTTTGTGATTTTTGCTCGTTTGCCATTGATGTCGCCACTAAATCCTTTACCCAAAAAATCTTCAAAATTCTTTTCTGGAACTTCTATATTATTTTTTGAATTTTGAAACAACCAAAGCGCATCACTATTGCCAATATCGAGTAGTAGTTTAGCAGGAAAAGCCTTGTCGTGTATCGTTACGGAAGCGACGGTGTACGGTTTTGATTTTTCTATTGTAATGGGAAACGAAGTGAATTTTCTTGCTATTCGCTTTCTGATTTTTGGGTCTTCTTTGTAGACAATGATTTTTCTTCTATCGTAATTGATTTCAATCAGCTGATTTTTAAAAAAATTATACCCAATAATCCCGTTTACCGGAATTCCGACATGAGAGGAAAAATTAAAACTTTGATCTAAGACAATGTATAAATTGTGGTGGCGATCGATTAAACTTCCAATCGAAAGGATATTGTTGGACGATTTCAAACCTTCAATTGCTTCCTCACTTCCCAAACCACGCATTTTAATTTTTTGAATATTATTGAAACTTACCGCTTCTTTATCGTCCAAGCTTAATAATATGGTTTCGTCAACACCCGAATCCAATAGAAAATTGAGGCTGATACCGTTGACTTCAATGGGAATAAAAATTAAATTATTAATGAATTGAAAAGGAATAACAACTTTGTTTTTATCCGTTTCAAATTGAAATCCGCCTTGCGCAAAAAGCATTTTTTGAGACAAAAATAGCAACGCAATAACAGTCGGAAATCTCATAAATAATGTTTCCATAAAAATAATTAAAAAAAATAATAAAAACGGAAAACAATTGGCGTCCTCTTAAAAATTTCGCAAATTTGCAGTTCAAAAATAACTACTGATTATGCCTAAAATTTCAAACAAAGGGAAACAAATGCCAGAATCTCCGATTCGGAAATTAGTTCCTTATTCTGATATTGCCAAAAAGAAAGGTCACAAAGTGTATCATTTAAATATTGGTCAACCCGATATCAAAACACCGGAAGTGGCCATGAATTCCATTAAAAACTTAGACATTAAAGTATTAGAGTACAGTCACTCTGCCGGTTTTGAAAGCTACCGAAACAAACTGTCTCAATTCTACAAAACCCACGGCTTACCCGTTGAAGTAGCCGATATCATCATTACTACTGGCGGTTCCGAAGCCTTGCTTTTTGCTATGGGAAGCACTATGGATCAGGGCGATGAGATCATTATTCCCGAACCTTTTTACGCCAATTATAACGGCTTTTCAACTGCGTCAGGTGTGAGAGTCGTGCCGGTAATTTCCACTATTGATACTGGTTTTGCCTTACCTCCTATTGCCGATTTTGAAAAACTAATCACACCCAAAACCAAAGCCATTCTGATTTGCAATCCCGGAAATCCCACTGGATATTTGTATTCCAAAGAAGAAATGGATCAATTGGCAGCCTTGGTCAAAAAATACGACTTGTTCTTAATCGCTGACGAAGTGTACCGCGAGTTTACTTATGATGGCGACGTGCATTATTCCGTGATGAACCTACCCGGTTTGGAGGAAAATGCCATTATGATTGATTCGGTTTCTAAAAGGTATAGCATGTGTGGCGCCCGAATTGGATGCATTGTCTCTAAAAACAAAGAGCTAATGGCAACGGCTATGAAATTTGCACAAGCGCGATTAAGTCCGCCAACATTTGCACAAATCGCTAGCGAAGCGGCTCTAGATACGCCACAAAGTTATTTCGACGAAGTAATTTCGGAATACCGAGAACGCAGAGATACGTTGATCGAAGAGTTGCAAAAAATTGAAGGTGTTAAAGTGGCTAAACCTAAAGGTGCTTTTTACTGTATCGCCCAATTGCCCATTGACAATGCCGACACATTTGCGCAATGGATGTTGGAGTCGTTCGATTTAAATAAAGAAACGGTAATGGTCGCTCCGGCGGCTGGGTTTTACTCGACACCTGGTGTCGGACTCAACGAAGTTCGCATCGCTTATGTTTTGAAAAAAGAAGATCTGATTCGGTCTGTTCAAATTTTGAAAGAAGCTATTCGCGTGTATAATTCAAAGTAATCTTAGGAGCTATATCCCGCTTTCCATTATATTCCCGGTTAACAAAAACTATGGCTAGCGCCATGTTTTTCTAAACCGGGAGATACCATTTCAATCGGGGCTAGGTTAACTGCGTAAAAAAAGGCAACTATTTCTAGTTGCCTTTTTTAGTATCTGTAATTGTGATTTTATCGTTTCAAAGAAAAGTGTGCTTTAAATTCTTTTGCCGCTCCGTATTCTTGATAGATTACTTTAAACCAATAATCGGTAGAAGGTAGTGATTTCCCATTGTAAGTTCCATCCCAGCCTGTACCTTGTGGAGAAATTTGTTTGATCAATTTTCCGTACCGGTCAAAAATCGTAATGATAGTGTTCGGTTGATCAGGGGTATTCAAATCAAAAATATTCCACGTATCGTTATACCCATCGTCGTTGGGAGTGAAAAACTTAGGATAGTCGATAATGCGTATGGTGGTGGTTTTGCTTCCACATCCGTATTTGTCTTTCACGGTGATG
>Ga0209023_10000193_pt1 | contig 104524 bp, 119 predicted proteins | sample LakOneMetagenome_FD_187468 | JGI IMG/M metagenome (GOLD analysis project Ga0209023, IMG submission 187468) | Freshwater and sediment microbial communities from Lake Erie, Canada (SPAdes) (version 2) | ecosystem: Environmental > Aquatic > Freshwater > Lentic | place: Lake Erie, Canada...
GTCGATCATCGCGCCGCCTCCCTGCCACGGTGGCATGGCGTCAAGAATCTCGGCCTTCGCCCAGAGCACGCCTATCCCCGTCGGGCCATAGAGCTTGTGCGCGGAAAAGACGTAGAAATCGCAATCGAGCGCCGTCACATCGACGGCCATTCGCGGCACCGCCTGACAACCGTCGAGCAGCAGCTTCGCCCCCACGCCATGCGCCAGCCTTGCCGCGCGCTTAGCATCGAGCACCGAACCCAGCACGTTCGAGACATGCGCGAAGGCAACCAGCTTGTGCGCGGGTGTCAGCATCGCTTCGGCCGCATCGAGATCGATCCGGCCGTCGGCGGTCAACGGACAGACGTCGATCGCGATGCCGGTCCGGTCGCGGAGCAATTGCCAGGGGACGATGTTCGAATGATGCTCGAGCACCGAAAGCAGGATGCGATCGCCCGCCTTCAGCCCCTGCCCCCAACTGTTTGCGACAAGATTGATCCCCTCGGTCGCGCCGCGCACGAAGACGATCTCGTTCGGAAAATCGCTGCCGATAAAGCGCGCCACGCGCGTCCGGGCATGTTCGAAGGCGAGCGTCATGTCAGCCGAGCGCTGATAGACGCCGCGATGGACCGTCGCATAATCCACGCCCATTGCACGCGCCGTGGCGTCGATCACGGCCTGCGGCTTCTGGGCGGTGGCGGCGGTATCGAGATAGTGCCAGCCACCGATGCCGGGGAAGTCGGCACGGTGGGGAGCAACCTGCATCAACATGCCCGCTCCTCCTTCGCGTCTTCGCGCCTTCGCGCGAGACAAACCTCATACGTCCGCACGAACCGAGGCTGGGCATTGGTCTCGCGCGAAGGCGCGAAGACGCGAAGGGTGCGGTTCATACCATCGCTCCCAACTTAGAAAGCGCCGCCGCAGTCAAAGCCCCTTCATCCTCAGCCCCTTCGAACACCCCTGCGACAAAAGCCTGCAACAGCAATTGCTTCGCCTCGGTCGGCGGCAGCCCGCGCGAGGCGAGGTAGAACATCGCCGCCTTGTCGAGTTCGCCCACCGTCGCACCGTGCGCGCACTTCACGTCATCAGCGAAGATTTCGAGTTCGGGCTTCGCGTTGGCCGTCGCCGTCCGGTCGAGCAACATCGCCTTCACCGATTGCGCAGCGTCGGTCTTTTGCGCACCCCGCGCCACCGCGACCTTGCCGAGATAGGAACCGGTAGCATGGCCGCCAACAACCGTGCGGACCGTCTGGTTGCTTGTGGCATCGGGTTCGGCGTGCGTGACGGTCGTGACGATCTCGAGCACCTGTTCGCCCGAGCCGAGGATCACCCCGCGCAGTTCGAAATGCGCACCTTCGTGAAGCGTGACATCCAGTTCGATTCGCCCGTAGTCTCCGCCTAAGTTGAGAGTGTCCATTCGCGCGCTTGCGCCCTTGCCGACAACGAGCCCGATCTGCCGGACGCCGCCCGAATCCTGGACGATCGCACGGCTGAAAGACCCGCCCGCCGGAACGGCGATGCGCTCTACCGCCGGCAGCGGCCAGAGGTGCGCCAGCGCATCGAGATCGGCGTAGCGCCAACTTTCATCACGCCGGGTCGGCAAGGCCAAGGCAGCAGCCAAAGTCACGCGCCAAATCCTTCGCATCTTAGCGTCTTCGCGCGAACCCCAACTTCTTCTTTGGTTCGCGCGAAGACGCGAAGACGCGAAGAAGGATTGTTGGCTACGCCCCTCACGCCGCCAGCTCCCGATAACCCTCACGCTCAAGCTCGAGCGCGAGTTCGGGGCCGCCGGTCCGCGTGATGCGTCCATCGGCGAGCACGTGGACGAAATCTGGTTTCACATAATCGAGCAGCCGCTGGTAGTGCGTGATGAGCAGCACGGCCTTGTCGGGCTTGCGCATGATCCGGTTGATGCCATCGCCCACGACGCGCAGCGCATCGATGTCGAGGCCCGAATCGGTTTCATCGAGGATAGCGAGCACGGGATCGATGATCCCCATCTGCACCATCTCGTTGCGCTTCTTCTCGCCGCCCGAAAAGCCGACATTCACCGGGCGCTTGAGCATCTCCATGTCCATGCCCATCGCATCCGCCTGCGCGCGGGCGAGCTTCAGGAAATCGCCGCCCGAAAGCGGCTCTTCCCCGCGCGCCTTGCGCTGGGCGTTGAGCGCTTCCCGCAGGAATTGAACATTCGACACGCCGGGAATTTCGACCGGATACTGGAAGCCAAGGAACAGCCCCGCCGCCGCGCGTTCGTGTGGTTCCAACACCAACAAGTTTACACCGCCGCCCGGCATCCCCTCACCGTCGCCCCGCACCTGATGCGGGGCTGGGCTGTCTTCTTGCCCGACACCCGAAGAAGAAAAGCCTGGGCCCGCATCAAGTGCGGGCTGACGAGGTTGGAATGTCACCGACCCGTCGGTCACTTCATAACCGGGCCGGCCGCCGAGTACATAGGCAAGCGTGGACTTGCCCGCGCCATTGGGCCCCATGATCGCATGGATTTCGCCCGCATTGATGGTAAGCGTGAGGCCCTTCAAAATGGGCTTGCCGTCAACTTCGGCGTGGAGGTTATGAATTTGGAGCATTAGAGTTCTTTCCGCGTGCGGCTATTAGCGTATTCCGGGCTAGACCTAAGTGAGCAGCGTCAAACTCAACGGTAGTTGGGTACATCACGGGGACGCCCTTGAGCTCCAGCGCAACGGACCGAAGCGCGCTACAATTCGCGACAGCCTCTTGTGCAAGTTGCTCAATCGAGGCGGGCCGGCCCGCGAGCTCGCGGGCACTCTGGTCAACGCAATTTGCATACCTAAGCGTCGCTGCTTCGATTGTGGCCAAGGGTGGCAGCGTCTTCTGAGATTCGTCTGAGCAGCTTACGAGCGCCAGTAGGCTCATCGTTGCCAAAGTTGGCTTTATCACCCCACGCTCCCCTCAAGCGAAATCCCCAAAAGTTTCTGCGCCTCGACCGCGAATTCCATCGGCAGTTGCTGCAGCACTTCCTTCGCAAACCCGTTCACGATCAGCGCCACTGCTTCTTCCTGCCCCAGCCCGCGCTGCATCGCGTAGAAAAGCTGGTCGTCGGAAATCTTCGAGGTGGTCGCCTCATGCTCGATCTGGGCGGAGGGGTTGCGGACCTCAATATAAGGCACTGTGTGCGCGCCGCACTGATCGCCCAGCAGCAACGAATCGCACTGGGTGAAGTTGCGCACGCCTTCCGCCGTCGGCCCGACGCGGACGAGGCCGCGATAGGTGTTGCTGGACTTGCCCGCGCTGATCCCCTTGGAAACGATCGTCGAGCGCGAGCCCTTGCCCAGATGGATCATCTTGGTCCCGGTATCTGCCTGCTGGTGGTTGTTCGTCACCGCGACCGAATAGAATTCGCCGACGCTGTTCTCGCCCGAGAGCACGCAGCTCGGATATTTCCAGGTGATGGCGCTTCCCGTCTCGACTTGCGTCCAACTCACCTTTGAGCGCTTGCCCGAACAGAGCGCGCGCTTGGTCACGAAATTATAGATGCCCCCCTTGCCGTCCTTGTCCCCGGGATACCAGTTCTGGACGGTCGAATATTTGATCTCTGCATCGTCGAGCGCAATCAGTTCGACCACGGCCGCGTGCAACTGGTTCTCGTCGCGCATCGGCGCGGTGCAGCCTTCGAGATAGGAAACATAGGCACCCTTGTCCGCCACGATCAGGGTGCGTTCGAACTGGCCGGTATTTTCGGCATTGATGCGGAAATAGGTCGAAAGCTCCATCGGGCAGCGCACGCCTTCGGGGATGTAGACAAAGGTCCCGTCCGAAAAGACCGCGCAGTTGAGCGCCGCGAAGAAATTGTCATGCATCGGCACGACCTTGCCCAGCCACTTCTTCACCAGCTCGGGATATTCGCGGATCGCCTCGGAGATCGAGAGGAAGACGACGCCCGCGCGCTTCAGTTCCTCGCGGAAGGTGGTGGCGACGCTGACCGAATCGAACACCGCATCGACCGCGACCTTGCGTGCCCCTTCGACACCGGCGAGCACTTTCTGCTCCTCAATCGGGATGCCGAGCTTCTTGTACACTTCGAGAATTTCGGGGTCGACCTCGTCCAGGCTCGCCAGCTTCGGCTTGGCCTTGGGCGCGGCGTAATAATAGGCGTCCTGATAATCGATCGGATCGACATTGAGCTTGGCCCAATCGGGCATCTCCATCGTCAGCCAGTGGCGATAGGCCTTCAGGCGCCAATCGAGCATCCATTCGGGCTCATTCTTCTTGGCCGAAATGAAGCGGACCGTATCCTCGCTTAGCCCCTTGGGCGCGAATTCCTGCTCGATATCGGCCGAGAAACCCCATTCATAGGTCTCGAGATCCTTGGCAACGGCAATGGCTTCGGCGTTCTTGGTAGCCATCACTGCATCTCCGCCAGCGCATTGAGGCTGACCCCGGCCAGCGCCCCGCGCACGGCCTGGTTGACCACCGGCCAGTGCGCCTGGACACGACACGCGCCTTCCATCCCGCAATCATGCTTTCCCGTATCCACACAGGACGTCATCGCGATCGGGCCTTCGACCGCCTCGATAATGTCCGCAAGCGTCATCGCAGCGGCCGGGCGCGCGAGCTTGAACCCGCCACCGGCCCCGCGCACCGAGCGAAGCAGCCCGGCTGCGCTAAGCTTGCTGACCAGCTTCTGGACGGTGGGCAGCGGAATGCCCGTTTCTTCCGCAAGCACCGCCGCATTGGTCCGGGTCCCGCCGCAATGGCGGGCCGCTGCGGACATCATCACGACCGCATAATCGGCAAGACTCGAAAGGCGCATGGACGTTTAATTAGACCAAATTGGTCTGATTATCAAGTCCAGGGCGCTTCGGCGCGGAAATTGTCCGGATGGAGCGTCACTTGCATCACCGGGTTCGAATTGATCTGGAGATTGCGCGGGGTCAGTCCGGTGAAGTGCTTGATCTCGCGCGTCATGTGCGCGCGGTCAGAATATTCCTCCGCCAGTTCATCGGGCACGGGGCCCTTGGTCCCGATCAGCCGCGAGGCCGTGCGCAGCGCCCGGAACTTGCGCGCCAGCAGTTTGGGCGGCGCGCCGAAATAGCGGTTGGAGAGCCGCATGACCTGGCGCGGTGACAAGTCGCAAGCGGCATAGAGCGCCTCCGGCGCGGGGATCGGCCTGCAGGACAGCCATTCGCCGATCTTGCCGATAATCGCGCGCTGGTCATCGGGCAGCGACTTGATCTTCGGCATGAGAAAGGCGTCCATCATCTTTCCCATCGCCTCGACGTCGCGCATGCCCTTCATCCGCTCGAACAGGTCGAGCGCTTCCTCGCCCAGCAGCGGAACGCCGTCGCGCGCGCGATTGGCATAGTCATCGGCACCGGCATCGACGATCCCGCCCCAGAATTCGGGGAGCAGCACGCAGCCGAAACTGTCGAGCGGGCCTGTGATGCTGTAGCTGGCCGTGGTCGATGCCGGGCCGAGCAGCATCACCGGGCAATCGGGATCACGATGCCCGCCCGGATAGTTGTAGAAACCGTGCCCGCCAAACATCAGTCGCAGATAACCGACATCGGCCCGTTCATAGTCCTCGATCAGCGGATAATCGAAATAGACATAATAATAGGCCGACACATAGGGCGCGAGTTCGGGCGCGGGCATTGCAAAGCTGAGCTGCATCGATCTTCCCCTTCAGCAACCGTCAGGTCTGCGCGGACAGCGTAGCGATCCGCCCCTTGAGGTCCGCCCGGTCGAACGTCCGGGTCGTCAGCCGAGAGGCATGATCGCGGATCGCGCTTGGCGTGATGCCGATGAATTCCTTCATTTCGCGGATGCAATGCGACTGGTCGTAAAAGCCCTGGTCGATAAAATCCTGCCACTCCCCCTCGCCGCGGGCGATCAGGTTCGCGGTGCGGAGCGCCCGGTATTTGCGCACCAGCAGCTTGGGGGGAGAGCCGTAGATCTGCCGCGTCAGCCGTTCGATCTGGCGGCGCGAAAGATTGGTTGCCGCCTCGAGGTCCTTGAGGTCTGGGGACAGGTTGGCTTCGAGCCAGCGGTCAACGGCGCGGATGAACCAGTGCGGCACGCTCGCCAGCCCTTCGGAGAAGCGTTCCGAACGCACCGTCATGAGCGCGGCCATGTCTTCGATCCGGTCCATCTTCGCCATTTTGGCAGCGGTTTCGAGCACGACGTCGCCCAGCACCGTCCGCGCATCGATCAGCGAGTTGGCATATTTGTCGGCAGGAAGCCCCGTCATTGCCGCCCAGCCTGCCGGAAGCAGCCCGCCACCAAAGACCCGGGCTGGCCCCTTGACCACGACTCGCGAGGCCTTGGTCCGCGGGCCCATCAGGGTTACGGGGAAAAAGCTTTCGCGATGCCCGTCTCCGAAGATGACTTCGCCCTCACCCGCGAAGATGACCCGGAACTGCCCAATATCGGCGCGCTCAAGATCCTCGAAAGACGCTTCGTCGGTTTCGAACAGATAATAGGCCGACACAAAAACGGAAAGCTCCGCTGGCGGCGGCAGATATTCTAGCTTTATCACCTGACTAGGACCCGATCGCTTATATTCTTGAACGCATTGCCAGACCTGCGGTCTAACCACGGCATACACGCCCGGCACTGCTGATATGCGCAGGATAATCGCACAGCCAGCGCCGAAAAAAAAGTGGCCCGGCGCAATAAAGCACCGGGCCATGAGGATAGGGTCTCGCGAGAGGAAACCCTTCGGGTCGCATTCGGCGCATAAAGCGGCAATCGCGGCCCGGATTGCAAAATTGGTCAAAAATTGAATGGAATCGTCATCCGGCGAAAATTTATCCCGCACCGCACGCAGCTTCGGAGACAAAAAAAGGCCCGGCCGGTTTCCCGGCCAGGCCATCAGGTAAAGGTTCCCCGAATCGCTTCGGGAGCCCCTCGGGTCGCATCTCATTGCCTAATGCGCACCTGCGTTCGGGTATTGGACAGAATCGACACCAAATTTTAACCGCGTTTTGACCGCCCACGCCCGGAGTGGTAGCGCGCCGGGCAATGTCGCTCTTTTCCTTGGTCCGCCCGCTGGTTTTCGCGCTCGATCCCGAACGCGCGCATCGCCTGACCGTCGCAGCGCTTGGCTTGGTGCCGGTCCGGGCCCTGCCGCCGTCTGATCCTGCCCTGACCGTGACACTGGCCGGCCTTTCCTTTCCATCGCCAGTTGGGCTCGCCGCGGGGTTCGACAAGGATGCCGAAGTCCCCGATGCGATGCTGGGGCTGGGCTTTGGCTTTGTCGAAGTCGGTACGATCACCCCGCTTGCGCAGGCGGGCAATCCCAAGCCACGGCTCTTCCGGCTGAGCGAGGACGAAGCCGTGATCAACCGGATGGGCTTCAACAATCACGGGCAAGACGCAGCGCTCGCCCGGCTGGCGGCGCGGACGCGGCGCGGAATTGTTGGCGTCAATATCGGCGCCAACAAGGATGCGGCAGACCGGATCGCCGACTATGCCCGAGGTGTCGGGGCAATGGCGCCGGTTGCCGACTATCTGACGATCAATATCAGTTCGCCCAACACGCCGGGCCTGCGTGCCCTGCAGGGCGGCGATGCGCTTGACGCGCTGCTCGATGCGGTGACAGCCGCGCGTCCGCCGGGCGGTCCGCCGGTCTTTCTGAAGGTGGCCCCCGATCTTGAGCCGGCCGAAATCGACGCGGTCGTGAAGATGGCGTCGGGCCGGATCGATGCGCTGATCATCGGCAACACGACACTCTCGCGCCCCGGCCTGAGATCGCCGCATGCCAGCGAGGCCGGCGGGCTTTCGGGCGCACCGCTCGGCGCGCTGGCGCTTCAGCGGTTGCGCGATTTCCGCCGGGCCAGCGGCGGATCGCTGCCCCTGATCGCCGCGGGCGGGATTGCCGATGCCGAACAGGCCTGGACGCGGATCAAGGCCGGCGCATCACTGGTCCAGCTTTATTCTGCCTTGGTCTATCACGGCCCGGGGCTTGCCCGGACGATCACTCGGGCGCTGCCCGCGCTCATGGCCCGGGACGGCTTTGCGACGATTGCCGATGCGATCGGCGCCGAGGCGCGTTAGGGGGTTGCCGTCACGGCAGACGGGGTTAGGGTCGCGCTCCATGAAAAAACTTCTTGTAGCATTCCTCCTCCTCATCGCATCCCCAACCGCCCTCCTGGCCAAGGGAGGCGTTGTAACCGCTGCCGACCCGCGCGCCGCAGAGGCGGGCCGCGAAATCCTCCGGCAGGGCGGCTCGGCCAGCGATGCCGCCATTGCGATGATGCTTGCGCTTACCGTCGTCGAGCCGCAATCCTCCGGCATCGGCGGCGGCGGCTTGATGATTCACAACGACGGACGGACCAACACCGCCGACACGCTCGACGGCCGTGAGGCGGCGCCGTCTTCGGCCAGCCCTAAGCTCTTTCTCGGCGCCGATGGAAAGCCGATGCCCTTCCTCCAGGCGGTGCCGGGTGGGCGCTCGGTCGGCGTGCCGGGCAATATCGCGCTCGCGGCGCGGGCTTCGGCAAGATGGGGCAAGCTGCGCTGGTCGGCGCTGTTCCAGCCTGCGATCCGGCTCGCCGAAAACGGCTATCAGGTGACCCCGCGGCTGGCGGCGGCCTTGTCGCAGGTCAAGGCTTTCTGGCCGGATTTCCCCGCAGCGCAGGCGATCTACTGGCAGGATGGCCGCCCCAAACAGGTCGGTGAGACGGTGAAGAACCCGCAACTGGCGGCGATTTTGCGAACGATCGCGGCCAAAGGGCCCCGGGCCTTTTATTCGGCGCAGAATGCCGCGGCGATCATCGCGGCGACGGGCGGCTCGAAACGAAACCCGACGGTCGTCACCAGGACCGACATTTCCTCCTATCGTGCCATCGACCGGGCCGCAGTCTGCACCACCTATCGCCAGTACAGGCTTTGCGGCATGGGCCCGCCCTCATCGGGCGCCACCACGGTCTTCCAGATCCTGGGCATGCTCGAGCGTTTCGACCTGAAGGCGCTGGGCAGGAACAATCCGCAAAGCTGGCACCTGATCGCCGAAGCGATGATGCTCGGCTATGCCGATCGCGAGAAATATCTGGGCGATCCAGGCTTCGTTTCGGTGCCGGTCGCCGGGCTGCTCGACAAGGCCTATATCGCCAGCCGTTCGGCTCTGATTTCGCCCGATCATTCGCTTGGCAGATATGAGGCCGGGACACCGCCGGGGGCCCAGCCGCGCACCGCTGCACTTTCGAGCGAGGTTGCCGGCACCACCCATTTCGTTGCCGTCGATGGCAATGGCGATATTGCCAGCATGACCTCCACCATCGAGGGACCGTTCGGCAGCCAGCTCGTCGCCAATGGCTATTTCCTCAACAACGAGCTGACCGACTTCACCTTCGCCCCCGAAAAGGACGGCGCACCCGTCGCCAACCGGGTCGAGGCCGGGAAGCGCCCGCTTTCCTCCATGTCGCCGACCATTGTCTATGGCCCTGACGGCAAGCCGATCTTCGCTGTCGGCGCGGCAGGTGGGAAGACGATTATCATGCAGGTCGCCAAGACCCTGATCGCCCATCTCGACTGGGGGCTTTCGGCGCAGGAGGCGGTGGCCGCCCCCAATATCTATTTTTCGGGTGAGGCCATCCTGGTCGAGCCCGAAACGCCGCTTGCAGCGATGCAGAGCCAGCTTGCCGGGTTCGGCCGCACGGTCGTGACCGCGCGGATGTCCAACAAGGCGAACGCGGCGGAACGGACAGCGACAGGGTGGCAGGGGGCAGCAGACCCCCGCAGCGAAGGAGTCGCACTGGGGGAGTGAGCATGAGGCAGTTCGAAGAGTTTCCAAATCTTGTCACGATGTTCTTCCGCCGCGCGGCGGAGAGGGGCGACGCTCCGTTCCTCTGGCACAAGGCAGAGGGCCGCTGGCAATCGATCAGCTGGGCCGAGGCCGCCAGGCAGGTCACTTCGCTTGCCGCCTCGCTCGAGGAGATGGGCTTGAAGCGCGGCGACCGGGTGATGCTCGTTTCCGAAAACCGCCCCGAATGGTGCATCGCAGACCTCGGCATCATGGCCGCCGGCTGCATTACCGTGCCGACCTACACGACCAATGCCGAGCGCGATCATCAGCATATCATCGAGGATTCCGGGGCATCCGCGATCATAGTATCGACCCAGAAACTTGCCGCCGCCGTCATGCCAGCGGCACTACGGGCGACCAAGGCGCAACACATTATCGGCATTGAGCCGTTGCGCGTTGGGCAGACGACCGGGGTCAAGGCGCATGACTGGGCAAATCTGGTCGGCAAGACCGATGTGGATGTCAAAGCCTGCGCCGCGCGCGCCGAAACAGGGTTCAAGCGCGAGGATCTGGCCTGCATCATCTATACGAGCGGGACAGGCGGCGCCCCGCGCGGCGTTCAGCAACATCATGGCGCGATCCTTCTCAACGTTGCCGGCTGTGTCGACATCATTTCCAATGATTTTGGCTGGGAAGACGAAGTCTTCCTCTCGTTCCTGCCGCTTTCGCACGCCTATGAACATTCGGGCGGGCAGTTCCTGCCGATCGGGCTTGGCGGGCAGATCTATTATGCCGAAGGCTTGGAAAAGCTCGCCGCCAATATCGAGGAGGTCCGCCCGACGATCATGGTCGTCGTGCCGCGCCTGTTCGAAGTGCTCCGCGCGCGGATGCTCAAGACCGTCGAGAAACAGGGCAAGTTTGCGCAGGCGCTACTCAGGCGGGCGCTGAACCTTGGCGAAAAGGATATGAAAGGCGGCGTCCCGATCTGGGACAAGCCGATGAACCTTTTCATCGACAAGACACTGCGGCCCAAGATCCAGCAACGCTTCGGCGGGCGGATGAAGGCGCTGGTTTCGGGCGGGGCACCGCTCAACCCCGATGTCGGCATCTTCTTTCACAGCGTCGGGTTGACCCTGCTCCAGGGCTATGGCCAGACCGAGGCCGGGCCGGTCATCTCATGCAACAGGCCGGCGGCCGGGCTGAAGATGGACACGGTCGGCCCACCGATGAAGGGCGTCGAAGTGAAGATTGCGGAGGATGGCGAAATCCTCGTGCGCGGCGAACTGGTGATGCATGGTTATTGGCGCAACGAAGCCGAAACCGCGCGCGTGCTGAAGGATGGGTGGCTTCACACCGGCGATATCGGAGAATTCGACAAGAAGGGCCGGATCCGCATCACCGACCGCAAGAAGGACATCATCGTCAACGACAAGGGCGAGAATGTTTCCCCGCAGAAGATCGAGGGGATGCTGACGCTCCAGCCCGAAATCGTCCAGGCCATGGTCAGTGGGGACAAGCGGCCGCATCTGGTCGGGCTGATCGTTCCGGATCCCGAATGGGCAGTTGAATGGGCAATGGCCAACGACGTGCCCTACGACCTCAAATCGCTCTGCGATCTGCCGGCCTTCCGCTCAGCCGTGATGGAGGCGGTCGACCGGGTGAACCGGCAGGTTTCGGCGACCGAAAAGGTGCGCAACATCACGCTGACGCCCGACGGCTTCACGATCGACAACGAGATGCTGACACCGTCGCTCAAAATCCGTCGCCACGTGATCCGCGACGTTTATGGCGAACGGATCGACGGGCTTTACCGGGCGTAGGGCTCTCCCGGCTACGATCCCGTGTAGGGAACGAAGTCGTTCATCGCACAGCTTCCGCCGACGAATCCGGCGACAAGGTCTGCGCTATGGGCGATGTCCCCCCGGCACAGCTGATTGCTGCCGAAGATATGGGTGACGAGCGCGCGGTCACGACCGATATAGTTGCAGCTGCCCTGGGTATCATTGCGATAGACGAGCTTGCGCGAAACGCGGAAGATCAGCGTTCCCTTCCCATTCTCGAAACTTTGGGTGCCATTGGCATCGCGCAGCTGGATGCAGTTTTGCGGCTTGCCCGGCGTGAGCCCGCTCAGCTCCTTTTCGAGCCGGGCATCCTCGCGTGCATAGCGCGCATCCCGCGATGCCGAAGAGGCGGAAACGGTGCCGCACAGCAACAGGCTGGCAAATGGCAGAATGAACATGGTCTTGCGCATGGCTATACTCCTTCCAATACGCCCCCTTGTGCAGCAATATAACAGAGTCAGCCGCGAAATCCATCCTTTGCCGCACGGCGTTCGGCCAGTTGCGCGACCGAATTCGCGCGCATGAAGGGATTGGTCTCGCGCTCAAGCCCGATCGTTGTCGGCACCGTCGGCTCGCCGCGCGCCCGCGCCGCATCGACGGCCTTCATCCGTGCGGCCAGCGCCGCATTGCCTGGCTCGGCCACCAGCGCATAGCGGCCATTCGACTGGGTATATTCGTGCGCGCAATAGACCTCTGTCTCGGCCGGGAGCGCGCCAAGCCTGGCCATATTGTCGAACATCTGCTCCGCCGTCCCTTCGAACAGGCGTCCGCATCCCATCGGAAACAGCGTGTCGCCGACGAAGACAGCCCGTTCAGCAGCGAAGTGAAAAGCAATATGCCCCGCCGTATGCGCAGGCACGGCCATGACGTCCGCTGTGCAATGGCCCAGCCTGACCCGATCCCCCCCGCCGACCTGCATGTCGAGCGTCGGAATGCGTTCGAACTCCGCTGCCGGCCCGGTGATGATGCATCCCGTTGCAGCCTTGATCGCTTCATTCCCGCCGGTGTGATCGGGATGCCAGTGCGTGTTCCAGATCTGCGTGATCCGCCAGCCGCGCCGTTCCGCTTCCGCCAGCACCGGTTCGGCGACTGCGGGGTCGACGGCCATCGTCTCGCTCGAGACCGGCTCGTGGACCAGCCAGACATAATTGTCCGAAAGGACGGGGATGCGGACGATCTCGAGCGCCATCCTACCAATGCCCCGTATTCGGCATCGACGCCCAGGGTTCGGCCGGCGGCAAATGTCCGTCCTGCAGCAATTCGACGGAAATATTGTCGGGCGTGCGGACAAATGCCATATGCCCGTCGCGCGGCGGCCGGTTGATCGTCACGCCGGCATCCATCAGCCGCTGGCAGGTCTCGTAGATATTCTCCACCCGATAAGCGAGATGCCCGAAGTTGCGGCCCTCGCCATAGCCGGCCTCATCCCAGTTGTGCGTCAGTTCGACTTGCGCGTCCTCATCGCCGGGGGCTGCAAGGAAGATCAGCGTGAAACGGCCCTGTTCGCTGTCGAACCGGCGCAATTCCCTGAGCCCGAGCAATTCGAAAAAGGCAATGGTGGCGGCAGGATCGCTGACCCGGATCATGGTGTGGAGATATTTCATGGCGGTAATGCTAGCCGATTATTGCGGCGCGCCCAAGCGTTTGAGCGCATCGGCTGCGGCCTTTCCCGCAGCGCTGTCGGGCGAGGCCTTGACCGCCGCTTCCCAGGCCGTGCGCGCCGCTGCGTCCGATCCGGAAAGCACGGCTATATTGCCAGCCTCGAGCGCGACCGAAGCATCATCGGGCGCGCGTTTCATCGCTTCGGCAATGTCTGTCCGCGCCCGTGCGAAATCGCCGCTGCGTCGGGCGAGTGTCGCCGAAAGCAGCCAGGCCAGCGGATCGTCCGGCACAAGCTTGAGCGCCATGTCGAGATCCACGCGTGCAGCCGCCGGATCGTTGAGCGACGCACGGGCGCGGGCGCGGTCGAGATGCGCCTCGCCCGCCTCGGCGCCCTTCAGGCTGTCCCCCGCAAGAGCGGCATCGAGGAACTGGCCCGCCTTTGCAGTGTCCCCTGCGGCGAGCGCGGCATTGCCTGCCTGCACCCAGAGCCGGGCGGCACGGCCATCCTTGTGACGTTCGGCCTCTTCGGCCGCCTGCTGAAACGCGGTTGCGGCGGGAAGCCAGCGCCTCAGGCTTGCATAGGCCAGCCCCGCGCATTGGCGGGCGAGAACGCCGCCGCCCTGGATCTGCCATGTCCCCGCCGCTTCGAGCGCCTGGGCGGCATCCTTTTCGGTCAGTTCGACGCACGCCGCAAAGCGCGCCTCGTCCGGGCTGGGGGCGGGGCCCGGAACGGCAGCTTCGGCGGCAAGAAAAAGGAAGATCACAGGCGCTCCAAAAGGCTTTCGACCGTACGCAGCAAAAGGGCGATATCCTGCTCGCGCGACAATCGATGATCGCCATCCTTGACGAGCGTCACCTGCACATCGTCTGAACGAAGAAGCGAGGCGAGGTGCGTGCTGTGATGCCAGGGCACATCGGGATCGCGCTGGCCGTGAAGCAATCGCACCGGGCAATCGATCGCAATCGGCCCCTGAAGCAGCCGGTGCGTCTCGCCCGATTGCCAGAAGCCTTTGGTGATCACCGTCGGTTCGGGGCCATAGGGCGACGCTTCCTCGAGCCGTCCGTTTGAAAGGATTTCGAGCTTCTGTTCCTGGCTGTATCCCCAGTCGGTGAAATCGGGCGCCGCCGCGATCCCGACCAGGCCGGCAATCCTTTCGGGCCGGGCAAGCGCTGCGAGCAACATCAGCCAGCCACCCATCGAGGACCCCGCCAGCACGATCGGGCCCGGCGCAAGCGTATCGATCATCAGGAGCGTGTCGGCGAGCCAGCCCGAAAGCGTCTGGCTTTCGAAATCGCCCTCGCTTTGCCCGCAGCCCGCATAATCGAAGCGGAGGAAGGAGCGTCCTTCGCGCGCGGCCCAGGCGTCGAGCGCCACCGCCTTGCCGCCCGTCATGTCGAACATATAGCCGGACAGGAAAATGACCGTCGGTCCGCGCCCCACTTGCCGGGCGTAAGCAAGCCGCACGCCGTCGGCGCGTTTCAGATCACCCATTCAACCGACAGCATCTCGACCGTCGCGTTGCGCTTGGCCCCGCGCTTTTCGACCATGATCGTGTGGAGCCGCCGGATCGTGTCGCTGCCGCTGGTGACGCACAGCGCCGGCACGAACGCATGGACCAGAGCCCTGATCCCGCCCCAGATCATCGTCAGGCCGAAACCGCTGGCCACACGGAAATGCTCGAAAAAGCCCTCTTCCACTTCGCGCGGATGATCGAGAAAGATTTTGCGAAACATGGGTTCTTGCTCCTGCCGGGTTCGGTGACAATGTCACATAGCCGGAAAGCCTGACGTTGCGAAGCCGGTTTCGCCCTCAAAAGAAGAGGCTGTCATCCTTTTCCACCGCCGGGTCATTGTGGCAAATGTCGAGCAGCGCATCCCACTGCGCCTTGTCGAGCACTGGGGCATAGGCGCGGCCAGGCAGTTTGCCCCGGCGGAAGGCGCGCTCACGGCTTTGCGAAAGCGGGTGCGTCGAAACATAGCCGATGGCGGCGGCTGCACTGCCAAGCTTGGCCTCCTCAGCCGCCATGCGCGCGAAGAAGTCGGCCGTATCGTCGGGCGAAACCCGTGCCGACTTCATCTGCCCGATCGCATAATCATCGGCCTCAGCCTCGGCTTCGCGCGAATAGGAGGCAGCAAGCATCGAATTCAGATAGCCCCCGGTATCGCCACCGAAGCCGCCAAGCAGGACGCTGAGCCCCGCCTGCCGCATCAGCGCCTGGACCACATGGCGCTTGCGGACATGCCCGATTTCATGCCCCAGGACCCCGGCAATTTCATCGCCTGACTTGGCTTCCTGCAACAGCCCGCGAAACACGACGATATTGCCGCCGGGCAAGGCGACGGCATTGACCATTCCAAGATTGGCGACATGGACGCGGACCGGCGGCTGCCCGTGATCGATCCTGCGGACCAGCGCATCGAGCGCTGCCTGCCCGCCGGGCCCGTTGCAGAAGCGCCCGCCGAAATCGCCGACCATCGCATCGCCCATCCGCTTTTCCCATGCGAACGGGATATTCGGCGCAAGCCAGTCCGGCGCCCGGATGATGCCAAAGGCAAAGATGGCCGATGCGGCAAGGAACAGGCCCGAAGCGCGCCAGAAACCAAGCCGGTCTATCCAGCGGCCATAGCGTGCAGGCTCGGGCAGATGCGCCCCGACCTCACCCGGGATGCTGCCCGTAAAGCAGATTCGCCAGCCCGCCCGGTCCTTCAGCCCATAGACCGGCCCGTCCGGGCTATCGTCCCGGCGAACCAGATCGCTCCAGAGATAGGGTCCGCTCTCGCCCGCCTCCCCGACCAGAGAAAATCCGGTGCCGGTTGCCGCAAGTTCGACTTCGTGCCGGATCGCGGTCTTCCCGTCATAGTGCCAAAGGCCGGAAACGCGGGCCACGTTCAGAAGCCACCCATGTCCAGCGCATCGAGCAGTCCCTCGCCCTGGCGTGGCTCCGGCGTCTGGGATTGAGTGAGGGTGGCAAGGTCGATTTCGCCGGTGGCTTCAAGATGGCGAATGAAGAAGCGCCAGTTGCGGTAGCGCACGAACCCGCCAACCAGCCCCAGAGGAATAGCTATGGCCAGACCGATGATCGCGAACGTCCCGATCGGGGGATGGGCCAGCGCCTGGGGATCGGACGGAAGTGCTGCCACGCCAAGCATCGCGGCGATAACAAGCGCCAGCACGATCACGAGAAAATAAAGCCCGACATTGCCGAGCATGAGGAGGAACCAGTCCTTGGTTCGCGCAGTGAAATCGAAATCGAGCGTCGAGAGGCTGAGCGTGCCAATCATCTCACGGAAAAAAGCCGCATAATAGGCCAGCGCGAGAAGCGGCAGGACGACATAAAGGGCACCAAAGACAAGAACGATCGCGACGATCCCGCCGGATGCTGTGCCCGCTGCACCGCCGGATGCCACACCGATAAAGGCCGCGACGACAGCTCCTATCAGCGCGACGATCGGGGCGAGGTAGCAAAGCAGGAAACGCCGCATCAGCCCACCCCATTCGGGGCCGGACTCGAACGAATGCGGGCCAAAACTCATCCGGTTCCAGCGCTCGCTCCACAGGCTCGTCATCGACCAGGGAATCAGAAGCCCAAGGCAGAAGGAACCAACAATCGTCTTCCAGGTATAGGACCAGCCATATCCAAAGCCTGGATCTTCGCTTCCGCCGCGGATCCCGTGCCAATGGGTGCGGCTCAGCCGGTAACGCAGGCCGCGGAAAATGGCGAGGCCAGCAACATAGAAGAAGACGAGATAGACCGAGAGGAACAGCAATCCCGCAAACCCGCCATGCCCCTGGAGGAGCAGCGCCTGCGCCACGAACTGGATCAGGAAAAGCGGCACGAAAAGAATCGCGAGCACGAGCAGGAAGCCATGGAAAAGCTCCTTGCCTGTCCCCGTCCATTCGAGCCGGTCATCGATGAAGCGAGTCTTGCTCCAGAGATAGCGCCGTTCGCGGGCGATCCCCCAGAAACGGTAGAAGCCCAAAGTAACGACCGCGAGCATCAAGTTGGTGAAGAGGATCGGCGCGAGTTCGCGCCAGTCCCCATCAAACGAAAACGCTGTTTCTTCCTGTGTTCCAATACCCATTACCATCCCCCTTGCTTACCCACGCACAACAGGCTTTCAGCTTTACGGGAAAAGGTCAATGCAGAGTGGTGCAATTCCTTGGAGATTGGCCGCCACAGCGATCAGTGAACGTGGCTTGTCGGCGCGTGCGGGGGCTCGATCTCGGGCGGCTCGGGCGCATCGAGTTCGCCTTCCCATTTGCCCACGACCACGGCCGCGACGGCATTGCCAACCACGTTCGTCCCTGAACGCCCCATATCGAGGAACTGGTCGACCGCGAGGATCAGGACAAGCCCGGCCTCGGGAATCCCGAACTGCGCCATCGTTCCCGAGATCACCACCAGGCTCGCCCGCGGCACCGCGGCCATCCCCTTCGAGGTGACCATCAGCGTCAGAAGCATGGCGATCTGCTGACCGGTCGAAAGCTCGATGCCATAGAGCTGCGCGATGAACAGCGTCGCAAAGGTCATGTACATCATCGACCCGTCGAGATTGAACGAATAGCCCAGCGGCAGGACGAAGCTCGCAATCTTGGGCGGCACGCCGAACCGGTCGAGTGCCTCAAGCGTGCGTGGATAGGCGGCCTCGGACGACGCGGTGGAAAAGGCCAGCAGGATCGGTTCGCGGATATAGCGGATCAGCGTTCCGGCACGCTTTCCGACCACGAGAAAGGCCACGAAGCCGAGCAGCAACCAGAGGACGAGCAGGCCGAAATAGAAGCTGCCGATGAACCAGGCGAAGGTCGCCAGCACGCCCAGCCCGTTGATCGCGATCACCTTGGTCATCGCGGCGAACACGGCGAACGGCGACACGCGCATCACATAGTCGGTCACTTGCAGCATGACATGGACCAGCGCATCGATGCCCTTGGCGATCGGGGAGGCCTTTTCGCCCACCGCGGTCATCGCCACGCCGAAAAAGAGCGAGAAGATGACGATCTGGAGAAGGGTATTGTTCGCCATGCCCTCGATGATCGAGGCCGGAAACATTTCCGCGAGAATCTGGAAGATATCCTTGGCGGGCTTGGCAATGTCTGCCGTGGCGGTCGGCGGCGGCAGCGTGAATCCACCGCCGATGCCGGGATGAAGCCAATTGACAAGGAACATGCCGAGAGTGAGCGAGACGAGAGTCGCCCCGACAAACCAGCCGATCGTCTTCGCCCCGACGCGCCCGAGTGCCGCCGTATCGCCCATATGGACGATGCCCGAAACCAGCGTTGCAAAGACCAGAGGCGCAATGATCATCTTGATGAGGCGCAGGAAGACCGTGGTCACCAAGCCCAGCCATTTGCCGATCTCTGCAAGCAGGGCGGAATCGGCGATCGACGCGTGCAGGACGGCCCCGGTCACGATGCCGAGAATCAGCCCGATCATGATGTAGAATGTCAGCCTTTTGGCCATAAGTCCCTCAACACAGTTTGGCGGCTATGGACGCGATCAGAGCTTATCCGTCAAGCCGTTCGAGAAGATCGGCGGCAAAGCTGCCGAGCGTATCGTCGCGCGCGCCCATGACGAGGATGCGGTCTCCGGCGCGCGCTTCAGCCAGAAGCCGCAGCCCGATCGCCGCGCGTTCGGGTAGATATTCGGCGCGCGGCCCGATCGCTTCGGCCAGCGCATCGCTTCCCTGGCTGCGATCGACCGTGCCGCCATAATAGGCCGGGTCGGGCAGGAATAGCCTGTCCTCCGCGCCAAGCCGGGTCCGGAAGGTTTCGGCCAGCTCGCGCCCCATGAGTCTCAGCGGGCCATAGCCGTGCGGCTGGAACATCACGAGCAACCGCCCGGGAAAAGCGTGAAGCGTATCGAGCGTTGCACCGATCTTGTCCGGATTGTGCCCGAAATCGTCGATTACAGTGACGCCATGACGCGATCCCACCAGATCGAGCCGGCGCCTGAGCCCGGCAAAGCTCGCCAGCGCTGCAGCGCCTTGCGCCAGTGGAACACCCGCCGCTTCGGCAGCCGCAAGCGCCGCAAGCGCATTGGCCGCATTGTGACGCCCCGGCACGTTGAGTGAAACGCGAACGCCATTCGCCAGGAAATCGACTCCGTCGGGCCGCTCCACAAGGTCCGTCCCACGCAAATCCGCATCCGCATCGAACCCGAAGGTCCGCGCATTGGCCCCGGCAAGCGCCAGCGCCTCCGCATTGTCGGCATTGACGATGGCAATCCGCGCCCGGCCAACGAAATCGCCAAACAGCCGCCGCAATTCCTCCATCGACTTGTGGTCGAGCGCGACATTGTTCAGGACGGCAATATCGGGCGTGTAGAGCGCGATCGAGCCGTCGCTTTCATCGACTTCGCTGACAAAGGCTTGCCCTGCGCCGACCCGCGCGCTGGCAAAGGGAGCATCGGGGCGGACATAATTCTTCATCACCGCCCCGTTCATGATCGTCGGATCGCGCCCGGCCTTGTCGAGAATCCATCCTGTCATTCCCGTGACGGTCGATTTGCCGCTGGTTCCGCCAATCGCAATCCGTCCGGCACTGGCATTGAAGAGCTGCGCCAGAAGGTCCGCCCGGCTCAGCCGTGCAAGGCCAAGCCGGTTGGCCGCGACAACATCGGGCACGCTCTCCTCGACCGCCGCCGACGCGACAAAAACCTGACCCGCCGCAACGCCCGACCCGTCCTGCGGGAAAAGCGCGATGCCAAGCTTTTCGAGCGCGGCGAATTTCTCGGCAATGCGGCCCTGGTCAAGCGACCGGTCCGAGCCGGAAACACGCCCCCCGCGCGCTGCCACGATCATCGCCAGCGGCATCATGCCCGATCCGCCGACGCCGCAGAAGAAATAGTGAGAAGAACCCATAGCGCCGCGCTTCTGGCGCGTCATTCGGCCAAGGGCAAGCGCAAGCGCGCAAGGACACCGCCCATGTCCTCGCTTTCCTCAAGCATGATCGACCCGCCATAGATTTCCGCGACGTCGCGGACGATCGCGAGGCCAAGGCCGGTGCCGGGCTTCGACGAATCGAGGCGCACGCCCCGGTTGAACAATTTCTCCCGATCCTCCGGGGAAATGCCGGCGCCATCGTCCTCGACCAAAATTTCCGCCATTGGACCTGCGCTGCCGACCGTCACGAACACGCTTCCGCCTCCATATTTGGCCGCATTCTCGATCAAATTGCCAAGCATCTCATCGAGGTCCTGCCGCTCGACATGGACCGACAGGAGCTTGTTACCATCCATGTCGAAACGGACTTGCGGGTAGAGCCGCGAAACCGCGCGCTCGACCGATTCAAGGCTCGCCCAGACTTCGGCGCGGCTATGGACATTGCCGCGCCGCCCGACCGCCCGCGCCCGGGCGAGATGATGATCGACCTGCCGCCGCATCGTCGTCGCCTCGCGGATCACCGTGTCGCTCAGGTCGCTGGCGTGCGCGGTTGCCGCGTTCATGATAACGGTGAGCGGGGTTTTCAGCGCGTGAGCGAGGTTCCCGGCATGGCGGCGCGCCTCTTCGGCCTGTGTTTCATTATGGGACAATAGCCCGTTCAGCTCCTCGACCAGCGGCGCGACTTCGTTGGGTAGCTCTTCCTCTTCTATCCGGCCCGAGCGGCCCGCGCGCATGTCGGCAATCGCCCGGCGCAGCGAGCGGAGCGGCCAGAGACCGTAGAGCGTTTGAAGTGCGGCCATCCCGATCAGCCCGAGCCCGAGGAGCGCAAAGCTGCGGAGGAGCGTCTTCCTGAGCGTTCCGATCTGGGCATCGAGCACTTCGCGGCTTTGGGCGACCTGGAATCGCCAGACCGTCGGTGAGCCGGGCAGGACGATATCGCGTTCGGCAACGCGGATTGTTTCCTCGGGAAATTCGCGACTGTCATAGACATGGACATTGTCGTCCGAATGGTTCCCATAAACCTTGAGCGCACGATCCCAGAGCGAGCGCGAGCGGAACGGGGCAAAGTCCTTGCCGTTGATCTGCCAGTAAAAGCCCGAATTCGGCTCAAGGAAACGCTGGTCTCCGAGCGGGCGATTGAGCCGGACCTCGCCGAAATCGTCAATCTCGGCGGCGGCAACCATCGAAGTCAGCACGAATTGCTGGCCATCGTCGAAATTGCGCGTGATGGCGTTGGTCAGTACGCGGTCGAGCGCAAGGCCGCCGCCAAGCAGCAGCAGGAAAATCCACGCCGCGGCGACGCCGATCATCCTCCGGCTGAGCGAACCGCTGGCAAGCCGCAGCCGCCAGCCTCCTATCTGCCAGCCGCCACGCCTCCGTGGCGCCTGGTCAGGCGGGCTCTTCGAGGCTGTAGCCGAGGCCGCGGATGGTTGTGATGACATCGGCACCGAGTTTCTTGCGGATACGCGTGACAAAAACCTCGATCGTGTTCGAATCGCGGTCGAAATCCTGGTCGTAGATATGCTCGATCAGCTCGGTCCGCGAGACGACCTTGCCCTTGTGGTGAAGAAGATAGGACAACAGCTTGTATTCCTGCGCTGTCATCTTGACCGGCTCTCCGGCAAGCGTGACGCGCCCCGAACGCGTGTCGAGCCGGACATCGCCGGCAATCAGTTCGGACGAGGCATTGCCGCTGGCACGGCGGATAAGCGCGCGCAACCGGGCGATGAGTTCCTGCGTCTGGAAAGGCTTGGCAAGATAATCGTCGGCTCCGGCATCTAGCCCCGCCACCTTGTCCGACCAGCTGTCGCGCGCGGTGAGGACAAGGACGGGCGTGACCTTGCCTTCCTTGCGCCAGCGATCGAGCACGGTCAGTCCGTCGATTTCGGGCAGGCCAAGATCGAGAATGATCGCGTCGTAATTTTCGGTCGAGCCGAGGTAATGCCCGTCCTCACCATCGGTGGCGAGATCGACGGCATAGCCCGCGCCCTCGAGCGTGTTCTTGAGCTGGGTGCCAAGCGTTGGCTCGTCTTCAACGATCAATACGCGCAAAAGGATTCTCCCCCATGGGCCGGCAAATGGTCACTCACCCGTCTTGCCTATTATTGCACCGTTTTTGCCGTTGACATCAACCCAGATCACTTTGGACCCCTGCATGAACTTGAGGCGGTAGCGAAGGCGCTCCCCGTCGAACTCCGCGCCGATATAGTCGGCACCACGCGATTTCATCTCGGGGACGATATCGTTTTCAATACTGCGCAACGAATGCACCGCACCCTCTCGCGTGGCCTGGAAAGCGGCATCCTGTTCCCCCCTTCGCCCCTTCTGAGCCTCAACCGGAGACCCGAGGAACGCAGCAAGCAACAGGGCGGCAACAAAAGATTTGAACATTGTCATAGGGTCTTGGCATAGGGGGCGCCCATTGAATAGGCCATGAATGGCTTTTCGCACGTTCAACATTGTCGGAACCTCAACATGGCTGCCCCCATTCTTGCCTATGAAGGCCTTGGCCTCGTCCAGGGATCGGGCTGGCTTTTCCAGGATCTCGACATATTTGTCGGCGCGCGCGACCGGCTGGCGCTGATCGGGCGCAATGGCGCGGGCAAGACGACGCTCTTCAAATTGCTCGCCGACCGGATCGAGGCGGACAAGGGGCGGCGAACGATCGTGCCGGGGACGAAAGTCGTCTTGCTCGAACAGGAACCGGCACTTGGCGGTTTCGCGACGCTCCGTGATTTCGCGGTCAGCGGCGCGGACGGGCCTGCGGTGCACGATGTCGAGGCGATTGCCGACCAGATCGGGATCGACCTTTCGCGCGATGCCCAAAGCGCAAGCGGTGGGGAAAGGCGGCGCGCCGCAATCGCCCGGGCACTGGCGATGGAGCCCGATGTCCTGCTGCTCGACGAGCCGACCAATCATCTCGACCTTGCCGCGATCGACTGGCTCGAGGACTGGCTTGGCCGCTATACCGGCGCCTTCATTGCGATCTCGCACGACCGGACCTTCCTGACCCGGCTGACGCGTTCGACGCTGTGGCTCGACCGCGGCAAGATCCGGCGCTCCGAAATCGGCTTTGGCGGCTTCGAGCGCTGGATGGAGGCCGTTTATGCCGAAGAAGCGCGCGCGGCTGACAAGCTCGATGCCAAGCTGAAGCTTGAGCTTCACTGGCTCCAACGAGGCGTCACCGCACGGCGCAGGCGCAACCAGGGACGCCTCGAAAAACTGAATCAGATGCGCGCACAACGGGCCGCGATGCTTGGACCGCAAGGCGCTGCCAAGCTTGGCATTGCCAGTGACGATGTCCGCTCCAAATCGGTGATCGTTGCCGAAGGCGTCAACAAGGCGTTCGGGGATCGCCCGATTATCAGGAACTTCACGCTGCGCATCCAGCGGGGAGACAGGATCGGCATTGTCGGCGCGAACGGCGCGGGAAAGACCACCTTGCTCAAACTGCTGACCGGAGAAATCGTACCCGATAGCGGCACCGTGACGCGCGCCAAGACGCTGAACGGCATCGTCATCGACCAGCAGCGGGCGCTTCTGGCCCCCGACAAGACCGTGCGCGACGTCCTGTGCGAAGGCGGCGACTGGATCGAGGTGCGCGGCACCAAGAAGCATATCCAGGGCTATCTGAAGGAGTTCCTCTTCGAGCCCGGCCTTGCCGACGCGCGCGTCGGGTCCTTGTCGGGCGGCGAGCAATCCCGGCTGCTGCTGGCCCGCGAATTCGCCCGCGCTTCGAACCTGCTGGTCCTCGACGAACCGACCAACGATCTCGACCTCGAGACGCTGGACCTCTTGCAGGAAGTGATCGCCGATTATGACGGCACGGTCCTGATCGTCAGCCATGACCGCGACTTTCTAGACCGCACCGTCACGCTGACGCTCGGTCTCGACGGATCGGGCAAGGTCGATATCATTGCGGGCGGCTATGAGGATTGGGAAAGGAAGCGCGCGGCGCCCAAGGCCGAGGCGAAGAAGCCGGCAAGACCGCCCGAAACGCCCAAGCCCGAACGCGCCGCGACCAAGCTCAGCTACAAGGACCAGCGCGATTATGACCTTCTCCCGGCGCGGATCGCCGAAATCGACGCCGCCATTGCCCGAGACGAGGCCGCGTTGTCGGACGCAACGCTCTACGCGCGCGACCCGAAGCGCTTTGCTGCGCTGACCAAGGCGATCGAGGCCGCGCGGGCCGAAAAGGATGCGGCCGAGGAACGCTGGCTGATGCTGGCCGAAGCGGTCGAGGCGCTCGGCTAGGACGCGATCCGGCCATCCCTCAGCCGGAAGGTTTGCGCCGCCAGCCGCCCCGCCTCTACGATGTCGTGCGTCACATAAACGACCGGGATTGCAATCCCGGCCAGCAATTCCTCGAGTGCGCCGAGCAGGTTCTCCCGCGCTTCGCGATCGAGCCCGGAAAGCGGTTCGTCCATCAACAACAGGCGCGGCTGCGACATCAGCGCGCGCGCAATTCCTGCGCGCTGCGCCTCTCCACCCGAGAGCCGCGCAGGAAGACGGTCGAGCAGTGCCGCAATGCCCGTCCGGGCGATGACGTCTTCAAGCGCGAAGGGCCCTGCGGCCGCACGGGCGATCGCGAAATCGAGATTTCCCCGGACGCTCAAATGCGGGAGCAACCCGATCCCCTGAAAGACATAGCCCACCCGCCGCCGGTGCGGCGCGACGAAGCGTTTTTCATCCTGCCAGACCTCTTCGCCGAAGCGGATCGTGCCCGGGTGTGCATCAAGCCCGGCCAGCGCGCGCAACACGCTGGTTTTTCCCGAACCCGACGGGCCCAGCAGCGCAGTCACGCCGCGCGCAGGAATTTCGAAATCGAAATCGAGCGCGAAATCCGCACTGACTTTGGCGTCGAGCCTGATCGCAATCGTCACGGCTGGACCCCGCCGATCCGCCGCTCCACCAGCAGCAGGGCGAGGAGCGCAACAAAGGCAAAGGCAATCATCCCGCCAGCGATGGCATGCGCCTCTTCGAATTGCAGGCTTTCGACGAGTTGGTAGATCCGCGTCGACAGCACTTCGGTCTTTCCGGGAATCGCGCCGCCGATCATCAGCACGACGCCGAATTCGCCGATCGTATGCGCAAAAACGAGGATCGCCGCCGATAGGAAGCCTCGCCGCGCAAGCGGGATGGCGACATGACAGAACCGGTCGAACGGCCCCGCGCCCATTGTCGCTGCAATTTCGAGCGGCCGCACGCCTACGCTTTCGAATGCAGTCCGAAGCGGCTGGACCGCAAAGGGCAGCGAGTAGAAAAGCGACCCGATCACGAGCCCGGTAAAGGTAAAGGCAAGCGTCCGGATGCCGAACGGATGAAGGAGTGTCATCAGCGGGCTCTGCGGCCCCAGCGCAATCAGGACGTAGAAGCCGATCACTGTCGGCGGCAGAACCAAAGGCAGCGCGGTCAGCGCCCCGACGATTTCCTTCCATCCGCTTTTCGATCGGGCAAGCCACCACGCCAGCGGCGTCGCCAGCATGAGGAGCAGCAGCGTTGTGACGGCCGCCAGTTCAACCGTCGTCAGGACGACAAGATTCATGGACGCGTTTCATACCCGTAACGACGGATGATCGCGAGCGCTGGCGGAGACTTCAGGAATTTGAGAAAGGCCCGCGCTGCAGGGTTCGCAGCCCCGGTCTTGAGCAGCACCGCTTGCTGATCGATCGGCTGGTGCAGCGCCCTGGGCACGATCCAGCGCGACCCGCCGCGCAGGGTGACCAGCTGGCTCAACGCTACAAATCCCATATCGGCAGCGCCCGTGACGACGAACTGATAGGTCTGCGCAATCGAGCTGCCCTTGACGATCTTCGGCGCGAGTGCGGGATAGACGCCAAGCCTTTGCATCGCCTGCACTGCCGCCGCCCCATAGGGTGCGGTCGCTGGATCGGCGATGGCGATCGTCGCGAAGCCGCCACGCTTCAGGACCGCGCCCTTTGCATCGACGAGCCCCGGCTTTGCCGAATAAAGCACAATCCGCCCGATTGCATAGGTGAAGCGCGTCTTCGGGACGGCAAATCCCTCCCGCTCCGCCTTCTGCGGCCGCTCGGCATCGGCCGAGAGAAACAACTCGAACGGCGCGCCGTGCGTCAATTGCGTATAAAAAGCCCCCGATGCCCCGAAGCTCAACACGGCGGTATGGCCGGTCGCCTTCTGGAAGGCGGCCGCAATCTCCTTCGCCGGCTCTGTGAAATTGGCCGCGACCGCAACTTGCGTTTCGCCCGCATGTGCGGGGGGCGCGAACGAAACAAGGATTGTGGCAAGGAGCAGCGCGAGGCGGTTCATGGCAAAGGACCTCACGGCTTCAGGATGGTCGCGCCGACCGTCTTTCCCGCTTCAAGGTCGCGGTGCGCCTGCGCGGCGTCTTCGAGTGCATAGGTCTGGCCGATATTGGCGCTGATCACGCCCTGGCGGAACATGTCGAAGACATAGTCCGCCCCGGCCTGGCGTTCGGCCGGGTCTGCATAATAGTCGAACAGCGTCGGCCGGGTCACGAAGAGCGAGCCCTTTTGCGCCAGCGTGCCAAGCTTGACGCCCGCAACGGGCCCGCCGGCATTGCCATAGCTCACGATCATCCCGCGCCGGCCCGTTGCCGCAAGCGAAACGTCCCACGTCGGCATGCCGACGCCGTCGAAGGTCACGCGCACCCCGGCACCGCCGGTGATTTCGCGCACGCGGGCGGCGACATCCTCCGATTTATAGAGAATCACATGATCCGCCCCGGCATTTTGCGCGAGCGCCGCCTTTTCGGGCGTGCTGACTGTACCGATGACGGTCGCGCCGACGTGTTTTAGCCACTGGACGAGCAACAGCCCGACCCCGCCCGCCGCCGCATGGACGAGCACCGGCCATTTTGCCTGCACCCGCGCGCAACGCTCCACAAGGAATTCGGTCGTGCAGCCTTTCAGCAGGCCGGCGGCCGCCACATCGTCGCTGATATCGGCGGGAATGGGAAAGAGTGCCGAGGCTGTCAGGTTCCGCTCGCTCGCATAGGCGCCAAGGACAGGGCCGAAGGTGCAGACCCTGTCCCCGGCCGCAAAACCCGTCACGCCGTCTCCCACAGCTTCGACGACGCCCGCCGCCTCCAGCCCCAATCCGTTGGGAAGTGCGATCGGATAGGTGCCGTCACGGTGATAGGTGTCGATATAGTTGAGCCCGATTGCGGTATTGCGCATCCGCACTTCGCCGGGTCCCGGCCGCGGCAGGTCCTGATCGACCCATTGGATGACTTCGGGCCCGCCCTGTTCGCTGATCCGCGCCGTCCGCGCCATGGGCCCTATCCTTCGCACCAATGGATATCGACCGGCGTCTCGAGCCCGGCGAGGACGCGCCCTACCGGGAGGGGAGAACTGTCGCCATCCTTCAGGGCCTGTTCGAGCAGTTTGCGCTTTTTGTTACCGGTCAGGACAATGACCAGCGACTTGGCCGACTGAATCGAGGCGCGGGTCAACGTAACACGCGCCACCGGCGCTTCGGGCGGAAGCGGATCGGGCATGACACCTACGGCCTTGCGCTCGGCAGGCGCGTTGAGCGCGTCCTCAAGATCGGGCCCAGCGAAGATCGAAGCGGTATGGCCATCTTCTCCCACGCCCAGCCAGACCAGATCGGGCGGCCAGTGAAAATCTCCGATCCGCGACGAAGCGGCCGCGCCTGCCGCCTTGTAATCCTCGGCCTTCTCCGAAACGATCGGCACCACGCGCGCGCCCTTGGGCAGGAAGATGCGCGCCAGCCCTGCCACATTGCACAAGGGATCATCGAGCGCGACGATCCGTTCATCGGTCGGGATGATCGTCACTCGCTTCCAGTCGATCTTTTGCTGGGCAAGCTTTTCGAGGATCGGCCCCGGCGTCTTGCCGCCGGCCAGCGCGATCACCGCAGAGCCGCGCGCATCGATCGCCGATTCGATGATGAAACCGACATCGCCCGCCACCGCTTCGGCAAGCTCGTCCATATCGTCATAGTCCCACCACTCGGCTTCGATCATCATGCTGCTCCATACACGGTTTGAAGCGCCGCCATGCGACGGGACGGAGGAGCGATCAAGCCTCCAGTTCGATGTCCCAATAGAGCCAGTCGCGCCAGCTATCGTGGAGATAGTTGGGCGGGAAGCTGCGCCCCTGGTCCTGCAACTGCCAGCTTGTCGGGCGGATCGGCTGGGTGTGGAGCCCCATATGCGCCTGTTTGGGCGTCCGCCCGCCCTTTTTGAGGTTGCACGGCGCACAGGCCGTCGCGACATTTTCCCAGGTCGTGCGTCCGCCCTGCGCGCGCGGGATGACGTGATCGAACGTCAGATCCCTCGGGCTGCCGCAATACTGGCACTGGAAGCGGTCACGCAGGAACAGGTTGAACCGGGTGAATGCGGGATGCTGCGAAGGCCGGACATATTGCTTCAGGGCAATGACCGAGGGCAGCTTCATCGCGAAACGGCTGCTGTGGACCTCGCGCCGATATTCCTCGACAATATCGACCCGGTCGAGAAAGACCGCCTTGACCGCCGTCTGCCACGGCCAGAGCGAGAGCGGGTAATAGCTCAAGGGTGTGTAATCCGCATTGAGCACAAGGGCGGGGCAGCCATCCGGATGGCGGATAAGATCCGGGTGATACATGATCGACCAACCCCTTTCGCCTGTTGCATGCGCGCTTTCACCGCTTCACATGACATGCGCATGACAGCATTTACCATATGATGGGGTCAAGGGCGAAAATGCACAAAGATGTTGTTACCCGCTTTGCGCCCAGCCCGACGGGGCGCCTCCATCTGGGTCATGCATGGTCAGCGCTTCTCGCTCATGACCGTGCGCGGGCGGGCAAGGGTCGCTTCCTGCTCAGGATCGAGGATATCGACCGGGCCCGCTGCCGTGCCGAATTTGTTGAAGGTATTTACGAGGATCTGCGCTGGCTCGGCCTTGAATGGGACGGCGAGGCGATGGTCCAGTCGGCGCGGATGCCTGCCTATGCCGAAGCCATCGCACGGCTTGAGGCGATGGGCCTGCTTTATCGCTGCACCTGCACGCGGGCGGATATCGCAGCTGCGGCCTCGGCGCCGCAGGGGCCAATGGGCGCGCTTTATCCCGGCACATGCCGCCATCGCGCGATCGGCGCCGACACCGGCCTGCCCTGGAGCTGGCGGATTGACGTCAAAACCGCAATTGAGCGGACCGGCGCGCTCGGCTGGACCGACGAGGATGCAGGCGATGTCCGCGCCATGCCCGAAATCCTTGGCGATCCGGTACTCGCGCGCAAGGATGCCGGAACCAGCTATCACCTTGCCGTGACGGTCGACGATGCGGCGCAGGGCGTGACACACGTCGTGCGCGGGCGCGATCTTTTCGCCGCGACCCATTTGCACAGGCTGCTCCAGGCGCTGCTCGGCCTGCCGGCGCCGCGCTATCACCACCACCGGCTCGTCGTCGGGAATGACGGCGAACGGCTCGCCAAGCGCAAGGCCGCACCAACCCTTGCCGCCTTGCGCGCGACCGGCACGAACCCTGCCATGCTGGTTCAAAACATGCGGCAGGGACGCTTTCCGATTGGCTTCGCGCTAGAGGAGGAATAAGGAAGCGCCATGTCGATCCTCTCCGTTCTCCTGATCCTTGCCATTATCGGCGCGGTCGTGATGCTCGTTCGCGGGATCATTGCCTTTTTGAAGACCACCGAAGCCGATCTAAAGAACGACGGAACGGGGCCGAGCGCGTCGAGCCTCAAGCAGAACAGGATGATGCAGGGCCGTGTCGCGTTCCAGGCGCTGGCGATTGTCATCGTGATCCTGATGCTCGCATTGTCGCGCGGCGGCTGAGGCTTCTTGGTCAAGCTCAACAAGATCTACACCCGCACCGGAGACGATGGCACGACCGGGCTGGTCGATGGCAGCCGAGCCCCCAAGGACGCGCCGCGCATGGCCGCGATCGGCGATGTCGACGAAGCGAACAGCGCAATCGGGGCCGCGGCGCTCCATGCCGGGGACGAGATGCTTGCCCGCATCCGCACGATCCAGAACGACCTGTTCGACCTGGGGGCCGACCTTGCGACGCCCGGCGAGGATTTCGCGGCCAGCGAAATGACGCTCCGGATCGTCGCGCGCCAGATTGAAAGGCTCGAATCGGAAATCGACGCGATGAATGCCGGCATGCCGCCCCTCACGAGCTTCATCCTGCCGGGCGGAACGCCGCTCGGCGCGGCGTTGCATATAGCCCGCAGTATCACACGCCGCGCCGAACGGTCGGCCGTCACGGCCGCGCGCAGCGTTTCGCTCAATCCGCTCGCGCTTGCCTATCTCAACAGGCTGTCGGACTGGCTGTTCGTCGCCGCGCGTTACGCCAATGCGGAGGGCCGCGACGATATTCTCTGGATGCCCGGCGCCAGCCGCTAGCCGCAGCCGGGCCAAGCCGATAAAGGCGGGCCGCGACTCAATACGGACGGGAACAAAGATGAAGACGATCGGAGTTGTGGGCGCGGGGCAAATGGGCGCAGGCATCGCGCAAGTGTCTGCGCAGGCGGGCTATCATGTCCTTCTGTCCGATGTCGATATCGATCGGGCCACCAAAGGCAGGGACGGCATCGCCAAGGGTCTGGGCCGCCTTGTCGAGAAGGAAAAGATCGCCGCCGAGGCGCGCGATGCAGCGCTTGCGCTGATCGAGCCGGTGGCGGGCGCCTCCGCTTTTGCCGCAGCCGATCTCGTCATCGAAGCGGCGACGGAGCGCGAGGAGATCAAGCGCGCCATCTTTGCCGAGATCGGCAAGGTGCTGCGGAGCGATGCGCTGCTGGCCTCCAACACCTCGTCGATCCCGATCACGCGGCTGGCACAGGCCTCGCCCGATCCGGCGCGTTTCATGGGTGTGCATTTCTTCAACCCCGTGCCGGTCATGGGGCTGATCGAACTCATCCGCGGGCTCGCCACCGCCGACGCGACCGTTGCGGCGGTCGAAAGCTTTGGCCGCTCGCTCGGCAAGGAAATCGTCCACGCGAATGACGCGCCGGGCTTCATCGTCAATCGCGTGTTGATGCCGATGCTCAATGAAGCCTGTTTCGCGCTGGGTGAAGGCGTGGCAACGATCCGCGACATCGATACCGCCTGCCGGCTGGGCCTCAATCATCCGATGGGGCCGCTAACGCTTGCCGACTTCATCGGGCTCGATACCTGCCTTGAAATCTGCCGCGTGCTCCACAGCGGGACCGGCGATCCCAAGTTCCGCCCGGCACCCTTGCTCGTCAAATATGTCGAGGCGGGATGGCTTGGCAAGAAGACCGGCCGCGGCTTTTACGACTGGACGGGGCCCGAGCCGGTGCCCACGCGGTGACTTCGTACGACCCCGAGACATTGGCATTCTATGAAGCCGAAGCTCCGGATTATGTCGCTTCCGGGCGCAATTGCATGGCACGGCATTTGCCAACATTCCTCGACCGATTGCTACCTGGTGCTTCGATCCTTGAGCTAGGGTGCGGTGGCGGAGTCGACGCGGCCTACATGATCGACAGGGGTTTTGTCGTAGAACCAACGGACGGCGTGGTTGCAATGGCCAAAAAGGCCGAAGAGCGTTTGGGGCGATCCGTCCGGGTGATGCGTTTCGACGAACTCAAGGCGATTGCCGCCTACGATGCAGTGGTCGCCTCCGCGTCATTGCTCCATGCCCCGCTAGCCGGGCTCCAGGACATATTGGCCAGTATCTGGCGAGCGCTAAGACCCAAAGGCTGGCATGTCGCATCCTTCAAGGCGGGCACCGCGGAGGGGCGCGACGGTCTCGGGCGCTATTATAACTATCCCGACCGAGCTTCACTTGAACAGTTTTACCGCGAGGCCGGAGTTTGGAATGTGCTCGAAGTCGAAGAGTATACGGGCGGCGGCTATGATGACAAACAGGGGCCTTGGATCATGATTACGGTCCAAAAGGCTGTTCGGGCATAGCGAAAGCAAATCGAAGCCAAGCACGGGCATTTGCAACCGGAAGTACGCCCTGTCCGGCGTCGACACATTGACACGATGGGCGTTCGGCTGAAACATTCGTTGCTATGACGCGACATGCCCCCACCGGCTTTGAGTCCTTCGCTGCCGAGCAGGCCGGTGTCCGGAAACGGGCCATTGCAGCGTTGCTGACCAGTTTGGCGGTCTTGGCCGCGGCATGGCTCTTCGGTGCCGGCTGGCCCCTGACCCCAACCTCAAACGCAGACCGGCTCGCTTTCGTATTCCGCTGCGAGCTTGCGACCGGCTTTGTCCTGTGGGCCATGATCGCGCGCGTTGGCGCAATCCGGTATTACTCGCCGAGCGATATTGGCGGCGCCGGGGGCGGGCCCGAAACGCGCGAGATTGCCGTTGCCCGCGCGGCGCTTCAAAATACGATCGAGCAGTCAATTCTGGCCATCATTGCCCATTCGGCCCTGGCGCTTGCCCTGCCCGCCGACAAAATGGCCGTCATTGTCGCGCTTGTCGGCCTGTTCGTCATCGGGCGTATTGCCTATTGGTTCGGCTATCCGAAAGGAGCCGCGGCCCGGGCCTTCGGCTTTGCGCTGACCTTCTATCCGACGATCATCGCCCTTTCGGCAGCGCTTGTCCTTAGCTTCGCCTGACGAACAAGGCCCTCCCCGAAAGATCATTCCGGGGAGGGATTGCCGTCAGCCCTTTCGCGCCGCTCCGACGGACTGGATGAAATTCCAGACTGCCATCGGGAACGGTGGCTTGCGATCGCCCTGCCATTCATCCATCCGGTTGTAGAGGTTGGTGGCGCCTGCCATCATTTCGGGCGTTGCGACAGCCGTGAACGGCGCCAGCAGTGCCTGCCACTCGTCGTAGAGCGTGCCGGCCTGCGCCGACCCCGGGTCGAGCGGCAGCGCCGCCTCGATCTTCGCGCTCAACGCCTCCCATTGGGCACTATAGGCCATGGGGTCGAAATCGGCAGGAGCGTCCTGCATGCGTCCGGCCCAATGGGCCTGTTCCTCGGGCGTAAAATAACGGTCCGTGACCTTCTTCCAGCTTTCAGCTTCCATCTGAAAATCTCCTTTCTGGATCAGCGAGCAGAAGGTCGCGGCGTCGACCGGCTCGCCACGGTCGATGCGGGACAATGCGGATTGGAGCAGCGCCTTGGCGTCCGACAATTTGCCGGCCTGCTCCTCGATTGCGGCAATCTGGACTTCGAGCAGGCGCCTGAGGTCGATCGCCCGGTTTTCGAACAGCCGCTTGATATCGGCCAGGCTGAGCCCGGCGCGCTTCAATGCAATCAGGCGGTGGAGCCGCTCAAGCTCTCCCACACCATAATGGCGGCGGCCCGATGTGCTGCGCAACGGGATCACCAGCCCGCGCGCCTCGTAGAAGCGAAGCGCCCGGCTCGACAGGCCCGTGCGGCGGGCGACCTCTGCAATATCGAAGCTTTGGTTCGTCATGATTCGCTCTCTAGCGGTTGACGTTGGGTCAACTTCAAGCCCCAAATCGCATTGCGCTTGATTTTGCCACGGCCGGTGCGCAACACGCCTTGATGAAGTCGAGGAGAAGAGAATGGCCCACCCGACCCCAAGACCGTTCGCTATCGACATTCCCCAGGCGCAGCTCGACGAGCTGAAGGCCCGCCTCGCGCTCACGCGCTATCCGGAAAAGGAGACGGTCGACGATTGGGATCAGGGCATTCCGCTCGCTTATGTCCGCGAGGTCGCCGACTATTGGGCGACCGGTTACGACTGGCGGCGCTGCGAGGCTCGGCTCAACGCCTTTCCCAATTTTCTGATCGAACTGGACGGACTCGATATTCATTTCATCCATGTCCGTTCGGCGAACCCGAACGCACGCCCCTTGCTCATGACGCATGGCTGGCCCGGATCGGTCCTCGAATTCCTTGATGTCATCGGGCCGCTTTCGGAGGACTTCCACCTCGTGATCCCTTCGCTTCCCGGCTATGCATTTTCGGGCAAGCCGGCCGAAACAGGCTGGGGCGTCGACCGGATTGCGCGAGTCTGGAACGATCTGATGCTGGCACTCGGCTATGACCGCTATTTCGCGCAAGGGGGAGACTGGGGGTCTGCTGTAACCTCCGAAATCGGCAGCCAGAACCTGGGCAATTGCGCGGGCATACATCTCAACATGGTTGTGGGGGCCTTGCCGCAGCCCCTGCCTGAGGACCTGACGCCGTTTGAGCAAGCCGCGCTCGCCCGGATGCAATGGTATCAGGAGAAGGACACCGGCTATTCGGTCCAGCAAGCGACCCGCCCGCAAACGCTGGGTTATGGACTTGCAGATTCGCCGGTTGGGCAGATGGCCTGGATCCTTGAGAAGTTCCACGGCTGGACCGATTGCAGCGGAAACCCCGAAAGCGTAGTCAGCCGCGATCACCTGCTCGACGATGTGATGCTCTACTGGCTCACCAATTCGGCCGCGTCTTCGGCGCGGCTCTACTGGCACAGCTTTCGCAAGTTCCGCGGCGGCGAGGTCTCGATCCCGACCGGTTGCAGCCTGTTCCCGATGGAATTGTTCCGCCTGTCGCGCCGTTGGGCGGAGGCGCGGTACAAACAGATCCTCTATTGGAACGAACTGCCCAAGGGTGGCCATTTTGCCGCGCTCGAACAGCCGGAACTGTTTGTGCAGGAGCTTCGCGCATGCTTTAACGGCATGAAACTCTAGGGGGAATTTCGTGCCGCGTTCACTTTTCATCTATTCGCTCATCTATGGCGGGCTGGTCTGCATGGCCGGTGTGCTGGGCACCAAGATCGTGGCGATCGGGCCGCTGACGGTCGAGGCCGGCATCTTTGCCTTTCTCCAGCTCGTCGTCCTTTCCAGCGCCGTCTCCGAACTCCACGGCGCTGCCGTCGCGCAGAAGCTGGTGCGTTACGGCTTCATCCCGCTGATCCTCTCCGCGCTGCTGATCCAGCTTGTCATCGCGCTGCCTTCGGCGAGCTTCTGGACACAACAGGCGGCCTTTGCCGGAATATTGGGGCAAGGGTCGCGGCTGATGCTGGCCGGGCTGATTTCCTACGGCATTTCGCAGACGCTGAACGTCATGCTGTTCAACGCCTTGCGCGAAGGGACCGGCAAGCTCGTCTGGCTGCGCGGAATGATCGCGGCGGTCGCCAGCCAGATTGTCGATACCGGGATATTCCTGACGATCGCCTTTCTGGGCGTCCTGCCGATCCTGCCGCTGCTCATCAGCGGCATCACGGCCAAGATTGCGCTGTCGATCGTGATGGTGCCGCCGCTGATCCAGCTTGCGGTCAGCCTTGGCCGGAAACTTGACCAGAGGGCCGCAACCGCATAGCGCGCGGCCCTACGATGAGCAGACACGAACCCGATCAATCCGCGCTCGCCAAGGCCGAGGTGCTGACCGAGGCGCTGCCCTATATGCAGCGCTATGCCGGCGCGACCTTCGTCATCAAATATGGCGGTCACGCGATGGGCGATCCGGCCGCGGCGCGCGACTTTGCCGATGACGTGGTGCTGATGAAAGCGGTCGGGATCAATCCGGTCGTCGTTCACGGTGGCGGGCCGCAGATCGGCGCGATGCTCAAGAAACTGGGCGTCGAGACGAGCTTTGTCGACGGGCTGCGCGTGACCGACGCCGAAACCGCCAAGGTCGCCGAAATGGTCCTGTCGGGCGCGATCAACAAGGAGATCGTCTCCTGGATCGCCACAGCCGGCGGCAAGGCGGTCGGGATTTCGGGCAAGGATGGCGGCTTTGTGACCGCCGAAAAGGTCGAGCGCACGACCCGCGACCCCGAAAGCAATATCGAACGCGCGGTCGATCTCGGATTTGTCGGCGAACCCAAGGCGGTCGATCGCACGATCCTCGACACGATCTCGGCGGCGGGAATGATCCCGGTCGTCGCGCCGATCGGGGTCGGGGCCGACGGACATACTTACAATATCAATGCGGACACAATGGCCGGCGCGATTGCCGCCGCCCTGTCTGCCGACCGCCTTTTCCTGCTGACGGATGTCGCGGGCGTTCTCGACAAGGATGGGGCGCTGCTTACCGATCTCGATCCAGCCAAGATCGTGGCCCTGCGCGCGGACGGCACCGTGACCGGCGGGATGATTCCCAAACTGGAAACCTGCATCACTGCGGTCGAGGCCGGGGTCGATGCCGCCGTCATCCTTGACGGGCGCGTTCCACACGCCATGCTTGTTGAAATTTTCACCCGGAGCGGCGCGGGCACGCTGGTGCACCGCTGACCCCCTGAAGGAGACTGATTGTGGCCAACATGCTTCTCGGGATCACCGATTATCTGCTCTACCTGCTGGGGATCGTCATCGTTGCCCAGTTCGTGATGTCGATCCTGATCTCGTTCAACGTGATCAACACCTACAACGAATTCGTCCGGACGATCTGGCAAGCGCTCCAAAAGATGACCGAGCCGCTCTACCGCCCGATCCGCCGCATCCTCCCCGATTTCGGCGCGATCGACTTTTCACCGATGGTCGTGATCATCCTGATCACGATCCTCAGAAGCTATGTGCTCCCAGAGATTGCCGTCGCTGCGCTGAGCTAAGCGCCGCACTGGGCGCGGTGGAGCAGTTTCTGGTCGGCCAGCACCAGTGCCATCATCGCCTCGACCACCGGCGCGCCGCGAATGCCGACGCATGGATCGTGCCGGCCCTTGGTCACGATTTCGGTCGCTTCGCCCGTGCGCGTGATCGTTTCGACCGGCGTCAGGATCGATGAAGTCGGCTTGAACGCGACGCGCACCACAACCGGCTGGCCGGTGGAAATCCCGCCTGCAACCCCGCCCGAATTATTCGCAAGGAATTCGGGCACGTTCGAACCCGGACGCATCCGGTCGGCATTCTCTTCGCCGCGCAGGCGGGCTGCCTCGAAACCAGCCCCGATCTCGACGCCTTTGCTTGCGTTGATCGACATCATCGCGGCCGCCAGTTCGGCGTCGAGCTTGGCATAGAGCGGTGCGCCCCAGCCCGCGGGCACCCCGCGCGCGACGCATTCGACAACGGCGCCCAGCGACGATCCGGCCTTGCGCGCCTCGTCGAGCAAAGTCTCCCAGCGCCCGGCCGCAGCTTCGTCGGGGCAGAAAAAGGGATTCTTGCCGATCTGGGCGACTTCGAAATTGTCGCGATCGATGCGGTCCCCGCCGATTTCGACGACATAGGCAAGGAGTTCGACCTCGGGGATGACAAGCCGCGCCACCGCGCCCGCCGCCACTCGCGCCGCCGTCTCGCGCGCCGAAGACCGCCCGCCCCCGCGATAGTCGCGGAAACCGTATTTGGCGTCATAACTGTAATCGGCATGGCCCGGACGATAGGCCTTGGCGACTTCGGAATAGTCCTTCGAACGCTGATCGACATTTTCGATCATCAGGCTGATCGGCGTTCCCGTTGTCCGCCCCTCGAACACGCCCGAGAGGATCTTCACCGCATCTGGCTCCTGCCGCTGGGTGGTGAATTTCGACTGGCCGGGTCGCCTCCGGTCAAGAAAAGGCTGGATATCGCCTTCGGTCAGCGGAAGCCCGGGCGGGCAGCCATCGACCACCGCACCGAGCGCAGGCCCGTGGCTTTCCCCCCAGGTGGAGAAGCGGAAGACATGGCCAAAGGTGTTGAAGCTCATGCCAGCGTGATATCCGGTGCGTCTTCCTGCTTCATGCCGATGACATGATAGCCGGCATCGACATGATGCGTCTCGCCCGTCACGCCTGAAGCAAGGTCCGAAAGCAGGTAAAGCCCCGCCCCGCCGACATCCTCGATCGTGACGTTGCGACGGAGCGGCGAATTATATTCGTTCCACTTCATGATGTAGCGGAAATCACCAATGCCCGAAGCGGCGAGCGTCTTGATCGGCCCCGCCGAAATGGCATTGACGCGGATGTTCGACGGGCCAAGGTCGTTGGCAAGATATTTGACGCTCGTTTCAAGCGCGGCCTTGGCAACGCCCATCACGTTATAGTGCGGGATCACCTTTTCGGCGCCGTAATAGCTTAGCGTCAGCAGCGCCCCGCCGTCGGGCATCATCGCGCGGGCGCGGTGCGCGACGGCAACGAAGCTGTAGACGCTGATGTTCATCGTCATCAGGAAATTGTCGAGGCTGGTATCGACATAGCCGCCGCGCAATTCGTTCTTGTCCGAAAAGCCGATCGCATGGACAACGAAATCGATGGTCGGCCAACGCGCCGCCAATGTCTCGAAGGTCGCATCGAGCGCGGTCATGTCCGAAACGTCGCAATCGATCAGGAAATCGCTGCCCAGCTGCTCGGCCAGCGGGCGGACGCGCTTCTCCAGCGCTTCGCCCTGATAGGAAAAGGCCAGTTCGGCACCCTCGGCCTTCAGCTTCTGCGCAATGCCCCAGGCGAGGCTGCGATCATTGGCAAGGCCCATGATGAGCCCGCGCTTTCCCTTCATGTATCCAGCCACTTGGCCTCCGCAAGATCATCCAACACTGTATGGCCCTTTAGCGGATGATGGTCGGGATTAGCCAGCGCTGCGTTGACATGCGCGGCAATCACGAAGCCATAGCCGATCAGCCAGAAGAACAGCATCGCCACCATCACCCCGGCGAGCCCGCCATAGGTCAAGGTATAACCGCCAAAAAGCGCAAGAACCCGTGGCAGAAGGAGCAGCGCAAAATACCACCAGAAGGTCACGAACAGCGCACCCGGCCATTTGGGATAGCCGCGACCCCGATACCGGCTTGGCGAGAGCGCCCAGAACAGCAGGTAGCTCGAAAAGAAAGTCATCAGGATGGGAACGAAGCGAGTGCTGGCAATCCGGTCCGCGAACGACCCCGCGGCGGGAACGAAGCGCATGATCACTTCCTCGACCGTCGTCAGGAGGACCTGCATCGAAAAAGCCGCGATGAGCATGCCCACAGCGACCGTGATGATGGCGACGCCGATCAACCGGTACTGCCAGAAGGGGCGATCATACTCGGTGCCATAGGCGCGGCGCAGGATTTCGCGGATCGTTTCGATGAAGCTGCCGACCGTCCACACGCCGATGGCCGCGCCGAACCAGAGCAAAGGACCCGTCCTAAGCGAAAGCACCTGAACTGCCGTGCTTTCGACCATCGTCCCGACCGATGGCGGAAAGGCGCGGATGATCGAATGGAGCGCCGCCAGATTTTCCTCGGGCCGCCCGAGCAACTGCGCCGCTGCGGCCAGAATGATGAAGAAGGGAAACATCGCCAGCAGCGTCAGATAGGCCAGGTTCCCGGCATGGATGAAGCCGTCGTTGTAAACGCCAATCACCGCCCGGCGGGCGAATTCGAAAACATGCGACCCCGGACCGATATGGCCGAGAAAACCTTTCCTGTGGGGATGGGCATCGGGATGGACCCGCCTCGCTTCGGGCGATTCGGGCGATACGTCACGCATCAGTTCAGGCTGGCCCTCGGGTCGCGCGTGTCCGCCCAGCTTTCGGCAAAGGATTCGAGGCCGGTATCGCTCGCCGGAATGTCGATGAGCAGCGTTACAAGCTGATCCCCGCGCGCGCCGCCCTTGGCAGTGAAGCCCTTGCCCTTGAGGCGCAGCACCTTGCCCGAACTCGACCCCTTGGGAATATTGAGCATCACTGCGCCTTCGACCGTCGGCACGCGCACCGGACCGCCGAGCACCGCTTCCTTGAGGCTGACCGGCAGATCGAGCCGAACATTGTCCCCATCGCGCACGAAATGGCGGTGGTTGCGGATTTCGATCGTGACGATGGCGTCCCCCGCACCGCCGGGGCCCGGCTGGCCCTTGCCCGAAAGTTTCATCTGCGTGCCGGTTTCAACGCCGGCCGGCAGTTTCAGGTCGATCGTCTTGCCGTCCTGGAGCGTGATTCGCTGCGGCGCGAGCGTGGCGGCGTCCTCGAACGATACTGCCAGCCGATAGGCGACATTCGCGCCCTTGGGCGGGGGTGCCGTCCGGCCGCCGCCGAACCCGCCAAAGCCGCCGCCCCGGCTTCGCCCGCCGCCGAACAGGCCCTCGAACAGATCGCCCAGGTCCGCCGCCGCCGCATCGCCGAAACCGCCCTGAAAGCCGCCCGGATTGCCGCGATACCCGCCTTGCTGGCCGCCAAAGCCGGCAAATGGGTTGGCAGGATTGCCATGCTCGTCGATTTCGCCCCGGTCGAACTGGCCGCGCTTGTCCTTGTCGGACAGAAGGTCATAGGCATTCGTCACTTCCGCAAAGCGCTCGGTCGCCTTGGGATTGCCCTTGTTCGTGTCGGGGTGAAGCTCCTTGGCGAGCTTGCGATACGCCTTCTTGATATCGGCTTCGGTCGCGCCGCGCGAAACGCCAAGGGTTGAATAAGGGTCTGCCATTGTCCCTAGCTAGTGGCTGGGCAGGGGAACGGCAAGATTTCAGCCCTGTTCCGATGTGAATTGCACGTGATGCCGGATCACCTCGTCAATGATGAAGCGCAGGAACTTCTCCGTGAAGTCAGGATCGAGATCGGCTTCCATCGCCAGCTTCCTGAGCCGCGCGATCTGCATTTCCTCGCGCGCCGGATCGGCTGGGGGAAGCGCATTTTCAGCCTTGTAGCGCCCGACGGCCTGCGTCACCTTGAAGCGCTCGGCAAGCAGATAGACCAGGGCTGCATCGATATTGTCGATGCTCTGGCGGTATTGGTGTAACTGATCGGCCGTCATGATCCGAATCTCTTGTTCGCAAATGACGCATGTTGCAAGCCGGAACGCCTGCTTTGCACTTGCACGAAGGCACGTTGCCCGCCAGAGGAGACGCCATCATGACCGCAACGCTTCATCGCATCGGCCCGGACAAGCAGCCCTCGCTTGATTCGATCATCAACCTGGTCGCTGCCGAAATGAACCAGGTCAATGCTGTCATCCTCGAACGGATGCAGTCGCAGATCCCGCTGATCCCCGAACTGGCCGGCCACCTGATTGCCGGCGGGGGAAAACGGATGCGGCCGATGCTGACGCTCGCGACCGCGCGGCTGCTCGACTATTCTGGCGCCCGTCACCACAAGCTGGCCGCCGCCGTCGAATTCATCCACACCGCAACGCTGCTTCACGACGACGTGGTCGACGGTTCTGACCTCAGGCGCGGGCGCCGCACCGCCAACATTATCTGGGGCAACCCCGCGAGCGTTCTTGTCGGCGATTTCCTTTTCAGCCGCTCGTTCGAGCTGATGGTCGAGGATGGCAGCCTCAAGGTGCTCAAGATCCTTTCCAACGCGTCGGCCGTCATTGCCGAAGGCGAAGTCAACCAGCTGACGGCGCAGCGCCAGGTCAACACGGGCGAAGACAAGTATCTCGACATCATCGGCGCCAAGACCGCCGCCCTGTTCGCCGCGGCCTGCCGCATCTCGGCGGTGGTTGCCGAGCGCGAGGAAGCGACCGAAGAAGCGCTCGACAGCTATGGCCGCAACCTTGGCATCGCTTTTCAACTGGTCGACGATGCGATCGACTATGCCTCGGATGCCGAAACGATGGGCAAGGGCGTGGGCGACGATTTCCGTGACGGCAAGGTCACGCTGCCCGTCATCCTCGCTCATGCGCGCGGCGGGGCGGAAGATAGGGCCTTCTGGCAGGCCGCGATGGAAGGGCGGCGGATTTCGGATGACGATCTTGCCCATGCCAAGACCCTGCTCGTGCAGACCCGTGCCATTGACGACACGCTGACGCGCGCTCGTCACTATGGGCAGCGCGCGATCGATGCGCTTGGCCCCTTTGCGGCGAGCGCCGCAAAGAGTGCGTTGATCGAAGCCGTCGAGTTCGCGATTGCCAGGGCATATTGAAACGCTTCCTGTCGAAAACGTCCTGCCGGAGCTCATTGCCAGCCTGCGGGATCGAACCAACGCCGTCCTGATCGCCCCGCCGGGCGCAGGCAAGACGACCGCAGTTGCGCCCACCTTGCTGGAAGAGGACTGGTGCACCGGCCAAATCCTCCTCCTTTCACCCCGCCGGATCGCCGCACGCGCAGCGGCCGAGCGCATGGCCGAACTGGCGGGCGAGGCCGTTGGCGGGACCATCGGCTATGCGACGCGAATGGACTCGCGCCAGTCCCCAGCGACGCGGATTCTTGTCCTGACCGAAGGCATTTTCCGCAATCGTATCCAGGCCGACCCCGAACTGGCCGGCGTCTCCGCAGTGCTGTTCGACGAAGTCCATGAGCGCAGTCTCGACAGCGATTTCGGCCTGGCGCTCGCGCTCGACGCGCAGGCGGCGCTGCGGCCCGATTTGAGGCTTGTCGCGATGTCCGCCACGCTTGACGGAGAACGTTTTGCCCGACTGATGGATGCGCCGGTATTCGAAAGCGCCGGCAAGAGCCATCCGCTTGTGCTCAGGCATGTCGGCCGACGCACCGAGGCGCGAATCGAGGACGAGATGGCCACAGCAATTCGCCGGGCGCTGGCTGAGGAGGAGGGCGATATCCTTGCCTTCCTTCCCGGTGTCGCCGAAATCGAGCGCACGGCGGAACGGCTTGCGGGCATTGCGGCGGACATCCACCGGTTGCATGGCAGCCTCGATCCCGCCGACCAGCGGGCGGCTATCCGGAAAGGCGCCGGTCGGAAGCTCATTCTCGCCACGAGCATCGCCGAAACCAGCCTGACGATCGACGGAGTGCGAGTCGTGGTCGATAGCGGCCTTGCCCGCCGCGCGCGATACGACCGGGGCGCGGGCGTGACGCGCCTTGTGACAGAAAGGGTCAGCCAGGCAGCCGCAACCCAGCGCGCGGGCCGCGCGGCACGGCAAGGGCCCGGCGTCGCCTATCGGCTGTGGGAGGAAGGCGCGACGGCGGGCCTGCCGCGCTTCGACCCGCCGGAGATACTGGAGGCGGACCTTTCACCATTGCTGCTCGATTGCGCGCTTTGGGGCGTCGGCGATCCGGCGACGCTTGGCTGGCTCAATCCGCCGCCGCCCGCCGCCCTTGCCGAAGCGCGAAGGCGGCTCCGCGAACTTGGCGCAATCGATGAAGCCGGGCGGCCGACCGGGCATGGCCGCAGCATTTCCAGGCTCCCGCTGCCACCCCGGCTTGCCCATATGCTTGTGTGCGCAGCCGGAGCGGGGGAGGCTGCGCTTGCCGCCGAAGCGGCGGTCCTCCTCTCCGAACGTGGGCTGGGCGGAAACGACACCGACCTGTCGGTGCGGCTCGAACGCTGGCGGCGCGAGAAGGGCAAGCGTGCAGACACCGCTCGCGGGCTCGCGCGGCGCTGGGCGGGTCTGGTCCAGTCCAGCGGGAAAGCGGAGGGCAACCTTGCCCACTGCATCGCTCTCGCCTTTCCCGACCGCATCGCCAAACGTCGCGACGCGACGGGCGAGCACTGGATCAGCAGCGGTGGGCGCGGCTTCAGGCTCGATCCTGCGCATCCACTCGCGCGCAACGAATGGCTTGCCGTTGCCGACATCCAGGGGGCCGCTTCGGGTGCGCGAATCCTGTCGGCCGTGCCGATCGATGCCGCCGAGGTGGAGACGTTGTTCGCCGACAGGATCGAAAGCGGCGTTGACGTGCGCTTCGATCCCGAAACCGGCAGCGTCCGAACGATAGCCGGCCGCCGATTGGGCGCGATCATGCTGTCGCGCGCCGAAAACGCCGAAGCGAGCGCCGAGGACATTGCGGCTGCGCTCCTCGAGGGCGTGTGCGAACACGGACTTGCCGTCATCGGCTGGCCGCAATCGGCAACGGCCCTGCGCCAACGCGCCCGCTGGGCAGGGATCGAGACGCTCTCGGATGAGGCCCTGCTGGCCGCCCTCGACCAATGGCTTGCGCCGCTGCTTGCCGGAAAGCGGCGACTGTCAGAGATTGGCGGTGATGCGCTTCACGCCGCGCTGTGGGGCCTGCTTGGCTGGGAGGGGCAACAGCAGCTGGCCCGGCTTGCCCCCGCGCACTTCACTTCGCCCGCAGGATCGACGCACGACATCGATTATGCCGCCATTGCCGGGCCGACCGTCACCCTGCGCGTCCAGGCCTTGTTCGGACTTTCCGAGCATCCCGCAATCGGGCCCGAGCGGACGCCGCTGATCCTTTCGCTCACTTCGCCTGCCGGTCGCCCGATCCAGACGACCCGCGACCTGCCGGGCTTCTGGCGCGGAAGCTGGGCCGATGTGGCGAAGGACATGCGTGGTCGCTATCCCCGGCACAACTGGCCCGACGATCCGGCCGCAGCCCTTGCCAGCCTCAAGACCAAGAGGGCGCAAGCCAAAAGCCCTTGATCCTCGGAAACGAATCGGGGAAAGGGCAAGACATGAGCCATGTCCGCATCTACCAGAAGCCGAAGAACGCCATGCAATCGGGCCGCTATGGCACCGACACATGGATCCTCGAATATGAACCGGCCGATCCGCAGCGCGCCGATCCGCTGATGGGCTGGGCGGGAAGCAGCGACACGCGGCGCCAGCTTGTCCTCAAATTCCCGACGCTCGAGGCGGCAAAATCCTATGCGGACGGCAAGGGCCTTGTGGCGACCATTGTCGCGGCGCCGAAGAAGGTTCTGAAACTTCAGGCCTATGCCGACAATTTCAGATAGACTGGCTGCCCAGAAGCATCAGCAGCTTTGCATCCATCGCGCAGCCTGAGGCGCGTTTTGCGGCCATGAATTCGGCGAGGCCCGCAACCGGGACGCGATGGACAATGATGTTTTCGCCATCGGTTCCCCCGCCCGCACTGACCCGTTCGAGCCCCAGCGCCCGCACCAGAAAGAAGCTCTCGCTCAGCATTCCGGGCGAGGAATGGAATTCGCCGATCCGCTCGATCCGCGCGGCGCGATAGCCGGTTTCTTCCTCGAGTTCGCGCCCCGCTGCCTCTTCGACCCGCTCGCCTTCGGTCTCGTCGCCCACCAGCCCCGCTGGCAGTTCGAGGCAATTGGCGCCGAGCGGCACGCGATATTGCTCGACAAGCAGGACATGCCCTTCGTCGATCGCGAGAATCACCGCCGCCTTGATGCCGCGCGCACGCGAGACATATTCCCACTTGCCTCTGGTCTTTGCGGTGATGAAGCGGCCTTGCCAGACGATCTGCTCGTCGCCGGAATCGCTCATAGTTCGATCAACCGGTCCGGAAGTTCGTTCACATCGTCTGCCGCGCGCGGGAAATGCGTGCCGAGAATCGCCCCGACATCGCCGATCGCCGCCACCATCCCATCGGCAAGGCGGCCTTCGCGGACTTCGGCAACCAGCTTGGCCATCGCCTCTCCCCAGGTTTCGGCCGTCACTTTCGAATGGATCGCTTCATCGGCGACAATTTCGGCACGGTGTTCGGCCATCGAAAGATAAATCAGCACGCCCGTCCGCCCCGAAGTGCGCCGCTCGGCCCCGACCTTGAAATAGCGGATCGCGCGCCTGCGCACGCGCTCGGCCTTGACCACACCGGGCGTCAGGAAGAGCCGGAGCGGCATCCATTGCAGAATCAGCCGCGTTCCCACAAATTTGAGCACGGCCAGGGCCAGGGCAAGCTCGAACGCCTCGGCCAGCGTCCAGTCGACAATCCAGCCGTTCGAAAACCGCGCGACCAGTCCGGTGTAGAAATCGGGAAAGGCGGCAAGCGCCGCAAGCGCAAGAACCGCGACACTGATCGACCACCACAGCGCCACATCGAGATAGCGATCCGATGAAACGGCGATGATCGTGACGATCTCTCCCGCCGTTCCCGCTTCGGCGTCATGGACGGCCTTGCTCACGCGCAGGTGATCGGCTTCGGTCATCATCGCCGGCTTCGACATTACCACCCCCCGGAGGCGCCACCGCCCCCGAATGAACCGCCTCCGCCGGAAAAGCCGCCTCCGCCGCCGAACCCGCCACCAGAGCTTCCACCGCCCCAACCCCCGCCTCCGGAGCCGCCGCCCCAGATGATCACGGGACCGTGACCATAACGCCGCCCGCGGCCACGGCCGAAGATCGACCGGAACAGGGGCAGGATGAAGAAGAAGAAGATGAACAGCCAGAAGATGGCCCCGCTGATCGAGTCGCCCTTGTTCGCCTTCGCCGATTGCGTCGCCAGCTGGGCTGCATATTTCGCGGCTTCCTCTGGCGGGAGCTTCAGCTGCGCGATGATCGCGTCGGTGCCGGCGTTGATCCCGCCGGGAAAATCGCCCGCCTTGAAGGCCGGAATGATCTGGGTATTGATGATGACGCTCGAGAAGGCATCGGTCAGGATCGGCTCGAGCCCGTAGCCGACCTCGATCCGCACCTTGCGGTCATTTGGCGCAACGAGCAGGATGGAGCCGTTATTCTGGTCCTTCTGCCCGATCCCCCAGGTACGGCCGAGCCGATAGCCATAATCGGCAATGTCATAGCCTTCGAGGCTGGGCACCGTCGCGACGACAAGCTGGCGCGAACTTTCCTTTTCGAGCGCATCGAGCTTTGCCGTCAGCGCGGCTTCCTGATCGTCGGGAATGATGTTCGCGGCATCGACCACGCGACCGGTCAGCGCAGGAAAGGTCTGCGCCTGGGCAACGCCCGCGATCATCAACAGGAGGCAGGCGAGCCACCTCATCATCCAGTCTCCCTTTGGAGGACGGCGTCGATCAGAACTTGACCGCGGGGGCCCGGTCCGCATTGGGCGCGGTCGCCTCATAGGTCGTCATCGGCTTGGCACCGTAGAAGATCTTCGCGCCGATCGCATCGGGGAAGGTCCGGATCGTCGTGTTATAGGCCTGGACCGCCGTGTTATAATCCTTGATCGAGACATTGATCCGGTTTTCCGTGCCTTCGAGTTGCGACTGGAGCGCAAGGAAATTCTGGTTCGACTTGAGATCGGGATAGGCCTCGACGCTCGCAAGCAACCGCCCGAGCGAACCGGAAAGCTGGGTTTGCGCATCCTGGAAGGCCTTGACCTTGGCCGGATCGTTGAGATCATCCGCGTTGACCTGGATCGACGTCGCTTTGGCGCGCGCCTCGGTCACTTGCGTCAGCACGGTCGATTCCTGCTTGGCATAGCCCTTCACGGTCTCGACCAGATTGGGGATGAGATCGGCGCGACGCTGATAATCGGCCTGGACGTTCGACCACTTCGCCTTGGCATTTTCCTCGGCCGTCGGAACGCTGTTGATGCCGCAGCCGCCAAGCGAAAGCGCCAGGGCGGGTGCAGCCAGAAAGGCAAGTGTACGACGATTGAGCTTGGTCACGATGAACTCCCACAGCAAAGGTGTATGACGAAGATAGGACGCCTTGCGTCTCCCCGCAATATGCTTGCAATCGCATTCGATTGTGCCAGTCTTGTGAGCCTGTCTTGATGTTGTGGGAGGACGCGTGATGTGGGGTGAATTCAAGGCTTTCGTCAACAAGGGCAATGTGCTGGATCTGGCCGTCGGCGTCCTGATCGGAGCAGCCTTCGGGAAGATCATTTCATCCTTTACCGACGATATATTGATGCCGCTGATCGGGCTGGTGACGGGCGGCGGGGTCGATTTTTCGAACAAGTTCGTCCTGCTTTCCGATCCGGGCGACAAGGTGATCACGACGCTTGCTGAAGCCAAGGCCGCCAATATCGGCGTGTTCGCCTATGGCAATTTCATTACCGCGTTGATCAATTTCGTGATTCTCGCTTTCGTGATCTTTCTGATCGTGCGCAGCGCCAACAGGATGATGAAGCGCGAGGAAACCGCAGGCACGCCCGAAGATGTGCTGCTGCTTCGCGAGATCAGGGATTCTGTAAAGAAATAGCGGCGCTTATGCTGCTGCCTTGTCGTCCGACACGGCGGCGGCAAGGCTTGTCCCGTCGAGAATACGGGCCGTATCGTCGCGCACGATCATCATCGCGCGCCGGATTTCGCACTTTTCCTCGTCGCGGCAGTCCTTGCATTTCTTGTAGGCCGTCCGGCTGACGCAGGGGACGAGGGCCAGCGGCCCTTCGATGACGCGGATAATGTCGCCCAGCGAAATCAGGTGCGCGGGCCGCGCCAGCGCAAAGCCGCCCTGCTTGCCGCGCGTCGAGACGACAAGGTTGGCCGCCTTGAGTTCGGTCAGGATGATTTCAAGGAATTTGCGCGGTACATTGGCTTCGGCAGCAATCCGGCTCATCGGGACCGGGTGGTGGCCCCTGGGCTCCCGCGCGAGCAGGAGCATGGCCCTAAGGCCGTAACGCGAGCGCTGAGTCAGCATGTTAAACACCCTAGCAACAGGTGGAGATTGAAACAACCCCGCCCCTTATCGCGCCATGCACTTAACATTCAGGATTTCGCGCCTATATTGGCAAGTGCCGGGTTCGCCCGGCTATGGCGATAAATGATGCCGTGCAATAGATGCAGCGGACCCGGGGGCGGTACCCGGCGGCTCCACCAGAAAGCTCGCAAATGCGGGCCTCCTGACGGGGCCGAACTAGGATCGACGTGTGTTGAAAAGCGGTGTTTTTGCCCGGCATGAATAAGCCGTGAAATGGTTCAAACTCATAAGTGCCAACGATAACGAAGCACTTGCTATTGCTGCTTAACCCTACGGCCTAACGGCCCAAGGTTAACCAACATAACGCGGTCGGGCTGAACCGGGCAACAGAATCAGACACCAGCGGCCCGGGAGGCGCCGGGCAACAGAAGCCTCCCACCCTAAACGCGTGCCGGGCAACAGAACCCCCGACCTTCCCACTAATGCTTGACATTTCGGCTGGCGAATCTAATGCGCCCGCTTTCCGCGCCTCGCGTGCGACCAGCATCAATTCACAAAGGTTTTCAGGTCATGGCCAAGCCAACCACCGTCAAGATCAAGCTCGCCAGCACGGCGGACACCGGCTTTTTCTATGTCACCAAGAAGAATCCGCGCACCCAGACCGAGAAGCTCTCGTTCAAGAAATACGATCCCGTCGTGCGCAAGCATGTCGAGTTCAAGGAAACAAAGATCAAATGACCCTTGCCCGTAAGGGCTTGTGTCATCCTGAACTTGTTTCAGGATCCATGAACAAGATGCTGCCCGGTGAAGTGCCGAGCTTGGGCATCGCTTCCTGACAAGCCTGTGTTCATGGGTCCGGCCTTCGCCGGGATGACGGTCATTTTCCTTACACCAGCGCCCGCGAATCGGCGAGGTCGGCAAGCTCTTTGACCACGCCGACGAACTTCATCAGCGAAATCGGCTTGGCCACATAGGCGTCGGCACCGGCTTCGCGAATCCGGTCTTCATCGCCCTTGCCGGCATAGGCCGTCACTGCCATCACCGGAATGCGCCTCAGGATCACGTCGCGCCGGATCGCCTCGATCAGTTCGAGGCCGCTGATATGCGGCATTTGGATATCCATGATGATGATGTCGGGCGCGAACAGCGTCGCGCGGTTGATCGCTTCGCGCGCGTCGCGAACGCCCTCTGCCTCATAGTCGTGCGCGCGCAACAGGTCGCAAAAGAGTTTCAGATTGAGTTCATTGTCCTCGACAACGAGCACCCTTTTTGCCACGCCAGCTTTCCCACTGAATTTCCCGGAAACGATCTCTAGGCGATGCTCAAGGCAGAGACAAACCCCCATGACAAGATGGCGCTGGCGCTTTCCGCGCTGGCCTGGATCCTTTCGGACGATGCCCGGGCCGGACGGTTGCTGGCGCTGACCGGGCTGGAGGCGGCGGACCTGCGCGCGCGGGTGGGGGATCCTGCACTCCACGATGCCGTATTTGCGTTTCTCGAAGCGCACCAGCCCGACCTGATCGCCTGCGCCGAGGCGCTGGGCGTGCCGCCTGCACAACTTGCCCGGCCGGAGCCCCGTTCATGAGCCGCCCCCTATTGATCACCGATTGCGACGAAGTGCTGCTCCATATGGTCGTTCCGTTCGCCGAATGGCTCGACGAGGCGCACCAAATCCATTTCGACCTCGACCTGGGCGATTTTGCCAATGCCTTGCGCCACAAGGCGACCGGCGAACTGGTTCCCGGCCCCAATATCTGGCCCTTGCTCCAGGATTTCTTCCGCAGCGAAATGCCGCGCCAGCGCGCGATCGACGGCGCGGTGGAGGCGGTGAATGCGATTGGCGCCCAGGCCGATATCGTGATCCTGACCAACCTGACCGACGATTTCCAGGCTGCCCGCACAGAACAGCTCCGCGCCGTCGGGATAGACTTCCCCGTTATCACCAACCAGGGCGGCAAGGGCGAGCCGCTCGCGCGGATCGTTGCAGACTATGCCCCCAGCGTGACGGTTTTTGTCGACGATCTCGCGCACCAGCACGTCTCGGTTGCCGAGCATGCGCCCGACGTCTGGCGGCTCCACATGGTCGGAGAGCCGCGGCTCCAGCCCTTCATCAAGACGCCCGATGCCGCGCATCATCGCATCGATGACTGGCAGAACGCGACCGGCTGGATTATTGACCGTTTCAAGGGAGTTCCATTGTGACCAATTCCAAGCAAAAGCCGTTGAAGATGAACCCGCCGCCGCTCGATTCCGGTCCCGAGGAGCGGCTCTCGGCGCTCGGCCTCACCTTGCCAAAGGCAGCCGCGCCGGTTGCGGCCTATGTGCCGACCGTGGAAGCGAATGGCCTGCTTTATGTTTCGGGCCAGATTCCGTTCCAGAATGGCCAGCTGATGGTCGGCCGGCTGGGCGACGATCGCGACCTTGCCTATGGCGTTGAGGCGGCGCGCGCCTGCGGCCTGATGGTGCTGGCCCAGATCAAGGCCGCGCTCGGCTCGCTCGAACGGGTCGAACGCGTGGTAAAGCTCAACATTTTCGTCAATTCCGATCCGCGCTTTACGGACCAGCCCAAGGTCGGCAATGGCGCGTCCGAACTGATGGTCAATGTGTTCGGCGATGCGGGCAAGCATGCCCGTGCCGCGGTCGGCGTCCCGACGCTGCCGATGGGTGCGGCGGTTGAGGTCGATGCGATTGTCGCAATCAAGCCCGATTGATCCGCCGACCGTTTCGCGCCCGGCGGCGAAACGGGTCGCCTTCCTCGCGCGCCAGCGCTTTGCCCATCGGGGCCTGCACGGCGGCCCGGTGATCGAGAATAGCCGGGCCGCTTTCGTGGCCGCGATCGCAAACGGGAACGGCATCGAACTCGACGTCCGGGGTGCGCGCGATGGCGGGGCCTTTGTCTTTCACGACCGGACTCTCGATCGCCTGACTGACGAGGCCGGAGACCTGAGTGCCCGGACGGCGATGGAACTCGACCGGATCCTGCTCAAGGGCACAAGCGAGACGATCCCGCGGCTGCCCGAGATTCTCGACCTTGTCGGCGGCAAGGTTCCGATCCTGATCGAAGCGAAAACACGCCGCGTGCTGGTCGCGCCGCTTTGCAGGGCCATAAGGCGCGCGCTGGAAAGTTATGGCGGTGAGGCGGGCATCATGTCGTTCAACCCGGCTGTCGGCCGCTGGTTCCGTCGGAATGCGCCGCACATTGCGCGCGGCCTGATCGTCATGGGCGAAAAGGACAGGCACGGCTTCGCCGCGCTCAGGGGGCGGGTCGCGCGATGCCTTTCACTGTGGCAGGCGCGGCCCGACTTCCTTGCCTATGACATACGCGACCTGCCCTCTGCCTTTGCCGCGCGGCAGCGGCAGCACGGCCTCGCGCTTGTGACCTGGACGATCCGGACTGCCGCAGAAGAGCATCTTGCCCTGGCCCACGCCGATGCGCTCATCTATGAAAAGCCGGGATTCGGGAAGGCGTAATGGCCGACCGGTCCGACAGCACGATCATCGCGCGGCTCGCGAGCGGCGTGACCGAGTTCGATCCTGCCGCGTGGGACCGCTGTGCCGGGGTTGGCAATCCCTTTGTCAGCCATGCCTTTCTCTCGATCCTCGAGCGATCGGGCAGCGCGACAGCCGAAGCAGGTTGGCAGCCGCTGCCGATTGCAATCGACGATGCCGAAGGCGGGCTTGCCGGTGTTGCCCCCGCCTATGTGAAGAGCCACAGCCAGGGCGAATATGTTTTCGATCATGGCTGGGCCGATGCCTGGCATCGCGCGGGCGGGCAATATTATCCGAAGCTGCTCATCGCGGCACCCTTCACCCCTGTCCCCGGGCCGCGATTGCTGACGGACGATGATGGCGTCGCGCGCGGGTTGATCGGCGCCGCCGAAACCATTGTGGCGCGGCACGGGCTTTCATCGGCGCATGCAAATTTTCTCGAGCCCCGCGATGTCGAGCGCTTCCGCGCCGCGGGCTGGCTGATCCGCGAAGGATCGCAATTCCACTGGGCCAATGCCGGATATTCCTGTTTCGAGGATTTTCTGGAGAGCCTGTCCTCGCGCAAGCGCAAGGCCATCCGCAAGGAACGGGCCGGCGCGCAGGCCGGGCTCGAAATTGTCCACCTGACCGGCGATGCGATCACCGAGGCGCATTTGGATGCCTTCTGGGAATTCTACCAGGACACGGGTTCGCGCAAATGGGGGCGGCCTTATCTGACCCGCACCTTTTTCAGCCTGCTCGGCCAGGCGATGGCAAACCGGGTGCTGCTGGTCTTTGCATTGCGTGACGGACTGCCCATCGCCGGCGCGCTGAACCTGATCGGCGCCGATGCGCTCTATGGCCGCTATTGGGGATGCCGCGAGGACGTTCCGTTCCTCCATTTCGAGCTTTGCTATTATCAGGCCATCGATTTCGCGATTGCGCAACGGCTTGGCCGGGTTGAAGCGGGGGCGCAGGGCGAACACAAGCTCGCGCGCGGTTACGGTCCGGTCCCGACATGGTCGGCGCATTTCATTGCCGATCCGGGTTTCCGTGCGGCGGTTGCCGACTTTGTCGAACGCGAACGGCGCGCGGTCGAACGGGAGATCGAATTCCTCGGCGAAATGACGCCGTTCAGGAAAGGCGGTTAGGCCGCGCGGCGGATCGTTTCGGACAGCCAGGCACGAGCCTGTCTTTGCGCTTCTGCGATTTCGCGCGCCGTCATGTCCTCGGCGATTTCGGCGCGGCATTGCTGCCCCCGCTCGCTGCCGTTGAGCGCCGCAAGATTGAACCATTTATGCGCCTGGATCAGGTCGACCTCCACCCCGGCGCTGCCCGACGAATAGGCTATGCCCAGGTCAAAATAAGCCCGCGCATCGCCCCGCGCGGCATCGGCCAGCCTGCTTTCAATCAGGAAATTGGCGCTTCTTATGCTCGTCGCCATGAAGAACCCCCTTCATCAAACTCGATGCCGGGGTTGTCGACCGGATATGGTCAACAAATGGTTAACGCAGCCATCAGTTTTTTGGCGTCACGGCAAAATTGTCGATCAGCCGGGTCATCCCGATCCGCGCCGCGCCAAGCAATCGGGCGTCGCGATCGAGCGTGGCAATCGGTTCGAGCGACATCGTATCGACCAGCGCCACATAATCGACCGAGCCAAAACCGGCCGACAGGAGCCGTTCCCTGGCAGCGGCAAGCGCGCCGGCAATGTCCGCCCCGCCTTCGATCTCTGCTGCGGCCTGCTGCAACGCTTGGGGCAGCGTCAGCGCGGCCCGGCGCTCCACATCCGAAAGATAGGCATTGCGCGAGGAAAGGGCCAGGCCGTCCACATCGCGGAGGATTGGCATCCCGACCAGTTCGACCTCCATGTCGAGATCGCGCACCATTCTTCGGATGATCACCAGTTGCTGCCAATCCTTTTCGCCGAAGATCGCAACATCGGGGCCGATCTGGTTGAACAGCTTGGCCACCACGGTTGTAACGCCCTCGAAATGCCCCGGCCGCGCCGCGCCGCACAGGACATCGCTCAGCCCGGCAACAAGGACGCTGGTTGCAAACCCTTCCGGATAGACTTCGGACACGGGCGGCATCCAGAGCGCCGTCACGCCCGCTTCGGCCAACCGCGCCGCGTCTGCCTCTTCGGAACGCGGATATTTTGCGAGATCCTCGTTGGGGCCGAACTGCCTCGGGTTGACGAACAACGACACGATCACATGATCGGCGTGCCGCTTGGCCAGATCGACCAGCGCCATATGCCCTTCATGCAGCGCGCCCATCGTCGGCACCAACGCAATGGTCTTGCCGCTTTCGCGTATCAATCTGGTGCGTTCGCGCAAGGCAGAAAGCTGACGGATGATTTGCACGGGCAAGACGGCTCCGATAAGGGTGTCCGTGCGCTCCTTGGCGGGCGGGCACCAATGAATCAAGAGGCTGAACCGGAGTACCGATGGCGCAGAGCACGCATGTAATTGTCTTCGCCAACGAAAAGGGCGGTACCGGGAAATCGACGACTGCGGTCCATACCGCGGTTGCGCTGACCAGCACCGGCCATAGCGTTGCGGCGATCGATCTCGATACCCGCCAGAAAACGATGACCCGCTATCTCGACAATCGCGAAGCGACCGCGCGGCGTCGACAAATCGACCTGCCCTCGCCCCGGCATGTCGCGCTCGACCTTATGACTGCCGCGGGACTCGACCAGGAAATGGCGCGGATCGGCGGCGGGGCGGATTTTATCGTGATCGACACGCCGGGCCGCGACGATCCCGTCTCGCGCGCGGCTATTGCCCGGGCCGATACGATCGTGACGCCGATCAACGATTCGTTCGTCGATCTCGACCTGATCGGCCAGGTCGATGCCGAGACCTTCAGGGTGAAGCGCCCGAGCTTCTATGCCGAACTGATCTGGGACCTGCGCAAGGAACGCGCGCGCGCCGACGGGACGACAGTCGACTGGGTGGTGCTGAGGAACCGGCTCCAGCATATCGACGCGCACAATATGCGCCGTGTTGGCAAGGCACTGGCCGAACTGTCGAAGCGCGTCGGCTTCCGGACGATTTCGGGCCTTGGCGAACGCGTCATCTATCGCGAACTTTTCCCTAAGGGCCTGACGTTGCTCGATGTCGATGCGATCGGAGGGATCGGGCTCAGCCATATTGCCGCACGGCAGGAATTGCGCGAGCTTGTCGCGGGCCTTGCCCTCCCGGTGCGCGAGACGGATCAGCCCGAGCTGGCATTCGCATGATCCGGCTGCTGATCTTCGCAGGCCTGCTCTACGCGCTTTATGTCCTGGGCAAGCGCGCGCTTTCCCCCGGCGGAACGATGAGCATCGCCGATGCGGCAAGGTTGCTAGAGGTCGCGCCGGACGCCGATCCGGCCGTCATTGTCGAGGCGCACAAGCGGCTGATCGCGAAAGTCCATCCCGACGCGGGGGGGACGTCGCAGCTGGCCATGCAGGTCAATCGGGCGCGCGATATACTGCTTCGTAACATTTCCCAGCGATAGGCGCTTTCCATGTCTCATCAATTCGATCCCGTCGCGCTGCGCGAATATGACATTCGCGGCATTGTCGGCAAAACACTGGGTGAAGCCGATGCCTATGCGATCGGCCGCACCTTTGGCACCATCATCCGCCGCGGCGGCGGCAAGTGCGTCGCTGTCGGCTATGACGGGCGGCTTTCCTCGCCGATGCTCGAGGCCGCGCTGGTCAAAGGGCTGACCGAAAGCGGCATCGACGTGGTCCGCGTTGGGCTAGGGCCAACGCCAATGCTCTATTATGCCGAGTCCGTACTCGATGGCGTCGATGGCGGCATCCAGATAACCGGCAGCCACAATCCCGCCGATTATAACGGCTTCAAGATGGTGCAAGCGCACGGTCCGTTTTACGGCGAGGACATCCAACGGCTCGGGCGCATGGCGGCGTCCGGCGACTGGGAGAGCGGCAACGGCACGGTTACCGAATGCGATATCGAGGACGCCTATGTCGCCCGGCTCGCCCGCGACTATCCCGGCCGCGCCTTCCGCATCGGCTGGGACGCTGGCAACGGCGCGGCCGGGCGGGTGATCGAGAAGCTGACGCGCCTGCTCCCCGGTGAGCACCATCTTCTGTTCACCGAAATCGACGGGCGCTTTCCCAATCATCATCCCGATCCTACGGTCGAGGAAAACCTGGCCGATCTGAAAAACCTTGTCGCGGAAAAGTCGCTCGATTTCGGAGTGGCTTTTGATGGCGATGGAGACCGGATCGGCGCGATCGACGGGCGGGGGCGCGTGATCTGGGGTGACCAGATTCTCTCCATATTGGCCGAATCCGTGCTCCGGCAGGAACCGGGCGCGACGATCATCGCCGATGTAAAGGCCAGCCAGGCGCTATACGACCGGATTGCAGAGCTGGGCGGCCAGCCGCTCATGTGGAAGACCGGCCACAGCCTGATCAAGGTCAAGATGAAGGAAACCAATAGTCCGCTTGCGGGCGAGATGAGCGGTCATATCTTCTTCCGCCACGGCTGGTACGGGTTCGATGACGCACAATATGTCGCCGTCCGCTTCATGCAGGCGATTGCCGAACAGGGAGGCTCGCTCTCCGCGATCAAGGACGCGATGCCGAACATGATCAACACCCCCGAACTGCGCTTCCAGGTCGATGAGAGCCGCAAATTCGCGGTGGTCGATGAAGTACTGGCGCGGCTTGAGGCCGAAGGCGCCACCGTCAACCGCACCGATGGCGCACGCGTGAACACGCCCGACGGTTGGTGGCTGCTCCGCGCCTCGAACACGCAGGACGTGCTCGTCGCGCGCGCCGAAGCCCAGGATCAGGCCGGGCTCGACCGGCTGATGGCGCAGATCGATGCACAGCTGGCGGCGTCCGGGCTGGCGCGCGGAGAACCGGTCGGGCATTGATTCTTGCGCGCGGCGGCCTGACAGTCGCCGGGTGACTGCGCTTCCCTCCATTCTTGCCGACTGGTTCGCCGGTAAAGGCTGGGCAGCGCGCCGTTACCAGCTTGAGATGCTCGATGCCGCGCGGGCCGGGGATCATGCGCTGCTCGTTGCGCCAACGGGTGCGGGCAAGACGCTCGCCGGCTTCCTGGCATCGCTCGCTGAACTTGTCGAAAACCCTGCCGACGAGCTGCATACACTCTATGTCTCCCCCTTGAAGGCGCTCGCCGTCGATGTGCGGCGCAACCTGCTGGCGCCGGTCGAAGAGATGGGCCTCGACATCCGCGTCGAAACCCGCACCGGCGATACGCCGTCGGACCGCAAGGCGCGGCAGCGGGTGCGGCCGCCGCAGATCCTGCTGACCACCCCCGAATCGCTGAGCCTGCTGCTCTCCTATCCTGACAGCTTTCAAATGTTCGCCGGCCTCAGGACGGTCATTATCGACGAAGTCCATGCCTTTGCGCCGCACAAGCGTGGCGATCTCCTGAGCCTGTCGCTCGCACGGCTGCAGGCAATTAGCCCGGGGTTGCGCCGTGTGGCTCTTTCCGCAACCGTGGCGGACCCGGATGCCTATCGCCGCTGGCTCGCGCCCGAGGGCGCAGGCACTTCGGTCCGTCTTGTCGAAGGCGATCCCGGTGCCCCGCCCGCAATCACGATGCTGCTGCCCGAAGGCGAGATTCCCTGGGGCGGGCATTCGGGGCGCTATGCCGCCGCGCAAGTCATGGCGGAAATCGAGACGCACGAAACGACGCTCGTCTTCTGCAACACCCGCGGGCTTGCCGAACTGATCTTCCAGGAACTCTGGGCGGCCAACGAGCTGAAACTGCCGATCGGCATCCATCATGGCAGCCTCGATATCGAGGCCCGGCGCAAGGTCGAAAATGCGATGGCCGAGGGGCGGCTGCGCGGGCTGGTTGCAACGGCGAGCCTCGATCTCGGCGTCGACTGGGGCAATGTCGATTGCGTGATCCAGATGGGCGCGCCCAAGGGATCGTCGCGGCTGATGCAGCGGATCGGGCGCGCCAACCACCGGCTCGACGAAGCGAGCGAGGCGATTCTCGTTCCCGGCAATCGTTTCGAATATCTTGAGGCACAGGCGGCAATCGATGCAATCGCGGAAGGGAAGCGCGATGGCGATGCCTTTCGCCCCGGCGGGCTCGACGTGCTCGCGCAGCACATCATGGCCTGCGCCTGCGCCGTGCCGTTCGACGAGCAGGCGATGCTTGCCGAAATCCAGTCCGCCGCGCCTTACCAGACGCTCGACGTCGGGACCTTCGCGCGCGTGCTCGGCCTGATCGCGACCGGCGGCTATGCGCTCAAGGCCTATGACAAGTTCCGGCGGCTGGTGCGCGAGCCTGATGGCCGCTGGCGCGTCACGCATCCCAAGTTCGCGGCGCAATACCGGCTCAACGCCGGAATCATCGTCGATTCGCCGATGCTGGCGGTTCGCTTTCGCAACGGCCGCAAGCTGGGCATGCTCGACGAGTTTTTCGCGGCCAGCCTGGTCAAGGGCGATTGCTTTTTCTTTGCCGGAATGAGCCTTGAGGTCGAAGGCGTCGATGCGACCGACCTGATCGTCCGCGCAACCAGCAGGCGTGCGCGCATCCCGAGCTATTCGGGCGCACGCATGCCGCTGACAACGCATCTTGCAGACCGGGTTCGCGCCTTCCTTCATGACCGGAACCAATGGCCGCGCTTCCCGAAGGATGTGCGCATCTGGCTTGAGATGCAGGCGCGCCGTTCCACCCTGCCCGCGCCCGACGAACTGCTGATCGAGAGCTTCCCGCGCGAGGGCCTGCATTACATGGTCGCCTACAGCTTCGAAGGCTGGAACGCGCACCAGTCGCTCGCCATGCTGATCACCAAGCGCATGGATGCGATGGGGCTCCAACCGGTCGGCTTTGTCTGCAGCGACTATGCCTTTGCGATCTGGAGCCTCAAGCCCGTCGCCGATCCGCGCCCGCTCTTTTCGCCTGACATATTGCGCGACGAGTTCATCGACTGGATCGAGCAATCCGCGCTGCTGAAACGCGCGTTCCGCGAAGTGGCGGTCATTTCGGGGCTGGTCGAACGCCAGCACCCCGGCAAGCGAAAGTCCGGCCGCCAGGTGACGTTCTCGACCGATCTGATCTACGATGTTCTGCGGAAATACGAGCCCGACCATCTGCTGCTCGAGGCCGCCTGGGCCGACGCGCGCGCGCGGATGACCGATGTGGGGCGGCTGGGCGCGCTGCTCGACCGGGCGGCATCGAGCATTGTCCACAAGGTCTTGCCGCACGTGTCTCCGCTTGCAATTCCCGTGCTGGTGCTGATCGGCCGGGAAAGCGTCTCCGCGCCCGACACCGACGATGCCGTCCTTGTCGAGGCAGAGGCGCTTGCAGCCGAAGCGATGGCGGGGGCCTAATAATATTGACCGTGAGGCAGCCCTCACTATGTTACAAACAGGGATGTGATTTCGAAGAGGAGCCGTTTGTGGCACGAATCTGCATTCCCTTTGCACTTTTCCCCCTGGCATTGTGCGTTGCAGCTCCGGTCGGAGCACAAACAACGGCGCCATTAGTCACCGGCGATGCCGTTGCCCCGGCGCCGGCCGTCGATGAGATCGCGACCGGGCTCGATCGTGCGCTTCGCATGACGGTTCCGGTCCTGATCAACGGGCAAGGACCATTCCAGTTTGTCGTCGATACCGGCGCCGATCGCACGGTCATATCCGAGGAACTGGCCCGGAAGCTGGATCTCCCGAAGACCGGAACGGCAACGCTTCACGCAATGGGAGGCGTTGCCGACGTCAACCTGGTCAGGATCAATACGGTTCAGGTGTCGACCAATATCGCGAAAAAAATCCGCGCCGCCGCCCTTCCCAAGCGCAATATCGGGGCGGACGGGCTTCTCGGGATCGACAGTCTCAAGGGCCAGCGTATCGTCATGGACTTCCAGACCAACACGATGCGCATCGAACCTGCCAGCGAGCCGGAAGAAGTCCTGCCCGCCGATGCCGATGTGATTGTCGTCACCGCGCGCACCCGGCTTGGCCAGCTCGTGATGGTCGATGCCGATGCCAACGGCCAGAAAATCTGGGTGGTTGTCGATACCGGCGCGCAGAACAGCATCGCCAATTCAAAGCTGCGCGCGCTTCTGGTCAAGCGCGTACCGGACACCGAAATCAAGCCGATCAACATGGTCGATGTGCTTGGCCGCAACACACCTGCCGAATATACCGTTGTCACCAAACTCAGGATTGGCGGCGTTTCGATGGGCAATGCGGCAATCGCCTTTGCCGATGCTCATCCGTTCAAGCTCTTTGGTCTCACGCGAAAGCCGTCGATGCTTCTGGGCGTTGAAAGCCTGCGATCGTTCCGCAGGGTCTCGGTCGATTTCGCGACCCGCAAGGTTAAATTCCTTCTGCCCGAAGAGGGCTAACCGGCGATCCAGCCGGCCACATCCTCGGCAACCTTGTTCGCAGCGGCGTTGAGGGCCCGGCCAGCCGAATCCGGCTTGATTTCGCCGAGCGGAACCCGCGCGTCGAAGCGACGGGTGCGCACCGTCCGGCCATGGTCGGCAGTCATCGCGGCATCGTAGGTGACTACAGCCTGCCCGGCATTCGAGTCGATCCCGAAGGCGCTCAGCGTGCCGGTCACTTGCAGCCCCTGATCAAGCGCGAGCTGGCGGACATCGAGAACGACCCTCCCGGTCTTGGCGGCCACCGTTTCGGAGACGACCCGCTGGAACAGCCGCGCTGGAGGCTCCGCCCAGACAGCATCCTTCACATAAGCCAGCGCCGTCGCACCGCTCATCACCAGCACACGATTGCTCGCAAGCGCCTGCGGCACCACCGGAACATGGATCGTGATAGCCTCCCCGGCCTGCGCGGTGCGGCTATCATTGGCCGCGACCTGCGCTACGGATGAGAGGCTAAGCAGCGATTCAGGCGGCTTTCCGCCGAGGCTGACACAGCCCGAAAGCGCGGCGCCGAGGACAAGAACCGAAATCACCCTGATCATTTGCCGCGCCTCCCGGGTTTATAGTCAGGGAGCTGGGGCGCTCCGATCAAGGCCCCGGCTCCACCCTGATCGAGCTTGGTTGCAACCGATCCCAGCGCTTCGGACATGGTACGCAAATCGCGGACCAGCTGGCCGATTTCGGGAATGGTCTGGTTGGAAAGAGTCTGGACCCCGGGCCGCGCCTCGCTCAGCACGGCATCGAGGCTGGCGAGGCTCTTTTGCGCCTGTGCCGCGGTCTTGCGCAGTTCGGCGACCATCGGGCGCCCATCGCTGTCGAGCAGCGTGTTCGTCGTTCCCGCAAGCTTCGCCAGTTCATCGGCGGCAAGCCCCGCCGACTTGATCGTTGCCCGCGTCTCGGCAATCGTTGCCTCGATCTGCGGCCCATTGCGCGCCAGCGTCGCGGTCAGGCGATTGGTGTTTTCGAGAATGCCCGAAATACTCTTCTGGTTCTTGTCATTGAGCAGTTCGGTCACCCGTTCGGTGAGCGTCGAGATCCGCTCCAGCAGCTGCGGCGCATTGTTGAGCAGCGCGCCAAGCCCCGTCCGCTTGGTGGGGATCACCGGTGCGCCGGCCGGACCGATATCCTTGATCGGCGGCGCGCCTTTCAACCCGCCATCGAGCAGGATCGAGGACGGACCGGTAAAGCTGCCCTGAAGGCTCGCCGTCGTGCCTTCGAGGATCGGCGTTTCGCTCTTCACTTCGATCCGGACGCGGACAAAGCCGGGATTGTCGCGCCAAAGCTCGATCCGCTTGACCTGGCCCGAAGGAACGCCGGCATAGGTCACCGTGCCGCCCTGAGACAGGCCCTCGACCGATTGCTGGAAGAAGATGTCATAGCTCTTCGTCAGGCCGCCATTGATCCCGGCGAGCCAGACGATGAAGCCGGCCAGCGCCACAAGCAGGCCGAGCACGACGCCGCCGACAAGAATATGGTTGGAACGTGTTTCCATCAGCGCATCATGCCCTTGTTTCGCTGTTGCGATCAACCGCTGCCGTCGCGGCTCGCCCCCGCGGTCCATTGAAATATTCCTGGATCCAGGGATGGTCCATGGCCAGCAGCTCCGGAATCGTCCCGACCCCGATCACTTTCCGGTCTGCCAGCACGGCCACCCTGTCGCAAATTGCGTAGAGCGTATCGAGATCGTGCGTGATCAGGAAGACGGTAAAACCAAGCGTCTTCTGAAGGCTCTGGGTCAGGGTGTCGAAGGCCGCTGCGCCGATGGGGTCGAGCCCGGCGGTCGGTTCATCGAGGAACAGGAGCGTCGGATCGAGCGCAAGCGCCCGTGCGAGCCCCGCGCGCTTGCGCATCCCGCCCGAAAGTTCGGCCGGGTATTTGGGGCCTGCATCGGCCGGAAGGCCCGACATCACAACCTTGTAGGCGGCGATTTCATCAAGCAGGGATTCAGGCAGCCGGGGATAATATTCGCGCAACGGAACCTGGATGTTCTCGGCCACGGTCAGCGTCGAAAACAATGCTCCTCCCTGGAAGAGGACGCCCCAGCGCCGCCGGATGTCGAGGGCTTCGCGCTCATCCTTGTCGAGCATCGATTCGCCGAAGACCAGCACTTCGCCTTCATCCGGCCGCTGCAAACCGATGATCGAACGCATCAGCACAGACTTGCCGGTTCCGGAGCCACCGACCACGCCGAGGATTTCGCCGTTGCGCACATCGAGATCGAGCCCTTCGTGCACCACCTGCGGCCCGAAACTGTTCTTCAGGCCGCGGACGCGGATGGCGATGGGGTCGTCGCGGTTCATCAATCCCAGCCGATCGACGTGAAGAAGACCGCAAAAAAGGCATCGAGGACGATCACGAGGAAGATCGCCTGCACCACGGCCGCCGTGGTCCGGAGTCCCACCTCCTCGGCATTGCCTTCGACCTGCATGCCTTGGAAGCATCCCGAAATGGCAATGATCGCCCCAAAGACCGGCGCTTTGGTCAGCCCGACCCAGAGGTCGGTCATTGGAATTACTTCCTGCAACCGCTGGATATAGGTGAGCGGCGGCAGGTCGAGAGAAATCCAGCAGAAAATCCCGCCGCCGATCATCGAGATGATCATCGAGAAAAATCCGAGCAGCGGCATCATCACGGTCGTCGCCAGCAAACGCGGCAGGACCAGCGCTTCGATCGGCGAAACCCCGATCGTGCGCATCGCATCGATTTCCTCGGTCAGCTTCATCGTCCCCAATTGCGCGGCAAATGCAGATCCCGAACGACCCGCCACCATGATCGCCGTCATCAGCACCCCAAGCTCGCGGGTCGTGATCCGGCCGATCAGGTTCACGGTCAGCGATTGTGCGCCGAACTGTTCGAGCTGCACAGCACCCTGCTGGGCAATGACGATGCCGATCAGGAAACTCATCAGCCCGACAATGGCGAGCGCCTTGACCCCGACCAGTTCGAAACGCTGGATCACGGCATTGACCCTGAAGCGACGTGGATCGCGGATCACCGACCAGGTTCCGATCAGGATCGCGCCGAAAAAGGACAGGAGCCCAAGCATCGTCTGCCAGGCAATCACTGTCGCATCGCCGACTTCGTCGAGCACCCGCAGGAACGGCGTATAGGGCTCGGGCCGCATGAGGACCGGCTTGTCCGCACGCTCGACCTGGCGGAGGAGCGTGAGGCCGTCGGGATCGAGCCCGACAATTTCCGCTTCATTCTCGGTCGCAAGCTTGTGGACGATCCAGGCGCCGACCGTATCGATCCTCTGGATCTGCGACAGGTCGATCCGCTTCGGCGAACGGCTGAGCGCTTCAAGCCTTTGCGGCAAATCGTCCAGCCGGGGCAGGGTCAGGCGGCCGGTGAACCGCAGGACGGGCACGTCGCCCGCCATGTCCTCCACAAAATCGGCCTTGAGGCTGGTCGGTTCCGGCATGATCCTCGAACACTGCTGCATTCATGGCTTACGGGCAAGCTGCAATGCCATTATGGCGAAATCATGCAGCGCATCGCAATTTACGACATGGACCGGACAATCACCCGAATGGCGACCTTCGGGCCGTTCCTGGCCTATACCGTTCCGCGTTACCGGCCCTGGCGGATTCTGCTGGCGCCCGCCCTGATCGTGACGATCCTTGCCTATGTACTGAAACTGCTCGACCGCGCGCAGCTGAAGGAAATCAATCTGGGCCTGATGCTCGGCAAGCGGATCGACGCGGCTGCGCTCACACGGATTTCAGCCGGATTTGCCGGCCGGACGCTTGCCAGGAATGTCTTTCGCGCCGCGCTCGACCGGATCGACCAGGACCGTGCCGATGGCTGCCGCATCGTCATCGCCAGCGCATCCTATAATTTCTATGTCGCACAGGTCGGGCGGCTGCTTGGCGCCGATGTCGTGGCGACGCGAGCCACGATTGCGGGCAGCGACATCGTTCCGAAGATCGACGGAGAAAACTGCTATGGCGAAGCCAAGCTGGCGATGGTCAATGATTGGCTGAAGCTCCAGTCGATCCGCCGCGATGCGGTTCATATCCGCTTCTATTCGGACCACGCCTCCGACGCGCCCTGCCTTGCCTGGGCGGATGAAGCCTTTGCCGCCAACCCGCACGGCCGGCTCCGCGCGCTTGCCGGCGCGCGCGGATGGACCGTTATCGACTGGACCTAGATCGCGGCCAGCGCCTGTTCGAAATCGGCGATCAGGTCGTCGGCGTCTTCGACCCCGATCGAGATCCGCACCATGTTCGACGTAATCCCGAGCGCGGCCTTGCGGTCGTCGGGCACTGACAAATGCGTCATCGCGGCCGGGCAGCTCGCCAGCGTCTCGGTCCCGCCCAGGCTGACCGCGAGCTTGGCGATCTTGAGCGCATCGAGAAACGCGAACGCTTCGGCCTCGCCGCCCTTCAGATAGAGCGAGAAGGTCGATCCCGCGCCGGTGCAATGGCGCTTGTAGATATCCGCCTGCCGTTCGTTTTCCGGAAAGCCCAGATAGACGATCTTTTCAACCTTGGGCTGATCCTTGAGCCAGGCGCAGATCTTCGCGGCATTTTCTCCCGCGCGGCTCATCCTGAGTTCGAGCGTTTCGAGGCTGCGGAGCAGCATCCAGGCGCTGTTTGGATCGAGGATCGTCCCGATCGTGTTGCGCATCGACCGGATCGTATTGATATGCGCCTTCGAGCCCAATGCCCCGCCCGCGACGAGATCGCTATGCCCCCCGGCATATTTGGTCAGGCTGTAGACGACGATATCGGCGCCGTGCGCCAGAGGCTTGTGCCAGAGCGGCCCGAGAAATGTGTTGTCGATCACGATCGGCGGGCGATCGTCGCCGGTTCCGAACCGGTCGTTGCGTACCTTGGCAACAGCCTCGACATCGACAAGGACATTGGTCGGGTTTGCAGGGCTTTCGAGATAAATCAGCGCGACGCGGCCCTGAGCCTGAGCCTTTTCGACCACGGCATCGATCTCTTCAGGAGTCGCCCCGGCAGGAAAATCGAGCCAGGTCACCCCGAATTTGCCCAGAATCTTGCCAATCAATGTTTCGGTTGCGGCATAGAGCGGAGCCGAGTGGACGATCACGTCGCCCGGCTGCACGAAAGCGAGCAGCACCGTCGCGATTGCGGACATGCCGCTTGAAAAAGTCAGCGCGTCCTCCGCATCTTCCCAGACGCCCAGCCGGTCTTCGGCGATTTCCTGGTTCGGGCCATTGAACCGCGAATAGACCAGCCCTTCGGCGCCGCCCGGTCGCTTGCCGGTCACGCCTTCGAAATGGCGTTTTCCGGCCGCTGCATTTTCGAAAACAAAGGTCGATGTCAGGAAAATCGGCGGTTTTAGTGATCCTTCGGACAGCGCCGGATCGAAGCCATGCCCCATCATCAGCGTGTTTGGCTGGAGACGGCGGTTGCCGATCTCCCTGACATCGGCCTTGGGGCGGCGGCGCTGGTTATTGTCAGTCATGTAATTTGCTTTCGGAAATAGGTAATATTGTTGTGCAGCCTAGCCGAAACAATGTCAGCCCGGAAGCCCGATCAGCGAAATCTGTCGGCCATAGCCGGGCTCGCTGCGGTGCGTTGCGCGGCGGAAGCTGAAGAAGCGTTCTGGGTCTGCATAGGTGTCGAGCCCGAGCAGTTCGACCCGCGCGATTCCCGCCGCCGCCAGCCGCGCCGCGACATAGGCTTCGAGATCGAATTGCTGATGCCCTTGGCGGCCGGGCGAGAAAAAGCGCTCGTTGGCGGGGTCTGCCTCTTCGAAGCGGCGGGCAAAGCCGTCATCGACTTCATAGGAGACCCGCGCGATCACCGGGCCGATCGCCGCGACAATCCGGTCACGGGACGCGCCGAGCTTTTCCATCGCGGCAATCGCTGAATCGGTCACCCCGCCCAGCGCCCCTTTCCACCCGGCATGGGCAGCGCCCACGACGCCGGCCTGCGCATCGGCAAGCAGGACCGGAGTGCAATCTGCCGTCAAGACGCCAAGCAGCAATCCCGGCCGGTCGGTGACCAGCGCATCGGCATGCGGGCGGGCGTCATCGGGCCAGGGCGCGGTTGCCGCCACGGCATCGGCCGAATGCACCTGGTGAAGCGTGACAAGCTGCGCGCCGAACCGAACCGCCTCCACGGCGCGCCTGCGGTTTTCGAGAATCGCCGCCGCATCGTCGTCGGAGCCCAGCCCGACATTGAGCCCGGCATAAAGCCCCGTCGAGACCCCGCCGCGGCGTCCGAGAAAGCCGTGCGGCAACCCTTTGAGCGCCTGCGCGATAATGACTTCAACCGGATCCATCGCCCGTCCCTATCAGAACCCGGCCGGGTCCGGCCAGCCGGGGGAGGCCATTGCCATCGCGCGAAACAGGCTTCCCATCTCTGCCGGGCTGGTCAGGCGGCGGTGCGCCACGGCCAGTGCTTCACCCTGGCCGGGATTCGTCCGCGCCAGCATCGCCGCCCGCGCGGCAATCCCGAGACTGCCAAGAAAATCGCCCTGCGGAACGGGCCCGTGAATCCGCGCGCCAGCGATCGCCGCAATCCCCGCAAGCGCTGTGAAATCGACATGGGCGGTCAGGTCATGCTCGCCTGGCGCTTCGAAAGGATTGGCCATGGCATGCCCCTTTACGGCCTGCAGCGTTTCGCCAAGCGCCGGCCCATCATAGCCATAATCGACGATCAGCGCCGCGCCGCCCTGCTTCACGACGCGCGCGGCAAGCGCACGGGCAATGGCAACGCTCGCAGGCGAACTTTCGATAATGCTTCCCGCCGGCGCATCGCGGAGCCTTTCGGGAATGACGCTTTCCGGGACCAGCCTTCCCGCAACCGGCAGGAACAGAACGTCCTGGCAGGCAAGCCGCCGCTCACGCCAGCCGTCGCTTGCCTTGACGAGCTGATAGATGGGCAACGCATCGAAGAATTCATTGGCAAGGATCAGCAGGGGGCCGTCGTCTGGCAGGCTGGTGACATCGTCATGAAAATGAACCTCGGGAATGCGCCTTGCCTGGAGGGCGCGCAAAACAAGGCTGGTTTCGACGAAATGGACTTGCGGCCGGAGGCCAGCGCTCGCCATCGCGCGGAGCGCATCGGCCGCGAGCGTCCCCCGGCCGGGGCCGAGCTCGACATAGCGGACGTCCGGTTTTCCGGCGCGGGCCCAGAGGTCTGCGCACCAGGCGCCGAGCAGCTCGCCGAACATCTGGCTGATCTCGGGTGCGGTGACGAAATCGCCCTCAGCACCAAGCGGATCGCGCGTGGCGTAATAATGCGCATTGGCGGCGGCCATGAACTGGGCAACCGGAATCGGCCCCCCAAGCGTAATGGCCCGCGCCAGCCGTTCGGGCAGATGAGGCTCAGGCGACGCTGGCAGTTCCGGCAACGGCTTCCACCCGCTCGCGGCGCGCCTTGGATGTCAGGATCAGATAGAGCCCGAGAAGGATCATCGGCACGCACAGCGTCTGCCCCATCGTCAGGCCGAACAGCCCGGTCACGCCCACATCGGGTTCCCGCAGGAATTCAAGGCCGAAGCGCACAGAGCCATATAGCAGCGCAAGCATCCCGAACAGGCGGCCGGGATAGTAGCGGGCATCCGATTTCCAGAACAGCAGCCAGAGCACCACGAAGGACAAAAGGCCTTCAAGCCCCGCTTCGTAAAGCTGGCTCGGGTGGCGCGCGATTTCATCTCCGGTGGCGGGGAAAATCATCGCCCAGGGAACATCGGTCGGCCGCCCCCAAAGCTCGCCATTCACGAAATTGGCAAGGCGAACGAAGAACAGTCCGAACGGCGTCGCACACGCGATATAGTCGCAGAAGCGAATGAAGCTCAACTTGTTACGATGGGTGAACCAGCCGATCGCAAGGATCGTACCGATCGTGCCGCCGTGCAGCGACATGCCGCCTTCCCAGAGCTTGAACACATCGAGCGGGGTGAGGAAAATCTCGGGCTTGTAGAACAGGCAATAGCCCAGCCGCCCGCCGATGATGATCCCGAGGGTCGCATAGAAGACGAAATCGTCGGCATGGCGCCTTGCCATCGGCGCACCCGGCTGCGCGATCAGCTTCAGCAGGTACCACCAGCCGATAAGAATGCTCGCAATATAGGCGAGACTGTACCAGCGGAGCTTGAAGAACCCCAGATCGAGGGCAATCGGCGAAAGTCCGAGCTGATCATAGCGAATAGCGGAACTGGCTTCGGCAAGTAACGATAGGATCAAGGCTTTTCCCCGGCAATTTTCCCCTCCATAGAGAGGGCAAACAAGAAGACCAAGAGGGAGAGAGAGACAATGCCATCAGAGCTGGACCTGCGCCTCGAAAAGGCCACAGCCGAACTGACCAGCGCGCAAGGGCCAATGCCGTTGACGACGTTTCGCCAGCACGGCGTCGATGTGCCGATGATTGCGGCCGCACCTCCCGCGCTGACCCATTATTTCGCCCATTTCTGCGCCCAGCATGGCGATGCGACATTTCTTGTCGATGGCGATGAACGGCTGAGCTTTACCCAGACCTATGCTGCCGCACGCAAGGTCGCAGGAGCGCTGATCGAAGGCCATGGCGTGAAGCGCGGAGACCGGATCGGGATTGCGATGCGCAACGCGCCGGGCTGGGTCGTGCTCTATATGGGCATCTTGATGGCCGGCGGCTGCGCGACCCTGCTCAACGGCTGGTGGCAGGGATCGGAACTCGCCGCCGGGATCGATGACGTCGAAGCGAGCATCATCTTTGTCGATCCGCCGCGGGCGAAGAGGCTCGAAGAAGCGGAATATCGGGGCGCGGCGAAGATCGTCACGCTCGACATCTCCCTGCCGATCGATCAGGCAATGGCGCCCGTAATGGCGGCAGGCGGCGGGGCGGACACGCTTTTGCCCGAAGTCACCGGCGACGACCTGGCAACCATCCTTTTCACGTCGGGATCGACCGGCCAGTCCAAGGGCGCCTGCTCGACGCACCGCGCCGTCATCCAGGCGACGTTCAACTATATCGTCCAGGCGCTGGTCATGCTCCAGCTCGGCACCGAGGACGGAACGATCAAGCCCGACCGACCGCCGCATGCAGCATTGCTGACCGTACCACTCTTCCATGTAACCGGCGAAGTCCCGATCATGCTCGTGAGCTTCGCGATCGGACGCAAGATCGTGATGATGCCCAAATGGAACGCGGTGACTGCCATGGAGTTGATCCAGCGCGAGAAGATCACCAACTTTACGGGCGTTCCGCTGATGAGCTTCGAGCTGCTGACGCATCCCGACCGCCACAAATACGACCTGTCCTCGCTTCAGGGCCTGGCCGGAGGCGGTGCGCCCCGCCCGGTCGATCATGTCCGCCGGCTTGTGGAGGAATTCCCGACAGCGCCCCCGGCGCTTGGCTATGGTCTTACCGAAACCAACGCGATCGGCGCCGGCATCTTTTCGACCAACTATCTCGAAAAGCCCAACAGCACGGGTGCCCCGTCCAAGCCACTGGTCGATCTCGCGATTCTCGACGACGCCGGAAACCCCGTGCCGCAGGGCGAACGCGGTGAAATCTCGATCCGCTCGGTCGCCTTGTTCTGCGGATACTGGAACCAGCCCGAGGCAACCGCCGCCTGCATGACGGCGGACGGCTATTTCCGTTCGGGCGATATCGGCTATCTTGATCCCGACGGCTATGTCTTCATCGTCGACCGCAAGAAGGACATCATCATCCGCGGCGGCGAGAATATCTCGTGCCAGGAAGTCGAGGCCGAAATCTACAAGCACCCGGCCGTTGCCGAGGCCTGCGTCTTCGGCCTGCCCGACGAGCGGCTCGGCGAAGTGGTGGGCGCGGTCGTCTATTTCCATCCCGGCCAAAGCGAGACGGTCGAGGCGCTGACCGAATTCCTCAAAGGCCAGCTGGCCGCGTTCAAGGTGCCGCAGCAGATCTGGATCTCGCCCGAACCGCTCCCGCGCCTCGGCACCGAAAAGATCGACAAGGTCTCACTGCGCAACGATTACCGGGGAACATGGGCAAAGATGCAGAAGTAGCGCGAAGCACAAGACCCCGCTAAGCCCCAACCAATGGAAATTTCACGCCGATCCTTGCTGGCAGGCGCGGCCATCGGCGGTGGGCTGGTGGTTGGCTGGGCGCTGTGGCCGCGTGCCTATCCGCCCAACCTTGTTGCGGCCGAGGGGGAGAGCATCTTCAATGCCTGGCTCAAGATCGGGACCGACGGGCATGTGACAGTGGTCGTCCCCCAAGTCGAGATGGGGCAGGGCAGCTATACCGTCATCCCGCAGATCATTGCCGACGAACTTGGCGCCGACTGGAGGACGATTGCGGTCGAGCCCGCGCCGATCAACCCCGTCTATGCCAACAGCGTCTTTGCCGAGGAATGGCACGAAGGCTGGCGGCCCGAAGGGAAAGTTCAGGCAACCGGCGGGTCTTCAACGGTTCGCGGCTTTGAAGCCGTTGCGCGGCAGGCGGGGGCGGCGGCGCGCGCGCTCCTTTGCCAGGCGGCGGCGAAGCGCTGGGATGCCGACTGGCTGGCCTGCGATACCGAACTCGGCTTCGTGACACGCGGCGATGACCGGTTGCGCTTCGGCGAACTCGCCGAAGAGGCTGCCCGGATGCGCCTCCCCAAGGACATCCCGTTGCGCACGGGTGGCGGCCTCAACAGGCTCACCGGCCGCGGCATGAATCGGCTCGACATTCCCGCCAAGCTTGACGGGTCGGCCAATTATGCCGCCGATATCCGCCTGCCCGACATGGTCTTTGCCGCAATCCGGCAGGGGCCGTTTGGCGATTCGCAGCTGAAGTCGGTCGACAAGGTGGCAGCGAGCCGGATTTTCGGTGTCCTCGACATTGTCGAGCATGAGCGCTGGGTCGCGGCGGTGGCAACCAATTGGTGGGCGGCGAACCGGGCGCTCGATGCGATGCGGCCCAAATTCGTGACGAAGGGCCGCTTTGCGGGAGATCGCGCGATCGAGCGGGCACTGTCGACTGCGCTGGGAACCGAAGGAGAGCGCGTCGCCGAAGCGGGCGATGTCGATGCCGCGCTTGCCAATGCGCGGGTCTCGACCGCTGAATATGGCGTGGGGCTGGCGCCACACGCGGCGATCGAGCCGTTGAGCGCGACGGCCGCACTGGCCGATGGCAAGCTCCAGCTCTGGATCGCCACGCAACTGCCCGGTCTCGCCCGCGATGCCGCCGCGCGCGCGATCGGGCTCGATCCGGAGGAAGTGACGGTGCATCCGATGCTCGTCGGCGGATCGTTCGGGCGCAAATATGAAGTCCAGATTGCCGGGCAGGCAGCAATCCTGGCCTATAAGCTCAAGCGCCCGGTGCAGCTCACTTGGTCGCGCGCCGAAGACATGATGCACGAACCTTTCCGACCGGCGGCGCGCGCGCGAATGACGGCGCGGCTCGGGCGGGCAGGGCATATCGACGCCTGGCACGCGCAGATTGCTGCGCCGAATGGATTGGGCGAAATGCGGTCGCGCACGCTGGACGGTCTTTCGGCCGACGAGGCGCAGCGCAAGCACGCCGGGCGCGCGCATCTCCATGCGGTGGACGGCGCGGCTCCCGCCTATGCGATCGAAAATTACGGCATCGACCATCACCCGGCTGATATCGGCGTGCCGACCGGGCCGTGGCGCGGGCGGGCGCACAGCTATACGGCCTTTTTCAACGAATGTTTCATCGACGAACTTTCGCACGAAAGCGGCGTCGAGCCTTTTTCGTTCCGGATGGCCATGCTCGGCGGCAATCCCCGGCTGGCGCTCTGCCTCTCCAAGGCTGCCACCAAGGGCGGCTGGGAAGGCGGCGGGCAGGGCACGGGGCAAGGGCTGGCCTGCCATTCGATGGCGGGAAGCCATATTGCCGTGCTGGCCGAAGCCCGGCTCGATGATGACCAGCACGTTCGCGTAACCCGGCTCGTGGCGGTCGCCGATATCGGGCGCGTGATCAATCCCGACATTGCCCGGCAGCAGATCGAGGGCGGGCTGCTGTTTGGGATGGGCGCTGCGACGGGCAATGCCGTCCATATCCGGCGCGGGCTGGCCGGGCCGTTGCGGCTGCGCGATCTTGGCCTGCCGAAACTCGCCGACATGCCCGAAATCACTGTCGAGCTTGTTGCCAGCACCGAGGCCCCCGGCGGCGCGGGCGAACTTGGCGTTCCCGCGGTGGCCCCGGCGATTGCCAATGCCCTGTTCGCAGGAAGCGGGCGGCGGTTCCGCAGCCTTCCGCTTTCGCCCGGCAATTTCTGATGATGCGTCCCGCCGATCATCCCGAAACACCTAAGGGGCGGATCGGCGTGCTGCTGGTCAATCTCGGCTCGCCCGAGGCGCCGACGCCGGCGGCCGTGCGCGCCTATCTGAAGGAATTCCTTTCGGACCGGCGCGTCGTGGAAATTCCGCCGCTGCTCTGGCAACCCATATTGCGCGGTATCATCCTCACGACCCGCCCGCGCAAATCGGCCCATGCCTATGCCCAGATCTGGACGGAGCAGGGATCGCCGCTGACGGCCATCACGCGCCGCCAGGCCGAAGCGGTCCAGTCCGCGTTGGGCGACGATGCGATGGTCGACTGGGCGATGCGCTATGGCCGGCCGTCGATCGGCAACCGGCTTGCGGCCATGAAAGCGGCCGGATGCGACCGTATCCTGGTTGCCCCGCTCTATCCGCAATATTCCGGCGCGACGACGGCAACCGCGACCGATGCGGTGGCGGCCGCGCTGGCGGCAATGCGCTGGCAACCGGCGCTCCGCTTCCTGCCGCCCTATCACGACGATCCGGCCTATATTACTGCGCTCAGGCAAAGCACCGAAACGGCTTTGACCGCGCTTCCCTTTGCGCCGGACGCGATCATTGCCAGCTTCCACTCGCTTCCTGTGCGCACGCTGGAGCTGGGCGATCCCTATCATTGCCAGTGCCAGAAGACCGCAAGGCTCCTTTCCGAAGCGCTCGGCCGCCCCCTCATCGTCAGCTTCCAGTCGCGCCTCGGCCGCGCCAAATGGCTCGAACCGGCAACCGAAGCGACGCTTGAGGGATTGCCGCCAAGCGGCACCCGAAAAGTGGCTGTCATTGCCCCCGGTTTTTCGGCTGACAATCTCGAGACGCTCGAGGAACTGGCCATTCGCGGGCGAAAGACCTTCCTCGATGCGGGCGGGACCGATTTTGCCTATCTCCCCTGCCTCAACGACAGCGCACCCGGAATCGACATGCTTGTCACTTTACTTTCACGTGAACTTGCGGGGTGGCGCCGAGCTTCCTAGTCTCGCTCAAAATCACAAGAAGGAGAGACTTGATGGGCAAGGTGGCAATTGTAACCGGAGGAACGCGCGGCATCGGGGAAGCGATCTGCATTGCGCTCAAGAATGCCGGTTTCACGGTCGCCGCCAATTATGCCGGCAACGCACAGCGGGCGAAGGCCTTTACGGATCGCACCGGCATCCCCGCCTATCAATGGGATGTCGCCGACCACAAGGCCTGCCTTGAGGGTTGCGCGAAGGTCGCCGCCGATCTCGGGCCGATCGATGTGGTCGTCAACAATGCCGGCATTACGCGTGACGGGACGCTTCTCAAGATGAGCTATGAAGCGTGGAAGGAAGTGATCGACACCAATCTTGGCGGCTGTTTCAACATGGCCAAGGCCACCTTTCCCGGCATGAAGGATCGGGGCTGGGGCCGGATCGTCAATATCGGCTCGATCAACGGCCAGGCCGGGCAATATGGCCAGGTCAACTATGCCGCCGCGAAATCTGGCATTCACGGCTTCACTAAGGCGCTGGCGCAGGAAGGCGCGAAATTCGGCGTCACCGTCAATGCGATTGCGCCCGGCTATATCGATACCGACATGGTCGCAGCGGTTCCCGCAGACGTGCTTGCCAAGATCGTCGCCAAGATCCCGGTCGGGCGACTTGGCCAGGCGAGCGAAATCGCCCGAGGTGTTGCCTTTCTGTGCGCGGAAGAGGGCGGCTTTGTCACGGGATCGACAATGTCGATCAATGGCGGGCAGCACATGTATTGATGGCCGGGCCCGTCAAGCGCTCGGTCACGATTGCGGGGCATGAAACCTCGATCAGCCTTGAACCCGTTTTCTGGGAAGCGCTGAAGGCCGCCGCCGAAAGCCGGTCATTGCCGATCAATGCCCTGATCGCGCAAATCGACGCCCGCCGTATTGAATCGGTGGCCCCGCCCAATCTGGCGAGCGCAATTCGCGTCTGGCTCATGGAACGCGCGCAGGCGCAAGCGCCGGGCTAGATCGGTTCGCCGCTCAATCGCTGGCAGATCATGTCGAGCTGTTCGAGCGAGGAATAGGCAAGCGTCATCGTTCCCGAACGCGCCTGGTGATTGATCTTCACCTTGAGCCCAAGCATGTCGGTCAATTGCCGCTCGAGCGCCATCAGATCGGGATCGCCGTCCCTGCCTCCCCCACGCGCGCCGCGCGCGCGGGCCGGAGCCTTGGCCTTCTTGATCAGCCGTTCCGTTTCGCGCACCGAAAGCCCGCGCTCGGCGATCATCCGCCCGAGGCCGACAGGATCGTCCGACCCGAGCAGCGCACGGGCATGGCCCATCGTGATCTGCCCCGCGGTCAGCCAGTCATGGACCGGCAAGGGCAGGTTGCGAAGACGCATGAGGTTCGCGACATGGCTGCGCGACTTTCCGACAATCCGGCCGAGCGCTTCCTGCGTATGGCCATGATCGTCGATCAGCCGGCGATAGGCCTCGCCCTCTTCCCAGGCGTTGAGCTGTTCGCGCTGGATATTCTCGATGATCGCGATTTCGAGAGCGGTAACATCGTCAAATTCCCTAATAATTACAGGGACTTGATGTATCTGCGCCCGTTGCGCCGCACGCCAGCGCCGTTCGCCCGCGATAATCTCGTAATGCCCGTCATGATCGGGATCGCGCACGACAATCGGCTGGAGCATGCCACGTGACTTGATCGATTCCGCCAGCTCGTCGAGCGCATCATCGTCGAACGTCTTGCGCGGTTGGTTCGGAAGCGGCCGCATCCGGTTGACGTCGACCATTCGGACGCCTTCAGGCGTTGCCCCATCCAGCGCCACCGGCGCCTCGCGCTCGATTTCGCCGAGCAGCGCAGAAAGACCACGGCCGAGCCCGGTCGGGCGCTTTTTCAACGGCGTGACGGGCGTCTCTTCGCTCACGCTGCCGCCTTCTGTCTGGGCAACCGCCCGATCAGTTCGCGTGCCAGCGCCATATAGGCCTCAGATCCCGGACACTTGTGATCGTAGATCAGCGCCGGCAGACCATGGCTCGGCGCTTCGGAAAGGCGAACGTTGCGCGGAATCACCGTTTGGAAAACCGCATTGCCGAGGCACGCGCGGACATCCTGCGCGACTTGCTCTGTCAACCGGTTGCGGCGATCATACATGGTCAGCGCAACACCAAGGATCGAAAGCGTCGGGTTGAAACGCCCGCGTATCCGTTCAACTGTTTGTAATAGCTGGCTTAATCCTTCGAGCGCGAAAAATTCGCACTGGAGCGGAACGAGCAGAGACTGCGCCGCCACCATTGCATTGAGCGTCAGCAACCCAAGCGACGGCGGACAATCGAACAGTGCAATATCCCATTTGCCGGGAGGGGCGGTTTCGAGCGCGGTGAGCAGCCGGTGCGTGCGTTGTTCGAATTCGACGAGTTCGATTTCGGCGCCGGACAAGTCAGGCGTCGAGGCGATCAGATCGAGCCGGGGAATTCGCGTTGCGATCACCGCGTCGGCAAGCCCGCACTCTCCAAGGAGCAGATCATAGCTCGAGCGCACGCGTTCCGCCTGGTGGATGCCCAGCCCGGTTGACGCGTTGCCCTGCGGATCGAGATCGACGAGCAGGACCTTCCAGCCGGTTGCCGCCAGCGCCGTCGCTACATTGATCGCTGTTGTGGTTTTCCCCACCCCGCCCTTCTGGTTTGCAACGGCAATACGGATCATCGGGCGTTTTTCCTCGGGCTCACGCCGGTTGCGACGATGATCGCAGCCTCGGCGTCGGTCAGACTGGGTTCCACGTGAAACACACCCTGCCACGAACTTCTTACCGATTCCAGTTCTTCGCGCGCGCTACGCCCCTTTGGCAGCAGCCAGCGCGTCTTTTCTGTGGAAAAGCGGTGAGCAAGTCCGAAAAGCTTCGGCAAGGGCGCGAAAGCACGGGCGGATATCACCCCGACCTCGCGCGTCGCCAGCGTTTCAAGCCGTCCGCCATGAACGGTCACATTGTCCAGTCCCAGCGCGTCCACCTGCCGTTCGAGGAACTCGAAGCGTTTGCGCCGCGATTCGACCAAGATCACCGGAAAGTCGGCAAGAATGGCGATGACCATTCCGGGAAAGCCAGCGCCTGTTCCCAGATCGAGCCACGGCAAGGCCGAATGCGACTCCGGGCGCAGCCTCAACAGCTGGGCCGAATCGACGATATGGCGGCTCCAGATGTGCGGGATTGTTGCGACGCTGATCAGGTTCTGACGACCATTCTCGGCGATCACCGCTTCGACGAACGCGTCGAGCTTTTCCTGTGTTTCACGTGAAACATGGCAATGACGGACGAGCCAGTCCCTCACCTCTTCCTCGGTCATGCCGCCTTCCGCCGGGCGCTGACCAGGATCGCCGCGAGCGCAGCAGGCGTCACGCCACGGATGCGTTCGGCCGCACCAAGCGTGGCGGGACGCGCCGCCTCGAGCCGCTCGACCATTTCGTTCGAAAGCCCCGCAATGGCGCTGTAATCGATCTGATCGCCCAGCTTCACGGTCTCATTCGCCTTCATCGCGCGAATTTCAGCCTCTTGCCGCGCGACATAGGGCGCATAGCGCGCATCCTCGATCACCTCGGAAATGATCGCTGGGCGATAGTCCCCGAGCTCCGGCAACAAGAATCCGAGCCCGGTCGAATCGAGGCCGGCAATCCGGATCAGGTCGAACAGGCAATATTTTTCGCCGCCGGTTCCACGTGGATCGCGCTCGGTCCGCGCCTTGAGCAGCGCCGTCAGCTTCTCGCGCTCCGCCCTGTGGCCCTCAAACCAGTTGCGCCGCGCAAGTTCAACGCAGCCCGCTTCAAGCGCAACCGGAGTCAGTCGGGTGGACGCATTGTCCGAACGAAGCCGCAGCCGATATTCGGCCCGCGCGGTAAGCATCCGATAGGGCTCGGTAATGCCCTGCAACACAAGATCGTCGATCATCACGCCGATATAGGACGACGCGCGATCAAGGATAATCGCGGGCCGCGCCAGTGCCTTTGCGGCCGCATTCAGCCCCGCGACAAGCCCCTGCGCAGCAGCCTCTTCATAGCCGGTCGTCCCGTTGATCTGGCCCGCACAGAACAATCCCCCGATGGCGCGCAGTTCGAGCGTCGCATCGAGCGCGCGCGGATCGATATGATCATATTCGACGGCATAGCCGGGCTGCGCAATCTCGACCTGCTCGAGGCCCCTGATCGTCCGCAAAAAGGCCAGTTGCACATCGGCGGGAAGCGAGGTCGAAATGCCGTTGGGATAGACAAGCGCATCGTCCAGTCCCTCGGGCTCAAGAAAGATCTGGTGCCCGTCACGATCGCCGAAGCGGTGAATCTTGTCCTCGATCGACGGGCAATAACGCGGCCCCTGCCCCTCGATATCGCCCGAGAAAAGCGGAGACCGGTCAAGGCTGTTGCGGATCACGTCGTGCGTTCGCGCATTGGTTCGAGTGATCGCGCAGTAGAGCTGCGGCGTTTCACGTGAAACACTGAGGTCGGAAAAGGTCCAATGACTTTCGTCAGAAGACTGGGCCTCAAGCGCCGCCCAGTCGATGGTTCGCCCGTCAAGCCGAGGCGGCGTGCCGGTCTTGAGACGTCCAAGAGGCAAATTACGCGCGCGAAGCTGAGTGCCGAGCGAGACCGATGCCGCTTCGCCGACCCGCCCACCGACGCTCTGCGCTTCGCCGCAGAACATCTTGCCGTTGAGGAACGTGCCGGTCGCCAGGACAATGGCCGGGGCGTTCAGCATGACACCATCTGCCAACACCAGGCCGGTCACGCGATCGGCATCGAACAGCAGCGAAGCGGCTTCGCCTTCGATAATCTCCAGTCCGGACTGCGCTTCGAGCAGTCGGTGGATAGCAGCCTTGAACAGTTTGCGATCGGCCTGAACGCGGGGGCCCTGCACTGCCGCCCCCTTCGATGCATTGAGCATCCGGTAGTGAATGGCAGCAGCATCGGCAGCGCGCGCGATGATCCCGTCGAACGCATCGACCTCACGGACAAGATGGCCCTTGCCGAGGCCGCCGATCGCCGGGTTGCACGACATCGCCCCGATCTGGTCGCGTCGGAAGCTGACAAGTGCAGTGCGCGCGCTCATCCGCGCTGCCGCGGCGGCCGCCTCGCAACCGGCATGGCCTCCGCCAATGACAATGACATCGAAACTGCGCATGATCGCCGCCGCTACGCCCGAAGCGCCGCAATGCCAACCCACTTCACGTGAAACACCCTACTTGCCGATGCACATGCTCCCGAACAGAGCGTCGAGCATGTCCTCGACCCCGGATCGTCCGGTCAGGCGATCGAGGTGGTTGCGGGCCTCGCGGAGATGTTCGGCGACGATCAGCGGATCACTCTCCGCCGCCGCACGCTCGAGCGAACCCCGCACTTGAAGCAGGATTTCCTTGTGGCGCTTGTTGAGCGCCAATGCGCCAGGCTTGGGCAACAGATTGCGCGCGCGTTTCAGCACCTCATTCTTGAGAGCGGCTATGCCCCCACCGGTCACCGCTGAGACCGGAAGACCGGGTCTCGAATCCTGAAGGTCCCATTTGGCCGCGATCATGATCGCTCCAACCGGTGCATCTGCCGCCTCGCCGAGCCAGAGAATCAGGTCCGCCCGCGCCAGCGCGTCCTCGGCGCGCGCCACTCCGATTGCTTCGATGGCATCGTCGCTCTCGCGCAGACCGGCTGTATCGATCAGCACCAAGGGCACACCGTCGAGCGCGACCACAGCTTCGATCCTGTCACGCGTCGTTCCCGCAATATCGGAAACGATGGCCGCTTCCCGATCAACCAAGATATTGAAAAGGCTTGATTTTCCAGAATTTGGAGGCCCTGCGAGAACAACGCGGACGCCATCGCGCAACCGCTCGGCGCCCGGCTCCGCCAAAAGCGCCGCGATCTCGCCCGCAAGCGCTGCAATGTCGCAATGGACACCGTCAACTTCACCCACATCGCCTTCGTCGGAAAAATCGAGCGCCGCCTCGATCCGGGCTGACAATTGGAGCAAGGCCTTTTGCCATATCGCCACCCTGCGACCCAATCCGCCCTCGGCAAGCGTGAGCGCCGATTGCCGCTGGCTCTCGGTCTCGGCGGCAAGCAAGTCGGCAAGGCCCTCCGCTTCAGCCAGGTCGATCCGGCCATGTTCGAAGGCCCGGCGGGTGAATTCCCCCGGCGTGGCCGGGCGCAAGCCCTCAAGACCGCCAATCGCCGCGAGGACCGACGCCACAACCGCCCGCCCACCGTGCAGATGGAGTTCGGCCAGATCCTCGCCGGTTGCCGTGGCAGGGCCGGGGAGCCAGATAATCAAGGCGTGATCGAGCAGTTCGCCCCAATTGTCGCGGATCGCACGGTAACTTGCCCGGCGCGGCGCCGGCCGCTTGCCGGCCAATGCGTCGAGCGCCGTCCCGGCGTCGGGCCCGCTGATCCGGACAACGGCAATGCCCGCCGGCGGCAGGCCGCTCGACAGCGCAAAGATCGTATCGCGCTGTGGCAGGCTCAATCCTTCTTCTTCTTGCCCGATCCGTCGCCACCCGAGAACTGGCCGATCAGGTCCTTGACGAAATCGACGCCCTGCCCGCCCATCGGCACCCAGTTGCGCACCAATCCCTCGACCATGTCCGGCGTCAGCCCCTTGGTCATCACCGTCTTCATCTGGTTCAGATAGACATCATGCACGCCGGTCAGGTCGGGCAGGCCCACCAGCCGGCGAACCTCTTCGGGGGTGCAATCGACATCGATATTGAATTTCATGGCTGGTCTCCCTTGGGCCTGGTGCTAAACCTTGCCGCATGAGCGCCGCGCCCGCAACCGCCCGTATCGAAACACCGATCGGCATGGTCGAACTGGTGGCGGTGGGCGACGTCCTGACGTCAACGCGAATCCGCCCGAATCTCGCGGAAGAGCGCGCGGATCCGGGCAATCCCGTTCTCGATCGGGCGGTGGACCAGATGCGCGACTATTTCGCCGGACGGCGCAAGGTGTTCGATCTTCCGCTGGCAACGGCGGCGACCGGGGAAGGCGAACAATTGCGCTCTGCAATTGCGTCGATCCCCTATGGCGAGACCGAAACCTATGGCGCGCTTGCCCGCAAGGCGGGATCGGTCGCCCAAGCTATCGGCCAGGCCTGCAAGACCAATCCCTTCCCGATTGTCATTCCCTGCCACCGCGTCGTATCATCGGCGGGGCGGGAATATTATTCCGCGGGCGCCGGCCCCGAAACCAAGGCCTGGCTGATCGATTTCGAAGCCGAACATTCGCATGGCATAAGGACAAGACTGCTATGAGCACGATCCAGATCGGCGCCTTCTCCGCCTATATGGCCGAGCCTCCGGGAACGCCGCGGGGCGCGATCATCGTTATCCAGGAAATCTTCGGCGTGAATGCCGGCATCCGCCAGAAGTGCGATCACTGGGCGCAGGCGGGCTATCTCGCCGTCGCACCGGACCTGTTCTGGCGGATGCAGCCGGGAGTCGAACTCGATCCCGATATCGAGCCCGAATTCCAGCAGGCGCTTGATTTGCTCAACCGCTACAGCGCCGAAAAAGGGTCGGACACCAGCATCCTCGATATAGAGGAAACGATCCGGGCGATCCGCGCCCGCGGCGTGCAGAAGGTCGGGGCGGTGGGATATTGCCTTGGCGGCTATCTCGCCTATCTGACCGCGTGCCGGACCGATATCGACGCATCGGTCGGCTATTACGGGGTCATGATCGACCAGGCACTGGGTGAAAGCCACGCCATCGCCCGTCCGCTGATGCTCCATATCCCGACGGCCGACCATTTTGTCGGCCCCGAAGCCCAGGCCGCGATCCATGAAGGCTTGGATAACCACCCCAAAGTCACGCTTCACGATTATCCGGGGCTCGATCATGGCTTTGCCACGGAAACCGGCAAGCGCCGCCACGAAGGCGGCGCACGCGTCGCCGACGCGAGGACCGCAGATTTCTTTGCGAATAACCTGCGCTAGCCGCCGATAAAGTTGATGAAATGCGGGTGGACATCGTGCCATCCGTCCCAGATCATCTTGCCCGCCACCCAGACGATCACCGAAAGGCCGATCCAGGCGATCCACCGATAGCGTTCGATATATTTGGCAATCACGTTCGAGGCGGCACCCATCAGGATGACCGAAAGGACGAGGCCAATCACCAGAACCACCGGATGCTCGCGCGCTGCGCCTGCCACCGCCAAGACATTGTCGAGGCTCATGCTGACATCGGCGAGCGCAACGCTCCACGCCGCGGCCGCAAAGCTCTTGCGGGCGGCAATGCCCGAATGCTCGTCGCCTGCGATTTCAGGCGAGCCCTTGCTTTCGCCGCCGTGGCGCAACTCGCGGTACATCCGCCACGCCACCCAGAGCAGCAGGAAGCCACCGGCAAGGATCAGGCCGACAATGCCAAGCAACTGGCTGACGGTCAGCGCAAATACGATCCGTAGCACCAGCGCGGCCAACACGCCGAGCATGATCACCTTTTTGCGATCCGCCTCGGGAAGCCCGGCGGCGAGCGCCCCCACCACGATCGCATTGTCGCCCGCAAGGACGATATCGATCATCAAGATCTCGAAAAATGCGGTAACCGCGGCAGGCTCAAACAGGCTGGAAAATTCCATGGCCCGTTATGAAGCTACATCAGCGAGGTTGCAACAATCGGCGCGACCTGATGCGCGCCTTCCCAGACCATGTTGAGCGCGACGTAAAGGATGACAAGCAGCCCGATCCACGCGATCCAGTGATAGCGCTGGACAAGCTTGGCAACGAGATTGGCCGCCAGCCCCATCAGCGTTACCGAAAAGGCCAGGCCGAAGAACAGCACTGTCGGATGCTCGCGCGCCGCAGCCGCCACCGCCAGCACATTGTCGAGGCTCATCGAAAGATCGGCAAGCGTCACCTGGATCGCAGCCTGGAGGAAGGTCTTGCTCGCCGGCGGCCCTTCGACCGCAACTGTCTCGGGATCGTCGGCCACGATGACCCGCGCGGGGCGAAGCTCGCGGTACATGTTGAATGCCACCCAGAGCAGCAACAGTCCGCCGGCCAGTAACAGCCCGGTGAGCTTCAGCAGCCAGGTCGCGACCAGCGCAAAGCCAATCAGGAAAACCAGTGCCATGCCGACGCCGAACATCAGGACGCGCTGGCGATCCTTCGCCGGAAGCCCCGAGGCCAGCGTCCCCATGATCACGACATTGTCGCCTGCCATCGTCAGGTCGATCAGGATGACCTGAACCAGCGTCGCCATGCCGGCCGCTGTGAAGACGTCTGCAAAATCAATCACAAGGGGTCTCCGAAATAATCCACGGTCGGCATCGGATCATAGAAGCCATGCAACAGCGCGCGCCACTGCTGATAGCGTTCCGACGTGCGGAACCCGTCGCGATGATCGGCGATCGAATCCCAGCGCACAATCAAAAGGTAGAGCCCCGGCGTATCGCAGGCGGGCCGGACCTCGATCCCGCCAAAGCCCGGCGAGGCAGCAATGAGCGGTCTTGCCTCGGCCATCGCCGCCTCGAACGCGGCTTCGCGGCCTGGCACAACCTGCAGGAGCGCATGTTCGAGAATCACAGATCGAGCCCTACTGATTCATTGAATCGAAGAAATCCTCGTTGGTCTTCGAATCCTTCATCTTGTCGAGCAGGAATTCCATCGCGTCGACAGTACCCATCTGCATGAGGATGCGGCGCAGCACCCACATCTTGGAAAGGTTGCCCTTTTCGACCAGCAATTCCTCCTTGCGCGTGCCGGACTTGCCGACATCGAGCGCGGGGAAGATCCGCTTGTCGGCGACCTTGCGATCAAGGACGATTTCGGAATTGCCGGTACCCTTGAATTCTTCAAAGATCACTTCGTCCATCCGGCTGCCGGTATCGATCAGCGCGGTGGCGATGATCGAGAGCGAGCCGCCTTCCTCGATATTACGAGCCGCACCGAAAAAACGCTTCGGGCGCTGGAGTGCGTTGGCGTCGACACCGCCGGTCAGCACCTTGCCCGATGACGGGACGACGGTGTTGTAAGCGCGGCCGAGGCGCGTGATAGAATCGAGCAGGATGACGACATCCTTCTTGTGCTCGACCAGGCGCTTGGCCTTTTCGATGACCATTTCGGCGACCTGGACGTGGCGCTGCGCGGGTTCGTCGAAGGTCGAGGAAATCACCTCGCCCTTCACCGAGCGCTGCATGTCGGTCACTTCCTCGGGACGCTCATCGACGAGGAGCACAATCAGGAAAACTTCCGGATGATTGTCGGTGATCGCCTTGGCGATGTTCTGGAGCAGCACGGTCTTGCCGGTGCGCGGGGGGGCGACGATCAACGCACGCTGGCCCTTGCCCTGCGGCGAGATGATGTCGATCACTCGCGCAGACTTGTCCTTTACAGTCGGGTCGAGCGTATCGAGGCGGAGCTTTTCGTCCGGATAGAGCGGCGTCAGGTTATCGAAATTGACACGGTGGCGAACGACATCGGGGTCGTCGAAATTGATCGCGGTGACCTTGTTGAGCGCAAAATAGCGTTCGCCGTCTTTCGGTCCGCGAATCTCGGCCTCGACCGTATCGCCGGTCCGCAGGCCGTGCTTGCGGACCTGGTTGGGCGAGACATAAATGTCATCGGGGCCGGCAAGATAATTGGCCTCAGGCGAGCGCAGGAAGCCGAAGCCGTCGGGCAGCACTTCGATCGTGCCGATGCCCATGATCTGGGTTCCGTTTTCGGCTTCGACCTTGAGGATCGCAAACATCAGGTCCTGCTTGCGCAGCGTCGAGGCGCCCTCGACACCCAGCTCTTCCGCCATTTCGACGAGTTCTGCCGGGGTTTTCTTCTTGAGTTCTTTCAAATGCATTTTCTTGGATTCCATAGGGAATATTGGGGGAGAACCGCGAACAGCGAAATCAGGGTTTGAAATAAGCTGCTGAATGGCGCGAACGGCCCAGCGGATGCGTGCGGAGTTAGGACGGGCCCGGCCCGAAGTCAAGGCCGGGGCGCCCTCAGAACGGGCGCACGATCACCATGATCACGATGATGGCCGCTGCAATACCCGGAACTTCGTTGATCATCCGCAAGGTCTTGCTCGTCAGCGTGCGCGTGCCTTGGGCAAGCTTGCGGCTATAGCTCGCCATCCAGCCATGATAGCCCGAAAGCCCCAGTACTGCGGCAAATTTGAAGTGAAACCAGCCTTGCGCATATGCACCGGTGTCGAGCACGAGCAGCAGCCCGAAAAACCAGGCCAGCAGCATCGAGGGATCCATGATGATCCTGACCAGCCGCCTCTCGCGCTCGGCCCAGATCGCGTTTTCCGCCGAGGCAGGATCGGCCTCCTGATGATAGGCGAGAAAGCGCGGGAGCATGAACAGCCCGGCCATCCAGAAAATGACGAAAATGACGTGCGCGGCCTTCACCCAAAGATAGGCATTTCCAAGAAACCCAATCATCCACGCACCTTTTTCAGCAGCGCCTCGACATTTTCTATCGGCGTTTCAGGCAGGATGCCATGACCCAGATTGAAGATGTGCGGGCGGCTGGAAAATGCCGCGAGAATGCGATCGACCGCACTTTCCATCGCGGCACCGCCGGCAATCAGGGCCAAAGGATCGAGATTGCCCTGGACCGGCAGCGCCTCGGGCAAGCTGGCATTGGCCCAGACCGGATCGACCGTTTCGTCGAGCCCCAGCGCGTCGACACTCGTTTCACGGGCATAGGCAGGCAGCTTTCCACCGGCGCCTTTGGGAAAGCCAATGATCGGGGTGTCCGGGTGTCGCGCCTTCAGTTGCGAAACGATCGCGGCATTGGGGGCAATCACCCAGCGCTCGAATTGCGCCGGGCTCAAACTCCCTGCCCAGCTGTCGAAAAGCTGGACCGCCTCGACCCCGGCAAGGATCTGGCCTGAGAGATAATCGACGGTCAGCGCAATGATCGCGTCGATAATCGCCTGAAAGGCATGGGGATCGCGATAGGCATAGCGCCGCGCCTCGGCCTGTTCGCGGCTGCCCTGGCCCGCAATCATGTAAGTCGCAACCGTCCAGGGGCTTCCGGCAAAGCCGAGAAAGGTGGTTTGGGCGTCGAGCGCGGCATGAACCTGACGGACTGTCTCATAGACCGGCTCAAGCCGTTCCGGCACCGGTTGGAGGCTGGTCAGAACATGATCGGCCAGCCGGGGGGCCAGCCTTGGCCCCTCACCTTCCTCGAACCAGAGATCCTGGCCCATCGCATGGGGAATGACGAGAATGTCCGAAAACAGGATCGCCGCGTCGAACCCGAACCGACGGACCGGCTGGAGCGTGACTTCCGCCGCCGCCGCCGAATCGTTGACCAGTTCGAGAAATCCTCCCTTTTTCGCCCTGAGCGCGCGATATTCGGGAAGATACCGCCCCGCCTGCCGCATGAGCCATATAGGCGGCTTCGTCTGGCGTTCACCGCGCAGGGTGGCCAGCAAGGGTTTCGTACTCACGTCCGCCATGCTTACTGAATCATTTCTATATTAAAGAGGATTGTAGTTGTTAGTGGGAGACTGTTTTGCAGGGTTTATGCGCTGTCCCGCAAATTGCCAACAGCCGTGGCTACCCGACTCTCCCGAAATCGCAGCGAGTCGCCGAACCTGTCCCGGTAATCCACAGGGCGTGGATGAAATTGGCGGCCTGTTGAAAGGCCTGTGGACCGAATCCACCCGTCCGGGGCCCAATCGCGGTCTTGGATTTACGCAGGCTTTTGGGGTAGCGCTGTCCCCAATGTTGTCCACACCCTGCCCTCGCGCGTGAACCGCCTTCATCTCCACCTCGTTTCGGACTCGACCGGCGAGACCCTCGAGACCGTGGCCAAGGCTGCACTGGCCCAGTTCGATTCGGTCGAAACGATCAAGCATTTCTGGCCGATGGTCCGCTCCGAAGGCCATCTCACCCGGATCATGGCCGATATAGCACAAAATCCCGGGCTGATCCTCTACACGATGGTCAATGCCGATGTCCGCCGGACCTTGGAGGCCAAATGCCGCGCGCTGGGATTGCCAATGGTTGCGGCGATCGATCCCGTCGTCCATGCGCTCTCGCAGATGCTCGGCCAGACGGCAAAGGCCCGGCCGGGCGGGCAGCACATGCTCGACGCGGCCTATTTCGCGCGGGTCGAGGCGATCCAGTATACGATCGCGCATGACGACGGCGTTGGCCATGAGAATTGGGAAGAGGCCGACATCCTCCTCGCCGGCGTTTCGCGGAGCTCGAAAACGCCGACCTCGATCTATCTCGCCAATCGGGGTTACAAGACCGCCAATATTCCGATCGTCATCGAATCGCCACCGCCCGAAAACCTGTTCAGCCTGAAACATCCGCTGGTGGTAGGGTTGGTGACGAGCGCCGACCGGCTCGTCCAGATCCGGCGCAACCGGCTCCTGTCGCTGAACCAGATGCCCGACACCGATTATGTCGATCAGGAAGCGGTCCAGCGCGAACTCGCCTACGCCCGGCGGATGTTTGCCGACAATGGCTGGCCGGTGATCGATGTCACGCGGCGTTCGATCGAGGAAGCGGCGGCAGCCATCATCAATCTCTACAATGAACGGCATGCCGGTGAGGCGCCGCACTGATGCTTGTGCTGGCCTCCAGAAGCACCGGCCGCCGCGCCTTGCTTGAAAATGCGGGGATTCCGCACGACGTCATGACGGCACCCATCGACGAGGGCGCGGCGAAGGCTAGCCTTCGCGCCGAGGGATTGAGCGCGCGCGACCTGGCCGATGCGCTTGCCGAAATGAAGGCCTTGAAAGTGTCTGCCAAACGCCCGGGAGATTTGGTCCTGGGTTGCGACCAGACGCTTGCGCTGGATGACGGGATCATGTTCGACAAAGCCCCCGATCTTGCGACACTGGTGGGGCAGCTTCGGCAGCTTTCGGGCAAAACGCATTCGCTGTTCAGCGCGATCGTGCTTGCCGAGCAAGGCCAGCCAGTGTGGCGGCATGTCGAGCGGGTCAGGATGACAGTGCGGCCGCTGTCCGATGCTTTCATTGCCGATTATCTCGAGGCGGAGGGCGATGACCTGCTCGGCTGTGTCGGCGGATACCGGATCGAAGGTCTTGGCGTGCAGCTCTTTTCACGGATCGAGGGCAGTCATTTCGCCATTGTCGGGCTGCCGCTTCTGCCCTTGCTCGACTTTCTCAGGATGCGGGGGATAGTGGCGACATGACGACGCGCTACGCCGAAGTGATCGGCGACCCCATTACCCATTCGAAATCGCCGCTGATCCACACTTTCTGGCTCGGGAAGCTCGGCATCGATGCCGAATATTGCGCCTGCCGGGTGGCCGCGGAGGAGCTAGGCGATTATTTCGCGCGAAGGCGCGAAGACGCGAATTGGTGCGGCTGCAATATCACGATTCCGCACAAGATTGCAGCGCTCGATCATGTCTCCGATCCCGGCGGTGTGCGCAATACGATCGGGGCCATTAATACCGTCGCGCATGGGCCTGACGGCATATTGTTCGGCACCAATACCGATGCTGCCGGATTCCTCGGTCCGATCCTGGATGTACCGCTCGCCGGGGCGCCTGTCATTCTCGTCGGAAGTGGCGGTGCCGCCAATGCCATTCTGTTTGCGCTGGCGCAGGTCGGCGCCGGTCCGGTCACGATCCTTGCGCGCAATGCCCTGAAAGCTGCGGGGCTGCTTGCGCGGTTCGGCCTAAAGGGGGACGTGAAGCCGATGGGGGCAGCGTTGCCGCCGGCGGCGCTTCTGGTGAATGCAAGTCCTCTCGGAATGAAAGGGCAGCTGCCGCTGGAGCTCGATCTCTCGCCGCTTCGGGGCGATGCGATTGTCTATGACATTGTCTATGCCCCGCTTGAAACCGGCCTGCTGCGCGCCGCGCGGGCACGCGGGCTTGAAACGGTCGACGGGCTTGAAATGCTGGTGGGGCAGGCCGCGCTTGCGTTTGAACTGTTTTTCGATGCCCCGCCGCCCGAGGGGCATGACGAAGAGCTTCGGGCGCTGCTGGTCCAATGATCGTCCTCGGCCTCACCGGTTCGATCGGCATGGGCAAGTCGGCGGTCTCGGCCATGTTCCGGCGTGCCGGCGTGCCGGTGTTCGATGCCGATGCCGCCGTCCATGTGCTGCAGGGCCCAGGCGGTGCACTCCTTCCTGCGATCGAGGCGCGCTTTCCCGGAACGACGGGCCCCAAAGGGGTGGACCGGGCTAGGCTTGGCAGCGCCGTGTTCGGAAAACCCGAAGAACTCAGGGCGCTCGAAAGAATCGTTCATCCTGCCGTCGGCCGGATGCGTGGACGCTGGCTGAGGCAGAACCGGTCGCGCCCGATCGTCGTTCTCGATATTCCGCTGCTCTTCGAAAAGAAGGGCTGGAAGGCGGTCGATGCTGTTGTCGTCGTATCTGCGCCGGCCTGGATGCAGCGCAAGCGCGTCCTTGCCAGGCCCGGCATGACCTTTGGCAAATTCCGGCGGATCCTCGCGCTACAGACGCCTGACGCCGAAAAGCGGCGCCGGGCCGATTTCGTCATTGCGACCGGATGTCTCCGGCATGAGACGGAGGCGCAGGTCAGGCGTCTTGTCGCTTGCCTCAGCGCCAAAAGAGGCCGATAATCGCCCACGGAATGCGCGAGATTGTTTTCGATACCGAAACCACGGGACTAAGCCCCGCCAACGGGGACCGCATGGTTGAAATTGGCTGTGTCGAACTGGTCAATCGCGTCGAGACCGGCAACAGCTTCCATGCCTATTTCAACCCGGAACGGCCGATGGACCCGGCAGCGCAGGAAGTGCACGGGCTCTCCGATGCCTTTCTGTCGAACAAGCCGCTTTTCGAGGAAAGAGTTGAGGAGCTCCTCGATTTTCTTCGGGATTCGCCGCTGGTCGCGCACAATGCGCGCTTCGATTTTTCATTCATGAACCACGAACTTGGTGTGTGCGGCCGGCTTCACATCCCCGAGTCGCGGATGGTGGATACGCTGGCGCTGGCGCGTGTCCGGCATCCGGGCGCCAAGCATAGCCTCGATGCCTTGTGCACTCGCTATGGCATCGATCGCAGCCACAGGATCAAGCATGGCGCCCTGCTCGATGCCCAATTGCTTGCGCAAATCTATATCGAACTTACGGGCGGCCGGCAGATCGGTCTGTCGCTGGCGGATTCGCTGGCTGAGGAACGGTCGAGCGGAGCGCGGAGCGGAGGCGGGGGCATAGCGCCGGCCCGCGCGTCCTTCAGGCCCGCCCGCCCGCACCAGCCAAGCGAAGAGGAACGGGTGCGTCATCGCGAATTCATCGAAAAGCTCGTGAACCCCTTGTGGCTCGATGGACCGCTGGCTGAAGAAGACGCCCCGGAATCGGTAGCAATTGACGGAGGCGCGGCGCCCGCCTAGAGCGCGCCGCTCTGATTGGAGGTCAAGCATGGAAATTCGCGTTTCGGGGCATCAGGTCGATACCGGTGATGCGCTCCGCACCCATGTGACCGAAAGGCTGCAAGGCATTGCCGGCAAATATTTCTCTCGCGCGCATTCGGCGCAGGTGACCTTTGGCAAAGGGCCATATGTCCACGGCTTCGGCTGCGACATTGTTGCCCATGTCATGCAGGGCGTCGTCCTCAAAGGGTCGCACACTGCGCAGGATGCCCATCTGGCCTTTGACGGCGCGGCGGACAAGGTTGAGCGCCAGTTGCGGCGCTACAAGCATCGCCTGAAAGACCGGGCAGGCGGCGGGATCGATGCGCTGCCCGTTGTCGAGGCCAATGCCGGCTATACGGTCTTCACGGCCGCCGACGATGCCGAAGACGTCGGCGATGCGCCGCTGATCATTGCCGAAACGCGAGTCGACATTCCCGATGCGACGGTTTCCGACGCGGTCATGATGCTCGATTTGCGCAATACCAACGCACTGCTGTTCAAGAATAGCAGCAGCGGCGTGCTCAATATGGTCTATCGTCGGGGCGATGGCACGATCGGCTGGGTCGAACCCCAGCGCACCGCATAGGATTTGCCGCCCGGCAACACAGGAATTTGGGATAGTTTATGGGTTTTCTCGGCGACATGATGAGTGGGGGCGCAGTCGCGTCCTCGCTGAACGCCACATCGAAAAAGGCTCTTTTCCAGCAGCTCGCTCTGATGGGCGAACGCGAATATGGCCTCAATCCGCACGACGTGGCGGAGCGCCTGACCGAGCGCGAACGGCTCGGTTCGACCGGGTTCGGCAAGGGCGTTGCCATTCCGCACGGAAAGATCGAGGGCCTTTCGCATATCGTCGCGATGTTCGCGCGGCTTGATCCGCCGATCGATTTCGAAGCGATCGACGATCTTCCGGTCGATCTCGTATTCTGCCTGCTTTCACCGCCCGATGCCGGGGCCGAGCATTTGAAGGCACTCGCCCAAGTCAGCCGCTGGTTGCGCGATCCCGGGTTCGTGGCCAAGCTGCGCGGCGCGGGTTCGGACGACGCGGTCTATGCCCTGTTCGCCGGCCAAGAAGAGCGCCATGCCGCCTGAGGGCGACAGGCCTGCCACAGCATCCGGGGCAATCGCTCATTATCGCGCGCTCGAAGCGCTCTATGCGGCGGCCCCGATCAACCGCCTGTTCGATTCGCGGCTTGAAATTACCGGGGAAGGCACGGCGCGGATCCGTTTCACTGTCGATTCGCGCTATCATCATGCGGCGGGCGCGCTGCATGGCACGGTCTATTTCAAGATGCTCGACGATGCGGCCTTTTATGCGGCGAACAGCCTGGTGACCGACCGCTTCCTGCTCACGACCGCATTCAACCTGCTCTTCACCCGACCGCTGAAGGAAGGGCCGATCACGGCGGAAGGCCGTTGGGTCAGTGGCCGAAAGCGCGTGTTCGTGGCAGAAGCCCGCCTGATCGATGCCGATGGCGAAGAAGCGGCGCGTGGCACCGGCACGTTCATGCGCTCGGCCTACCCGCTTTCTTCACTCGCCGGCTATTCGGACGTGCGGCCGTGACCGAGGCTCGACTGGCCAGTACGGTGCTGGCGAGCGGGTTGATGCACCTTGCGGAACAGGCAGGCGGCTTCGCCACGGTTCTTGCAAAGGGCGATCCTGTATCGGGGGCGCTTCTGCTCCAGCTTCTTGAAAAGGGGCAGTTTTTCAGCCTTTTTGAGCGGATGCCGGATCGCGCGGGTGTCTATCAATGGACGCAGATTGGGCCGCAAGACTCTGGAAACAAAGAGAATTTGGGGGCATATCTTGACCGCCGCCGATCGCGCGATCCCGACCTCTGGATCGTTGAACTGGACGTCCCGGATGCGGAACGGTTCGTCGCGGATATACTCTCCAACGCTTGACTTTGTTGCAATGCACAATCAATGGCTTCCCCATATTTAGGCGCGTAGCCTTGTCGCCACCCAAAATGTTGTAGGGCTTTGGACAGGGACGTAGACAGGGGACGATCGCGAAAGCCGAGTTTTTGGGGCTTTCGGCCGGACCGTTCACTGCATAAGCAAGTGTGAACATGCGTAATGTCAAGCGGACCGCATTTTGTGCGGCCCTTTCGCTTTTTGCCGTGACCGCCCTCAGCGGATCCGGCGCTGCCTCCGCGTTCGGGGCAGCTGATGTTGTGGAGGCAGAGAAGAGCTCTCTGCTTTCTGGCGCGGTCTATGAAGCCGCCGCCGAGGAGGGCGAAACGCCCGTCGACTATACCATCATTCCCGAAGTTCCGGCCGCGCCCGCGTCTGCAGACGCCCAACAGGGCGCCCCGTCCTTGTCGCAGCTTGTCGCGCTTCACGCCGGAACCGAAACCGCCAGCCGCGAGGAAGAATGCCTTGCAGGCGCGGTCTATTTCGAAGCCAAGGGCGAACCGCTCGATGGCCAGCTTGCCGTTGCGCAGGTCATCATGAACCGGGCCCGGTCGGGGCGGTTCCCGTCATCGGTCTGCGGTGTGGTTTTCCAGCCTAGCCAATTCTCTTTTGTTCGTGGCCATGGCTTTCCGGCGATCGCGCGCGGCAGCCAGAACTGGCGCCAGGCTGTTGCGATTGCAAAGATCGCGACTGATGACATGTGGGATTCCAGCGTGGACAATGCGCTTTATTTCCACGCCCGCCGCGTTTCTCCGGGTTGGCGGCTGAGCCGGATCGCGACGATCGGCAATCACGTCTTCTATCGCTGATCGCCGAATAAAGCCTCGCCTTCGTTCCCGGCTTGTTCTAGAACAACGCCCATGGATTCCGGTGAACTCGGCGTTGCGGATAAACTGGTGGCGGGGGATGTTGCGCGCGGCGTCTCCCGCCTTTTCCTGCGGCATGACCTGCTCAGCATTTCCGAAGTGCCGCTTGGCAATGGCCGGCGGGTTGATCTGTTCGCGATTTCGCCCAAGGGGCTGGTGACGATTGTCGAGATCAAGGTCTCGAAGGCCGACCTGTTGGGGGACGGCAAATGGCCCGAATATCTGGATTATTGCGACCGGTTCTTCTGGGCGGTGCCGCAGGGGTTTGACCTGGCGCTGCTCGAGCGGCCTCATCTGCTGCCGGAGCGCACGGGGTTGATCGTCGCAGATCGCTATGATGCGGCCATCCTGCGCGAAGCGCAAAGCACGATGCTGGCGCCGGCCCGCCGCAAGGTTGAAACATTGCGCTTCGCCCGCCGCGCGGCCCGGCGGTTGCTGGTGACGATCGAGGCAGAGGACGAAAACGCCTTCTAGTTGGGACCTGCAATCTTCGGCTTGGCCCCTGAGGGCTTGGTCGATTCAAGTATTTTGAGTATTGCGGCCGATCTCCGGTCCCGCGTGGCATAGTCACGCGCTGAAAGCCCGGCGCCCGAATCGACCTTGTTGGGATTGGCGCCGTTCGTCATCAGCAACTGGACCATCGCCGCATCGCGGTTCTGGACCGCGCGGATCAATGGTGTTTCGCCGGAATTGTTGGCCAGGTCGACGCTCGCCCGACGGTCGATCAGCAGTTGTGCACCTTCGATAAAGCCAAGCTGTGCAGCGATCATCAGCGGCGTGTTGCCCTGGGCGTCGCGCAAATCGGTCTTGGCCCCGCGCGAGAGCAAAAAGCGCATCCAGGTGCTGTCGCGTTCGCGCGTTACAATGTGCAGCGCGGTCTCGCCGGTCGAGGGATCGCGCGTATCGATCATGACGTTGCCTGGCTTCGAGATGATCTCCGTCGTCTTGTTTCCGTCGCGATCCCGCACAGCCTTCAGGAAATTATAGCTCTCCGAGAACTGGGCAAGCGCAATGCCGGGAACGATCAGCCCGAGCAGCGCCAACGCCTTGAAGGATTTTGCCATCGTCATGCCTTGTTGCCTTTTCCCCGCTTCTTGCGCAGAGCCGCCTAACAAAGCAAGGCTGGCATGATGATGAACAGATTCCGTTTCTTGTTTCCGCTGCTTCTGCTCGCTGCATGCGGCCAGAGCCAGCCCGGCAAGGCTCCGCTTGACGGTGCCAGGATGGGCGGGCCTTTCGCGTTGACCGGAGAGGACGGCAAGATCGTCCATGATACCGATTTCAAAGGGAAGTACCGACTCGTCTATTTCGGCTATACTTTCTGCCCCGATGTTTGCCCCGTGGATGTGCAAAAGCTGATGCAGGGTCTCAAGACATTTGAGAAGCAGGATTCGGCGCGCGGGGCAAAGGTCCAGCCGCTGTTCATCACAGTCGACCCCGAACGCGATACGCCCGCAGCTCTTACGTCCTTCACCAACGCCTTTCATCCGCGGCTGATCGGATTGACCGGATCGCCTTCCGCCATTGCTGACGTCGCCAAGGCCTATGGTGCCTATTATCAGAAGAGCCCGGGCGCCACGCCGGGCACCTATCTGGTCGATCACAGCCGGGCGACCACGCTCTACGGCCCGGACGGCGCGCCGATCGCTTTTATCCCCGAAGACGGCTCGCCCGACGAGATCGCCCGGGAGCTTGGCCGCTGGGTCAAATGAGCGAACGCTTCTGGGAAGATGCCCCGCTGGACCGGCTCGACCGCGCGCAGTGGGAAGCCTTGTGCGACGGGTGCGGAAAATGCTGCATCCACAAGCTTGAGGATGAGGAAACCGGCGAGCTGCTCCCGACCAATGTCGCCTGCCGTCTGCTCGACCGGCAGAGCGGGCGCTGCTCTGATTATAAGCATCGTCATGCCCACGTCCCCGAATGTATCCGGCTGACGCCGGCCAGGTTGCGTACGATGGACTGGTTGCCCGACACATGCGCCTATGTCCTGCGCGCGGAAGGAAAGCCGCTTCCGGATTGGCATTATCTCGTTTGCGGCGACAGGGAGGCCATACACCGGGCCGGCGCCTCGGTCCGCGGGTGGACGATATCGGAAGACGATGCGGGCGATCTGGAAAATCATATCCTCGACACCTGAGACCGAACCGGTCTTTTCAGGCGGCGCGCATGCACGGTCGCTGATCGTGGTTCGCTCCGCGCGCGCACGGCAGATGCGGCTCGTCGTCAGTCCGCGCGACGGGATGGTGCGTCTCACCATCCCCCAGCGCGCGGGCATTGCCGACGCCCGGCGCTGGGCCGAATCCAAACGCGGATGGATCGAGGCGCAACTGGCCGCGCTCCCGTCGCCGCAGCCGATCATCCCGGGCATGGCCCTGACGTTTGCAGGAGAAGCGCTGCAACTCGATTGGTCGGAAGGCCATCCGCGCAAGCCCTGCCGGATCGGATCGGCGTTGCGCGTCGGTGGCCCTCGCGATTCGCTCGAGACGCGGACCTTGCGCTGGCTGAAGACCGAAGCGCGTGCTGTCCTTGAGGCCGAAAGCCGCGATCTCGCCGCGCGGATCGGTGTTACGCTTGGCCGGATCGGGGTCGGGGATCCCGTCTCGCGCTGGGGCAGTTGCTCGCCCTCGGGCGATATCCGCTACAGCTGGCGGCTGATCCTTGCGCCCGAAGCGGTGCGCCGTGCGACCGTCGCTCATGAAATTGCCCATCGCGTGCACATGAATCACGGCCCCCGCTTCCACGCGCTCGTCGCCGAACTATTCGGCGAAGACCCCGCTTTTGCCCGTCGCTGGCTTCGTGCGCACGGGGCGGGGCTTCACTGGTTCGGGCGATCGCCCTGAGGCAGGAGCTCGGATGGCGGGCTGCCGCTTTCGTCGGGCACCCCCGGATTCGCGACCATGTCTTCGGCAGTGGCCGGATGGTCCCCAACAGGATTGCCGTCAGCATCGACGAAGGTGCCATTGTCCGGCCCGCCGAAATAAGCCTCTTCGTCGGGCTCGAGCTGCCATTCAGGCAGCGTGACCTGAGTATCGAACGGCTCGACCTTTCGATTGGCAACGGCGACGCGCATGAACGCTGAAAAAGCCCGGGCCGGGGCCGTGCCGCCCTGAAGGCCGCGGACGGTTTTCGCGTCATCGCGGCCCATCCAGACGCCCGTGGTCAGCCCGCTCGAAAAGCCCATGAACCAGCCATCCTTGTTGGAAGAGGTGGTTCCTGTCTTGCCCGCGACCGGCCGGCCGATCTGCGCCGCCTTGCCGGTACCGACATTGACCGCGGTCTGCAGCAGGTCCGTCATGCCCGCGGCCACTTGCGGCGGGATCAGGACGCGCGAAAGGTCGGGCTCGTGTTCGTAGAGCAGTTCGCCCTTGTCGGTCGTCACCTTGACGATCCCATAGGGCACGATCGCGACGCCCTTCGACGCAACCGACGCATAGGCGCGCGTCATGTCGATCAGGCGGACGTCGGATGTCCCCAGCACCATCGACGGAAGGGTGTTGATGGGCGTGGTGATCCCCAACCGCTGGGCCATTCCGGCGATCGCGGACGTGCCGACTTCGGCGCCGATCTTGGCAGCAATGGTATTGACCGAATAGGCAAAGGCGGTGCGCAGGTTCATGTCGCCCGCATTTCGCCCATTCGAATTGCGCGGTTTCCAGCCATTGATGTCGACGGGTTCGTCGACCACAGCCGATTCGGCTGTGAATCCTGCTTCCAGCGCGGCGAGATAGACGAACAGCTTGAATGCCGATCCGGGCTGGCGGACCGCCTGGGTCGCGCGGTTGTAGATCGAGGTCACATAGTCGGTCCCGCCGACCATCGCGCGCACAGCGCCGTCGCGATCGATCGCGACCAGCGCGCCTTGCGTGCCGGGCGGGGCATTGGCGCGAATTGCAGCTTCGGCGGCGTGCTGCATGTTGATATCGATCGTCGTCCAGACGTCGATCGGCGCCTCGGTCTCATCGATCAGCGTATCGAGCTGGGGGAGCGCCCAGTCGGTAAAATAGCGCACCGAAGTGCTGTTCTGTTCGGGCGCCAGTTTGACATTGGCGGGATTGGCGGCACGGACTTGGTCAGCCGTGACAACGCCGTTCGACTGCATTGCGGCAAGCACGACACTCGCGCGGCCGATGGCCGCCTTGGCATCGGCTGTTGGCGAATAGTTGGAAGGCGCCTTGACCAGTCCGGCAATGATCGCGGCCTCGGCCAGATTTAACTGATTGGCCGGATGGCCGAAAAATTTGCGCGACGCGGCATCGATGCCATAGGCGCCACCGCCGAAATAGACGCGATTAAGGTAGAGCTCGAGAATCTCGTCCTTCGAGAATTTCCGTTCGAGCGCGAGCGCGAGGATGATTTCGCGGATCTTACGCGTCCAGGTCTTGTCATTGGTGAGGAAGACATTGCGGGCAAGCTGCTGGGTGATTGTCGAGCCGCCCTGGGTGAAATGCCCCTTCTCGACGCGCACCACCATCGAACGGGCAATGCCGAGCGGATCGACGCCTGGATGCCAGCGATAGCGCCGGTCCTCGACCGACACCATGGCGTCGGTCATCACTTTCGGAATGGCAGTGTAGGGCAGCCACGCGCCGAAACTGGGGCCGAGCGAAATGATGACCGTGCCATCGGCTGCGTGCACCCGGATCATCTGCCCGTTGGGCGATTGCTTCAACTCTTCATAGGATGGCAGCGTCGACCAGGCGACGGCAACGGCAATCGCGAGCGCGACAAACCCCGCCAGTCCGGCAAAGACACTGTAACGAAGGCCCCTTACATACCAAGGGCGCGGGGGTTTAGCGGATTTGCGGCGAGCCATTGGTCAGCGATGATAGGGCGCGCGGGACTCGCCCGCAAGAGTCAGGCTTTTTCGTCGTCCTTGAAGTCGAGCGCGACGCTGTTCATGCAATAGCGCAGCCCGGTTTCCTCGCGCGGCCCATCGGGGAAAACATGGCCGAGATGGCCGTCGCATCTTGCACAGCGCACTTCGACCCGGACCATCCCGTGGCTCATGTCGCGATGTTCGGTCACGGCATCGGGGCCTACCGGTGCGGTAAAGCTTGGCCAGCCGGAACCCGAATCGAACTTGCGGTCGCTTTCGAACAGCGGGTTGCCACAGCCTGCGCAATCATAGCGGCCCGACGCCTTGTTATAGTTGAGGCTGCCCGCAAAAGCGCGTTCGGTGCCGGCCTGGCGCAGCACGGCATATTGTTCCGGGGTCAAGCGCGCGCGCCACTCGGCTTCGCTGAGATTGAGTCGTTCCATGGCCAGCAATGTGGGATGCTGCCGGATCACAATCAATGGGAAATCCGCGTCCATTCGGCGAAGCGGCCAGCCAGCCAGGGTGCGAAACGAACGCCCTGTGCGAGCAATCGGGCCGCGTTCGGGCGCTCCCCCCAATGCCATAGAAAGCGCGCAATGCCGACCGGACGAGTCGCGGCGCGGGCGAGCCTTTCCTGGTAAGCCAGCGGTGTTTCGTCCGCCAACCAGCCCCGGCCAGCCATGATCCCGCTCGCAAGGGCAATGCCGATGCCTTCGCCTGAGAGAGAGGGTATGACGGCGGCCTGATCGCCCAGCCGGAAAATCCCGCGAAGCGTTTCCCTTGCGATCCAGCCATAGGGAACGGCGCCGATGGCGCCGGACCCGCTCTCGCGAAAGGCCAGCCGATCGGCAAAGGCAGGGCTTTCGGCGGCCCATTCGGTCAGCAGCCTGTCAGGATCGCCGTCGCTCTGGCTGAGTCGCGCCTTGCGAACGGCAAGGCAAAGATTGCCGCGCCCGCCTTCCTGAAGCTCGACCCCGCAATAGCCCTGGTCGAACAGGTGCAGTTCGATCGCGCCGCCGACGAGTTTCGCGAGGCCCGGATGCGGGAGCAGCCGGACGCGGATGCCAAGCGTCTGGGTTTCAGGGTCTGGGCGTGGGCGGCCCAGTCCGCGGATATCGTGCTTGCCGCTGGCCAGAAACAGCGTTTCGGGCCGAAGGGCGGCTCCGTCACCCGTCTCGACGCATCCGTCATGCCATTCGCGCACCGTGACCCCGCGCTCTATACCCGTGCCCAGCGCCTCTGCCCGGGCCAGCAAGAGCGTATCGAGCCGTCGGCGCGACACGCCCATGGCGATGCGCGGCAGGCGTGCTTCTCCGGTCATGTGTCCGGCAAAGATGCGCAGCCGGTCGATCGGATGTCCGCCCAGCGCCTCGATGCCCAGCCTGTCCAGCGTTTCGAGCGTCCGCCAGCTCAGGAACCCGCCGCACAGCGCATCGCCAGTCTCACGTTGCTTTTCAAGCAGCACGGGCCTGGCGCCTGCCGCGCCAAGCGTGATCGCGGCGGCGGACCCGGCCGGGCCGCCACCGACGATCAGCGGATCGCTTCGACGCATAGCCGGAAGGGAAAGGCCCGAAAGGCGTGGGCATTCGCAATGCCCGCCTCGGCGAGCAAGGCCGGCCATTCGCCTGGCCGGTAGGAACGCGCGACGGACAATTGGCCGTCATGACGCACGATCGGGTGCCAGAACATCAGTCGCGCGAGCAGCGGAAAGCCCGCATGGGCAAAGCCGTGGCGGTGCAGGTCGTTGATGAACCAGCCTCGCCTGGCGTGCCGGTCCATGAAGCGCAGGAAGACGATCAGCTGCGCATGACTCATATGGTGCGCAACGAGGCTCGAAATAACGAAATCCCAGGGCTCGTGCGCCTGGTCGGCATAATCGCCGGTCCGCCAGTCGATCGTCATGTTGGCGGGCGTCGCGGCGCGGGCGACGGTTTCGCTGCGCGGATTGAGGTCGATCCCGACAAGTTCGGCTTTGATTCCCCGCCTGGCCGCCCAGCGAGCTATGGTCCGGAGCATGTCCCCGTCGCCAAAGCCGACGTCGAGCAAGCGGAAGCTTCGCGCATCGCTCAGCGCGCGTTCGAGAAAGCCAAGTGTCGGCCGCCGGGCCATCGTGATCGTGTTGACCTTGGCCAGATCGTGCAGGACTGCCGAATAAGTCGCAAGGTCGAGCGCGGGATCGTCCATCAGTTCGTCGGCAAGCGATCGCTGCGCGAGCATTTCAACTGACTCCGTGAAAGCCGAAACCCTCGGCGGCAAGGCCGGGACCGAAGGCAAGGGCAACGCCATGCCGCGGCTGCCGGTCGAGAAAGTCGGCCAGCGCGAACATCAGTGTGGCAGAGGACATATTGCCATAATCGTGCAGCACTTGCCGCGAGATCGCCAGCGCGTCCTCGTCGAGGTCGAGCGCGTGCGAGACGGCGTCGAGGATCGACCGCCCTCCTGCATGGACGGCCCAGCCGTCGATCGCCTTCGGATCGACCCCTCCTGTCAGGGGCCGGCGGAAGCCCGGATCGCGCAGGGCTTCGGCGATCCGGCCAGGAACGGCACCCGACAGGTGCATGGCAAACCCTTGGTCGCCGATGCTCCAGCGGATCAGGTCGGCCGAATCGGGAAGAGTTGCGGCAAAGGGCGTGTCGATCGCCAACCCCGGCCCAGCGCTGGTGACAAGTGCAGCCGCTGCCCCATCACCGAACTGGAGCATGGCCAGGAGCGGTTCTATCGCCGATTCGGGCTGGAGGTGAAGGGTCGACAGCTCGACCGTGACGACAAGGACTCGCGCTTGCGGATCGGATCGCACGATATGTCGCGCGCTGCGGAGCGCGGAGATCGCGGCGTAGCACCCCATGAAACCGACCAGCAGCCGCTCGACCGAAGGCGAAAGGCCCAACCGCTCGGCAATGATCTGGTCGATCCCGGGTGCGACAAAGCCCGTGCAGCTGGCAACGACGATATGGCTGATTTCGCCGATTGGCCCGAGCTTGCGAATCGCCTCCAAAGCCAAAGTCGGCGCATATTCGCCATAGAGCGCCATTCGCGCCGATGTCGGGGGCAGGATTTCATCCGCGTAGAAGCCGTCGGGCGCGACCGGCGATCCCCCGTCACAACCCCTGGGCAATACCGAATAGCGGTGAGCAATCCCCGAACGCGCTGCCATGCGCGAAAAAAGCCCTGCTTCGCGCGGATCGGAAACGCGCTTTTCGGCCCAGTCGATAAACGCCTGATGGATATCGTGGCCAGGTATCGCCATGCCAATGGCATTGATGCGGGCAGTTACAGCAGACACAACTGGCTTTCGTTTCGCAGCGATCGGGGGGTACGCTCCAATGGATCATGCCGGAGTTAACACCATATTGAAAGTTTAACGTTAGATTCAGCACGATGGACGTGGGGACGCTCATACGGATCGTGCTGGCTTATGCACTTCCGCTGTCGGGAACGGCAGCGGTTGCACAGGCCTGTCAGCTGTGCGTATCGGCCCCGGCCGCGCCGCGAGCGCCGCTGCGTCCATTGGCGGTCACGGTCGATGCCGCGCTCGATTTCAGCACTGCTGTCTATACAAGCCGGGGATCGGGAAGCATCACGATCGAAGCCCGCACCGGGCGTCGCCAGATGATCGGTCTGGTCGCGCTTGGCGGCCCGGCGCTGGTCGGCACGGTGACCATTACCGGAGAGCCCTTCGCCCGAGTCGCAATCGATATGCCGCGCGCGATCGTGCTCAATTCGAACCTTGGCGCCACAGCAGACGTCACCGAGATCCGCACCGACCTGCTGCCTCACCCGGCGCTTGGGTCCGACGGGCGGCTTGTCTTCACATTCGGCGGGCGGCTGACGGTGCGCAACGGTGCTGCTGGCGATTTTCGCGGCCGCATCCCGGTTACAGCCGACTATGAATAGCTGACATGGCCAAACAGGCTGAAAGCTTATCGCCAGATTAACCATTGTATGCAGCAAATTGTGAAAGCCTCCCGGTCTACGGCAGATTCCGGAATGGATGTTTTTCCATTCGGGAACGACTGAAACGCGTTTTTCTTTAGGGGACTTTTTCGATGAAGACTCAAATTCTCAAGGCCATTGTTGCCACCACCACGCTGGCGGCGCTCGGCCTCGGCGCCACTGCTGCCAATGCCGCGACCGCCACTGCCACGGCGCGCGCCAAAATCCTTCGCCAGATCACGTTGACCAATACGTCCGACCTTCAGTTCGGGACGATCGTCACGAGCGCCGCTGCTTCGACAGTTGCCATTTCGTCGGCTGGCGCCCGTACTTGCGGCGCCGGGCTGGTCTGTTCGGGCACGACCACTGCTGCCGATTTCAGCATCGGCGGCACGACCGGTCAGGTTGTGACGATCTCTGTTCCGGCATCGGTCTCGCTGACATCAGGCGCAAACACGATGACGGCCTCTCTCGCCTCCAGCGCTGCGACGACGACACTGGTTGCCAATGCGGGCGCGTTCAGCGTCGGCGGCACGCTTTCGGTCGGCGCAAACCAGGCCGATGGCGATTACACCGGCACCTTCACGGCGACGGTCGACTATCAGTAAGCCTTGCTGACCAAGGCCCTTGGGCCCGCCGACACTTCGCCCGTGTCGGCGGGCCTTTTTTTGCCCCGGAATTGTGGCTTGGTTAGCCGAATATAAACCAAATCGGAGCATGATCACGCCTTGCCAGGTCGTGGGGACCATTGGGCTTGGAGTCATGTACGATGTCAGTCTTTCGGCGCCTTCGCGTCTTGACCCGGTTTGCCGGGCTTTCGCTCCTGTGCGCGCAGCCTGCGCTTGCCGCGGGAGACCTGCTTGTCGCGCCGACGCGCGTGATTCTTGACGGTTCGCGCGGCACCGAGGTCATCCTCAACAATATCGGCAACGAGCCCGCAACCTATCGCATTTCGCTCGAATTGCGGCGGATGTTGCCAGACGGGTCGCTCGAGGAAATCGATCCGGCCAGGGCGGACGCGCACGATGCGACCACGCTTGGCATGATCAGCTATGCGCCGCGCCGCGTCGTCCTCCCGCCGAACCAGCCGCAATCGATCCGGATCGGTGTCCGGGCGCCGCAGGGGCTGCCCGATGGGGAATATCGCGCACACATGCTGTTCCGCGCGATTCCGGATGCGAAGCCGGTGGAGCCGGGCACTGGGCCGAAGGACGGCGTGTCGATCGCGCTGACCCCGATCTATGGCGTGACGATCCCGATCATCGTCCGCCAGGGCAGCCTTGTTGCGACGGCGGCAATTGCCAATCCCCGGATCCTGCGCGACAAGGATGGACCCGCGCTGGCCTTAACGCTCAGCCGCAGCGGCACGCGCTCGGTCTATGGGCGAATTCGCGTGACCAAGCCTGGCACCGCCAAACCGCTGTTCGAGGTCCGCGGAATCGCCGTTTACGCCGAAATCGGCGAGCGGACAGTCAAGCTGCCGATCCCCGAAGAACTGGCGACTGCGATGGCCGGGCCTGTGAAGATCGAATATCTCGAAGACAATGATGCCGGCGGCGGCACAATTGCCATGCTCGACGCGGTGATCCGCTAGGGCCTCTGGGGACGTTCGTCCGGAAACAGCGATGAAGCGCCTCGCCACCTTTTTTGGCCGCGTCCTGGTGGGCGCGGCTGTGCTGTTCGGGTTGGGCCAGCCCGGCTCGGCACAGGCGCAGGCTCGGTGGACGGCGAATTCCGACGATGCGCTGCTGTTCGACGTTCGGCTTGGCCAGTACCGGCTGGGGGATGGCGTGCGCGGCTATCAAATACCCGGCGGAACCTGTGTCGACCTGGCCGATGTCATCATGGCGCTCGATATTCCGGTGCGTCTCGACAAGAAGTTGCGCCGCGCAACCGGCTGGGCGTTCGAGGAACGCCATACGCTGACGATCGACCGCGAGGCCAATACGGTACAAATCATGAACGCAAGCGCGAAGCTGGGCGCGAACGATATTTTCGACACGCCCGAAGGGTGGTGCGTCGCGACGGCGAAGCTGGGCGCTTGGCTGGGAATCGGGCTGCAGGCGGATCAGGGCAATGCTCTCCTGATCGTCAAGTCGGCGATCAAATTGCCGGTCGAAGCTCAGATGGAGCGCCGCGCAAGGGCCGCCAAAGTCCAAAATATCGCCGCGTTCGACCTCAAAAGCATGCCGCACAGCGAAACCCCGTTCCGCGGCGTGCGGATGCCGTCGGTCGATGCGGTCGTGAGCCTGGGCGGGCTGAAAGATCGCACGCGCGGCGCTGGCCAGTTCAATCGCTCCTATGAACTTTATGCGGCCGGAGAAGTTGGCCCAATTGCCTATAACGCCCGGCTTTCCTCGAATCGCAAGGGTGTTCCGGAAAGCCTGCGTGTCCAGGCGTATCGGACCGATCCGGAAGGCCGGCTGCTTGGCCCCCTGAAGGCCTCAACCGTGGCGGCCGGCGATGTTTCGGGATTTTCGACACCTCTTGTCGCGCAAGCGAGCGCGGGGCGTGGGGCGATGGTCACCAATCGCCCCGTCGAACGGCGCGATGGCTTCGATCGTACCGATTTCCGGGGTGAGCTGCCCAATGGCTGGGATGCCGAGCTCTATCGCAACGGGCAGTTGCTGATGTTCGCCAATGATCGTTCCGACGGCCGCTACGAATTTCTCGATGTGCCGTTGCTCTACGGGCAGAACCGGTTCGAGATCGTGCTTTACGGGCCTCAGGGCCAGGTCCGGCGCGAAAGCCGCAACGTGCCGGTCGGCCTCGACAGCATTCCGCCACGCAAGACCTATTATTGGGCGGGTGTCTATGAGGACGGGCATGACCTGATCGGGCTGGGCGGCAGCGGGCGGTACGGCCCGACCGGCTGGCGCGGAACATTCGGTGTCGAACGCGGGCTCAATGCCAGGACGTCGATCGCGGCGCTGGCGCACAGCCTTGTCCTCGATGACGGATTCCGGAGGAATTATGCCGAACTGGCGCTCAGGCGCGCAGTTGGCCCAACTCTTGTCGAGCTGTCGGGGTCGCAGACGAGCGGCGGAGGGTCTGCATTGCGCGCGCAGATGCTCGGCGAATTCTGGAACAGCTATTTCAGCGTCGAAACGATCACGGCGTGGAATGGCTTCCGCTCGGACCGCATCCTGCGCGATGTGACCGGGCTCCACACTGTCTCGCTCGATCACAGTTTCAAGGTCGGACGCACCTTCCTGCCGGTCCATTTCGAATCGCGCTACACGACCCGCGCGACGGGGGCGGACAGCCTCGACGCCGCCGCGCGGGTTTCGACCAGCATTGGCCGGATGTCGTTGACGGGAGAGCTGAACTGGCGTGACGAACACCGCAAATACGGGCCTGAGCCGCCCGGAATTCTCGATGCGGCACTGTTGGCGAACGCGCGAATTGGTGCCGTCCGGCTGCGCGGCGAGGCGCGATACCGGCTGCGGCCCGATTCGCGTCTCGATAGCGCCACTTTGGTCGCCGAATGGTCGGCGGGCAGGGGCGATGACCGCCATCGCGGCGACTGGCGGGCCGAAATCGGCTATGATCAGCCGCTCCGTCGTGCACGGATCGGCATGGGCTATATTCGCCGCTTCGAAAAGCTCGCCCTGACCGCTTCGGTTGAGGCGGGAAGCGACGGATCGCTTGCC